>Ga0208741_10000211_pt1 | contig 32714 bp, 25 predicted proteins | sample CryBogCBE03Jun09_FD_184576 | JGI IMG/M metagenome (GOLD analysis project Ga0208741, IMG submission 184576) | Freshwater microbial communities from Crystal Bog, Wisconsin, USA - CBE03Jun09 (SPAdes) | ecosystem: Environmental > Aquatic > Freshwater > Lake | place: Crystal Bog, Wisconsin, USA...
CTTGTTGCACTGGCGTAGGAATCTCTACAGCAGGTTGTTGATATGCTTGAACTGGAGGTTCTTGGATATAAACAACTTGTGGTGGTGCTTGATTGGGCGCAAAACCAGAAACTTTTCCTGCTCTTTTATCGGCTATATACTGAATAATGTCTTTTTTAGAAACACGCCCATCTGCACCAGTTCCAGGTATTCTTTCTAACTCACTCAGGCTAATTCCTTCGCTGTTGGCAATATTTAATACTAATGGGGAAAAGAATCTATTATTACCAGCTGTCATCTTCGGTATATTTTGTGTGGGTTGAAAAGGTACGCTTTCCTCTACAATTGGTTGAGGGGGGGCGACTGCAATTGGTTCTGGCTCAGGTACAAATATGGGTTTAGGTGCTTCAACAATTGGCTTGGGGATTACTTCTAAAACTTGTTCTGTTGTATGTGTGGCAACAGTTTGGATATTTGTTTCAATTTTTGCTATTACACTTCCAACCGGAACAACATTGTTTACAGGGTACAAAATCTCACTTATTATTCCTTCTACTGGCGACGGAATCTCACTATCAACTTTGTCAGTGGCAATATCAAGCACTGTCTCATCTAGCTTTACATGGTCTCCCACTTTCTTGTGCCATTTAAGTATAGTGGCTTCCATTATACTTTCGCCCATTTTGGGCATTATTAAATCAGCTATTGCCATACAAACAGTTTATTTTTTTGATCAATTGTGACCCGAATGTCTCAATTATTTTGTTCAATTCCGCAAGCTCTTTACTGTAAAAAAATGCTTTTTATGAGCATCTTTTTGATTAAACAGTGTTTGCCATTGTTCAAAAGTATATTTTTGACAGCGAAAGTTGTTCAATGGTTATCCACATATTGTTATTCTAAGCATATTAAGGGCATTTATTGCAGTTAATTGGATATTTCGCTCCCTTGAATGCCTGAAATCGAAGCGTTTTGTGATAGTTGCCCCCTTTTTTGCAACCGCAATCCATACCATTCCAACTGGTTTTTCTCTGGTTCCACCATCTGGCCCCATAATGCCACTCACGGCAATGCTGTAGTCTGTTTCCATTATCTCGCGCACACTCTCTGCCATGATTCTTACGGTTTCTTCACTTACTGCACCTACGGTTTCAAGCGTGTTTTCCGGTACATGCAACACCTTGTTTTTTATGCTGTTATCATAGCTTACCACACTGCCTTTAAAATAAGTAGATGCCCCAGGCATAGTTGTTATCAGGTGTGCGATGTATCCTCCAGTGCAACTTTCCGCAGTGGAAACTGTGGTTTTCGTTTGTTTTAATAACTTAGCTACTACTGCTTCGATAGGCAGGTCTTCGTCTATTACCAAATACTCCCTTACCCTTTCCTTAAATGATGCGAAGTGCGAGTTAAGTGCTGTAGTTAATTGTTCTTTATCATCACCTGATGCTGTTAACCTGAGGCGTACCATTCCTGAGTTGGGTAAATAGGCTAGCTTGATAAAAGGTGGAAGTGCAGCTTCTTCATTTTTCACTAAATCCGCCAAAAAGCTTTCGCCAATGCCAGCTGTTAGCAAGGTGCGATGTGCAATATTGGTTGTTTTGAATTTAGATGGTAACATAGGCAGGACAACATTGCTCATAATCCATTTCATCTCATGTGGCACGCCAGGAAGTGAAATGAACAATTTGCCATTCTTTTCAAATAGCATACCTGGTGCGGTGCCTTTATCGTTTCTTAAAACAGTGCAAACGTCAGGAACTTCAGCTTGTTTAATATTCACATCCAACATTGGTCTTTTGAGGATATTAATAAAAATGTCTTGTACATGGGCCAACGTTTTTTCATCTGTTATTAGTTTGCCGCCAAAGTATTTGCACAATAAGGGTTTGGTAATATCATCTGATGTTGGACCTAGTCCACCTGTAATTAATATGATGGAAGCGTGTTTGCTTTCTTCATCTAGAGCATTCCATATATCGTCCCAAGTATCACCAACAGCAATCCTATGTTTTACGGGTATTCCAATTTTATTGAGTTCTTGTGCCATCCATGCGCTATTTGTATCTATAACCTGACCAATCAATAATTCATCCCCGATTGTGATTATAGAAGCGAAATTTGTATCCATGTCTAATTTCTTATTTAAGTTCTTTGTTTTAAATAATCTTTATCCTTAATTTTCGTGCAAATTACTGTTGTATCATGAAACAAGTCAAACTACTTTTTATTCTCTTGGTTACAGGATATTTTTCAGTTGCACAAACTGTTGGTGAGCGACTTAAAACAGCATTGGATAAATGGCAGTCTGATGCCGATTTAAAACATGCAAGCATTAGCTTGTTTGTGGTTAACAGTAAAACCAATGAGGTTGTATTTGATTATAACAGTCAGTTGGGACTGGTTCCTGCAAGCTGTCAAAAAGTTATTACTAGTGTTACGGCTTATGAGTTGTTGGGGAAAGATTTTAGATATAAAACTGATTTAGGCTATAATGGCAATATAAAGAAAGGTGTGTTAAGTGGTAATCTGATCATCAGAGGTTATGGAGACCCGACACTTGGAAGTTGGCGTTATGCTTCTACCAGAGATACCACAGTTTTAAATAACTGGATTTCTGCCATTAGAAGTTTCGGTGTCAAAAAGATACAAGGAGATGTTTTTTTAGATGGTAGCAGATTTTCTTTACAGCCAATACCCGGCGGGTGGTCTTGGGAAGATATAGGTAATTATTATGGAGCGGGTTGCTGGGGTATCAACTGGTATGAAAACCAATATGATTTAACGCTTAAACCTGGTTTAAATGAAGGCGATTATACTTCATTAGTAAAAACGTCGCCCGAATTGCTTGTGTCAGGATTGATTAACAACGTTGTTACAGGCAAACCCCATTCAGATGCTGATGTCAATATCTATCTATCTCCATATTCGGCAACAGGTATTTTAGAGGGAACAATACCAGCAGGAGATTCAATACGCATTGCTTCTGGGTCAACGTCTGATGCTTATTGTCAATTGGGTAAAGTGCTAGAAAAAGTTTTTGATACATCACATATATCCTACACTAGAATAACCAATAGTATTGAGTCTTTTACAAACAGAAAAACTGCTCCTCAACCAGATTCTATCTTTTATAGTTATTTTTCTCCCACGTTGGATAGTATTACTTATTGGTTTTTACATAAGAGTGTAAACTTATATGGGGAGTCTCTTTTAAAGGAGATGGCCTACATAAAAATGGGGGAGGGAAGTACCGAAAAGGGAATTGGTATTGTAAAACAGTTTTGGGAAGATAAAGGTATAGAACGTACTGCTTTACGTATAAAAGATGGGAGTGGATTGAGTACTACCAACCGAATTACTACCAATGCGTTAGTAAATGTACTTCAATATGCACGCGACAAAACTTGGTTCTCCTCGTTTTACAATGCGCTACCGTCATATAATGGTATGAAATTAAAAAGCGGTACCATCAGTGGTATCAAAAGCTTCGCAGGGTATCATACAAGCAAAGATGGTGTTGACTATACCCTTGCATTTATTGTAAACGACTTTAGCGGCACTTCATCTGAAATGACTAAAAAGATGTTTTTAGTGTTGGATGAGTTGAAATAAAAGGTGTGTTCCTGTAAAAACTATTTTATATGGATTAAAAAGGTTAGATGTTAAGTAGTGGTAGCAGAAACATATCTATAAAAAGTCTCCTTGGTTTATTTCTTCGTTTTTGCGCTTGCCAAATGCTTCTGCGGAGTCTATGTGCTTTAAGTCTATAATGATGCAGAAAATCTGCCACAAACAAAATAATGAGTAAATGAAGAGTGAAAGACTAGTAGCTAATGCAAAGGCTTTAAGTGTAAAGAAACCACAAGGAAAGTTGTAGACAACCAATATATCATATAAGGCTACTAACACTAAGCTGAGTATTAAGGAGCCAAATACCCTTATGACCTGCCTTTTGGGAGATAAGAGATTTATTTCCCTTTGTAAAGTTGACTTTTGCTTTCCATGTTTCCTGATTGTTTGAATTAAATGAGAGCTTTTGTCTTTGGTCTGTCCTTTTATTTTGTTGTGACCATCCTGCATCATATCGTCAAGATGTCTTACCTTATCTACCTTTTTTTTGCGGTGTAGATCTATTCCATCTGCGAATACACCAATCAAAAGCGTAATTGCCGGAGCAACAAAACCTAGTATCCCTATAACTATCCTGCTGTATAAATCTATGATGTCTCTCAAAACATTGTGTTTATCGTTTTGTAAATTTATATGCTTTACAGTTAAGAATCAAAATTTGAAAAGTTAGAGAAGTGTTTAGTTGAAGATTATGAGGAATAAAAAGCAAGAAATCAATATGCAATTGTATAAAGTGGGGTAAAAAGTAAGGGCCGTGAAGAATCACAGCCCTTTTTTCAACCCTAAACCCTTAAAAAACAGTGTAAAAGTAATAGGTTTTATTTACACTTATTAAAAAAAGATTAAAAAATGCTTGATTTTATCAGCAAAATCCTAAAATCTTTCCAACTTCGAAAAAAAGAAATCTCCTTCTATAATGGCATTCTCATCACTATCACTGCCATGAACTGCATTTTCACCAATTGAAGCTGCAAATTTTTTACGAATCGTTCCTTCCGCAGCATTGGCAGGATTTGTAGCACCAATCAATGTCCTAAAATCTTCTACTGCATTTTCTTTCTCCAAGATAGCGGCTACTATTGGTCCACTACTCATAAATTCTACTAACTCTCCAAAGAAACCACGCTCTCTATGGACATCATAAAACAGACCTGCTTGTTCAGTAGTTAGCTTGGTCCACTTTAATGCCTTAATACTAAATCCAGCTTTGATAATCTGGTCTAGAATTGCACCTGTGTAGCCCTTGCTAGTTGCATCTGGCTTAATCATCGTGAATGTTCTGTTGCTCATAAATACTTATTTTTAATGGCTGCGAAAGTAAAGGAAATGTTCGGCTTGAAACCTAACATTACTTAGTTATCCCGTTAATCTTTTTTATGAAATAGATCTTCTTATTTTCCAGATATTGTATCGATTGGTCGTTGATGTTTTTTACAGGTTCAATATTGAAATCGTTAAAAAGCTTAAATTCTTTATCTGAAAGATGATTGATGAGGTCTTTTGGATGTTTGATAAGGAGGCTAGTAAAATGATACATGCTCTCATAGCCCTTAAAAAACATGTCGCTCGGTCTACCGTTTAATTGACTCTTATAATTAAATGCAAGTGTAGCTGCGGTAGATTGAGTCCTTACAAAGTTGTAAGGAGTGCTAAATATGATGTTAACACCGTTACAGTCACTGCCGTCAAGGTCTTTAAGGCCGTCCCAAGTAGGCATTCCCATAACAGTACAGTTATAGCTTCCATTGGCAGCAAGCGTCTTAACTAATTTTACTCCAAATGCTTCATTCAAACTACCACAGATTATGGTGTTGTCTGAGGTGCTATCTAAATTTGAAAGTAAAGATTGGGAAGTGAATGGATCAGCCAAATCGAGCGTCTGATATACAAAAGGGGGGGGCGCGGAGGCTTTTCCAGCTTCCCTAAAATAATATTGCACTAAATCTTCAAGTTGTCCATTTCTTTTGACATAGAGAATATGGGTTGATGAATAGTTCTTTTGTATGTATTTATAAATTTGATCTACATGTGTTTTTAAGGAAGAGTTAATCATTACAAAATAAGGATTATTCGTAACGCCTCCATCATTAGGGTAAGTAGCGGATATTAATGGGATATTTCTGTGTTGTGCTATTTCGGCCAGTGGTACAATGTCCTGCCGATTGTTGAATGCTGCAATTATCATATTTACTCCTGCAAACTCTGGCTTTCTGATTATAGTATAGATACTTTCGCTGCCTTTACTATCATAAAATAGAACATCTAAGTTTTTATCTTCTGATTGCAAGCTATCTACAGCCATCATAACTCCATTGTAAAAGTCTAGGCCAGCAAGCATATTCTTTGGTAAATTATTTAATCCTAGCTTGTAGTCATCACCTTTAAATGCACTATCTAAATAGATTGGTGCGAATACTGCCACTTTCAAACGCTGTTGAGCAGTTGCGATAAATGAAACTGTAAACAGAACTAAGCAAAGTATTTGAGCAAGTACAAATCGTTTTTTGGAACACATAATTCTATTTTTAGTGATTAACGTTTAGTGTTTAGTGATTAGTACAATAACTAAGCGTTAATTACTAAACACTAATCACTAAAGGAGGTTATTCCCATTCTATTGTTGCAGGAGGCTTGCTACTTATATCATATACAACTCTATTGATACCCCTTACCTGATTGATGATGTCATTGGAAATGTTTGCCAAAAATTCATAAGGCAGATGTGCCCAGTCTGCTGTCATTCCATCAACACTTGTAACAGCTCTGAGTGCCACCGTGAATTCATAAGTTCTTTCATCGCCCATTACCCCAACACTTTTTACGGGTAGTAAAATAGTGCCAGCTTGCCAGACCTTGTCGTATAAACCAGTTTCTTTGAGTGATTTGGTGTATAGATAGTCTGCATCCTGCAAAAGTTTTACTTTTTCCGCTGTTACTTCTCCCAATATTCTAATTGCTAAACCTGGACCTGGAAATGGATGACGGTACAACAGATCATAAGGTATTCCTAAGGCCAGACCAACTTTGCGTACCTCATCTTTAAAAAGATAACGCAATGGTTCTACCAATCCAAGCTTCATTGTTTCGGGAAGTCCGCCCACATTATGATGTGATTTTATAGTGGCAGAAGGGCCGTGCACACTCACACTTTCTATTACATCGGGGTAAATTGTCCCTTGACCTAAAAAGCTTGCATCTTTTATTTTGGAAGCTTCTTGCTGAAAAACATCTATAAATAAACCGCCTATTACTTTACGCTTTTCTTCGGGATCTGTTTTGCCAGCCAATCCATCATAAAACAATTGCTTGGCATCTATGCCCGTTACATTCAAATCAAGTTGTTTGTAAATGTCTAATACTTGCTCGAACTCGTGTTTTCTCAAAACACCATTATCAACAAATATTCCATATAGATTTTTGCCTACAGCGCGGCTTATCAAAGTTGCAGCAACGGTGCTGTCAACGCCACCACTCAACGCCATAATTACTTTTGCATCGCCCAATTGCTCTTTCAGTTTAGCAACTGTCTCGTCTATAAAAGAAGCAGGTGTGAACTCTTGCTTACAGCCACAAACGTGCACTAAAAAGTTGCTGATTATTTTTTTTCCTTCGGTAGAATGGTGTACCTCAGCATGAAACTGTATGCCATAGAGTGGAAATCCACTTCCGGAAGTTCTCTTGAAAGCTGCAACCGGAATACTTTCTGTTTTGGCTAATACCTCAAAACCAGTTGGCAATGCGGCGATGGTATCACTATGACTCATCCATACCTGAGAATTATCGGAGATGCCTTTTAGCAATACATCATCTTTTAAAATACTCAATATGGCTCGTCCGTATTCTCTTTTATTACTTTTATCTACCCTTCCTCCCAAAACTTTTGCGGTCATTTGAGCACCGTAACAAACGCCAAGAACGGGTACTTTGGATGCGAAAAGAGCAACATCTACCAATGGTGGTTCATTGTCATTTACGCTGAATGGTGAACCACTCAATATGATTCCCTTTAAAGTTGTGTCTATTGCGAAAGGTTTGTTGTAGGGAATTATTTCACAATAAACATTTGCTTCCCGCACGCTACGCGCAATTAGTTGTGTAAACTGGCTACCAAAATCGAGTATCAAAATCTTTTCCGTCATGCGGCGAAGGTAAATGAAGTAAGGGGATGTAATGAATATCTGGTTTAATTGGTGGATAAACTACTGCATTGGGTGTGTATTGAAGAGACAATTGGGGATAGATTATAACTTGGATATAGGTTTTCCAGTGATGCTATTTAATACCAATGTCGTCTAGTTAAGGATGCTTTCCAATAATACGCCATTAAATACGGGGTGTCAGCCTGAGCTTGTCGAAGGCATATAAAGAATGAATGAACCTTTATTAAATTCGGTTTCGACAAGCTCAACCTGACAGTCGTTCCCTTAACTAAACGACATTGAATTTAATACTCTCTTTTGGATAAAAAGAATATTCAAATGATTTAAATGAACATTCAAATGGATTAAATGAACATTCAAATGACTTAAATGAATATTCAAATGGATTAAATGAACATTCAAATGATTTAAATGAATATCCAAATCATTTAAATGAACATCCAAATCATTTAAATGAACATTCAAATGAATTAAATGAACATCCAAATCATTTAAATGGATATTCAAAAGATTTAAATGAACATTCAAATGATTTAAATGAATATTCAGATCATTTAAATGGATATTCAAATCGGTAGGAGGGCTGGACAATATTAAAGTGGGGAGGAAAAATATCAGGATATTTATCTATTTTTGAAAATAATGGCAAACGAGAATTTACATAAACTAGATACAATTTCAAGCGCTGACAAGGAATTTGAGAACACGATACGTCCGTCGATTATTGATGAATTTAGTGGGCAACCACAATTGATAGAGAACTTGTTGATATTTATTAAAGCTGCAAAAATTAGAGGTGAAGCATTGGATCATGTGCTTTTTCATGGTCCTCCAGGCTTAGGGAAAACAACCCTTAGCCGTATTGTGGCAAATGAATTGGGGGTAAATATTAAGGAAACCAGTGGCCCAGTAATAGAAAAACCAGGAGATCTCGCAGGACTGTTAACCAATTTGCAACCCAATGACGTGCTGTTTATAGATGAAATTCATAGGTTGAGTACCGTGGTTGAAGAATATTTGTACGCTGCGATGGAAGATTTTAGGATTGACATCATGATTGACAGCGGCCCCAATGCCAGAAGTATTCAGATAAACCTAAACCCTTTTACTTTGGTGGGGGCTACTACCAGAAGTGGTTTGTTGACTGCGCCATTGTTATCCCGTTTTGGCATTAAATCCAGACTTGAATATTATGATGCCGCAACACTTAAAAAAATAATTCAACGAAGTGCGTTAATACTGAATACAACTATTAAGGAAGATGCGGCGCACGAAATTGCCAGAAGAAGTAGGGGCACCCCGAGGATTGCCAATGGCTTGTTGCGGAGAGTTCGGGATTTTGCACAAGTACTTAATGATGGGCAGATAGACTTAGGCATTACCCAACACGCATTGAAAGCATTGAATGTGGATGAGCATGGGCTGGATGAAATGGATAACAGGATTCTGACTGCCATCATTGAGAAGTTTAAAGGTGGCCCTGTTGGATTGACAACTATTGCGACCGCAGTGGGAGAGGAGCCAGGTACTATTGAAGAAGTTTATGAACCTTTTCTAATAAAAGAAGGCTTTTTGCAGCGTACACCAAGAGGGCGAGAGGCTACTGAGAAAGCCTACAGTCACATGGGCTTGAAACCATTTGTAGGAAAGCATCCAAATTTGTTCAGCTAATTATTTCAGTAATATTTTTCATTCAATTCCTGACTTACTTGAGATAAAACAGACGTTATTTTAAGGACATCTGTTTGTAAGTCTTGTTCGGAAATGATTTCTGACTTGCAAGTAGCCTCAACTTGTCTGATGGTGTCAGAGATGGATTGAACGCCCAATGTATCAATAGTCGCTTTTAGTTTGTGCGCAGCTTTGCCGAACTGTGACCAGTATTTACTTGCAAAAGTTTCATTGAGTTGTGCTAAGTCTGCAGGAATGGATACTAAAAACATACCGAGTACATCTTTGATAAAAGAAGCATCGTTTTTGCCCATTGCTTCTAAAAGGGACAGGTCGTATAATTTCATATTTTTTTATTATTTTGAATGAAATTGCTTAAATCTTTACACTTATTGCAAATTAAGTGGAGAACTGAGGATTTTATTCAAGATCTCAAAAAGTTTTTCTTGCGTGAAGGGCTTTGTAAGGCAAGCATTCATTCCTGCTTCAAAATATTCTTTATCATTTCCAACCAATGCATTTGCTGTTAAAGCGATGATTGGTAAGCTTGCCTTTTTTGGATTATTCATTTGCCTTATATGCTTAGTAGTTGTTACGCCATCCATCTCAGGCATCTGAATATCCATCAAAATTAAATCGTAATCATTTTGCTCCAGAAGCATAAGCGCTTCCTTGCCATTGTTGGCAATATCCACTACAAAGCCTTCAGATTCTAATATAACCCGCGCTAAAAACTGATTTACAATAACATCTTCTGCCATCAATATCTTTTTGAAATTGAATATGCTTTTGTCTGTATTTATTTCTGTTTCGCCTTTGTTAGGGATTATGTTAAAGCCACAGTCATAAGGAATGGTGAAAGAGAATGTAGTGCCAATACCTTCCTCACTATCAACGCTAATTATTCCTCCTTGCATTTCCACCAAATTTTTGCAGATAGAAAGCCCTAGCCCTGTGCCACCATATTTGCGTGTAGTGTCAGAAGATGCTTGTGTAAAAGGATCGAATATGATGGATAGTTTGTCTTTCTTAATGCCAATGCCCGTATCTGTAACGGTAAATTTCATAAAAATCGCTTCCTCATTTTCTTCCTCAATAGTACCCTTTACTATTATTTTACCTTGTTTGGTAAATTTAAGTGCATTACTCATCAGGTTGTTCAAGATCTGGCTTAGTCTGTATGGATCTCCTTTTACAACTAAATTAGGACTGAAATCATACTTTAGTTCAATCTTTATTCCTTTTTCTTCTGCTTTGTATTGGAATGACTGAATGGTGGTACTAAGTTTTTCGGAAATCTTGAAGTCTAGCTTTTCAAATTCAAGCTTACCAGAACCTATTTTTTCAATATCAAGGATATCGTTGATAATGACAACAAGGTTGTTGGCCGATTCGATAATCAGGTTAATATAATTTTCCTGTTCAGCGTCCAATTTAGTTTTAGCCAAGAGTCCTGCAATGCCTAGTATGCCATGCATTGGTGTCCTTATTTCGTGGCTCATATTTGCAAGGAATATCTCCTTTGCCTTGGCTGATTCTTCAGTCATTTTTTTCGCTACCAGCAACTCTTTCTCAGCTTTAACCCTGTCCGTAATATCTTGTGAGAAACCAATTACGTAGGGTTCTTCACCAAATTCTTGTACTTTATAATTCTGGAATAAAAGAAATAAAATCCTTCCATCTTTACTTATAACCCTAAAGACTCCGCCAGTTTTTTCGTCTGTAGCTATTTTATCCAAATATTCGGGTTTAAAATGGAGTCTGTCTTTCTCGGGGATAAATTCTACAAGGGTTCTATTGATAAGTTGGTCTGATTGATAGCCCAATGTATTACATAATGCAGGATTTACAGACAATATTTTTCCATTCAGATCATGCGTACAAATGAGCGCCTGGCTATAATTGAATAGGTCGCGATACCTTTTTTCCTTTCGTTCCAGTTGCTGTTCTATCAGTTTTCTTTCAGTAATATTTACGCCATACCCAATCACAAGTGTCACATTACCTTCCTCATCAATTGCGGGGTACATGTTTCTAATGTGATATTCTTTTTTACCATCCGGTCTGATTAGCTCTTCTTCCCAAGCAATTAATTTTTTGTTTGTAATTACTTCATTAAATTGTTCCCTTCTTTTGTCTGCTATTTTTTTTGGTTTGTTTGTATGTAAAAAGTAGTCTTCATCTTTTTTTCCAATCATCCATTTTCTTAATTCAGGATTTTTGATTGCAATTGGATTTAAAAATAAATAACGATGCTCTTTGTCAAATACTGCAATGTCTGAAGGGATATTATTTAGTACATGCTCATAGAAATGTCTTTGTTCTTCTAGTCTTTTTTCAGCGAGAATTTTTTCTGTAATGTCAATGAACGAAGCAAAAGCAATTTCCCTGTTGCCATAGTTCAGGATGGTGACTCTCATTTCTACATTGATAAGGGTGCCATCCTTTTTTCGAAGCATTGTTTGATTGTAAGAATTGCCTTTCTCTTTTAACTCTTCCCATCGTAAAGCCCAGGTTTCAGGTGTATGCCTTACCGAAAGGTCAAACAGATTTACTTTTTTAAACTCTTCTTCAGTATAACCAAGTGTTTCCCTGAGGCTTACATTATAGTCGCTTATAGAACCCTCTTTGGTGATGAAATAAATTGGTATTGCAGTATTTCTCAATGCAAAATCTATCAATTTCAAATCATCTTCAAGCTTTTTCTTCTCTGTTATATCTTCTTCAAAGGCAAAAAATTGCACAACTTTACCCTTTCTGTCCAGAATAGGTTGACCAGATAGTCGTATCCAATAAGGTTGTTTCTGTTTATTGTAATTAATCAATTCACAATCAAAAGAGAGTCCCAAGTCTATTCTTTCCCTCAAGTACTTTATTGTTTCAGGGTCTGTATCTTTTCCTTGAAGCAAACTGCCCGGCGTTTTTCCTCTAGATTCTGCAAGGCTATATCCCGTAAGGTTTTCGTAGGCTTTGTTTGCCCACTGAACGCGTCCCTTATTGTCTGTGACTACCACACTGTTAAATGTTTCTTCTGCAATAAGCGATAAGCGCCTTAAGTCACTTTTTTGTAGTTGAAACCTTTCAAAAAGTTCTTTGGCATCGTTTACTGCAATTTCTTGGGCTTTAAATGAATGCAATAAATCGATTGAGGGATCGTGTATGGCAAAATCATTCATGCCAATGTTATATTCCTTCAACATGTCGACGTTGGAGAACCAAGGAGTCACAATAAACAATAAGCAATTGATGTCTTCCAATAATTCTACTTGCCCTCTGATGAATAAGTCTGTGTTTTTCAGATAACTGATAATTAACAGTTGGTCTATGTGCTCAACAATTTCAGAAAATGATGGATTGGATATTTCAGGGCGTTTTATGGTGAAGTGCTCAAAGAAATTTAAGCCAACCTCTAGTGGGAAAAGTTTGGAAACGGATTTGCCAAAGGCTTTTACCTTCAGTTGATTGTCAATCAATATATGGAATGGGAACAGTTTATTAAGCTGTTCTTCTTTTAAGTTAATGCTCATCTTCCAGTTTTACCAACTTACCTTAAATATCTCGTGATGAAAACCATTATCACGGTCATTAATTACTTCTAATTTCACTTCTGTTTTGTATAGTTTTCCTAGTCCTTGCAAGAGCCCAACTACAAAATCCTTCAATCCTGCTCTTTTGGAAAAGTAGTGCAAGTGCAAACTTGTTTCTTCAAGATGGCTCACTTTAAATTCAGGTGGTGTCAATTTTGGATAAATCAACATGATTCTATTATGAAAGGCAGGTAGGTTAATCAAAAATTCTCTCAACGAATTACCTCCTGCTTCCAACAAGTTGCCATATTTTTCTTTTGCCGTTTTCAGTACCCAATATTCTCCAAATGCAACAAGTACGTCCCCAACTGTAATGTTCATCTCCTTTGCCACTGCAATTGCCAGTGAATACGTAATGTCGTCATCATAGGGCTCATTACTAATAAAAAAATCAACTTCTACATCACTGGACTCTTTTATTTTGTCCCATTTCTCAACACCAAAACTCTCTATCACAAGACTTTCAATGGCTTTGTTAACTATTCCATACATACCAATTCGTTTTTTAAGTTCCTCAATAAAGGGATAGGATGCTAGGGGTAAAAGCAAGCCTTTTTCTATTTGCAAAGAAACGGATTTTATATCATTAGAAAATAGCTTCAATTGTCAGCACGAAATTATACTATGTGATATGCTTTAAATGAATAAATATTAGTAGCATTCAATAGGTTAGTTATCCATTATAAATTATTTATTTTCAATAACTATTTGTTTGGGATATGGATATGTGTAAGCCGAATAGTTAAATCAAGATCTTGGTGTTTTAGCTCGTTATTGATCCAATAAAAGGCCTCTTTTAGAGGAAATCAACCTTCTTACTTGACAAAAACGTCTTTATTTTCAGAACAAATACCTTTTTAATTGAGAAATTGAAACATTTATTAGTCAGAAGAAATCAAGGTTCATAAAAGAAACTAGCCAACTTATTAGCATAACATCTATTACTTTTACCCTTTTTAAGTTGAACATATCTAAACTTTAATTAGTGCAATTTTTTACTAGTATAAACATCAAGTCGCTGCAAACACCTCTTTCTTACAATGATAAGTTGTTGCTTGTTGGCTCGTGTTTTACAGAACATATAGGTAACTATCTGGATGAAGTGAAGTTTCGTGTGCTTCAAAATCCCAATGGCATCCTTTTCGACCCAATTAGTGTTTGTAACAGCCTGTCTTCGTACATAGACAACAAACAATACACCCTCGAAGACCTTTTCTATCTTAATGAAGCCTGGCATAGCTGGCAACATCACAGCCGGTTTTCTGGTATGGACAAGGAAGCGGTTGTAGCTAATATAAACGCCTCGCAAAATGCTGCACATAAATTTTTAAAACAAGCTGATTGGTTGTTTATAACTCTTGGCTCTTCCTTTGTTTACAAATTGGCAGATACAGGAACCTCCGTTGCCAATTGCCACAAGGCACCTGCACAAACTTTTATAAAACACCTTTCTACTATCGAAGAAACTATTGTTGCGTTAGATACATTATTGTATCGGTTGTTTCAGTTTAATCCCGATTTGAAGGTAATGTTTACCATTAGTCCGGTAAGGCATCTGCGTGATGGAGTAGTTGAGAACAACAGAAGCAAGGCTCGGTTGATAGAGGCAGTACATCATCTGGTAAATAAGTTTGACAAAATATATTATTTCCCAGCGTATGAACTGGTGATTGATGTATTGCGTGATTATCGCTTTTTTGATGTGGATCTTGCTCATCCTAATTATGCGGCTACGCAATTCGTTTTGGAAAAATTTGCAGAATCCTGTTGCAATGAAGAAACGAAGGGGTTGATGGACGAAATTAAAAAGCTAGTTATCGCTCGAAATCACAAGTCTTTTAACCCTGGTTCACAACAGCACAAACAATTTATGGGCAATCAGTTACAAAAAACAAGGGTTTTGCAGCAACAATTGCCCTACTTAGATTTTAAAAAGGAGATTAGCTATTTTTCTGGAGTTATTTCTGAATGATACTGTTACAAGAATCTTCATTTTAGGACAATTAGTGTTATTTTTGCTGTGAAATTGCTGGGCTGCCCACTCTGATTAGATTAGTATTAAATTTTATTTTATGGATTTTGATGATGTTATTGGCTTTTACGTTGATAATGGTCTATACATTGTCTTGGTATTTGTGCTATTTAAATTGCTCTTGCCAATTTGGTACAAACCACATAGAAAACGGTTTATCTTCAAAAGTTTTTTTAGGATATATCCTCGGGTTGCTTATTCGACAAGAGATCAAGACAATCCAAGATGGCCTTTCTTCAGGGCTTTGCACAATTTCATTACCATCTCTTTGTATTCATTTATCGGACTTTGGGGATTGTTGGAATTAATTATCATGTTATCTCAAATTAAAACAGGAATCCGTACTCCAAAGTAATCTAGATTTCAACATAAACTCCTTTATACTAGCTTTCAACCAGGTCATATTAAATTTACACACGGGTGTTTTTTTAACCCGTAACTCCTATATTTGCCGCTCAAAATTTAGGATACGTGCAAAATAAATTTTCAAAAGAAACATACTTGTATTGGTATGAGTTAATGCAACTCATACGTCAGTTTGAATTGAAGGCAGAAGAGATGTATAAGATGGCTGGCAAGATTCGTGGATTTTTCCATGCTTATGTTGGTCAGGAGGCAATTGCTGCCGGCTGTATGACTGCTACTACGCCTGATGATCCTTACATTACAGCTTATCGTGATCATGGCTTAGGACTTGCCAAAGGAATTTCCCCCAATGCGGCTATGGCTGAATTGTATGGTAAAGCTACTGGTGCTTCTAAGGGTAAAGGTGGTAGTATGCACTTCTTTAGTTTCGAACACAAATTCTTTGGTGGACATGGTATTGTTGGTGCACAGATAGGAACCGGGGCTGGATTGGCTTTTGCTGAAAAATATAAAGGAACTAACAATGTTGTTCTTTGCTTTTTTGGTGATGGCGCTTCAAGGCAGGGCATTTTGCATGAAACTTTCAATATGGCGATGACCTGGAAACTGCCAGTCATCTTCATTTGTGAAAACAATCATTATGCTATGGGGACTTCTGTAGAAAGAACCAGTAATGTGATAGATATTTACAAACTAGCTGATGCTTATGAGATGCCAGCAGATAAAGTAGATGGCATGATTCCTGAAAATGTACACGAAAGTGTTGCCCGTGCGGTAAAACGTGCAAGGGAAGGGGATGGTCCTACTTTGTTGGAAATGAAAACATACCGCTACAAGGGGCATTCTATCAGTGATCCTCAAAAATATCGTAGTAAAGAAGAGGTAGATGACTACAAAGAGCAAGACCCTATTCAACGTGTGTTGAAAACTATCTTGGATAACAAGTTTGCTACACCAGCTGAGATTGAAGCGATTGACAATAAAATAAATACACTTGTGGAAGCCAGTGTGAAGTTTGCCGAAGAAAGTCCGCTGCCAGATGATAGTGAGGTTTACAAGGATGTTTACATCGATCAGAACTATCCTTTCATCGTAGATTAATAAATTCTACTTCAACTAACAAATAATTTTAGATTCTTAATTAACAAGATAATATGAGTGATAACAAGGTTGAATTGCCAGTAGTAGATACAGATGATGTGGTACTAAAAACGCAAAGATTCTTTTCAAACTTTGGTAGACAAATAGCTATTGGCGTTGGTGCAGTGGTAGTAGTTGTGGGCGGATTTTATGCTTATAATCAATTTATAACCAAGCCTAAAGAAGAAAAAGCAGCAGAGATAATCTATAAGGCACAACAATACTTTGCAGCAGACAGTTCTGCTAAAGTGTTGGATGGTGATGAAAATGCCAAAGGTGTTTTGTATGTGATCAATAATTATGGTGGTACCAAAGTTGCCAATCTTGCCAAATACTATGCAGGTATCAGTTATCTTAAGCTAGGTAAGTTTGATAAAGCAATAGAATTCCTGAAAGATTTCAGTACCGATGCAAAGCAAGTTCAAATGGTTGCTTACGGAGCGTTGGGTGATGCCTATGCAGAGTCCGGCAAGAAGGATGAAGCCATCGAATCGTACCTAAAAGCTGGTCAAACGTTTGAAAAAGATGAAAATACATCTGCCGAATTTCTTTTCCGTGCGGCATTGTTAAATGAAACTTTGGGTAACAGTGATAAGGCAATTGAACTGTACAAAGAAATCAAGGAGAAATATCCTAAGTCAGAAAAAGGTTCTCAGGTTGATAAGTATATCAATCGTTTGAGTGTAGAAAAACCTGAATTGTAATATGGCTTCTACAGGTAATATAGCATTGCTCGAAGGCATCCCAGAAATTGAGGATGCCTTTGTAGTTATAGTCAAGACGGAATGGAACCCCAACATCGTCGATCGGCTTGAAGATGGGGCTGTTAGGATTTTAAATGGTCAGAAAATCGCTTTCAAAACGATCATTGTGCCAGGAGCCTTCGAAATTCCTTATGCCATCAAGAGTTATCAGGCCCATGCCACTATCAAGGCAGATGCATTTATAGCGTTTGGAACGGTAATAAGAGGCGATACGCCCCATTTCGATTATGTATGTAAGGCAGTAACAGAAGGCATTGTTGCTTTGAACCTTCAGCTTGATTCGCCTGTTATATTTGGTATATTGACTGTTGATAATGAGCAACAAGCCATCGAGAGGGTAGGAGGCATCCACGGACACAAAGGAGAAGAGGCCGGTGTTGCGGCATTAAAGATGATTGCCCTTCAGAAGTCATTTAAGTAAATAGTACCTTAATCGGTTGCGTAATGAATGTACACATTTTTATTCCTTGCTTTGTAGATCAGCTCTATCCACAGGTTGCTTTCAATATGGTGAAAGTGTTGGAGCGGGTTGGTTGCAATGTCATATACAATCCCAATCAAACCTGTTGTGGGCAACCAGCCTTCAATGCGGGCTATTGGCAGGAGAGTAAGGATGTGTGCAATAAATTTATTTCCGATTTTAGCGACGCCGACTATATTGTTGCCCCAAGTGCAAGCTGTGTGGGATTTATAAGGAATTATTATCCAAAAGTTTTCGATAAAGCTTCCAACAGCAAGGAAGCCAGTGCCATTGGCAAGAAGGCATTTGAATTCAGTGATTTCTTAGTAAATGTATTAAAGATAGAGGATGTAAATGCTTCTTTTGAGGGTAAGGCAACTTATCATGATAGTTGTGCGGCTTTGCGCGAATGTCACCTAAAACAAGAGCCTCGCACTCTGCTTCGTAACGTAAAAGGGCTACAATTGGTTGAAATGGATGATGTAGAAACCTGTTGTGGTTTTGGTGGGTCGTTCGCAGTTAAGTTTGAGGCCATCAGTGTTGCAATGGCCGACCAAAAGATAACCCATGCACAGGAAACACAGGCAGAATACATTATCAGCACCGATATGAGCTGCCTGATGCACCTAGAAGGGCGTCTCAAGAACAGCGGTAGTAACCTCAAAGTGCTACATCTGGCGGATGTGCTTGCAAATGGTTCATAACTGACAATTAGCTATTAATAGCTCACTGCCTTCAACTCAAAACTTATAACTCATAATTCATAACTATTTCTCATGTCGTATTGGTTAATTAAATCTGAGCCATTTAAGTATAGCTGGCAACAATTTGAAAATGACGGACGCACTTTTTGGGATGGGGTTCGTAATTATCAGGCGCGCAATAACCTGAAAGCCATGAAAGAAGGTGACTTATTGCTTTGGTATCATAGCAATGAAGGGCTGGAAATTGTGGGCATTGCACAAATAGCCAAGGAAGCTTATCAGGATCCGACCACCGATGACACTAATTGGGTAGTTGTAGATGTAAAACCATACAAAACCCTCACTAAACCTGTTTCTTTGGCGACCGTAAAGGCTGATCCCCGATTACAGCAGATGGCTTTGGTAAGGTTGGGACGATTGTCTGTACAGCCAGTAACCGAGGAGGAGTGGGCAATCATCATGGAGCTTTCCGAAACGCAAGCTTAATGTGGTTTAGGGGTTTTCATGGTTGAAATTGGGGCAATAACCTTCCGTAAAATTTGAATATTTTTGGAAGTTCATTACAAATGCCCAGCTTCCTATTTCTATTTTTAGCATCTTAAAATCCTGTGAGCGTCCTTGCGAGGTGCGAAGTAATCTTTGGGGTCATAAAGCCCGGGTTTTGTCTGTAAAAGCAATTATTTAGTTAAAAGGGTCGCTTCGTGTCTTTCAAGGACGCAGAGATTATACAGGAGACAATAGCAAACTATATTAAGGAATAGGAATTATGAATTAAGGGGTTGAAATGATGGGTTTTTCATCCTTGTTTATGGGGGTAATTACTCTCAAATCATCATTTATTTCCATTTTTCAGGTCTTCTATCAAGGCGCATCTACCTTTTATTTGAAATTCATCAAACAAAAAAGACAGACTATCATACCCTTTCCAGGTATTTGTATCTATTCCAAGTTGGTTTTTCACTGATTCTTTTGTGTAGCCCGCTCTATCAAAATCTCGTTTTGTTATCAGTATTTTACCATTCAGCTTATTGGTAGCATCATATACTATTGGAATGCAAACAACAGTACTCAAAACCTTTTTTAAAATAGAATCCGAAAAATTATACTCCATCCCAAAATTGCAACTATCACTTATATAGGAGCTGTAAACATCGTTGTACACATAAACGGTATCCATTTGCCCACTTTTGTTGATTGCTAAGTGAAGTGTCAAATAATAAAGTTTCCCCTTTGATTCATACCATAAACTATCGGCATTATGATATAGATATCCTACCCCCAATCGTTTATTTTTTGACAGACTTTCAGCCATTTTCGAATTATTTATGCCTTGTAATGTCATCCCAATAATAGCAGGAAACAAAAAGACAGCAAACAAAAGTGCAAACAATTTTATTGTATCATTTTTTATCACAACGCCTTGGTCCATTCTCATGCTAAGGGTTATTCCGGGCGTATTTTTTTCTTCCAATACATCTATCAGTTTTTTAGATGAACATTTTTCGTCCAAAAACTTCTTTATTGGTGGGTAATGAGATGCAAGTGTTGTTAAAAGAAGTGGTAGTGCAGCCAATAAACCAAAATATACAACTACCCATACCACTATTATCATCCCTACCATTGTGAGGAAGAAAGCATTACCCACAATTTGTAGGAATCTGCATTGTCCACAACGCCACAATGTCGCCACAAGACCATGCCTGGCAGTTGCTTCGGGTGTTGAAGTATTATTTATTTTTTCTTTAGCGATGACCAAGGCAAGGTGTACTTCCTTTTCTTTGCCACAAAAATCGCAAGTGCCTTTCATCATCAGTGTTTTTAGGGTATTAATAGTAGAAGCACTGCCTCAACAAATGCCTTTATCTCTACAAATATAGAAATCAAATCAAGAATCAGAAATTAAGTAGCAATAGGAAGCAGTTAGGGGTTTTCATGGTTAAAATTGGGGCAATTGCTTCCCGAAAAATCATGATAAAGAGTCGTTATTTTAAAATAGACATCTATCTCTTTTTATTTTTAGTAATTCCATAGCCTTTGAGTGTGATTATGAATGTTTCATCTGCCGAAATGGAAAAAAAGGAATCACTTTGCAAATAACTTAGAGAATGAAGTAGGTTGTCTCGCTGAGCTTGTCGAAGCGCAAAAGCCCCTTCACAATCACCCCGCCTTCGACAAACTCAGGCTGACAGGTTTATTTTCAATGTTTACTTTCAATTTTTTTACATCACTTTCTTTTAGGGCAAAAAATCATCCTTTTGGGGCGTAGAAGGTAGATTTTATAACAAAAAAGAAATTATTAATTTAAAAAGATTCCTTCTTTTTTTGCAAGGATGCAGTAATTATACAGAAGACAAGAGTAAACTATATTAGGGAATAGAAATTAAGAATTAGGAGGGTGCAGTTATGGGCTTCTTACCCTAATTCTCAATTCCTAATTCCTAAATTGCTTATTTACTTACCACATCAAAAAACTCTTTCATTCTCACTTGGCCACCATAAGATTCTGATGTGTAATCATAATGCAATGGCCAACCCTTTAGTTCACTATCATTTCTGCCTTCTCCAGTTTCTATGTATGTATTTCGGATTTTCATTTCATAATTTTTACCCACTTTTATAATGGGGCATCTAAATGTAGGGTCAAATCGAACCCAACCTTGCTTTTGCAAATAAGCTTCGCTCCATTGGTGTTGTGGATTATTAGAATTTGCATCTACAACTATTCCGTGTATTGTTTTTGCTGGAATCTTATTTGCTCTCAGCAATGCAACAAACAAATCGCTGAAATCTGTACACTTACCCACACCAGTTTCCAATACTTCTACTGCCCCTACAGACTCATTCTTTTCATATTTCAAGCTACTATCTACGAATGCGTAAGTATTTAGTACTGTCTCAATATCATATTTGCCTTTTAGTTGTTTAGCTGCCATTTTTATATCACGGTGGTTACATTCAATAAATTTTTCGGGCATCAGGTACTTAGCAAAATTTATATTAGTATCCACATTTTGGGTATTTATAGTATTGTAAATAGTTATATTCCCAGAAACTATCAGTTTAAAATTGTCAGTTACATTGCGAAGCCGAAACACCGCGTATGTATTGTCTTCTTTGGTATAAATAGAATCCGGCTGAATAGAAAAAGATAAACTATTTACAGTTTGTTTATTCTTTTTTGTAGTAGGTATTCTCATTTTTATGATTATAGACTCGATAGTTCCCTTCACAAAAAACTTCCTTACAATCTTCAGGCTTACTTCTTTTTCTATCAAAGGATCGCCATCGGCACTTTTCCGACTAATCCCTTTAAAGCTAGAGGAAACAATAACTATCAACAGTATCCATAGGTACTTAATAAATTTTTTTTGGGTTGAATTGATTGTTGTTTTCATTTTAAATTGAATCTAAAAAATGGTTATTTAATCAGTTTAGTACCCAAAAATATAGAAATCAAATCAAGAATCAGAAATTAAGTAGCAATAGGAAACAGTTAGGGGTTTTCAGCATCAATAAAAAGGCAGTCAATTCACTTCATAAGCCCTTTTTTATGTCCCAGTTTCTATTTGATGCCCTTTTGGAATCCTTAAAATAGCAAATAGGATTGTCTTACTAAGTAAATCTGTCATCTTATATCAAGCAAACATCTCTTTATCCCAACTATTGACTCCTTATTACTGGATATTTCCTCTCTTATGCCCGAAATTGACCCAAAAACGGACCATGAACAACTCCGAACGGACCATGAACAACCCCGAACGGACAATGAACAACCCCGAGAGGGCAATGAACAACTCCGAATAGACCATGAACAACTCCGAACGAACCATGAACAACCCCGACCGGACAATGAACACCTCCGAACGGACAATGAACAACTCCGAGCGGGTAATAACCAACTTTTGACTTGAGGGTAGGAATTGGAATTTAAAAAATAGCAACTTATGCAACTAGCGTACGCAAAAAAAATCTGATGCACTTGTATTTTATGAATTTATGCACCTATTTGTAGAAAAGAAAGCGAATAAAAATAATAAAGTGAAGATTCTAAAATGAACCATGAAAACCCCTAATAGAAGCTAACTAACTCATTACTAATTATTTATAATAAATATTTGAAAAACAAATAAATATATTAATTACTCAAACATAAAAATAAAAAAATAAATAACCAAATAAGTATCATTTAATGGAATATAACAGTTAGTTTTACCAAATCGAATTGCTGTTTTCACCATTAAATTAAAAATTATGTCTGCCGATACAACCGTTAAGCTTATTTTCTCTTTGTCCTTTGCAGATTTAGTGACTACAGCCATTAATAAATCGGCATATTTTACACGAGACATAACAGATTTAACCCCAAGAGGCATCACCGAAGCACGGATAACAGCATTGGATGCCAAGAGAACCGCATTTGTAAATGCCCCATCTATTATTTCGGAGAGAGAAACAACCGTTACAGGCTTTGCAGATAGAGACACACAAGCCACCGTATTGCGGGTTGCCATCAGGGAAATAAGAGGGATAGCCCAAAATACGTTTGGGTCAAAATCGCCAAAATATAAAGGCTTCGACATCATGGGATTGTCCACACTCAGCCCCATGGATTTATACATTCAATCAGGAAATGTGGTGGTAAAGGGCAATGCAAGCATTGCATTGATGGGACCAAAAGGTCTTACAGTAGCAATGCTTGCCAATGTTACCACTCAGGCAAATAGTCTTTTGGCACTTATTTCTGCAACACCAATATTAACAACCAATAGCGAGCAAGCAACCGCAAACAGACACACATTGGCCAATGATCTTTTTACCGAGTTGACAGATATGTGCCAGACAGCCCATACTTATTACGAAAGCAGAGACGAGCTGAAGGCAGCCAATTACATTATATACGATGTAGCCTCTACGGTGGTAGACAGAGAGGGAATTGTACCCGGGAAAAAGCAAACTACCCGCAAAACGGCCGATGTAGATGCCGATACCATCATCAGGATAAAAGTAAAAACAGGAACCAGCCTGCAATGCTACTATGGCATGACGGGAAATAGCCTTCCGGGACCACTTGTAACAACAGTTGACTACAATCCGGTAATATTTACACAAACTACCGCCGCAAAGCTAGGCTTTGACGATGCAGGTGGCATCAGGGTATTCATCATCCGCAATCCGAATGAGGATGAATCGGAGTTTTTGATAAAAATAGGAGGGAAGTGATGAATGATTAGTGATTAATGTTTAATGATTAATGATGACTTCAAATTAGGGTCGTTCCCTAATTCAAAATAACAGCCTCGCTAGGGCAATTCCATCAAGTTAAGGTTTCTTGTCTATGCTACTTTCCAGAAATCAGGGTGTCAGCCTGAGCTTGTCGAAGGCGCTTTATTAATGAAAGTATCTGTATTATACCCGGTTTCGACAAGCTCAACCTGACAGTCGTTTCGTGACTCAAAGTTATTTCCCAGAGGGTGCAATTCCATCAAGTTAAGGGTTTTTATCCATGCTACTTTTCTGAAATCAGGGTGTCAGCCTGAGCTTGTCGAAGGCATTTTATTAATGAAAGTATCTGTATTATACCCGGTTTCGACAAGCTCAACCTGACAGTCGTTTCGTAACTCAATGTTATTTTCCAAAGGGGGCAATTCCATCAAGTTAAGGGTTTTTATCCATGCTACTTTATAGAAATCAGGGTGTCAGCCTGAGCTTGTCGAAGGCGCTTTATTAATGAAAGTATCTGTATTATACCCGGTTTCGACAAGCTCAACCTGACAGTCGTTTCATGACTCAAAGTTATTTCCCAAAGGGCATAAAAATGTTAAAACAAAAATCAAATTACTACCATGAAAGCCCCTTATTCATACACTATTAATTATAACAAATGGAGCATTAACCATTAATCATTAATCATTAACAATTAATCATTCTTTCTTCCTCCTATTTTTGCTCCCTACAAAACGGTTTCAATGAACATTAAGACACTGCTGGCGCTGCCATTTGCAAATAATATTTATAAAAAGACTCAAAAAGATGCTAACAATGCCTTGGCTACACAAGATGCCATTTTGAAGGAACTTGTAGCTACAGGAAAGAAGACAATCTTTGGAAAAGAGCATCATTTAGACCACATAGGTAGCTATGATGAGTTTAAACAAGCCGTTCCTATTCGCGATTATGAGCAATATAAAGGGTATATAGGGCAGATAAAAGACGGAAAAGAAAATGTGCTCTGGAAGGGAAAGCCTTTGTATCTGGCCAAAACAAGTGGTACCACAAGTGGGGTAAAATACATCCCAATTTCTAAAGATTCGATCTATAATCACATCAACACAGCCCGGAATGCACTGCTTTGCTACCTGGCCGAAACAGGGAATACCCGTTTTGTGAATAGTAAAATGATTTTTTTGAGTGGTTCGCCCGAGCTCGAACGTATTGCAGGCATTCCTACTGGCAGATTGAGCGGAATTGTAAATCATCACGTTCCTAAATACCTCAGAACCAATCAGTTGCCTAGTTATGAAACCAATTGTATTGACGATTGGGAAACAAAACTGGATAAGATTGTAGAGGAAACCATCAAACAAGATATGACCCTGATAAGTGGGATTCCACCTTGGGTGCAGATGTATTTTGACCGATTGAAGGAGCGCAGCGGCAAGAAAGTAGGCGACTTATTTCCCAATTTTAACCTACTAGTGCAAGGCGGGGTAAACTTTGAGCCGTATAAAGCAAAATTATTTGAGAGCATTGGCAGGTCGGTGGATACCATTGAACTTTTTCCGGCAAGTGAAGGATTCTTTGCGTTTCAGGATAGTCAGAAATCGGAAGGTTTATTGCTGAATACCAACAGTGGCATCTATTATGAGTTTATCCCTGCGGGAGAAATCTTCGATGAAAACCCCAAACGCCTGAGCCTCAGAGACGTGAAACTAGGTGAGAACTATGCACTCATCATCAACAGCAACGCAGGTTTGTGGGGATATAATATTGGCGATACCGTGAAGTTCGTAAGCCTCAATCCATACCGGATTGTAGTTTCGGGACGTATAAAACACTTCATCTCGGCCTTTGGCGAACATGTAATTGGCGAAGAAGTGGAAGCCGCATTACTAAGTGCCGCCAATGAAGAAGGCGTAAAGATTACCGAATTTACAGTAGCGCCTTATGTGCAACAGGGAGAGGGCAAAAGTTACCACGAATGGTTTATTGAATTTGAAAATGAACCGAATGATTTGACCCATTTTACCGATAAAGTGGATGCCAACCTGCGTAGAAAGAATGTGTATTACGACGATTTGATTGGAGGGAATATCTTGCAGACATTACGCATCAACAAAGTTAGAAAAGATGGTTTTATTGATTATATGAAGAGCGTTGGTAAACTCGGCGGACAGAATAAAGTGCCCAGATTGAGCAATGATAGGGCATTAGCGGAGGCTTTAAAACCATTTATAACCCTAAATTAGACTTCTTTAGTTATCTTGCACACCTAATGGTAAAACGAATAGCAATATTTGGGTCAACAGGTTCCATCGGCACACAAGCCTTGGAAGTAATTGCAGCCCATCCAGATAAATTTTCAGCCGAAATATTAACTGCCCATCACAACCACGAATTGCTGATAGAACAAGCCCTTAAGTTCAATCCAAATTGCGTAGTTATTGGCGATGATAGCAAATATGGCGACGTAAAAGAGGCATTAGCCAAAACAGATATCAAAGTATTTGCTGGCGCAAAAGCCTTGGAAGAAGTGGCTGCAATGGATTGCTACGATATGATGCTGGCAGCCATCGTGGGATTTGCTGGATTGAAACCAACCCTCAAAGCAATTGACAACGGTAAACCCATTGCCCTTGCCAACAAAGAAACATTGGTGGTAGCAGGCGAATTGGTGATGCAACGTGCGGTTGCCAAACGTGTACCGATTATTCCGGTAGATAGTGAGCACTCTGCCATTTTTCAATGTTTGATTGGCGAAGGAAAAAATAAGATCGAAAAGGTAATCCTCACAGCAAGTGGAGGTCCTTTTTTGGGAAGAAAGCCCAATTATCTGGTGAATGTAAAGAAAGAACACGCCTTACAACACCCCAATTGGGAGATGGGGGCAAAGATTTCGATCGACTCGGCCACATTGATGAACAAAGGGTTGGAAATGATAGAAGCTAAATGGCTTTTTAACCTACATCCCGATCAGATTCAGGTAATTATTCATCCACAAAGCATCATACACAGCATGGTGCAGTTTTCGGATGGCAGCATTAAATCGCAAATGGGCTTGCCAGACATGAAGCTGCCCATTCAATATGCACTTGGCTTTCCACAAAGACTAGATAGCAACTTCCCTAGATACGATTTTAAAAGGCCACACACCCTGACCTTCGAGGAACCCGACTACAAAACATTCCGTAACCTCGCCCTCGCCATAGAAGCCCTCAACAAAGGAGGCAACTGGCCTTGCATACTGAATGCAGCCAATGAGGTAGCAGTTTATGCATTTCTGAGAAACCGTATTGGCTTCCTGGACATGACAGCGGTAGTAGAAGAGACATTATCTAAAATACCATTTATAGAAAAGCCCACACTAGAGGATTACTTTGATACTGACGGCGCAGCCCGTACATTTACCGCCTCAATCATAAGGATGTAACAGTAAAAAAATAGCATCAACAGGAAATAAAAACCTGAAATGGATGCTTGCAAGGTTGACTTCGCAGAACTTAGAATAAAATATATGACGTTATTAGCAATTGATTTTAGTAGTGTAGCTGTAAAAACAGGACAGTTCATTCTATCGTTTTCCATCTTGGTAGTCCTGCATGAGCTAGGACACTTTATTCCCGCAAAACTATTTAAGTGCCGTGTAGAAAAGTTTTACCTTTTCTTTAATCCTTGGTTCAGTTTATTCAAAACACAAAAAGGAGAAACAGAATATGGTATTGGATGGATTCCGTTTGGTGGCTTTGTAAAGATTTCGGGGATGATAGACGAGAGCATGGACAAGGAACAGATGAAACTTCCCCCCGAAGACTACGAATTTAGAAGTAAACCCGCCTGGCAACGTCTCATAATCATGACTGGTGGCGTATTGGTAAATATCATTCTGGCAATTGTCATCTTTATTGGCATCACTTCTTATTGGGGTGAAGAATATTTGCCCGCTAAAAACCTCAAATATGGCGTTGCTGCGGATAGTCTGGCAAAAAGTATTGGCATACGCGACGGTGATAATATTGTTGCTATTGACAATAACCCCGTAGAAAACTTTAGTTCCATCACTTCTGAAATTATACTGAAAGAAGCTAAGACCTTGCAGTTACAAAGAGGCGCTGAGAAAGTAAGCATCAATATTCCTTCAGGTTTATTGAAAGAATTAGTAAAGGAAAACAAGAATGAAATCCCCTTTGTGGACGTAAGATTCCCAGTAGTGGTAGATTCTGTGAAGAAAGATACGATGATGCAGAAGGGTTTCATCGCGAAAGGGGATACTTTGATAGCAATCAACAACCACAGCTTCACTTATTACAATGAACTGATTGCCTTGAGGAATCAATACAAGGACTCAATGGTGGATGTGAAACTATTGCGTGGAAAAGACACTACAACCGTAAGATGCTTTTTAAAGAATGGCTACATTGGTTTTATCCCTGTAAATGCAGGAAAGATGTTTGGCACAGTAGTCAAGCCATTCACTTTTGTCGAGGCAATTCCAGAGGGGATTACCAGGTGCAAGGAAACATTGACAAAGTATATTACTGGACTGAAACAAATTTTTTCAGGAAAAGTAAGTCCCAATGATAGCTTAGGAAGCGTTATAAGCATCGGCAATACATTCCCAAGTATCTGGGACTGGGAAAGGTTCTGGACATTGACAGGAATTTTCTCTATTATACTTGCCTTCATGAATATATTGCCCATACCTGCACTCGATGGCGGACATGCCCTGTTTACGTTGGTAGAGATGATAACAGGTCGCAAACCGAGTGATAAATTCATGGAATATGCACAGATTGTTGGGATGGTTTTATTGATGAGCATGATGGTTTACGCCCTTGGATTGGACTTCTGGAGGTTATTTAAATAATAAAAGACATTAATAAATTGAGCTAAAGGGGCTGCCACATCAATGTTTGGTAGCCTCTTGGCATTTTAAGCCCCAAATAATTACTATTAACAGTAGGGGAGCCCCCTTTAAGGCCATAAAATAGAACTGAAAACCCCTAACCGGGGAACTATAGGGCATAACGCTGTTTAATAAAAAGGTACTTTTTAGGGGTAACATATTCCATATTACCAATTACTAAACTCTAAATGTTTTCTCAACCGCTATATTTGCGACAGTTATGAAGAATATCAGGAATTTTTGCATCATTGCACACATCGATCACGGAAAAAGTACGTTGGCAGACCGTTTGTTGGAACATACCAAGACTATTGGCGAACGGGATATGATGAATCAGGTACTGGATGACATGGATCTGGAGCGTGAGAAAGGGATTACCATCAAAAGTCACGCAATACAAATTAATTATCCCTCAAAAGGAGAAAATTATGTATTGAATCTGATAGATACGCCTGGTCACGTGGACTTTAGTTATGAAGTGAGCCGTGCATTGGCAGCTTGCGAAGGAGCTTTGTTGCTGGTAGATGCCAGTCAGGGCATTCAGGCGCAAACTATCAGTAATCTTTATCTTGCAATAGAAAATGACCTGGAGATAATACCCGTCATCAACAAAATTGATATGGATGGCGCGATGATTCCGGAAGTGCAAGACCAGATTATTGACTTGATTGGCTGTAAAGTAGAGGATATTTTGTTGGCAAGTGGCAAAAGCGGCATCGGGATAGAGGAAATACTGGAAGCTATCATTGCACGCATCCCTGCACCAAAAGGAGATTATGAAGCTCCACTCCAAGCTTTGATATTTGATAGTGTCTACAATAGTTTCAGGGGTATTATTATCTACTATCGTATCCTGAATGGGGTTCTGAAAAAGAATGATAAGATACGTTTTATTGCATCCGGGTCGGATTATAATGCGGATGAGGTTGGGGTGTTGAAATTGACGATGACGCCAAAAGAGGAAGTGAAGGCTGGTGACGTAGGCTATATTATTACAGGGATTAAAAATGCCAAAGAGGTAAAAGTGGGTGACACAATAACCCTTGCTAACAACCCAGGAGCAATGATTAATGGCTTTAAGGAGGTAAAACCGATGGTTTTTGCCGGTATCTTCCCTGTTGAGACAGATGCTTTTGAGGAATTGAGGGAATGTATGGACAAATTGCAACTAAATGATGCTTCCCTTACCTTCGAATTGGAGACTTCACAGGCATTGGGCTTTGGTTTCCGTTGCGGATTCCTTGGTTTGTTGCACATGGAGATCATTCAAGAACGTCTGGAGCGGGAATTTAATCAGACAGTAATTACTACTGTACCGAATGTGGGCTTTATTGCCTATACTTCAAAGGGGGATAAGGTTATTGTAAACAATCCCTCCGAAATGCCTGAACCTACAAGGATTGATCGTATTGAGGAACCCTATATCCGGGCTCAAATCATCACTTCACCCGATTATATTGGTAATATTATGACGCTTTGCTTGGGCAAACGTGGTATTTTGCTCAATCAATCATACCTCACTCCTACTCGTGTGGAGCTTACATTCGAATTGCCTCTTACTGAGATAGTATTTGACTTCTACGATAAGCTTAAAAGCCAGACCAGGGGTTATGCATCGTTCGATTACACCCCAATTGGTATGCGTGATGCCGATATTGTGAAGATGGATATCCTTCTTAACGGCGAAAAAGTAGATGCCTTGAGTGCTTTGATACACCGTAGCCGTGCGGCAGATTTTGGCCGCAAATTATGCGAGAAATTAAAGGAACTATTGACCAAACAGCAGTTCCAGATTGCCATTCAGGCGGCTATTGGGGCTAAAGTGATTGCCCGTGAAAACATTAGTGCCATGCGTAAGGATGTTACTGCCAAATGTTATGGTGGTGACATCAGCCGTAAACGTAAATTGTTGGAAAAACAAAAGGAAGGTAAGAAACGTATGCGTCAGATAGGAAATGTTGAAGTACCCCAAGAAGCATTTTTGGCAGTACTGAAACTTGATTAAGGCAAGGAAATATGAAGTATGAGATATGAAATATGAGAACTCATTATTTTATATCTCATACTTTATATTTCATACTTCATATTTAATACCTATTCCTCCTCTTTTTCCATCATCAGATATGCCTTTATAAATCCATCGAGTTCACCATCCATTACTGGTTGCACATTGCCCACTTCATAGTCCGTTCTGTGGTCTTTTATCATCTTATAGGGATGAAAAACGTAGCTTCTGATCTGACTACCCCATTCTATCTTTTTCTTTTTCGAATTATTGGCATCTAACAGCTCCTGGCGTTTGCGCATTTCCTCCTCATAGAGCCTACTTTTCAGCATTTTGAGGGCAGTTTCCTTATTCTCACCCTGTGTACGGTGAATCTGGCATTCTACTACATAGCCACTAGGTTTGTGCGTTAATCGCACAGAGGTTTCTACCTTATTTACATTCTGACCACCAGCGCCCCCACTACGAGAGAACGCCCATTCCAAGTCATATTGATGTATGGTTATCTCAATAGAGTCATCGATTAATGGATACACATAAACGCTGGCAAAAGAGGTGTGTCTGCGGGCATTACTATCAAAAGGAGAGATGCGAACCAACCTATGAACACCACTTTCAGCCTTTGAAAAACCATAAGCAAAAGGCCCATCAAACTGAATGGTGGCCGTTTTGATGCCCGCACCGTCGCCAGCTTGGTAATCAAGTTCGGTAACCTTCCAACCTTGTTTCTGTCCATACATAATGTACATCCGCAAGAGCATATCGGCCCAATCCTGACTCTCAGTTCCGCCAGCTCCAGAGTTTATCTGCACAATAGCAGGCATTTCATCCTCAGGCTTGTTCAGTGTACTCTTAAATTCAGCGTCCTCAACTGCATTAAGCGCCAATTTATAAGCTTCCTTAGTTTCTTCTTCGGTGGCATCACCCTCTTTCCAAAAGTCAAATAGTACAATAAAGTCGTCTACGGCAGTTTTCACTTGCTCGTATAGCTTCATCCAGTATTCATTTACTTTTATTTCCTTCATGGTAGCCGTGGCACGAGTGTTATCGTCCCAAAAGCCAGGAGAAAGTGAAAGTTGACGGTCTTGTTCTACTTTGTTTTTGCGGTTAGCGTAGTCAAAGAAACCTCCCCAAGACAACTAAACGGTCTTTTATTTCTTTAATTTGTTCTATCGTCATAGCCCGCAAAGTAATGGGTTATTCAGTTGAGTAAAATAGAATTAATTTAAAAATTTTCATTTCTTGTATGTCTTCAGTTATTTCTACGACAGTAATGAAGGGGTTAACTGGTTTTGGGTTAAAGAATTTTAGAGTCCTGCTTTATCAGAAATATTCAATTTGAAATACCCAATACCTTCTTTTTTTATCAATTAAGCCTTGTTAATTACGATCATTCCATTAATCCCCTGATGACTACACTTGCTACCGTGCAACCAAAAATAGCAGGCATATAACTGATGGTGCCAATGAGCGACTTTTTAGGGAATGCCTTTTCGGTTACAATTACTTTACTGGCATCTATCACTTCTGGGCTAAATACAACAGTCAATCCGTTATAAATGCCTTCTGCGTGTAAGCGTTTTCTTACATATTTGGCCAAAGTACAAGTATGAGTCTTTGAAATATCTGCAATTTGAACCATTGATGGATCTAGTTTTCCCCCAGCTCCAAGGGATGTTACAATAGGTATTCCTCTTTCTTTACATGCTTTTATAAACTGAACTTTCGGCCCTAAAGTATCTATACAATCCACTGCATAATCAAACTTACCCTCCTCTAAAATAGTCTCAATTATTTCATCCTGAATATATTGCACCAATACCGTTACCTCCAACTCAGGATTGATGTCCCTAAGACGCTCTGCCATTACTTTGGCTTTAAGTTTTCCTGCTGTTGAATGAAGGGCAGGTATCTGGCGATTGGTGTTACTAAGGTCTACCGTGTCTGCATCCACGATGGTCATCTTACCAACTCCCGCTCGGGCAATCATTTCTGCACATATTCCGCCTACTCCTCCTAGACCTACGACCAAAACGTTTTTTGTTATTAGTGTTTCTATCTTTTCATCGCCCAATAATAGCTGTGTTCTGCCC
>Ga0208741_10000212_pt1 | contig 32578 bp, 39 predicted proteins | sample CryBogCBE03Jun09_FD_184576 | JGI IMG/M metagenome (GOLD analysis project Ga0208741, IMG submission 184576) | Freshwater microbial communities from Crystal Bog, Wisconsin, USA - CBE03Jun09 (SPAdes) | ecosystem: Environmental > Aquatic > Freshwater > Lake | place: Crystal Bog, Wisconsin, USA...
GCAATGATGAGTGCATTTGAGATTGAAGTTAACAACAACTATGTTGAACTGCTTGGGCAGTGGGGCATGCTTATCATGAGCTTTTACTTTGGGGGTAGAACGCTTGAGAAGATCATGGACATGAGGAACAAGAAATGAAAGAATGGACTCTGAAAGGTTGTGTAACTTTAATTGCAACCTTGTCTTTAATGGGAGTTATTGCGTCAATGATTTGGATGTTTGTTCAAGCAGTTCTTGATCCCACAGTTGATGACAAGATTGTGTTTGATATTGTTGGTCCTGCATTTCAAAGTATTTGCGGTGGCTTTTTAGGTTTAATTACAGGTATTCATATCGGAGAAAAGAAAAATGATTAACTCAAGAGACTTAAATGAACTACTACCGCAAGTTAAAGAAAAAGTTGATAACTTCGTTAAAGCCTGTAAAGACGCTGGAATCGACCTGCTTATTACATCTACGTATAGAGATATGGAAAGCCAAGCTCAACTTTATGCACAAGGTCGCACAGCTCCGGGAAAAATTGTTACCAACGCAGGACCTGGAGATAGTTTTCATAATTATCGCTGCGCTATCGACGTTGTGCCTTTGGTTAGTGGCAAACCAGACTGGGATGGCAGCCATCCTGTATGGGCAGAGATAGGTAGACTTGGTGAAGAAAACGGGTTAGAATGGGCGGGAAAATGGGTCCACTTTAAGGAGCTTGCGCACTTTCAGTATTCTGGTGGTCTGACTATTACCCAACTTAAAGAAGGCGCAAGTATTGCGTAATGCGTAATGCCATTAACGAAACTACAGTTTAAGCCAGGAGTAAATCGAGAAGCCACATCTTTAGCAAATGAAGGTGGTTGGTTTGACTGCAATAATATTAGGTTTCGTTCTGGATACCCCGAAAAAATAGGTGGGTGGGTTGCCGACACCGGAACTACTACATCTGCTTTAAAACCACCAACCGGTGCGTATTGGGGTGTATGTCGTAATCTTTGGGTTTGGTTAAACTTAGTTGGGTACAATTTACTTGGTATTGGCACTAACCTTAAGTACTATATTCAACAAGGTGAAAACGGTGGTATCTACGACGTTACTCCGCTAAGCCATACATCTTCTGGTACAGCCACATTTGCTACGGTAGCAAGTTCTAAAACCATAACGGTTACGGACGCTAGTAATGCGGTAATAGTCAATGACTTTGTTACTTTTAGTGGGGTAACTACTACATCTGATGCAAACATAACCCCTGCCGTACTTAATGCAGAGTTTCAAGTAGTTAGTGTTATTAGCACAACTAAATATACTATTGTCGCTTCCGTAGCTGCGGCGGGTACTCATTCCAGCGTAGTTACAAGTGGAACAGTGGCGGCGGCTTATCAGATCAATACGGGACTTGCGGCGTTTACAGTAGCCCAAGGTTGGGGCGGTGGTGGATGGGGCGGCGTAAATGCAGGTTTTACATCTACTGGTTGGGGCGCGTCTTCGTCTGGTGTCGGTACAGAACCTAGAATATGGAACTCAGCTAACTACGGTCAGGATTTAATAATAAACCCAAGTGGCGGGGCAATGTATTACTGGGCAAACACACTTAGCGGTGCATTTAATCGTGCGGTGCTTCTTGGTGCGGGGCAGACTATTACAACAGAAAGCGGCAATTTCACGGTAGACGCTACTTGCCCATCTTTAGTTAACTACATTATTATTTCTGATGCGTCGGATTTTGTTATTGCATTTGGTTGTAATGACCCATCTGGATTAGTCACAGGTACAACTATTGATCCTATGCTAGTGCGTTGGTCAGATCAACAAAACATTGGTATTTGGAGTCCAACTGCAACCAACCAAGCCGGTAGTTATAGGCTCAGTCAAGGCTCACAAATTGTGACGGCTATCCAAACACGGCAAGAGATTTTAATATTTACGGATAGTGCGTTATACGCACAACAATATCTTGGCCCGCCATATGTATACGGTTTTCAGATCATGGGCGAGAATATCTCAATCATGGGTCCTAACGCAACTATTTCAGTAAACAATATTACTTATTGGATGGGGCTTAATAAATTCTATATGTACAACGGTACAGTACAAACCCTACCCTGTGCAGTGCGTCAATATGTTTTTGACAACCTTAACTTAAATCAAAACTATCAAGTATGTTGTGGTAGTAACGAGGCGTATAACGAAGTATGGTGGTTCTACTGTTCAGCTAATGCAACGCTCACCGACTCCTATGTAATTTACAACTATTTAGATCAAACTTGGGCCTACGGAAGTATGCCTAGAGGTGCTTGGTTATATAACCCACTGCGTCAAGTTCCAATATCTACAAATTATGCTGGGCAGTTAATATACCAAGAAACAGGTGTTGACGATGGAACTACTACACCAGCTAGTCCAATTAATGCTTATGTCCAAAGTTCTGATTTTGATATTGGGGACGGTAACAATTTTGGGTTTATTTGGCGTTGTGTACCTGATGTAAATTTCACTGGTTCTTATTCTGATAATCCATCAGTTAGTATGACGTTTTTACCTAGACAAAATTCTGGGTCGGCTTATGGACAAACTAATAACCCCTCGGTTATAAGTACACAAAATTACACTGGGCAAAGAGAATACATTGTTCAACAATTCACACAACAAATCTATACTCGGGCAAGGGGTAGACAGATGGCATTTAAATTGCAATCAACTGGACTTGGGGTTCAGTGGCAATCAGGCGTGCAACGCTTGGATATTAGACCAGACGGAAGAAGATAATGGCTGCAACTACGGGTTCTATATCTAACCAAGTACAAATACCGGCAGTACCTAATCTGCCTGTTGCGCCGACTACCTATGATCAGAACTATGTAGGACAGCTTAATAACGTGTTGCGTTTATATTTTAACCAGTTAAATAATGTAGTTTCTGTAAATACAAATCAAATCGCATCCAGTGCGGTTCTTACTTGGTTAAATCAATGAGCTATCAAAACATAGTACCCAATCAATTAGGACAGGCGGCTATAACTACGTCTGTTACTACGTTGTATACGACCCCTGCAAATACTAGAACATTTGTAAAAGACATTAATATCTGCAATACTACTGGGTCTCCAATCACAGTAAATTTGTATTTTGTGCCGACAGGCGGTACAGCAGGTTCAGGTAATGCGTTTTACTACTCTCAGAGTATTGCGGCTAATAGTACATTACATTGGTTAGGTTCACAAATTCTTCTTCCACTTCAAACAATTCAAATGTCTGCAAGTGGGGCGGGGTGCACAATTATCATCGGTGGCGGTGAGGCAACATGATGGATACTTTATTAGCTACTATTAGAGCTGGTTTTGAAAAAGATCATCAAAATAGAGAATACACCATAGATGAAGGTGTACAACGGTTTATGGACTACATAAACAATGGCGGTGCTTATATACAATTAGGTAAAGTAATAATAAAATACGAAGAAAAAAACAATATTTGCGAATTTCATTGTTGTAACGGTGGTTCCGGAAAAGATATAACGTCTGCGGTCGCTAAGTTTTTAGATGTTATTAAAGGCGACTACCCCCGTGCGGTTACGTATTATGATAATCCAAGAGTTAACACTATATTGCATTTTGTTGGTGTGCCATTTGAAACAAAAAAAATAGATGGCGGTATTGACCGCACCTATGAAACTACTTTTATTTTAGGAAAATAACATGGGATTTTTTCAACAAGTACAACACGACCCAATAGGGGCTATAAGTAGCGGCGTATCTAATGTAGTTAGTGGTATAGGTAAAGATATTTCTAATATTCCACACGATGTTTCAACATTAATATCTAACCCTAAACGACAACTTGAAGACACATTAGATAACCCATATGCTCCTGCTCTTGCCGGGGCTGCCTTAACTGCGGCTGGACTTGGTCCTGTTGCTGCTGGGTTGGCTGTTGGGGGCACTGAAGCTGCAGCTTCGGGTAGTCTTAGTAAAGGTGTAATGGCTGGTATTGGGGCTTACGGTGGGGCAAACCTTGCTACTGATGTTACTACTTTGGGTTCCCAAGCTGCTCAAGATACGGCAGCACAAGACGCAGCTAGAAACTTAGGTTATGGGGGCGTTGATAGTGGGACTACTGCGGCTAATATGGTGAATAACGGAGTTATGAGTACGGGAGATTACACATCTATAACCGATGCACAAAATGCGGCTGCGGCTGCGGCTGCGGCAACTCCTTTATCAACTGCGGCAAGCGGGATAAGTTCGGCAATATCAAATCCAAGTGCGGCGCTTAGTACAATTAATCCATCTGGAACTGCATTAGGAACTGCTGCAAGTGTAGCGGGTAATGTATTACAAGCCGCAAACGGACCAAATGGAAATGCGTTAATACCTTCTGCGTCTACTACAGCTTCTACACCTGCTGCAACTGGCACTCCGTATACCGCAACTCCTGGAGGAAACCCAAGCGGGTTAGTATATAACCGCAATGCAGTAGACCCAGCAACATTAAATATGATTGGGTCACAATACGTACAAGGAGCAGTTCCGGATACAAGTGAACGCACTTACTTTAAGCCAACATACTCCCAAAGTACTCCTGCACAACCAGCACAACCAACACAAACATTGACCCCCCAACAACAAATGATGGCACAGTTTATGGGGCGCGATCCAACAGTTACAAAATCAGCAATCGGCGGGTTACAAGCTACACCACAAGCAGCTATGGGGAACTTTAATGCGCCTATGTCGCATAACGTAAACCCAGTATATAACCCAATTCAACAACAAATGCCAGTTCCTCAACCCGTTATGAATATGGCTAGTGGCGGCGACCCAATGGATTACGGAACTGACTCAGTAACAGGACTACCTGCAAAACCAATATACGCAATCAACCCAGCAACGGGTAGACCTTACGCACAAGACATAGCACAAAGCGGTTTATCCGGTGCAGCATTATCAGACTACGTAGCTTCACAACAAGCGCAACAAGATATAAACAACGATCCTAATGCAATCAAAGCTGCAGACGGGGGAAGTATGGGTATTTCAGCATACGCTAGTGGTGGTGGGGCGTATAATCTAGGTAGTTATTCTGATGGAGGCCGATTGCTTCGTGGCCCTGGAGACGGTGTATCAGATTCAATTCCCGCAACTATAGGAAGTAAACAACCTGCAAGGCTCGCCGACGGTGAATTTGTAGTGCCCGCACGTATAGTTTCTGAATTAGGTAACGGTTCAACAGAAGCCGGAGCCCGTAAACTTTATGGCATGTTAGACAGAATTCAACACGCTAGACGTAAAACTGTGGGTATAGGTAATGTGGCTAAAAATAGCCATGCAGATAAACACTTACCTGCATAACGGAGAATATAAATGACTACATCTTCATTCACAACAGGTTCGCCATCAACTACCACAGGTACAAGTGGTATAGCGGCGTATGCGCTACCCTATGCGCAACAAAATTTAGCTAATGCTTGGGCTACAAGTCAACAACCCTACCAAGCATACCAAGGGCAGCAAAACGCTGCAATGACGGGGCTGCAAAATCAATCTTTTGAAGCCGCGCAAAACTTAGGTATAAACCCAAATACAACTGCAGCGGGTACTGCGGCTGGGCAAGCAACGCAAAATTTACTTAATACTGGCTATAACCCAATTAATGCGAGTTATCAAAGCGTAAATGCACCAAGTTTAAATAATTATTCAATGGGCACGCCAATGACAAGCGCGGCTCAAACGAGTGCAGCTCAGTTAGGTTATGCTCCTACGGCTCAAGCCCAAAATGCATACGCGGTAAATTCCAATGCTGCATATGGACAAGCGGCTCAAACAGGCGCATCACCCTATATGAGTGCGGCTCAATTTCAAGGGCCTGGTAGTGTTGGGTATAACAACGTATACAGTCAAGGGTTTAATAATCAATCTGCTGCGCAGTTGATGAATCCGTATTTACAACAATCACTTAACCCACAAATAGCTTTGCTTAACCAACAGCAAGGTATGCAACAAGCTCAAAACCAAGCACAAGCTACACAAGCAGGCGCATTTGGTGGCTCACGTATGGGCGTACAGAATGCTTTACAAAACCAATCTAACCAATTGGCAATGAGCAACCTAGTAGGTCAAGGATATAACAACGCGTTTAATAATGCGCAACAACAATTTAATACACAAAACGCAGCATCGCTTCAAGCACAACAAGCTAACCAAGCAGCGGGTATTAACACTGGGCAGTTCAATGCTCAAATGGGTTATAACACCGGGTTACAAAATGCTCAATTGCAACAACAAGCTGGTTTAGCTAATCAAAGTCTTGCTGGTCAATATGGTTTGCAAAATGCTTCTATGCAACAGCAAACAAACATGGCTAATGCAGCTAATCAACAACAAACTAATTTAGCTAATCAATCGGCACAAAATCAATTTGGTTTATCTAATCAAGCAGCTCAAAATCAATTTGGTTTAGCTAATCAACAAATGGCTGGTCAATATGGACTCCAACAAGGGCAGTTCAACCAAGCAGCTAATTTAGCTAACCAATCGGCACAACAACAAGCTAATCTTGCTAATCAACAGGCTGGATTAACTGCGGGGCAAGCAAACTTAGGCGCACAATTATCAACACAACAACTTGGCGCACAACAAAATTTAGCTGCCCAACAGGCTAACCAACAAGCCGGACTAACTGCGCAACAAGCCAATATTAACCAACAACAATACGGTGCAGGACTAGGGCTGTCTGCTAATCAAGCAGCAATTTCAGGCGCTAATGCGCAAGCTAATATTGGTCAAAATCAGTACGCACAACAAACTGGAAACATTGGTTTACAGAATACACTTGGCGCACAGCAACAACAATACCAACAAGGATTACTTAATACTCAGTATCAAAACTACGTTAATCAATTGAACTACCCATACCAGCAACAAGGGTACATACAAAATATGGTTAACGGCTATCCAGTTCAAAGTACTCAATCTACAACACAACCTAGTAGCCCATCTGGTATACAAAATATTGCGGCATTAGGTGTAGGTGCTTATGGTGCATCTCAACTATTTCCTAATTTAGGCAGTAGTATAGCCAACGCTCTTACATTTGCTGATGGCGGGATAATGAAGTCTTACAAAAAAGGCGGAATGGTTGATCGCTATGCCGACAGTGGACTTACAAGCTCAATAACAAGCCCATTAGCTACAACTAATCCAAACATGCTTAAAAAGGCAATCGAGCATGCTGAAGCTAGAGGGGATACTGAAACCGCTACTGCACTGCAAACAGAACTTGGCGCACAGAATTACGCAACCCAACAGTTAAGAAGCTTGCCCCAACCTGCAACAGCAGGGGCACCACAGGCAGGAAGCTATGGGTCTAACCCGCAAACTGCAAGTGGGCTAACAGGCGCAGGTAACGGACAACGTGGTATACCTAATCCACAATCAGCATCAGGACAAAATACACAAAGCTTACCAAGTCTTACTGACTTGATTAAGATGCAAAATGATGCAAACAAAGTACAACGTAAAGCGGTATCCCAACCAGGACAAATGGCTGTAGCAGACAATACTGCTTATGCTAATGCTATTAGTGATTCTCCTGTAATTGATCCTGTTATGCCAACTGAGTCTAAAAAACGTGGTGGTATTACTGATGTAGCTAGATATAAAGACGACGGTGTAACTACCTTGGGCAATAACTTACCTGCGGATATACAAAATGCCAACATGGGGAACAACACTTTAGACTTTGGTGCGCCAAGTACTTTAAACGCTGTTCGTGAAGATAGAGGATTACCCGCAGTATCTGTGGGACAAGTACGAGATGTTCCTAATCAAGAAACATTAACACAAGCAAATGCAGAAGCACAGCAGCTGCAATCACAATCAATAAGTAGTGCGGTTGCACCAACAACTGCAAAAGCTGCAGCTCAACAAGGATTATCAAATCTTGGACTTGACTTTAAACAAGTGCCAACATTAACGTATGATGAAATGGTTACAAAGCTTGGTCAAAGACCAACTATGAATTATGATCAATTACGCACGGCTAATAATAGTATATACGGTAACCCAGAAGATAATGCAAGACAAAATAGAGCATTTGCAGCTTTTTCTGCGTTGCCCGGACTTTTATCAGGCAACCAAGCTGGGCGTGGAATAGCGCAAGGTCTAAGTGATTTTGGCACTACTGCAACTAAGATGCAAGAAGCTGAAGATAGAAAACGACAAGCTACAGCTGAGATGAACATGAAACTTAACTTAGCTCAACATGCTGAGAAACTGGATGATTGGAAACAAAATAAAGAACTAATAGTTTCAGCTAATAAGAACGCTCAAGAAGCTACTAGAGAAGACTTTAAAGCTAAGATTGAAATGGCTAAGTTATTAAAAGATAATAAAGTACCAGGTGCAGATCAAGCATATCAAGCTATGGTATATGCTCAAGCACATCCAGAAGATAAGGCCGCACAAGAGGCAGCAAAAATAGCAAGGGAGTTTATAGTAATGAGTCACCCCGCACCTATTGCGGCTGGTATTACTGCGGCTCAATCTGGGGCTAATAATCAATCAAATAATGACATAAAAGCTCAGATAGCTAATATGCAAAATGCGCTAAAACAAAATGAAGATGCAGCTAAAGCAGTTGCAAAGATTAGAATAACACCCGAATACTCAAATGCAACTAGAGCAGAACAATTTCAAATGGAAGCGAATGCAGATGCTAGCGCTCGTAAAGGTGTAAATACCGTGCAAGTAAGCCCTAGTGCTAAAGGTAACCCTGCGCCTTCAGTCGCGCCTAGTAATAAACCAGTTAAAGTTTTAGACGTGCCAAAAAATCCATCAAAAGATAACTTAGTTATAAATGGAGTATATCCACTTGCTAATGGGGGTTATGGGCAATGGACAGGTACGGGGTTTAGAACTTATACTGGTTCTGTAGCACAATAAGGAATTTATATGGCTGAAGAACTTTCTATAGAAGAAGCGTTTGGTTTAGCGCCAAATAATGTTCCTGCAGCAAAAGAAAAAGAATTTTCTATAGAAGAAGCGTTTGGTGCTGCACCCGTAGTATCTAATGAACCAACTGCAGAAGAACTTGAAACTGCGTCTAAGCCTTTTATTGGGTATAGACCAAATGTGTCTGCACCTAAAACACGCCAAAAACAAGAAAGCGTATTACAGGGCGTTAATATGGGCGTACCTGATTTCGGGTCGTATCTAAAAAACCAAAAAGCAGTTGATGAAATAATAAAAGCAGGTCAGACTGAACAAAACGAAAAACAAAACATATTAAATAAAAAAGCTGCATATGATAGAGAGCAATTAAAAAAACAGGCTGATAAAGAACAATATGGCGCTACAGATTTAGCTAAAGATATTGGTTTGGGGGTTAGTAAAGGCGTTGTTGACTTAGGTCAAATGGGTGTAGGGTTGGCGAATATTGCTACTGGTTGGTATCCAGATAATGAATTGGGTATAGGGCAGTGGGGCAAAATGCTTGATAAGTTAAACTATGACCCACAAAAAACAAACGAATTTTTAAGTAGCTTTCAGAGCGCATCTTTACGTAACCAAGCTCAAAACGTACAAGAGACCAGTGGATTTTTTAATACCATGAAAGCTCTAGGAGCTAATCCATTAGCTATTGTGGATTCTATTAGTGAATCTATTCCGGGTACTGTACTTGCTGGTGGAGTTGGTGGTCAATTTACAAAAATGCTAATGGGTAAAGCAGCAGAGGAAGCCGCGTCGTTAGGACTTGTAGGTACTAAAGCTGATGAATTTATAGCAAATAAAATAAAAGAGCAAACATACAAAATAGCTGCTGCTTCAAGTTCTGCGGAAGGTGCACAAAGTTCTGGTCAAATTGCTGAACAAGCACGGGAGAATGGGGCTGATTGGAATATTTATGTTGCACCTGCTTTAGCAGCTGGTTTTGGTACTGCGGCTATAGGTATGATCAGCGGTAAAGCAGCTCAAAAATTTGGTATTGGGGATGTACAAACACAGATTGCTGCTAGGACGGCAGGTATTAAAGGTGTTGGAGAAGGTGAAGGAGCATTTCTTAATAGGTTGCTAAAAGAAGGAGTTAAAGAAGGGGTGTTTGAAGAAATGCCTCAATCATATCAAGAACAAATATTTACTAATTTAGCTACGGGTAAACCTTGGGATGAAGGTATTGATGCCGCCGCCGCGCAAGGGTTAATTCAAGGTTTAGTAATGGCAGGGGGTCATACCTCTACAGTTGAGGCATTACAAAAAACTTCTTCTACACTAAAAAATATTGGAGCCCCAAGAGAAGGCGCATACCAACAAGATACTAGCTACGAAGGGCTATCTGATTTAATTGCGCGAAGCAAGGGGTTCTTAACTCCCGCGCAACAAGAGCAACAGCAGCAAGAACAAACTACAGATACTAACTTAGGTACAGTTAATAATGAAGTACCTGGTACTCAAACAACTGAGACGACTGTACCAGCTCAAACAGCTGAGACGACTGTACCAGCTCAAACAACACCTCCTCTAACTAAAGAGCAACGTATTCAAAATGAAGTTGAAAGACTGCAGACTAGAAGCATACCTGCGGATGCTGCGTTACAAATTGCAACTGAGCGTGTAAATAGACAAGAACAAGCAATAGCTACTCAACCTGTTACCGGTAGAATAGAACAAAGAACCCAAGAGCTTATTGCTTCTGGAGTTTTACCTACTCAAGCTTTAGCGCAAGCTACTAAGCAAATAGAGGCTGAAGATTTAGCAGACCAAGAAGCGCAAGGAGAAATAAATGCTGCAAGACCTAACGCACAACCACCTGGAACAAGCGTTCAAACATCTGAACAACCCACTGCAGTACAAGGAACTACCACAGGAACTCAAGGAACTCAACGAAATGGAGTGGTTTTTAATCAGCAGAATGCTCCAAGTGGTACTGCAGGAAAAGGACAACAACCCACTGCAGTAAAAGAAACATCATTTGTTCCAGTTGGATTTACATATAGAGTATTAGAAAGCCCTGCTTATGAAGGGCAAAAACCTTTATCTTTAGAAGATGCTGATTTTGAATTAGAAGCTCTACAACTTAGCGCAGAAAAAGGTAGGATGAGCCCGCAAAGATTTGCTGAATCTGAAATTGGTAAAAGACTTGACACCACTCAAGTAATGAAAGTAAATGAAGGTTTAAGAACCGACCCAGTTAAAACTATTCAAGATTTACGTAATAGTATTCAACAAAAATCTGCAGTAGAAACTACGCCTACTGTTTTACATGCCCCAAAAAATATTAGACCATTACGAGTATCAATGGCTCCCACTGGGGGTTACTTTATTGAGTGGGCAAATGGAACACCCGCTTCAGACGCAAAATATGACACGGCACAAGAAGCTAAAGCTGCAGCGACACAACAGTTTCCCACTTACAAAGTAGCCGCAGATGTATATTCGCCTGAACAAAAAGCTTTTATTACAGAGCCAATTAAAAAAGAAGAACAACCCGCAACATCAGATATTCGCACAGAAGTTCAAGCACTTACTACACCTGCTAAACGTGGACGTAAAGCTACGCCCGAGAAGACTGCGGCTAACAAAGCTAAGCGAAATGAAATAACCAAACAAAACAATAAAGTTGATCGAACCGAACTTCCGAAGATAATAAATGATTTAAAAGAAGCTACTGCTCCAATTAACGAAGACTTAACTCTTGAAGAAGCTAAACAAGCTGAAATAGATAGAGGTCAAAAGAAACGTTCGGCAATAAGAAAGCTTATTGAACTAAGTGAACACCCATTAAATGAAAAGAATAGTGCTACGGATAAAAGAATATCTGCAGTGCTTAACAACAGAAACATAATATCTCAGCAAGAAATTGATAATGTTCGGCGTGGGATGAAAGTTAGTGGGCAAGCACTAGCTAATAAAAACAATGTAATCGGCCCAGTACAAAGTAAATTCCTGATGAAGACAACAGGAAGACCAAACAATGCGTTTAAAAAAGCTAAGACTGGGCAAGAAGCGTTAGATATTGTTAAGAAAACAGGAACTAAATTTGAAAAGTTCTTAGCTACTCGGTTAAAACCATTCTTAAAAAATGTTGAGTTTGTAGTTCTTGAAGACGGAGAGCCTTTACCTGATGAACTTAATGGAACTAGGAATGGCAAGTTTTGGACTAAAAGTGCGCAGGGTCTTTATGTTGAAGACGCAATGCGTAAAAAGAAAATCATCTATGTGCGTGGCGCATCTGGTGGTAACTTCCAAGGTATCAACAACACAACCGTATTGCATGAAGCATGGCACGCTGCTACTAACTTAAAAATCTTAATGGCTCAAGAGTCTATAGATAATAATGTTCAGTTAAATTCTCCTTTGGTTAAAGCGTACCAAGATTTAGAGCAAGTAATAGAAAACGCAGTAGAAGAATTTAAACGCCAAGCGTTTGAGGCCTTAGATAATCCTGAGAACAAAGGCGAATTACCATACCGACTACAAGCAATTTATGACTTGATAAAGAACGGCCCTATCTTTGAAGACGCTAGGGAGTTTGTGTCCTATGCGCTAACCGACGAAGACCTACAAGACTTCCTTATGGACGTCAAGGGGTTTAAGACTAATCAATCTTTATGGAGTAAATTTGTTGATGTTGGACGTAGGTTACTTGGCATACCGCCTGGGGATAATAATGCTTTATCCGATATGCTTGTTGTATCAAATAGTTTCTTATCTGCTAGGGCTACATCCTTGCAAAAAGACATGGGCCTATCGTTGTATGCAGAACCTAGTAGACAGACGGGCCCAGATAATGATTTAACCGACGAAGAAGAAAAAGCACTTAAAGACCCAATACTAGAAGGCATACAAGCTTTAGATGCTGAGTTTAAAAAAGCTATGGATACGTTCCAAAAGTCTGAGGATGGTGCTGAAGCAGCTAAAAACGCATCGTTACTACAAGCTTTAAGAGACCCCAAAAGAATATTACCGGCGCTTAACTACGCAGTTAAAGGCATGTCTTCTCGTACGCTAAAACGTTACGTTCGTATACCACCAGTATCTGTGCTTGCATCTAATACAGCAACGGCTGTACCTAGAATTACAGAGATGTATAAAAACGTGCAGAATATGAAGGGTATGACGCACAGTCTACTTGAAAGTGGGGCTAAAGTTGTTACGTTAATCCATAAGACACAGATTGCACAACCTGGACTTAAAGATAAATTAAACAGAGTAGCATTTATGTCTACTCTTATGAAGTATGACCCATCTAATCCTAATAATAAAATACGTAATGTTGAAATGGACAATATGTATAAAGCACTGGGGGCAGAAGGGCAGTTTGTTTATAAGCATGTAAAAGAATATTTCGAAGACCTATCTGATTACTTTAGTAACATATTAGATGAGCAAATTAAAAACTCAGGTCTTCCAGCTGAAGAACAAGAAAAACTCATGGCTAAGATTCGTCAAATGTACGAGGCTAGCAAAAAGATTGACCCCTACTTCCCATTAGTTCGTTTTGGTAGCTACTGGTTGCGCATAGGTGAAGGAGACCAGAAACAATTCTTTATGTTTGAGTCGTCCGAAGAAAGGGATGCGGCACGTGATGAACTTGCACCAAAGTATAAAGGACAAAAAATAGTTGTTGGCGATAGTTTAAAAGGGCTACGTGAAGATAACTTTAGGTCTAGCGAAATGCTTAAAGAAATCTTTGGGCTGATTGATCGTACATCTAGTTTAGCTGAAGCCGAAGATAAAGAAGCAGTTAAAGATGCGGTGTATCAGATATTTTTAACAACAATGCCTGAGCAAAGTTTCCGCAATCAGTTCATTAGCCGTAAAGGTCTAGCTGGTTTTAGCCCAGACTTCCAACGTAGCGTAGCGCAGGCAGTAACTAATATGGGTACTCAGTTGCCTAGACTTAAGTATGCGCCAATACTTAGAAACCAAATTGCAGCGGCGCGTCAAGCAATATCTGAAAGACATAGGTATGCTCCGTTTGTTGACGAAATGGAAAGGCGTATTCGTTTAGAACTTAGCCCGCCACAAAAAGGACTTTCTGATAAATTTGCAAACGGGTTAAACACCGCTACTTATATTTATTATTTATCGGCTGCTAAATCTGCAATCATTCAACCTACTAGCGTATTTCAACTGGGGTTTGCACAGCTAAGTAAAAAACATGGCTACGTGGCTGCGGCTAAAGAGCTAACTTCTTTCTTATGGGTCTTTGATAAATTTGGTGTAACTACCACAAACTTAGATGGCTCTAAAAGTTTTGTATTCCCAAGTATTACAGAGTCTAATAAATTAACCCCAAAAGAAAAAGAAGCCGTGCGTTTAATGGTCTCAAGAAACGTAACTCAGTCTACGTATGCAAACGCAATATTTAATTTTAGGACAACGCCTACTGATAAACTAGATGGCCCAGCTATGGAGAGACTAAAAGGCACGGTAAATATGTTTGTGCTTGGCGGGTTAATGGGTTCGGCTGAACGCTTATCTAGGGAAATTGTATACCTAGCTTCTTATCGGTTAAATATTAAAGCTAAACTTTCTCATGAAGCTGCAATAGACATGGCAGTGGAAGACGTTAACGAATCTTTGGGTGACTATGATTCTTTTAATAGGGCGCCTTGGATGAAGAGCGCAGCAGGAAAAATATTTACGCCTTTTGATATGTACCCCATAACTGTAACCGTATACCTAATTAAAAACTTTACGCGTATGTTACCTTTACTTAATAAGGAAGGAAAAGTTGAAGCTTTGCGTGCTTTCTTTGGGGCTTTAGGTACTACATGGATATGGGCTGGTGTAGTCGGCTTACCTTCATATAGTATTTATATGGGTCTCTTAGGACTATTTTGGAAAAAACACGAGAAAGATAAACCAAATGATATGCGGGGTATTGACTACAGGTCATGGTTTGAAAGCAAGGAAATGCCTAGGGTTCTTGGTGAGTTATCAATAGCTGGAATTAAATTATCTGACTATGTAAAAGACCCTGCCGCACTTGCGCTTAGAGGCCCAGCTAACTACATGACAGGATTGGATTTTTCTTCAAGTACCAGTTTAAACGACTTATGGTTTAGACAGACTAAAGAAACTAAAAATATGCACGATGAAGCTATGGCTCTAGCGTTAGAAAAAGCTGGTGCATCTGTCAACATGTTAGTAGCTGAAGCCGAGGGTATCAGTGAACTAATGGACGGCAACTATCAAAAAGCTGCAGAGAAAATGTTGCCTGCTAGTTTACGTGGTCCTGTTGTAGCGGCTAAGTGGGTTAGAGAAGGTGTTAAAGATAACAAAGGCGATGTCATTATTAAGAAGGGAGCAATAACTCCTACAGAACTAATCGGCAAAGTAATTAACTTTAACCCTGACATACTATCCAACGCACAAGAAATGACCTTCCGTTTCTATGCAATTGAGCAAAGAGTCCAAAACGAACGTCAAAAAATACTTGATCAATTAGATGCTGCATATAGAAACAATGACAGTAAAACATATGCTGAGCGTTATAAAGAAATGGAGAAGTTCAATATTAAGTATTCTTTAGTATTCCCAGAATATGAGATTACCCAAGATAACATAGTAGAAGCGTTTGATACCCGTGCACAGCAAAGAGCGCAATCTTGGAACGGCGTAACTCTAAGTGAAAAGAATGCCGTTGCAGCAAACGAAATATTAAAACCCTCAAGAAAAGCTATTGTTGAGCGAGTTAAAAAAACCCAAGGGCAATAAAAAACCCCCGCACATAGGCGGGGGCAAGGAGGAGCAAGGAGCGAACTTGCTAGGAGGAAACCATGAATCAATCAGTATTTATTATATACTAAACCCTCCAAACACGTAACCCTTTAATGCCGTCTTGAATAACTACCTTTGTAACAATATTAATTTGTAATCGTTTGGTTACAGTTTTCAATACTTTCCGAGCAGTTCTATGGTCTATGCAGGGTATAAAAAATGAATACCCTTTTCTAAACTTAGCCCAATTAATCTCATACGTTAATGTCTCTATCTTCATTTTGTTGTAACAGTACATCTATGTGCAAGAAATCACTAGCTGAAGCATCAAACTTTAATGCACGTATTGGTGGCGAAACAATCTTCATGCCCTTAGCCATGCGTTTATTCATGCTTTCTTTATATACTTTAACGCCCTCTAGTTTCTTAATTGTAGTTTTGTAGTTCAACTGTTGTCGTACACAGAAATCTTTAAACTGTTTAGCCGCAATATATAATTCTTTAGTATCTGGTTCGTAGCGTATCAGTAGTTCGTTCTTAGGTTCCATCAGTGGCATAGCAACCATACTTGTTCTAGCGTCGGCTTCACCATTAACGACCAAAATATTGCCAATGTGTGCATTAATGAAATCCCCCAAAGCTGCGGTTGGGCTGTCTTGTTGTGGTGCTTTAACCTCGTTGCGCATTTCGCCAAGCATCCTCTTTATCCACTCGTATATAGCTTTCATATCAAACTCATGCAGTTCTAACTTCTTAGCAACTAACCCTGCAGTAATAATACAAGCACAAGTTGCCGACCAAAACCTTTCACGACTGGTAAACTGTACTTCTTTATCTAATCTAGCCTGTACTTTTTTAAAGCTATCTTTAACATACTCTAAGTTATTAACAAGATATTGAAGATAAATTTCACCCGCATGCCCATAGTTTTCACGCAGTTGATGATCAAACATTTCTTTACCTTCGGCGACACTAATAATATTTGATGGCTCTATTCTGAACTCAATCAACCTTACTGATTCACCGTCGGCAACCGACTTGGATGCGCTGAGCTTTTCATAAAAACTTGCATTAGATGAACATAAAGTTAGATTTTGCCAAGAGGTATTGTTAACCCGCAGTTCGTTGGATGAACCCTTTACTCTATCTTTGCCCGTACCACCTGAGATACTGTATGCGTAGTCGGAAAACTCTTTACCAGATAGATTAGTAATTTCATCTACTGTGTTTGGCAAGTGGTTCATGACTCCTAGCTTTAACATCTTTGCATTGAATGTGTCTCTGTACGTAGAGGTAAGCCTAACTGGGTCACCGTAAATGCTATTACACATATAAAGGGCAGTTGATTTTCCTGATCCGGCTTGCTCATGTATCAAGTTAACTATTGCGCCTTGTAATCCTGTAAATTTAAATAACGGTGAAGCAAATCCAACAAGTGCGGCAAACGCATTAGCCTCTAACCCGGGCTTAGCATACATATTGAACGCTGTTTTCCAACCTTCTAGCGTACCTTTAGGGTGAATCTTTTCTGCAATGTTTTCCGTTGCAGATGACGGCGGGCTATAGAAAACTCCGTCTTTAGTTATCTCTTTATCGCCCATGACAAACTTACTATCACCATCTACCCAACCAAATTGTGTTCTCATAATCTCTGCTTTCTTTTGAAACTGTAGGTTCTTAACAAATGTTATAACAAACGCCGCCAATGCGTCGTAGCTTTTATGGTGCGCCATCACTCCACGTTGGGCTAAACATCTACGCAACTCATCTCTTGCGGATATTGAACTTGTCGGTATAGTGAACTCTCTCATTCCATCATGAGGTAGATGCAACTTAAATAAAATTACTTCCCCCTGCTCCTTGTCGTGCATTCGTTTAACAACATAAAAATCGTGCTCATAAACTAACTCAGGGTCTGACTCTTCTTCGCTATCAGGTCTTTTATATATTCCGCCGTTCTTACCTCTAAAGTATGGAAACGGATACTCAGGTATCCTAACTGTTGTAACTTGCTCCTCAACCTCTACTTCTACTTCGTTGTCGGCTTCACTAGCTTCTTCTATCTCAGCACCCAAAACTATGGGTGACTTGATAACTCCTTTGTGTACACAACCTTCGCATCCTGTTGGATTAAGTTTCTCAAACTGAGCACATGTATGAGGGCCTCCCTTCTTAACAATGTTGTCTACTTTTCTATCGACTTCATCAGGGTCATAGCCTTCGTACTTGTTGGACATCATATGCGATGCCTTTTCTTTATCCACGCAAAACGCAGTTATAGATAGAGCTGAACGCCACAAAGGTTCTTCAAGCGTATCTTGATTTTGAAAACAGTGCAGTAGTTGATTGCAACCATCTCCTTTCACCGACCGCATCATGATTGTCTTAAAACGCTTTACCTTATTGCTCATCAAAGCCTCCATCATGGGGCTCATCTTGCGAGGCAAGAAGTCAGGCATTTCGTCTTTAGGTTCAGGTGCGCCAAGTAATACTTTGACTTCGTCGTAGGTCATACGACGCGTCTTATCACTCAGCACAACTACTGGTAGTGGCTCGGCTTTAAAATTAAAAGTACCGGGAACACGCAGTATCCTAGATGCTTCAAACACGGACGGGTCAACAATCAACCCATGCTCTTTACAAAGATCACGTAGTCGGTGAGACAACGACGTCCACTCTCTACGCTCTAATGTCTCCTCAAGTAACCAGTAAGCATGAATGCCGTTACCTGAGTTAACGATTATTGGCTTTGGTAAGCCGACTGTTTTGCAAAACTTAGAAAGTTCAATAAGTCCAATTTGTTGTGTCAGATACCCCTGTATCCTGCCCTTTTTATCGGGGACACCTTTAGTTGCACCACAATCAATATCCATCCATAGAGACCTAAAGTAGACTGCATTCTCATGTGTGCGGTTATCAGCAGAACCATACTTAGCACAACCAAAAAAAGCATCTATCTTATTCTCTACAAACTTTTTGATTATTTCATCTACTTCTTCCTTTGTATCTACAAATCTTTGATCGGGATACTTACCATTACCAAACACGCAGTATCGCCCTTCCGTCGGCAATACGGTATCTAGTAGGTCAAACATAATTTACTTTTTTATTTTGCGCTGCCTGATGATGTGTATGTATCGCTCAATATCAGTATAGTACCTAGCATAAGGTTCATGTGTTCCCTCAAACCAGTTGTAAATTGTCATTCGGCTTACGCCTAAATGGTCAGCTACTTCTGCAACACTAATATCGTGCGATATACATACACGCCCCAAGGCTACGCCTGGAGACTTAGGGTCAGCTTTTTTGTTTGCTTCTACTAAGCTCTGGCTGTAACCAATGGTCATAATTACTCCTCGTCACTCCAAGCCTTCAGCACATCATCTAAGTCTGCTTTGGGTTTGGGAGTTGCTTCAACTTTCTTAATGGTCTCACGTTTCTTTGGCTCTTCAATTGCGTCCTCAATTGGGGCTTCAACCTTAGGCTTGGCAATTGCTTTAGGCGCTTCAAGTTTCGGTGCACGACCTGATACGTCAGCTTGGTACGGAGTCATAACAACCATCTTCTGCACAAGTGGGTCAACTGCCGCTTTGCTTGTAACTTCGTACTGGGACTTGTTGATATAGCCAACTGGAGTAAACAATACAGATTGATTGTCGTTGTCTTCGTTGAAACTAATCTGAGTAACCACATAGTCTAAACTCTTGCCGTTGTTAGCTAAGTACTTGCTATAGTTCTCAAACGTATGTGTGTTCTCACCAACACTGTCACCAAACAAAGACTTAGATGCCAAGTTCATTTGATATACATCGCCTTGTAGGGGTGTACCAAAATCATCTTCAAGAACAACTGCAAGCCTACGTGAGTATCTGCAAGCCTTAGATGTACCTTGACCTGAACCTTTGATGTTATGTTGGCAAGAATCGCAACGATCAGACTGAGGAGACTTAGCCCCTGCATCGGGAGTACGACCATCATTAGAGAAACATTCAGGTGCAGTCGGCTCAGCATCAGCACTCCATGCTTGAGAGTAAAAGATTCTGCCTACGTGAGGAGAAGCATTCACAACGATTACTTTAATATCACCCTTGATCTTGCCCATATCTTTACCGCCAACTTCTTTGCGGAAGATACCATTCTTAGGCACAATGCGTTTGACCGCACTTGAGTTACCTGCAAGTTGTTTGGTAAGTTCACTAACCCCTGCGTTTGCAAGGAAGTCGGGTAGGTCTTGGTTCAATACTAGTGCATTCATTTTAATTTTCCTTTGGTCTTCTAACTAACACGGTATATTCGTTTTCGACATTTAAACCCATCGGCAAAAGGTCAGGATTCTCTGTAAGAAACTGCTTCAAGTTTGTTTGGTGAAGTCGCTTCTCAAGTAGGCCGAACGCATTATGTTCTTTGATGAACGCATACGTTGAATCCCAATCGTTTGTCCAATACCGTGATTTAATTGAACGCACAATCGTGCCAAATTTAGTTTTAATACTGTCGGCTTTCATGCTCTTACACATATCAAGCATCTTCTCTTCAAGCATGTCCATCTGCTCTTTGATCTTGTCATCTTGCAGTTCATACTCTTGTTTTAGTTGGGCTCGTTTGTCACGCATCTTGATATATGCTTGGGTGACTTTATCCAACGGAATAATAAAGGGATTTTCATCCTGAACTGTATCGTCCATATTTTTCGCTCCTTGTTGTTGAAATATTATTATAACATAACTTTATACAATGTCAATAGTATCCGAAGATATTTCTTGTTTATATAAGTCAATTATTTTTTGATGGTTACCTATGTTACCTCTTAGTAACTGATAAACTCGGCTCTCTATAGAACTACCTGTGATATGCACGATAGTCATATTGTTTACTTGACCGGGTCGGTCAATCCTAGCATTAGCTTGTAGATAAGTTTCGACACTACTGCATGGAGCATACCAAATGATTGTATTCGCCGCAGTAAGGGTAAGCCCGTGTGATGCGGCTTGCGGTTGTATTATAAGCACTTTAGTGTCGTCAGTATCTTGGAACCTTTGTACTATATCGCTACGCTTATTTACATTGACGCTACCATTAATAACTTCACAAGTTACGTTGTTCTTGGTCAAATATTTTTCTAGTAGTTCTATAGTATGTGTAAAGGGTACAAATACTAAAACCTTATGGCTCGATTCATCTATTACTTCATGAACCACTTTGAGACGGGATGACACATCAAACTCTATGATCTCTCCAGTGTCGGTGTAAACTGCACCGCCTGATATTTGCAGTAGCTTATTAATTTTAACTGCGGCGTTTACTGCTGATACTTCTTCCCCTGAAGCCTCCATAAGCATCTGCTTCTTTAGTATGGCGTAGTATTTATGTTGCTGTGGAGTAAGCGGTGCTTCTCTGTCTACGTAAGTCAACGGCGGTAAATCAATACACTGACGTTTCTCAAATCTAATTGCGGGTTGTAATACTTTATGCACAGTTTGCATTGCGGTCGGCTTCGGTATCCATCGGTATTGAGATACTTTATCCATCACACTATCTTTAAACTGCGTAAAAAATATGGGAACACCGGTGGGGTTTACTAATCTTGCTAATCCGAAAGCATCCGCAGGAGATTGAGCCGCTGGTGTTCCAGTTAACATCCAAAGACCTTTTACTACTTTGTTAATATCCCTAAGTGTTTTCCATCTATCGGTCTGTGCATTTTTATAGGCTGATGCTTCGTCAACCACTATTAAATCAAACCCCCCATCCATAATTTCTTTCTTAACAATCTCAACGCCATCAAAATTAATGATGACAAACTCTGCGTTACCATTAATAATATCTTTGCGCTTCTTGGCACTGCCATGCGCTACTGCTACTGTGCGGTGTATAGCAAACTTAAATAAATCATTCTGCCATGCCGACTTCATAATCGACAAAGGGCATACCACTAATACTCTTTTAATAGCTTTCACAGTCATTAAGTAATCGACTGCCCATATGACTGATGCAGTCTTTCCAGTACCTTGCTCGTTAAAGCAAAATGCTTTTCTGTTACTAATTAAAAACTCTGATGTAATCTTCTGATGGGCAAAGGGCGTAAACCCGGGGGGTCTAGGCCACTCGTATTCTGATAAGTTCATTTTTTCTTAGGCTTATTAACCTTAACTGTGTGGTCACTGTTCCTACTGAAAGAACGATTAGCACTGGGGGCTTTGAGTTTTAAATTACTGGGTGCGTTAGTACCACCTTTAGATAATGGAACAGAGTGATCAATATCTTTACCTGTGCGGTCGATACCTTTCTTATCCATTTCGTTGCGTGCACGTTGCCTGTCCATCCGGGTCTCGTGCTCACCTCGTTCAACTTGTTGTTTGTATTCCTTCTTGTAAGGGCGTGGTTTGTTTACGTATGGCATTTAGTTCTCCGCAGTTACATGGTTGTTTATCATGTGGGTATTTAAATCCTCCTTAGTAAGGCCAAACATTTCTGTCGGTGGGGGGCCTTCCCATAAAGGAGTACGTCCTTCTTTCTCTATCTGTTGCAATGCTTTGCCTATGCTCAGCATGATTTCTGTCATCATCTCGTTCTTGTAGGTATCAAGTTCTTTCTTTACAATCTGGTGCACAGTCCCCGCTAGCTCGCTTCTGACTACCGCAGATACTCTACGCTTTAATTCGTTTTCTAGTATCAGTGCCGTGTCGGTTTCTTGGTTTGTCATTTCGTTCATTTTATATTCTCTCTGTTTAAAAGTCTAACGTGTTCGGTAATTGCGGTAGCAAGGTAACTTCTTGGGTTATTCTGTATTTCAGCTCTTACTGTATCTAATATTAAGGCTTTAAAATTACCTTCTTCAGCCCAATCTAATAGCACCAATCTAGCCCGTTCATCAATTAACTCACTCACGTTATCTTGTAACTTTATGTAAGCCTCGGCTTGTTCTCTTTCTTCGTTTGTCATCTGTGACCTCCATGATGCTCGCACGTATCTACTGAACAGAATCGGCACAGTGCGGATGCGCTTGGATTCCAAATACCATTCTCTTTAGCTTTCTCAATACGAATTACATCTTGAGTCGGCTTCTCCATATACTTTAGTACCATCTCTCTATGATGCTGAGTCCTCACAAACTCTTTCGATACTACAAAAAGCAATGCCGACTTGACCCGTTTGATCGTTGGGAATTTCTTGAATAGCCCACAAGCAATTAGATCGAGTTGACCTACGTCCGCATATCTCGCATTCTTGCTCGTCTTGTAGTCCACTGAGTGTGCTACTCCTGTCGTCTGATTGATAACGACCAAATCGGCTATCCCATGCCACCACACATTCGGCGCATCGAATTCGCATGACTCCAAATCCTTCGTTAAACCCAGTTTTACTTCGCAATATTTCTCTCCTTCAATTTCATTCAACGCATCTAGCGCAGGTTTCACATATAAAAAGTGAGGGGGCAGGGGTTTGCCGTCTCGTATGTATTCTTCCGCCGCTGTGTGCATTTGCTTTCCGTATAGCGTAGCAGTAGTATCAGGTTCAACTACGTCCTTAATTACCTTTGTGTGATAGTATTTTCTCGGGCATTGTTGAAACGTCTTAAGACTACTAAAAGACCATACTGTATTCATTAACAATCTCCATAAGAATCGCCATAACCCGACTCACAATTTAAGGGTAACTCCGTACCCCACTGCGGTCTAAGTTTCATACAAAGTTCTACATATTCCTGCGCAGTCTTAACCTCGTTCTCAGGTACTATACACGCAATGGCATCATGCACCGTCATAACCACTCGGTATTTCTTAGCTACCATAAGCATCTGATCACCAATGATAATTCGAGCAAGGGCTTGACATACGTTCTCTATCAGTTTACCACCGTATATCCTAGTAGGTATAACTTGTTTGCCACGTTTTACATCGTAAACTATTTCGGTTTTATCTTCGTTTTGAACCGCCCTGATGTTGGGGTAGTGTATATAAAGACCGTTGGGTAAACGGATACCCTCTTTGCCGTCAATAGCAAGTACATCGTTTCTTCCTAGATGGGTTTGCTGATCTCGAAGTATCGCTTTGATACTATCCCCTGCGGTTTTCCAAAGAGCCACAATTTGTGGATAAGTAGCTCTGTACGTATCAATAATTCGCTTTGCCTCTTCGTCCGTAACTTCAACACCAAAAGTTTTAAGTTGATTCTTGAATTTAGCCGAGCCCATTCCGTAGCCCGCACCAAGAATAGTCGTCTTACCGACAAACCTCTCCTCTTTGGTAATCTCCGTGATCTCCTTGCCGTAGATAGCAGATGCCATGATTTTGTATACATCTTCGCCCTTTTCAAATGCTTCAACTAAATCGTCCTGACCTGCTAACCAAGCCAAAGTTCTTGCTTCAATCTGTGATGAGTCCGAGTCAATTATCTTGTAACCTTCAGGCGGTCGGATAGCTAACTTGAGTTTTGACCCTCTCGGCAGGTTTTGCAGGTTAACTTTATCGTCGCCACCCCACCGCCCTGTATGTGCGGCGTAGTACCTAAGTGGTATAGGCAGAGTACCTCTATGTGCTATGTCCAAAAACCTTTGAGTCCTTGTCTCTTCTAACGTACCCTTAACTCCTAACCTCGCTGCGACTAATGTTTGCACTTCAATATTTGGATGATCAAGTAACGCTTTGAAGTCTTCATCGGTCTTAGCAAATGCCCAAGCCTCTTTGCCTGTCACCTTGCTAACCTTCCTTGGGGGTTCAACATCATGTGCTTTTAATAGCTCGGCAAACTTCTCGTTGCTCATTAGGTGGTCTTCGGAAAAGTTCTCTAGTAGTTTTTCTCTATGTTTCTTAATGATAAGCAAGTTTGCCTGAAGCATGGTGGGGTTAAGTTTCAAGACTGGTTCGGTGAACATCCGTATTGTTAAGTCTATTAGACGTAGCTCAGTACGTGGAAAGCCTTTGCTCATGCAGTTGAACAAATCCCATGTGAGGGCTACATCGTTCTTGCAATATTCACCATAATGCGCAAGGTGCTCGGGCGTAAAGTTACCCCGTCGGTATCCTTTAGCATCCTCTACTTCTGAACCCTTAACACCTACGTCGTAGAACTGAGTCAATGCCTTAAGACTTCCACCTACCTGCGTACCATGTAATGCTCTACCCATGCACAAAGTATCTAACCAACCCTTTGGCTTGATGCCAAAAATCCAATTAAGGATTGCGCCGTCAAACTGCGCATTGTGGGCTAAGCATAAATTGTTGGGTATGTCATATGTGTCTAAGAACTGGTATAGTTGTTCTCTGTTACCGCTACACCAAGTTGGTGGGCCCCCATCAACGCTTACTGCTACGCCAATAACCTCAAAGCGTTCGTCACGTACATACTCCTCAGTCGTCAGCTTGGTTAGACTAAACTCCTGTGAGTAATACGTCTCAAAGTCTAATGTAATTATCTTCATTTATTAAAATGCCAAGGGGCATCATTGGTATAGGAAATTTGTTCGCCTTCTTTGTGCACCATAGCTTTGCCGAACGTGCGCTCTTTAACTTGCTCTCGCATTAGCTCAGACATGACCTTAGTATCTAGCTCCTTCCTGCGTAGGTCTTTTAATGCTACGTGCATGACTGCCTTCTCGTACTCGGTAAGCACGTCCCTGTAATACTCTTTGTAGATAAAGCCCCACTTACCCCCGCCATCAAAGAATTCTTCGGGGTTGCTTTTCATACGCTCAACTAAAATCTTTATACCTGTGCTTAGTTCTTCCATCGCTCACTCCTTATATGCTAGTCGTAGTTGTCATCTTAAACCCAGGCTGTAAAACTGAGACTGAGTTCATCCTGATGCCATATGTTTTTTCTATATGCCTTACAAGCAATACTGGAAAGTTTGCTTCTATTCCGTTATCGCTTAGTGCTTGCACATACCCTTGAATGTATATATACTCTTTCTCAATTTGCTCATCTGTGAATATTGATTCTTTAATTTCCATCGCTCACTCCTGTAATAATTTTATATACCCATGTGCCGTCTCTATCGGCACTCCATCAATCACTGTCTCTGCTTCTCCACCATTAACATACTTAACCACTGCATACCTAGGCGGTATCCACTTACTCATCTTAACTTTGTACTCGACCCTATCCTTATACCCACTGGTAAATATACCCCTTGCATCTGACCATCCCATTCTGTATCTGTCTATTTGTTTCATAGCTTCTTCATCCCAATAATCACACCCTCTAAATACTCCTCCATGTTCTCACGTATCACTATGCCAACACCATCACCATCATTGATTTGTTTTAAATTCTTTTCTTGCAGTGCGGTGCACTGACCTCTCCCCGCCTTAGCCTCGATAGCTAAGAACTTGCCGTTGACATTACAAATAAAGTCTGGCACACCGGCATTGCCGTAACCCGAACCAATCGGCATAACATAATAAATGTCGTGCTTGCTCAGTATCTTTTTAATAGATGCCTTAACTTTGTTTTCAGGTGTTTGTGCCATTCAATAATTATAACACAACTCTTTACTTTGTAAATAGTACAGACGTAAAAAAGCCCACGTAATGTGGGCTAACTTTCTACCCTAACATTGTTAGGCTATATATGTTGTTTCATTATTTCTCTATCTAAATACCACCTAGCCTTCTTCAAGTCTTCCTCTCGGTTGTTCTTGTGGTCTGATCGAGTAATGTATTTGACTACGTTGCCAAGGTTATAGTTCAGCCCCTTAGCCTCAATGAAGTCTATGGTTTCGATTCCACCTACTTTGTAATGTGCAGGGTGATTGACTGGGTCGGGTTCAATCATAGTAACTGGAAATTCTTTTACCTTCACTGTCTTCGGCACAACTTTATTTAGATACGACTCTATATCGTCCATCGCTTGTAGTTGAATATTTTTTCTCTTGATGAGCATACGATAGTTGTATACCGCCTTCAATGGTAAGTCTAATACATCTGCTATCTCTTTTGGTTTGGCACTTGGATACCTCGCCATGTAACGCTCTACTCTACTGATTTGTGCTATTGGTTTCTTCATTTAATGCTCCTTGTTGTTTAACATAATTGATAAGAATTTCTCTGATTTTGGCTTGCTTTGTATACGGATGGTGCTTGGCAAAGTAATCCAATACGTCAATAGGTATACGCAAACTCGTGCACAGCATCGCAGGTTTCTTACCCTTACCTCGATATATGCGTTTGTTATCTTCATTCAAAATAGTGCCCCTTCATGTTTAGTTGTATCTACTTGTCTACGTCTTACTTTTTTTGGTTCTTGAGTAAGGAGTTTTGTGGGGAAAGGCCAAGTTGGATTTCTTCTGACCTTATCTGTCTGTCTATGTAATTTCTGAGCCATGATGAGCCCCCCATGTCCGTAACAAATTGTTTTTGTTTGTGAGTTAACCTAATTGTTAAGGTAGCTTGACTTGTGATTTCACTTTTGTCTCTCGGCATATTAGTCCTTCATTAGCATTACTAACGCAATAGCTTCGGGTAAAGTTTGCCCTTCACGTATTATGTAGTGACTAGCCATCCACTCATCACGATTCTTATCATATTTCATGATCTCCAATATATCGCCGTTCATTGCGTGGATTAAACTAATCCGCATCCTACAATTTGCACCACTCTCAGGTCTTAATCCTACGTTGGTAGTATTAAGTGCACTCCCAACACTAACACTGTTAGTAGCATTTATTATCCGTCGCAACATTCTAATCATCGTAACCCCCAAATGTATAAATAATAAAACAGAACACTGCGGTTATCCATACGGACGCAATACCAAGTACACCGATTAGTAAAAGGTAATCTAGTATTTCATTCATTTGTTTTTATCCTTAAATTTAGCTTCTATTGTTTGAGCAAATAAAAATAATCTATCAGGGTCTTGAACATAAGAATGACGAAAGAAAAACTCAACTTCATTTTTTACTTCTTCTTTAGTCAACCCTACCCATTCAGACTTTGCATCCAACGCTCTGCCTGTTATCTCCAACAAGTTTTTTAAACGATGTAATTCAATCTCTACATCTTTAAGTTTGTTGATTGCTTCAAATGTTTTTTCGTGTTTCATGTGTTCTTCTCCTTTGTTTTAATTGGTTCAATCTTTGTTTCATACCAATTCGTTTCATGCCCTCGTTTAGCCCATCCATATCGTGTCATCAATACAGGTTGCCAATATGCAGGATGATTGATGATCTTTGATTCTTGGACTTGGTAATGGCTTTCTAAATCATTAAACATTATTTTTATCCTTTAATTGTTGCATTGCCCATGCAACACCCTCACGCCATGCACCTGCACTCTGCAAAGCATAAAAAGATCGCAGTAAACCTTGATCTATTTCCTCATCAGTCAATCCTACCCATTCATGTTTAATCTTTGCTTTAAGTACTAAAGGCTTACCACCCTCCATCTGTACCTTAGTAATTCCTGCTTTTGGGTGTACCCATTCTAAAAATTCTATTTCTACGTTCATATGTTCTTATCCTTTAGTTTAGCTTCTATTACTTCTGCAAACCATTTAAAACCTAATGGCAATCTTTTCGCCACAGGATCAAATTTAACTAAACAATCAAACATTTCATCTTCAGTCAACCCTACCCATTCTTTACCTTTACCAAAAAACTTTTCAGAGCACACAAGGCAATACAACGCATACCCACCATTAGCCCCACATTCATCGCACCCTTTAGTTTGTGGTTTGGTGTAGAGAGGCAATGGATCAACATCAACTGTTACTGGTGCTTCAATTCTTGTTGGCTTTGCCCAGTAAAAACCGCCTTTTTGCGGATCAAAATAAGCAACAGGCTCGTCTTTAGTCATTCTTGTCCCCTTGCTCTGATGGCGTTTGAATCGCTTGTCAATGAATATGAATCATGTAATTGCCGAAGTACAGCGCAAAACTTCTCACGCTCATGCTCTGCTATTAGTTTGGCAAAGTTAATTACTGAATCATCAGAAGCAAGATACAAATCTGCTTTTTCAGCTAATGCAAATATTTCTTCTTTAGTCATACCACCCCCAATTTATTAAGTATTTAATCCAATCCTGATCCTCGCTATGATAGTTATACCAAGGGTCGTACCTACAACCTATCTTAATTCCCGTTTTTGTCGTTACCATCTTTTTCCTCCACTTTAATTACGAATGTAGCCTCAGCTACTCGGCAACCTCTGTCCTCAATAACAGTGCCGTTTTCCACAAGTTTAAGCATACCTAAGTTAGTCTTCCAATCCTCGGGTAAATGCTCGTCATCAAATACAGATACCTTGCCTTTGTGTTGCACCATATAGTTACTGCCTTCCTTAATAAGCAATACCGACTCCCCATTAGATAAGCCGTCCCAAACAGTTTTAACAGCATCGGCTTTCTCTAAGTGCTCCTTACGTTTTTGTACTGCCTCCATCATCCCTTTGTACCGACTTGGGCTATCATCTTGTACGTGCTTTAAAAAAGTAGAAAACCCATTTCCTAATACCCATTTAGTTGCTTCACTCTCTATGTCTCGGTTATAGTTTCTAGCATCATAACGCTCACGATCTACTAACCTATCCAATACGTTGTCGGCTTCTTTTTTAGCCTTGCCCATATGTTCTAGTACGTTCATAGGTGCAAAGGTTTTCTTAATCTGGAGTAACGCTTTGTCTACGTCTTTTGTCGTATAGCAATTACCTCTGACCCTCTTCGCTTTAATCCTGTCGTTCTCTATTGCTATCGCCGTTTCATTCCTCGCCCATGTACGCTCAATCGTACCCAGTATCTCGCCGTTACTCGCACGAACCTCAAACCCATAGAACCCATCGTTATACTCACTATACTTAATAGCAGTAAACTGCCACAAGGGGTTATTCATAGCACACTTGGTTACCACTTCCGCTATCTTAGTGGGTACTTTCTCTTTCTTATCTTTATAATCTTCTTTACGTCTAACATTTGGTAAGTCAAACAATTCCATCGTCATCTCCTTTAATTTCTTTTACACCTGATACCGCAATGATGATCTCGTTGCAGTCGGGGTCACACCCAAAGTCCTTACATATATCGTGCCAGTCGTGAGGCATGATTGTAGGGTCTAGTCTTATCCATCCACCCTTAGGGAGAACGATATAGCCCTCCTTAAGTAGTTGCTCTTTAGTTACCATAGTTGCTCCTTACCAGTTAAATTTACCGAGAATCTCATCTACCTTATTCTTCAACTGCTCACGCTCGTGGCTATCTTCTTTGATAGCTTCTATACTTACACCTAACATAGTACGCTCTAAACTCTTGCGAGCTTCCTCTAGCTTGGGGTCGTTGGTCACGTTGAGTTTAGTTAGCAACTCACACAATTCTAATGGGTTACTGATAAGAGAGTCGTGGTAGCGTTTCTTCTCATCGCCGTTATCCTTCAACTTCTCTGACATATCAGCCAACACTTTGTGCAGTCGCTCCCAAGGGGCACGCATCGCATCCGCTAATCGCTCAGTAAACTTAGACTCGAACTCGCTGCGCATATCCTCTAAGTCCTGCGTTGGTATGTCTAAGCGGAAGTCGCCAGATTCAGGCAATGGATTGACACTACGCTTGAACCCGAACTTCTGTTTGACTTCGTCTAGCTCAGGGTAATCACTAGCCTTATACATTGCGCCTAGATTAGTAGGTGCTTCTGCTACAAGTCGTGGGTACTCACAGAAAAAGTTATTGCACATCATATCGAACTGTTGCTCATACGCATTCATTGTCTGCTTGTACTCCATGAACAATGCAGTCGGCAACATACGCTCACCCTTATCTGCCCAAGGTAAAGTATGCTGATTGTGATACAAGCGAACCCTAGATGCAAACTTCTCAATATCTTTGCGAATGCCAGTTCCCGCAAATAAATTCTTCTTCGTTTGACTAGCATCTCGTACTGCCATTGCGTTGCTATTGACTTGCTCGGTAATCTCTCGGTCGATCTTACTTGCAGGCCACACACTAATATTCAACTCCACTAATACCGCTGATGAACTAATACTCATAACTCACTCCTCTTTTAAAAGTTTAATATAACCTTCTGCTTGCTCTTTAGTTAACCCCCTTGCTATCGCTCTCGCACCTTCATAGTCTTGACCAAAATACTCAATCACTTTGTACTTGCCGTACTTCTCTCTGATCTCATACGACGGCTTATATAGTTTTTTATACTCGCTATCGAATATACGCAGTGCCTCGTTTGTTATCACTGATATAGTTAGTATCTTAGAGCTAACATTGTTAGGCTTAGTCGTTGACATGGATTGTTTTTCCGTTTGGTGCACTAACTTTGTACCCACCGACGATAGTCCACATCACAGGTGCAGTCCACTCGCTACCCCAATCATCACCCACACAACCATCGGTCAACATGATGACTGCCTCGGGTACGATCTTATTGGTATTGAGATACTCAGATACACAACTAGGGCTAGTGCCACCACCACCCGCAGGTTTAGTAGACTCTACTAACGTACCCACAGTACTATTGGTATAGATCTCATGAGCACACACCGCACTGTCCCAATAGATAAGATCAACTTGGTTAGGTGTAACCTCCTCGGCTATACACTTGACCTCGGATAAGAACTCGGCTAACTCTTTGCCACCAATCGAACCCGATGTATCTATACCTATGACAAGATGACCAACCTTCTCACCGATCATGCTCGGCATATACACACCAGTCGATAAGAACCTGCGGTTAACTCTGCGCCATGACGACGTATCCTTAGCACTGCAAGTAGCTTTGACGAACTCACGCAACACCTCACGCCAATCCACCTTAGGCTCAAGCAATTCCTCTAGCTCTCTGTCCATACCCAACGAACCATCGCCCTTGTTCTTTTGTTGTGCAATAAGACCTTGACGTATAGCTTGGTCAACCTCCCTAGCTAGTACCTTCTTCTCCTCCTCGGTCATACCCTCCGCACCTTCCCAATCATGGACGTCGAACCCATCACCATCACCATCACCATCACAATCGAATGGTTTCTCACCTTTCTCTTTCTTATCTTTGAGTATGTCAAACACTTGCTTGGCATTCATACCACGATACTGCTCGTCGATCAGCCCCATGAACTCACCCTTCTTACTATGCTTGGTATCCTCCTTCCACTTAGGCATAGCAATGACTTGCTCGTTGGGGTCAACGTCTCTAAGCATAAGGTTAATAACGTAGTCACAAGCCATGTTAGCTAGCCTATGATCTTCATCATGTAGCTTCTTCCAAGTAGTCAGATGTCGATACATCTTATGACTACACTCGTGGGCTATAACGAACTGTAACTCACGCTCGCTTAGCTTCTTAATAAACTCACGACCATAGACCTCGTCACGCCCATTGGTCATCGCACTGGGTATGTCAGCAACCCTAGTCTTACCTAGCATCATGATGCCTTGCAACAATGCAAACTTAGTGTTACGCATTAGTGCGATCTTACATTTCTGTAGCTTACGTTCTTCGTTCATACTATTTCTCCTCAGGTAATAATAACTTGCACATATTCTCTAGCTCCTCTTGTGTTTGATACTCGCCTAGTATTTCAGCACGTGGTATTTCACCAACCGAGTCAGTCTCTACGTTGTATAGGATATACCTACCACCTGCTCTAAGAACTGTATACCCCATATCGTTTAGCTTACGCAAGTACGGGGTCTGTTCAAACCAATCGTCCTCGAATCTAAACATCCCCATGCTTGCACCTATTAGAGTAAGTCTTGATTCTTAGCAACCCAGTCAGCGAATGACTTATTACTAAACGCTATCGCTTGCTTGCCGTTGGTCTTGGCAATGTTGATTGCGAACACTGCTTGCCACTCGGGGTCGAACCTCTCAAGATACTGCATGAACGGAGTTATTGATTGCTTGTCAATCCTAGCGATTGCACCGAATACAGTAATAG
>Ga0208741_10000217_pt1 | contig 32346 bp, 51 predicted proteins | sample CryBogCBE03Jun09_FD_184576 | JGI IMG/M metagenome (GOLD analysis project Ga0208741, IMG submission 184576) | Freshwater microbial communities from Crystal Bog, Wisconsin, USA - CBE03Jun09 (SPAdes) | ecosystem: Environmental > Aquatic > Freshwater > Lake | place: Crystal Bog, Wisconsin, USA...
TATCAAACTGTTTTCCAAAATGTAGGCGAGGTTTGGTGCGATTTTAGACCGGCAAGAAGCATAAGAACTTTATTGGAAGATGAGAAAACATATTACCAAGATGCTAAAATGTATATTCGTTATGGAATAACAATCAACGAAGAATATCAAGTATTTGTTGAAGGTAAAATGTACACAATCCAATCTATTAACGATGTAGATAATGCTCATAGATTCTTAGAAATCAATTTTTATGGCTAACGGAATACAAGTTTTTGGGATTGATAAACTTATTGGCGACTTAAGAGCTTATAGCGAAAAGGTTGAAAATGGTTTAAATAATGCAGTAAAAGAAGCTGCATTAAATACTGAAACGGCTGCTAAAATAGATTGCCCTGTGGATATGGGGATTTTAAGAGGATCAATACATACTGAACCATTTGAAAATGAAAACGGGAAAGGGTGGGAAGTTTCAACGAGGGTTGAATACGCTCCTTATGTAGAGTTTGGAACAGGAGCAAAGGTATCTATTCCTTCAGGTTGGGATGAGTATGCAATGCAATTTAAGGGCAGTAAATCAGTAGCCGGAATGAATGCTCAACCATATTTAATTCCTAACTTTGAGATGCAAAAAGAACAATTAATAGCTAAAATAAAAACATTAATAAGCAATGTATAATCCTAATGTCGATATAAAAAAATGGTTTTATACCAATTTAGTTTCTGCAACAGGCTTAGGAGTTTATGATGGCATTGCTCCCGATACGGCAGGTAATGAATATTTAATTTTAACCGGCAGAACTTCAAGTCAAGTTCAAGGCAAAAACGGATATACCAATACTTTGGTGTTCACGATAGACATTGTCACAAAAAATGCTAACTTTGGCTTTAAAGATTCGGAAGCTATATCTAATCAAATTTTAGCTGCTATAAATTCCGATACTCATATTACACTTCCAACAGGGTGGAATGCCTCAAGTTTAAGTGTTGCCGGTATCAGAAATATACAAGCCTTAAATCCATTAGACAATGTTTTTAGAACCTTATTAACATATAATTTAACAATAACACAAACTCAATAAAATGTCAGAAAGTAAAGTATCAGCAAGAAGTTACTTATTATTCGCAGATGCTACAAATAGTGGCACATATAGCGTAGTAGCTTGTTTAACTTCAAATGCAATCACATCATCTAACAACGTAATCGATGCATCTTCAAAATGTGGGGATGACTACGAGCCAGGACCAAACTTTAAGCAATCAATTAAAGCCGAAGGTTTTGCAATCGACCAAACAGGAACTCCAAGTAAAGATTCTTACGATTTACTTTATTCTTTGCACGTTGCTAAGACTAAATTTGCAATCAAAATGGGTCCTTCTGCTCCTGCAAGTGGTAACGTAGTTTATGGTGGAACTGCAACTGATTTGGTTTTCATTTCAGCTTGGGATTTAACTGCTCCTGATAAAGAAGATGTTAAGTTTACTGCAACTTTTGAAGTAGTAAATCCTCCATTAACACAAACAAAAACTACATAACAACTAACCAACTATGTACGAATTAAAACTGAAAAACAACACAATCCATTTAAAATGGGGTACTTGGGCAATGCGTGAGTTTTGCCAAACCTACAATTTAACTTTAGAAAAGTATTTTGAAGCGTTAGCAGATACCCAAAAAGATATTGATAAGATTGTAAAATTATTTTTTATTGGATATAAGGCAGCTTGTTTAACTAATAAAGAAGAAGTAGTTTATAACGAAATTGATGTATGCGAATGGATTGATGAAATCGGGTCTATTTATGTTAGCGAAGGACAAGTGGTAGAATATTTTAAATATATTTTATCTACCATTAATGTCAATGTAACTGATGTAAAAGATACCGAGAAAAAAAAAGCCTCAAAACGCTAACTTGGGATGACATTTTAGTAAAGGCTGCTGAATGTGGAATTAAGCCAAGTGAATTTTGGGAAATGACTTGGAAAGATTATAGTATTATCGTTTTGGGAACAGAGCGTAAGGAGCTTAATGAATGGGCGAGGACAAGAAACCTCGCCTATATTATTTATTTAAGTAACTCAGGAGATAAGCACCCAAAATCATTAAAAGCCTTTTGGCATATACCTCAATTAGATGATATTGATGAGCCGGAAGAGGTTATGCTATCAAATGAAGAATTATCACGAACTTTGGCACTATACGGAATAAATTAAAATAATTATGGCAGAATTTAATTCATACTTAGGGGTCAAGTTTCAGTTCGATAGCGCAGATGCAAGAGCAGATATTATTAAGCTCTTAAATGATTTAGATTACTTTGAAAAAAAGCTAAAAAATAATTTTGATACTGAATCTATTAAGAGATTTACCGGTGCTATGGATACTGCCAAGCAAGGTTTATACGAATATGGAATACAAGTAGATACAGTTACTCAACAATCGTTTCAAAATTTTAGGGCGATTGGTCAAATGGATAGAGTTACTCGTGAATTTGCTTCAGGGGGTTTAAATCAGGGGTTGAATGGTCTAACAATGTTAGGGAATACCCTTACAAGATTATCAATACAAGAAGGTGGATTTAAAAATGCAATTTCAAGTTTAGCCGGAGCATTTACAGGACCGGCAGGTATTGTTTTAGCGGTTTCTGCGGCAGTAGGCTTGTTTGAGGCTTACGAAAAACAAATAAAAAAAGCAGAAGAAGAAAATCAAAAATTTTCTAAGAGTTTAGATGATGCAAAAGCAAAAGGTTTAGAGCAAGGATTAAAACTTCAAGAATTAATATCAATATCTGAGGATCAAACTTTATCAGATAAAAAAAGAACTGAGGCTTTAAATGCAGTTAAAAAAGCAGTAAGCGAAGTAAATGCTGAGTATGGCGCTCAAATTAAGACTTCTGAAGATGCTAAAAAAGCCGTTGATTTATTAACTCAAGCATACATTCAACAAGCCGTTGTTGGGGCGAGAATGGCGAAAGTAGCGGCTGATACAATAGCATTAGAATCAGCACAAACAACTGTTGCAAAAGCAAAACCAAGTGATATTGGTAAAGTTATAGCTGCTCAAACTACTCAACAATTAGGAGGTACTGCGGGTTTAGGTGCCGGATTATTAATAAAATCTTTAGGATTACAAGATTTATCTGATGCAATAACTGAATCAAAGAGATTAAAGGAAGAATTAGATAAACAAACTGCTGCACTACAAGATGATATAAAAAAATTATCACAAAATCCTTTTGGTGTAGCATTGGCTACAGGAATGGAAGGAATACAAAGTGGTAAAGGTAAAAATTATGATTTATCTGATGAGATTGCCAAAATTGAAAGAGAGATTGAATTAACTGCCAAATGGGCAAATGAAGAATATAGACTTTATAAGCAAAGAGAAGAATTTGCTAAAAAGAATTTATCAATTCAAAAGGCTGATGTTGGAGTAAACAATTTTAATGATTATTTATTTGCGCAACAACAAAAGCAAGAGAAAAAACAAAATACTCCTTTTGAAGATATAGCGACAAACGCTCCTAAAATACCAGATTGGATGAATGAATTTACTGAATCAGTAAATAAAAATGATGCTGCAATTAAAAAAGAATATCAAGATTATAAAGATTTTTCAAACCTTTTATCTAAAACATTGACTAAAGACATAATGGGTCTTTGGGATGCAATGCAAAAAGGAGAAAATATAGGAGATGCAATAGGGCAAATGTTTAGTAAACTTGCCGAACAAATAGCTGCGGCTGCTTTACAAGCTGCTTTATTTACTACAATTTTAGATTTGGTTAGCGGCGGAACTGCCGGAGGCGGGGCAAGTTTTGGAGATATGTTTAGCCAATTATTAGGCATTCCTAAATTTGCTGAAGGTGGGGTTGTTTCTAAACCTACGCTTGGGGTATTTGGGGAAGCCGGTCCTGAAGCAGTAATGCCTTTATCTAAATTGGGTAATGTAGTTTCTAATTCATTTAGCGCAGGTTCAATGAGTGGTGGAAGCCAAATGGCAGGGGGACAATTTACTTTGCGAGGCAATGATTTAGTTTTAGCTTTGCAGAGAAGTAATTATTCATTAGACTTAAGAAGAGGAGCATAATGTCATACGCAAATAAATATCAATCAACATTCGCAACAAAAAGCGGTAAAACTGCTTATTTATATTTGGCTGAAGATGGTTATGTAGGAAGCGTTATTAATTATCAAGGAGTACACATAGACTTAAATTATATTCCAACTTCAGATGATCCATTTGAGCCTATTTATGCAAGTCAATTAAACGTAGTAATAGATATTACTGATGATTTGGTAGATATGCCAAATTTGGTCACTTTAAATGATAGGAAATACAACGCAAAACTTTACATTGATACAGATTTAGAGTGGCAAGGTTGGGTTTTGAGTGATAGCGTACAAATTAACTACTCAACTGGAAGAAGACAATTAAGTTTTAATGCCGTTGATGGTTTAGGTATTTTAAAGGATATTTTACTTCCTATTTCGGCTTCAACAAACATTAACGAATTAAATTCTCTTTTATATTATATTAATTTGAGTTTAAACTCAATAGCTTTCCCTACTAATCCAAACTTGAATATAGTTTGTTCTTATTTTAATACAGGTATGGATGATAGAGGAACGCATCCTTATAGCGAACCTTTTTCTCAAACTTATTTACCAAATAGAACTTTTGTAAGCAATTACATTTATTTAGATTGCTTACAAGTATTAAGTAATATAGTAAAGTCTTTTGGTTGTAGAATATTTCAAGCGGGTGGCAAATGGTGGATTGTAGCAATAAATGAATTTGCAAATACGGGAGCTTATTTTACGCAATATGATTATGCCGGAACAGTTGTATCAAGTGGGACAATAAATACTTTGAGTACAATTCAAGGTTATACCGGCAATACAAGCGGACTATATTTTATAGATAATTCTCAAATGAAAATTTTAAGAAAAGGCTATAATATGTTACAACAAAATATTTCTATTCAAACTGCCGATAATTATGCCCCTAATGGTAATTTTAGACCTTATACGGGCAATATGGTTGCAAATTGGGATATTGGTGCAACAGGAACAGGAAGTAGCGTTACAATAATTGATAATGCTTCTTATGATTCTGCTCAATATAGACTTATAAGAAGTTCAACTGGAACTGCATTTATTGAAATTGGTATAGCAAGTTCAGGACAACCGGCAAGAGGTCCATATATTAACGGCAACAACGCAATAGATGTTTCTTGGATATTTCAAGGACAAAGTTTGGGTTCAAGTCCAAGAGCATTGGTTTATTTATACATAACCGATGGCACAAGCCAATACAATTGGAATGGCACCGCTTGGATTTTGAATAGTGTTGGAACTTATCTAACAATTCCGGCTTATTCGGGATCAAGTGGTAATGATGTAAATACTTATAGTTTTAAAACTGCGCCTACTCCAATTGCGGGTCAATTATTTTTTAAACTTTCTTTAGAAGCAGGAACAGGAACATTTATACAAATTAGCAATTTTAAAATATCAATTACTCCATTTGCAAAAGAAGTTAATTATTTTGGTTATTTAGTTAATACTACATCTTATGTAAAAACAACTGACATTCCATATGGTTATGCCGTACCTGAAACGGGAACTGCTCCGGAGTTAGGGGTATTTTTAAATGCTTCGGGTGCTTATATGGATAGTTGGTACGAATACGGAACTGCAACTTATTATGATTCAATGTTCTCTTTATTGTATCAAAAATATATGAACATATTTGGCAATAATATAGTAAATATTGATGCAAGTTTAAGTTCTTGGAATACTGCTAACGGGTATTTAAACGCTGCTAAATTATTTAAGGCTGATGATACCGACCCCGCTCAAATAAATGTTAGTGCAAATTCATATATGTTAGGTAATTCGACAATAAGTTATCCTAATGATGAAACTAAGGTTACATTATTGCAAATATCAAATACTCCAATATCTGCGACCTTTGGACATACATTTACTTACAATACCTTTAATTAAGTTAAATTTGCGATATGATTAATAAAGTTTCAGGGAAAAATATAATGTTATACTATCACGACCAAATTTCTGGTAATGATATTCCTTTTGCTTGTTCTACAAATTGCACTTTTAACGTACAAGTAGGACAAAAAGAGGTTACAAGTCAAACATCGGCTTGGTATAAAGAATATAAAATAGATATAGCATCTTGGACCATTAGTTGTGATGGTTTAATTACATTAAGTAATTATGGTTATTTGTTTCTTTTGCAACAACAACAAAATAGAACAACGATTCAAGTAAAGTTTGTTATTGATAACGGAGTAGATGGTTTAGTTATTATTTCGGGCAATTGTAATCTTACAAACCTACAAATAAACGGACCTTATAAAGATACTGCAACTTATTCTTGCTCACTACAAGGAACGGGAGCTTATGGTACTTCAGGAACAACAGTTACTCCTTCAGGAACAGTAATCGTAGCCGGTGGAGTTGTTTACGATAAACAATATACTGCGGCGGGTGGCGAAACAACAATTACTTATACGGATATGATAGGCAAAACTTGTCTTTACGTTTCTCGAGGTGGTGTTGATGTGAGAGATATTGTTTCAAGTGGAGCAACAGGAGAGCAAGTAGGATTTAATCAAACTACGGGAGTATTAACATTCCCAAGAGCGTTAGAAAGCGATGAATTTATAAGAGGTTTATTCCAATAAAATATTAAAGATGAGTCAACAAATACAAATAACAGGAGGAGCAAAAGTTAGAAATTTAGATGGAGTAATAACTGGTTCAACGGGTGTTCTTAATAGTTTACCAATTAATGGAGCAAATGGTATTCCTCAATTAGATTCTAACGGAAAAATTTTAGTTTCACAATTACCTAATTCAGTAATGGAATATAAGGGTATGTGGAACGTGGCTACAAATACTCCGTATTTAGTAAATGGAACGGGAAATGCCGGAGATGTTTATTTAGTAACGGGTGCGGCTACCGGTGGAACATCGCACGACTTTGGAGCAGGTCCAATAACTTTTTACAATTCGGACCAAGTTATTTATGACGGCACAAATTGGGATAGAGCAAGTGGTTCAAGTGGAACAGTTACTTCAGTAGGTTTAACAATGCCTTCTGCTTTTTCCGTTAGTGGTTCTCCTGTTACCAATTCGGGAACATTAGCAGTTTCAGCTTTAGGAACGACTTCTCAATATATTAACGGAGCGGGTGGGTTGACTACATTCCCAAGTTTAACGGGATATGTTCCTTATACCGGTGCTACAAACGATGTAGATTTAGGAACTCACAAATTAACTTTAACTGATGAGCAATTTAACCCATCTTCAGCACCTTCTTATTCTGAAGGGGAAGTATGGTACGATTCAACTCAAAAGGCTTTAGCATATTACAATGATGTAACTAATAACACTTTACACATTGGGCAAGAGGTTCAATTAAAAGTTTACAATAATACAGGTTCAACAATTGTAAAAGGTGCGCCTGTTTATATTACTTCAACTAATAGCGGGTTTACTTATCCATTAGTGGCTTTGGCAAAAGCAGATACTTTAACAACTGCTAACGTAATTGGGGTGGCAAATCAAGATATTCCAACATCAACGGCGGGTTATATTGTACTTTCAGGGTTGGTAAGTAACATAAGCACAGGTTCATACACAGTTGGAACAGTTTTATATTTAAGTCCTTATTCTGCGGGTCAATTAATGAGTACAGTTCCTCCAACCGGATATGCGGTTCGTGTTGGTGTGGTTTCTTATTCAAATAGTCCTAATGGTTCTATTTATATTAACCAATCTAATGCTTATTCAACGGCTGCAAGTATTGTTGGAACGATACAAATTTCTCAAGGTGGAACGGGAGCGACAACTGCCGGTGGAGCATTAACAAATTTAGGCGCAGCAGCTTCAAGTAGATTAATTTCAACTACAACTCCTTTACAGGGCGGGGGAGATTTAAGCGCAGATAGAACTTTAAGCATTTTACAAGCCGGTACTTCTCAATCAGGTTACCTTTCTTCGACTGATTGGAACACATTTAATAATAAGCAAAACGCTTTAGGTTATGTGCCTGTCGGTGGTTCAGGTTCAGTAAATTATATTTCTAAGTTTACAGGTTCAACTACGATTAGTAATTCAGGAATTTACGAGGGTGTTGCCGGAAAGATTTCAATTAACAATACTAATACTACATACGCTTTAGATGTAACAGGTGTAGCTAATTTTAGCAATTCAGTTTACGCAGCTACTTTTATTACAAATTCTGCGAGTGGCATTTTAATTGGAACTGATGGAAGTGGTAATGGTGGTTCTTTATTGTTTACTCAAAACACTTCAACTTCGGTTGGTGGTCCGGGTCAATCAAGTATCTCAACAAGCAGTACAAACATATTTAGATTTCAAGCAGGAATTTCAAGTGGTGTTTATAAGGCATTCCAATTTGATAATAGCGGATTAACTAATAATATAACTCGAACTTACACAATGCCTGATGCTTCAGGTACTTTGGCATTAACAAGCCAATTAAGTGGAGTTATTTATGGTTCAGGTTCTACATATCAAGTAGCTTGGTTTAACGCTACAAATTCAATAGGTGGAAGTTCTAATTTATACTTTGACCCAACTAATAATCGTTTAGGTATTAATCAATCTTCTCCGACTTATTCTTTAGATGTAACAGGAACGGCAAGAATTACCGGCAACGCTATTTTTGGAGGAACGCTAGGGAATGGAACATATACTTATACTTTACCAAGTGCGACAGGAACTTTAGCTTTAACTTCTAATTTAAGCTCTTACGTTCCTTATTCGGGTGCTACGGGTTCACTATATATGGGTTCAAGTTATTTAGTAAGCGCAAAAGCATTTGTAACAAGTGGTTCGGGTGGTGGAGCTTATTTAAAATTATTGAATGCTTTAACGGCTGCAACTCCTGAATCTGATGGTGTAAAATTATCTTCAGTTGGTTCAGTAGATTTGGTTATTTCAAGCAATACTTATAATTCAACATTAGTAACAAGTGGGAATACTGCGGATAGGACATACACATTCCCTAATGCTTCAGGCACGATAGCTTTAACTTCATCTTTAAGTGGAACTGCGCCAATTTTTTATAGTGCAGGAGTTATATCAATTACTCAAGCAACAAATGTAACTAATGGTTACTTAACAAGCACCGATTGGACTACATTTAACAATAAACAAGCAGCTTTAGGTGGAACAGGATTAGTAAAATCTACTGCGGGAAGTATAACTTATATTACTGATAACTCAAGTGCTTGGAATAGTGGTTCAGCTATTGCCAACTCCTTGAATGGCGTTTCTCCTATTAATTTTAATAGTATTACAGGAGCGATTAGTATTTCTCAAGCAAATACATCAACTAATGGATATTTAAGTTCTACGGATTGGAATACTTTTAACGGAAAGCAAAACGCTTTAACAAATCCGGTAACCGGAACGGGTACAACAAACTATCACGCTAAGTTTACCGGAACAAGTACCTTAGGTAACACTTCAATCTACGAGGGAACAAGTGGATATATCTCAATAGGCAATACTAACTCTACCTATAACTTAGATGTTACAGGTACAGGAAGATTTACAGGTCAATTGTCTTTAAGCACACTTGTAACAAGTGGCTCTGCTACTTTTGGAAGCGATGTATTTACTTATGCAAATGGTGGTATCTTTTTCAATGGTGGTGGTTCTTATGGTAGTGGAATATTTCAACAAAGTAGTGGAAATTTAGTTCTACAAACAGGTACTACACCAAGACTTACCATAGCATCCACAGGAGCAGCTACATTCTCAAGTAGTGTAACGGCAGACAGAGTTTTAACTGCAATAAATACTAACAATAGTACAGTAGTTGCAGGTTCAATTGAATTACAATCTTATGCAGTAAATAATAGTTGGATTGGAGAAAATATATATTTTAACGGTTCAGTTTTTTATGCAAGAAATGCAGGATATGTTTCTCAAATATATTTTCAAAGCAGTGGAGCAATGGCATTTAAAGTTAATTCCACAAGTTTAGCCGCAGGAGCAGTTGCGAATGGAATACAAACTGCAATGACCATATTTAATACTTCACGAATTGGAATTGGTACAACAACAGATAATGGATATTTACTTGATGTTAATGGTACAGGAAGATTTACAAGTAATTTAGTTACAGGTAGTTTTGTATATGCAGGTAATGCAGCAGCTTTACAAGTTTATTACGAAACAAATGGTAGTGCAAGTAATGCAGTATGGTATCAATCGGCAGGTAATTCATATAATTTAGGATATAGAAGTTCAGGAGCATTTGGTTCTACAACAGGATTAAATCCTGTAATAACTTGGAATACATCAGGCAATGTAGGTATCGGAATAACAAGTCCAAGAAGTGTTTTACAAGCTAATGGAAATATTGGAATGTATGTTGGAAGTGGAACAGGCACAAATGGAGCACAATTATATATTGGTGACTCAAATTTTGATAATGCAACTTACTATAATCAAGCACCAGGAATTGGAGCATCTTATGATGCTACACCAGGAGTAGCGGGTGCATTAAGTTTCTATACTTATAATGCTGCTGCAAGACGTGAAAGAATGACTATTACTGCACCAGGCAATGTAGGTATAGGAACAACAAGTCCAACGGGAACTTATGGAAAATTATCAGTTGCAGGCGGTATTTCAATATTAGATGATAATAGTGCTAAATTAGAAATAGGAAGATATTCAAGCGGTGCTCCAAATAGTTATATTAAAATTGGAACAAACTCAAATAGTTTAAGAATTACAAATGCTGCTGATAGTGTAGATTTAGTAACATTTACTAATGGCGGAAACGTATTAATTGGAACTACAACAGATAATGGAGCAAAACTTCAAGTATATGGAACTGCAACTTTTTCAAGCACAATTCAAACAGGTTCAGGACCAACTATGGCATTTGTAAATAAATTTGCGGGTACTCCATCAATGCCGGGAAATGTTTTACAATTAAGCATAGGAGGAACTACTTATTATGTACAACTTTATACAACAACACTTTAAAAATTAAAAAAAATGAAGAGTATTCAACCAATCGTATTTCCTTTAAATTTAGGGACTGCAACAATCTTAAACGCTTATTGTATTCAAGACAATTTAAGCACAACTGCTACATTTTATTATGCTTTGTTAAGCAATACACAAGCTCAATTATCTCAAGGTAATCTTACAATGACAGGAGATGATTACACAGCATACGAAACAAACAATTATGCTTGGGATTGGATTGCAAAGCAACTTGATGTCACAATTACGGGCGATTACGTTTCGGCAAAAGTAGAAGAAACACCAAATTTGGAAGTTCCATCAAAGTAATCTTATATTTGTAAAAAATTATAACTATGACAAACAAAGATTTAATCCAAACGATGAATTTAGTTTCAACTTTAGCCGGTAACGGAGAAACAAAAATTCAAAAGAAATTAATTAAACTTTTTGAAAAATTAAAAGTTTATTATGATAATTATACCGAATTAGTAGAAAGTATTCAATTAGAAAATGCTCAAACTGATGAGAAAGGTACTTTATTATTGGATGAAAAAGGCGGATATAGATATTCAAAAGAAGGCAAAAAGAAAGCTGACAAAGAATTGAAAGATTTGCTAAACAAAGAAATACAAATTACAAAGATTGAAATCATCAATAAAGATGGTTTTGAAGACTTTAGTTTCTTGAAAGATTATGTTACAGGAGTTGAATTTAAACAAGAAGAAGAAGAACAATTATAAAATTTAATCAATGGCACCACATAGCGACCGAGCAGATTTATCAACTATACTAAGTATTATGGGAGCAGTAGTTTCGATTACTAATATTCAACCTATTGTTACATTGATAGCTTCTTTGGTCGCTATTGTTTCCGGAGGATTTGCCATTCGTTATTATTATTTGGCTTCTAAAAAATTAAAGTAATGAAAGAAGTAGTCATTACTTTATTGGTGGCTATTCTTATCTTTTTTGTAGCGAGGGAATCACGCTATTCAAAAACTGACCCCGTAATCGTAACTCACTACGATACAGTTTACCAAGAGAAAACTTTTACAAAATACACTAAGGGGCATTCTATCCCTTTTGTTGTTTTAGCCGTAGATAGCCTTAAATATACGATACACGATACTATTTCAATAGTTAAAGACTATTTGACAACTAAAGTTTATACCGACACTTTTTCAATAGATAGTTCAAAATTTACCATTATTGACACTATTTCGGAAAATAAAATTCAAAATAGACGCTTTTTGGCTGATATTCACGAAAGAACGATAAGAATTACGAACGATATATACCATAAGGATAAAAATGCCCTTTATTTAGGCTTTTTAGGCGATTTAAGGCGATTTGACAACAAAGTGGGGTTAGGTGTTGGCTTAGGGTTTAAAACGGCTAAAAATGACTTATTTACCTTTGGGATAACTACCAACCAATTTTCGGTAGGATATTTTAAAAAATTTTAGTATGAAAAACATTTCAGCGTGGAAAACCACAAGCATTGGTCTTGTATTAATCGGGGGCGGTTTAGCTTCAGTTTTAACAGGCAAAGCAGATTGGACCGGTGCTATCGTAGCGATTGGAGCCGGAATAGGTTTAGTATTCAGTCCTGATACTTTTATCGACAAGCTAACAAAGAAGAATGATTAGTAAAAAGTCAATAGATTTTATTATCCAACAGGAATGCGGAGGTCGTGCCTATTATGATAAGGTGCTACAAAAACCTTCGTGGCCAGGCGGAGATTCGGGTATCACGTTGGGGATTGGATATGATTGTGGTTACGAAACCTTAACACAGTTTACAAAAGATTGGGGCAATAATTTACCGATTGACTCGTTTAATCTATTGAAGCCGGTTATAGGAATCAAAGGAGAAAAAGCAAGGGATTTATTGAAAGGCGATATTTTAAACGTTAGAATACCTTTTAATGTGGCTTATGACGTTTTTGTTAAGAATGATGTGCCGAGATATTTTGCGATGACTAAAAAAATATATCCTCAATTAGAAGAATTAAACGAGGACACTCAAGGGGCATTGGTTTCTATGGTTTTTAATAGAGGAACAAGTTTAGCCGGAGATTCGAGAACGGAAATGAGGGCGATTGTTGATTTGGTTGCTAAAAAAGATTATGAAGGAATCGCTGAAGAAATAGAAAAATCAAAAAGGCTTTGGGAGCATCGAGGATTAGATGGCTTAGTTTTGAGGCGAGAAGCGGAATCCGATTTAGTTAGAAATTCAGTATAAAAACAACAACCAACATAATGACAACAACAAAACGCAAAAGACTTTACTTTGATATTGAAGTGTCTGCTAACGTGGGTTTATTTTGGCAATCAGGTTACAAGATTACTATTGGAACGGAGAACATAATAAAGGAACGTGCCGTTATTTGCATTTGCTATAAATGGGAAGAAGATAAAGATGTTTATTATTTACAATGGGATAGTAAGCAATGCGATAAAAAATTACTACAAGAATTTATAAAGGTAGCCAATGAAGCCGATGAGCTTATAGGGCATAATGGCGATAAGTTTGACCTTGCTTGGATCAGAACAAGATGTCTTTATCATAGGATAGATATGTTTCCTACATACACAACAATTGATACTTTAAAGATTGCTCGTTCAAAGTTTAGATTTAATTCCAATCGTTTAGACTATATAGGTAAATTTTTAGGTTTAGGAGAAAAGAATCATACCAACTTTGACCTTTGGAAAGACATAATGCTAAAAAACGATAAAAAGGCTATGAATGAAATGATTGATTATTGCATTCAAGACGTGGTCCTATTAGAAAAAGTTCATAAAGAATTAAATAATCATATCCCTGCTAAAACTCATTACGGAGTTATTTTTGGGCAAGATAGAGGCACCTGTCCTGAATGTGGAAGCGATGAGATAGTAAAAAATAATAAAAGGGTTATGGCTTCGGGATTAGTAAAGATTCAATATAAGTGTCAAACGTGCGGGAAATTTCATTCAAAAACTGATAAATAATGAACTACTTTCAATTCGTTTGGCAATCGTTAATACATCCAAATAATTTAATGGATATTGTACCTTTTATTCAATTATTATTATTTGGTTTGTTTTTGTATTTAATTTATAAAGCCTTAAAAACCTACAATGAAAAAATCTAAAATTTTAACTGAAGTAATCGAGGACTTACAAGCAAGAGAGAAAAAAGGATTTGAAACCTACGGAACAACTTTAGACCGAAAAGATTTGACAACTTCTCAATGGTTGGTACATTTGCGAGAGGAGTTGCAAGATGCAATTTTGTATCTCAAAAAACTTGAGGAAATTCAAAACGATAAAGTATATTAATATGAAAATAAAACTACCTAAAAAATTTAATTCTATGAGTTTATTAGAACAAGAGGAAATATTGGTTAAAAACCTAAATGTGGTTTATGATTTAGAAAAAGAAATAAAACAGGCATTGGCTAAAATAAGAGGTGGTCAAAAGATTAATATAGTTACGGATGAAAGACCTGATGAAGCATTATTAAAAGCGTGAAAATAAAAGTTATATATAAAAAGTTAGGCAGAGAACAGGCACATGGCATAGCCGAAAGTGACGGCATTATCTATATTGATCCTCGTTTAAAAGGTCGTAAAGAAATGGAGATATTAATTCACGAGTGCCACCATTTGCTTAACCCAGAGCATAGCGAGGAAGAAACCATTAGGCAAAGCGTTATTTTAACTAAATTACTTTGGCGAATGGGTTATCGAAAGGTCGATAATTCAAAGCATTTGCCGCTACAAGACGGCTCTAAATAAAAAAGTATCTTTGCTATGTTGTTTTCATAGTTGGTTTCCTCTTGGTGTAAAAAGCCAAGAGGTTTTTGTTTTTATAGATATATTAATATAGCTTTGTAATGTTCATAAGACAAACAAATGGTTTAACCCCTTGCGTTTCTACGCTGAGGGGTTTTTTATATCTTTGATTATGAATTGGCATAAAAAACACAAAGAAGAATCTTCAATCGGAGATAAGATAGCAGATGCAGTAGCAAACGGAATGGGTTCTTGGAATTTCATTATTTGGCAGACTGTTATTGTTTTGATTTGGATGGGGTTAAATGTATTCGGATTTATTAAACATTGGGATAGTTACCCGTTTATACTTTTAAATTTAATTTTTTCTACTCAAGCTGCTTATGCTGCGCCAATTATTATGATGAGCCAAAACAGGCAAAGCGAGAGAGATAGAGAACACGCACAACACGATTACGAAGTTAATCTCCAGGCTAAAAAAGAAATCGAGGACATACAAATACAACTTTATAAGTTAGAAACCGAAAAATTAGACAAGATCATTGAAATACTTGAATCTTATGATTATTTTGATGATGATTCCGACTTTTACGCTAATTAATTACTCAATAAATTGAGTTATTTTACTCAATGTTCACTTATAATATTGTTCACGAAAACGTGAACGTTCACCGGCAGTGAACAAACTATATAGGTGAACAGTTTATAATTTCCTTAATTATCGCAGTATTACTACTTAATTTGTCACATATTTATATAAAATTGTGACATAATTTGTCTACTTTTTTATATAAAAAACAAGACAATTTGTAAAGCAATACCCTTACTTTATGTAAACTTTTGTCAAGTTTTGCCTTTACTTTGTAACATATTTATACTATTATTTGTTACAATAATGTCCTTTATTTGTATCTAAAAGCATATAATATGGTCTTTTTATGACACATTATACGTAAAAGAATATAATTTTAGTACAACAAGATATTATAATTATAATTCCAATTTGCATGAATTTTTCCAAAAATGAATATCAAAAAATGCACTTTTAGACATATATTGCCAATTTATCAATCAAAAAACGGCTTTTTTGAGCTATAAATATGCTTTTATTGAGCGATAAACGACCTATTTTATAAAATTTTGTTAAATTGGGGAAAATATTTGTTAAAAAATTTGGTGGATAACTTAAAAGGGTTTATTTTTGTCTTGGAATTAAATAATAATCAAAAAACCATTTATTATGAAAACAGTTACATCAAAAGAATTAGAAATGTTAAAAGACATTTATAATGACCAAAACACAGATAGTTGCGGAAATTATAAAGTAGAAACTAATGAAGAAAAAGGATTGATTGGCTCTTTAGTTAAAAAAGATTTAGTATTTGACGCTTTTGAAGGAGATGTATTTAGTAAAAATTGGCAATTTACTAAGTATTCGTTTTGTTGCACAAATGAAGGAATTTTAGTATTAGAATTAAATGGCTTTGACACTTCACATTTAAAAATTTATTACGAATTATATCAATTATAAATAAATCAGGGGTGCGACTGAAACGCACAATTTTAAACCTTAAAATCAAAAATTATGAACAACTACGAAAGACAAAAGCAAGATGATTCAGTTTCCGTAACTGCCGCAATCATCATTATTACGATTTCATTTTTAATTGGCTGCTTAGCCGATAACCTTTAAAATTAAACCTTATGAACAACTTAACACTTAACGGATTTTCAAGACCTTTAATCGCTTATACCGAGTCAATGGGTTTAAGCCTTTGTTTTGAGCAATATGCAAACATTGGCGAGGATATTATGGAAATAGGATTTAATCAATATTCCGGCTATGTTTATATAGCTTTAGAAAACGGAATACAAATCTGCTCTTGTATGGGTCAAGAGGTTGAATTTTTAGTTGTAGATATTGAAGATGGCGAAGAAACATTTTTTGATAGCTATGAAGATGCTGAACAATTTATGAACCAATTAAACTAAATATTATGAACAATCAATTATCAAAAGAAGAAATTAGATTAATTCGAGAAAACATTACTACAAGAATTAGAACTATTGAATCGCTTTTCAATTCTTTTACCGGCGAAAATGAATTTTTAATTAAAACTTATTCGGAAGAAAAGCAAAAATTAATTGACCTACGAGCAAAATTATCAAATTTTAAAAGCGAAAATGAAACAAGAATTGTTTATAATTATCAAACAGGACTTGTAGATTTTGTTGATTTAGAATTAGATTTAACTATTATACCAAATATGGGAAATATACATTTATATTGGAATGGCAAAAATTACGACCATTTAAAAGTTACAAGAAGGCAAATTGTTAAGCATACAAACGAAACAATTTTATATATCACATTTGAAAAATATATTTAATATGGAAAAGCTAAACTATCAGGGTAAGCAATTAAAGCTACACAAAAGAGCAGCTTGTTTATTAGAGCTTTTAAAAGCAGCTCAAACAAGACAAACCTATCACGAAAGGGATTTATCATTATGGCGCAGAGGAGTAAATGATGAGCCTATTAGATTATTCCAAAAGGAAGAAGATATTTTAATTAAGATTGCTCGAATGAACGAAGTGCAAAAAAGAATATTAAAAAGCTATCACAGGTTAATATTGGAGCTTTACGAAATTACCGACACATTTCATTTACCAATAAATATTTTTTTATGAGCTACATTGACAACAAAAGTTCACTAATTAGAGAACTTCACATATTAGAATTAGAAAACGAATTATTAAGAACCAAAATAAAACAACTACAAAATGAGCTATTGGACCGCACCAAGCAGAAAAATGAACAAGCTGCTTTACAACGAACAAAAACATGCAAATCAAATAATAAATGATGTATGCGACTTTTACGGACTTACGCCTATTCAGGTAAAAGGCAAAAGCCGGTTAAGAACCATTGTTAAAGGAAGATTTATCAGTATGTATTTAATCCGAAAAAGAACCGATTTAACATTTACCGAAATAGCAAGAATTTTTCATAAAGACCATACTTCAATTATTCACGCTTGTCAAACTATTGAAGAGGTTTTATCCTTAAAATTTGATAATGATTATCAAGATGAAATAAAAAAATTATCCAAAATAATTTAGGTTTATTCACAAATATTTTTTATTTTTAATTTTTAAAAAACCAACTATTATGAACGAAAAAACAATCAATGAATTTCGCAAAACATTAAAGCTTTATAAAGCTATTGCGGATTTTCAACAAGAATGTCCTGTAATCCATAAAGGAACCACAGGTCACAATTACACCTATGCTGATTTACCTCAAATTTTAAAGGTTATTATGCCATTATTGAGGAAGCATAATTTAGGATTTGTTCAGCCTTTGCAAGATGACAAATTACAAACTATCGTTTTTCATACTGAAACCGGAGAAACTATGATAAGCGAAGTAATTATTCCTCAAATTGTATTAAGGGGTATGAATGAATATCAATCTTTGGGAAGCGGTATAACATATTATCGAAGATATGCTTTGGCTTCCTTTTTTGGATTAGTAACGGACAAAGATACAGATGCAGCCGGAGAAAAAGAATATAGCTTACCGGCATTTGTTAAAAAGCATAAAAGTTTAACTGATTTAACATTAGCTATTGATTCTTGTGAAACTTTGGCTGAATTAAGCAGACTTCACGCTTTAAACAAGGAACTAATCAATCCCGCTATAACTGCATTATTTACAACCAAGAAAAACCATTTAAACTAATGAGCACATATAACACCTACCAAATGATTGGAGAATCCGAATTAGGATTAAATAACTTTTTTTCAATATCCATTTTTGAGGAATCAGCTTCAGTAATTGGATATTATACCAAAGAACTTTACGATAAATGTACTACTTTGGGTTATGTTTTTGAATGGAATGCAAACACAAATTGCCTTCAGGCAAAGAACGAAGTAATTACTATTAATTTATACATAAAACCATAAACTATGAACCATTTAGCAATTTGGGAAATCGCACCAACCAAAAGCGATATTGACGCTTTAGCTCAAAATGTAGCCAACGAATTAAACGAAGGCACTATTAAGCCGGAAGATGTAGCCGTAAAGGTTGCAGTAGTCGAGGCTTTTGCAAAACAATTAAGAGCAAAAAGCGAGGAGTATATAATCGACTTCTTAGACAAATGCCCAAAGGGCAAGTATGACCATTTAGGGGCTAATTTAGCGCTTAAAGACAGTCAAACCTATGACTATGCCGCCTATTCCGAAAAATGGGCGGAATTACAGACTAAAATCGAATTATTAAAAGCTGAGCAAAAAGAAATAGAAGATAACGGCAAAAAGTTTGAAAGAGGTCAAATTCCATTAAAATCTTACAAACAATCTTATACAATCAACTTAAATAAATAAAAAAATGGTAGTAATTTCAATCGCACAAGAGGACATTCATTGGAAGCCGGTGCAAACAAAAACAGGTATTAAGCATTATGCAACTTTGGTAGTTGATAAACGCAAAGAAAAAGACCAATACCAAAATACTCATACCGTTAGCAATAGTCAAACTGCGGAAGAAAGAGCAGAAAAGGCTAAAAAGAAATATTGCGGGAATGGTAAGGAGTATAGTTTTGAGAAAAAAGAATATTCAAACCAGCAAGAACACGAAGATAAAGACCTTCCGTTCTAAAATAAACCAACTATGAAAACACAAAAACAACAAATTCTATCCTATTTAGAAAAAGGGAAGGCAATTACCCCTATTCAGGCATTATCAAAGTTTGGGTGCTTCCGTTTATCGGCAAGAATTTCAGACCTAAGAAATGATGGTTTAAACATTGCAACTAAATATGTAACTATAAAAGGCAAAACTTTTGCAAGTTATTCGATTATTTAGTTTATTTTTGCTAAAAGGATGTAGGATATCCTCGTTAAAACTTATTGGCTCAAAGCTGAACCCCTAATCCTACTGGGGGGAATGCCGAGAGCCTTTTTTATTATGAAAAACAAGTCATATTATTTTAGCCACGATTATAATGCGGCTAATGACACAAAAGTCCTTTTTTTAAGGCATCAATTAGGAATGGAAGGATACGGGATTTATTGGTTTTTAATTGAAAGATTAGCCGAAGCCGGAGGCAAAATGCCTTTAGAGCTTATTCCAATTCTTAGTATGCAAATGCAATCAACGGATGTTAAAGTTAAAGGTGTAATAACCCAATTTGACCTTTTTACTATCGAAGAAGGGGAATTTTGGTCCGAAAGGCTTCAAGAGCATTTAGGTTTAAGGGAAAAATTAAGCCAAAGCGGTAAAAATGGGGCAGCTAATAGGTGGGCTAATGGGGGGGCTATTGGGGAGGCTAATGCAAATAAAAGAAAAGAAAAAGAAATAAAAGTAAAAGAAAGTAAAATAAAAGAAATAAAAGAAAAGGAAATAAATATAGATTTTGAATGGTTTTGGGATTTTTACGATAAAAGGGTTGGTAATAAAGAAAAATTAAAAAAGAAGTGGGAAAATTTAAACGATGAAGAAAGGCAAAAAGCGATGAATTTTATCGAAATTTACAAAATAGCAAGACCGGACAAACAATTTAGACAAAACCCTGAAACATTTTTAAACAACAAATCTTGGAACGATGAAGTCATTAGCAATAACCAACAACCAAAGGTCGCTGCAAAAATTACCGACCAACAGCTACACGAAGCCTTTATTAAACGCAATAGTGAGTGGAAATAATGGCGGAGTTTACAATGAAATGTGCCGGTATAAAGAAAAAGGCGAAGCATTGCCTTTAAGGGTCATAGAATTGGTTCCTGTTTCAGAAAGAATACCGGCTTTAAAAGAAATATACGGAACGGATAAAATAGCCGCAGTATTAAGCAAACAAATTACCCGAACATTAAATAATTTTAATTTAAGAGTTGGGATGACTCCGGAACAGGTTGCCGATTTATCATATGCAATTTTAGATGAAGCCGAAAGCGACCAATTAGCTATTCAAGATATTCTTTTGTTTTTAGATGGATTACCTAAATTCAAATACGGGAAAGTTTATGACCGAATGGATATGCCTACATTTTTTGAGATGTTAGAAAAATACCGAGAAGAAAGGCATCAGGCTTATATAAACGGCAAAGAGGAAGCACACGCACAATTTAAAGCAATGGGCGATAGCAACCGAACAAGTCAGGATATAGACAAAGAAGCTAATAGAAACGCAATGGCTAACTATTTAAAAACAAAATAAAATATTGCCCTCACAAATCATTAATTAACAAAACAAGGGTGTTCGTGTTATCAAGGTGGGGGCATTTTTTAAATTATGAGCGAAAAATTATATCAACACATTTGCAAAAAGTACCCTAATATAGAATATAACGGGGAAGATTTAAACCTTAACAATATTTATTCAAATGCTATTGCAGAAATATGGAGCGATAAAAAAAACTATCCAAGCGTAAAACATATTTGCAAGAAAGTAAATTTAAGCGAAAGACAGGTTTATAGATTGGCACAAAAGATAGGATTAGAGTCAAGAGTATATTATAAAAACAAATAACCTATGAAAGAGTTAGTATGGTATCCAAGTTCAATAACGATTATTGTTTATGGAAAAAAATATAAAAACTATAAACCTAATATGACATTGTTTGATGTATCAATTGAAATGATAAGATTAAAAAAAGCATTAAATCAAGACAAAGAACTTTTAAACTAAAACAAATAAACTATGAAAACTGCATTAACAGAATGGTTTGATGAATTAAAGGCAAATTATCCTTATATGGCTAATGAAATATTTGATAAAGGATTTAATAAATATCTTGAAAAAGAAAAAGAGCAGATACAAAAAGCATTTTCTGATGGTCAAGAAACACCTATAAACCATCCTACTCTACCACATTATAGTAGAGATGAGTATTACAATGACAATTATAACCAAAACAAATAACCTATGAAAACAGCAATGCAAGAATTAATTGACAATTTAGAATCTATTGATATTAACGTTCCAAATGGAGTTAAATTAATATTCATTGAAAAAGAAAAAGAGCAGATGTTTTATTTAATAAGATTTATGCGAACAAATGATAAAATGGGTAAAAGCGTAGAAGATTTATATAATGAATTTATAAAGCAATAACAATGAGAAAAATATTAGATTATTTAAAATTTATATTTATTAGCATTCCTTTATGTATATGCTTATTAGTAGTTATTTACACAATATCATTTAGTAAAAGTTTATGGAAATAATATTAATCATATTACTTTGGGAACTGTTTAAAGAATTAATAAAAAGAATAATTAAAAGCCAATTATGACACCAAAAGAAAAAGCAACGGACTTAATAGATAGTTATTATGTTCTTTTAGATGGATTTGTACCATTTGAAAAAGTACAACAATGTGCATTAATAGCAGTAGATGAAATTTTGCAATCTTTAGGATATAAAAAATTAAGTGACTCCCCATACACAACATTAGAAGCAAGGCAATATTATGTACAAGTTAAAGAAGAAATAAAAGCATTATGAGTTCGGAAATTAAAGGATTAGAGAACGCAAGAGCAATAAAAATGATAGATATAGAAACAAAAGAAGCAACGGAATTTAGGTCAATAGCTTATGCAGTTAGAGTAACAGGAGTGCCGGAATATTCAATAAGAATGGGTTTAAATCCTTTACAAAAGAAACGATTTGAGGTAAATGGTCGCAAAGTATGCTTTCGAGTCGCTAAATAACATATTTTTGCATTATGGCATTAATAACAATTCCTAAATTAACGGCAAAGGCTCAACATATATTTAACCGATATATTAGATACCGAGATAACGAAGAAGGATTTTTTACTTGCATTAGTTGTGGTCAAGTAAAAGGACACGAAGTTATGGATGCAGGGCATTATGTTCCTGTAAAGAATGGGTCAGCCTTAAGGTTTAACGAATACAACGTAAACGGAGAGTGCAAAGGTTGTAATGGGTTTGACCAATTCCATTTAATAGGCTATCGCAGAAACCTAATCGACAAAATTGGCTTAGATATGGTTGAATGGCTTGAAGCAAATGCAAGAGTAACTAAGAAATGGTCAAGAAGCGAATTGGAAGAAATAATTGAAAAATATAAATAACATATACGAAACAATAAAAGAAGTAAAGCCAGTAAACGGATATTTTGGCTACACTTTTGTAATTGAGGGAATAAATCATTTCGTATATGGAGAAACTAAAGAAGAAGCCTTTAACTTTGTGGCTGATTATATAAAAGAATATTATGGCAAAATTAAGCAGTAACGGCAAGGTTAGCTTCGGCAAAAAGAAAAAAAACAACGCTAAAAAATCATATAATAAACATAGTCCTAAACCTAAAAAATATAGAGGTCAGGGCAGATAAAATTAACCTATGAAAATAACACAAATTAAACCCAACCCAAACAATCCAAGAATTATTAAGGATAGCAAGTTTAAACAACTTGTTAAATCAATTCAGGACTTTCCGCAAATGCTTGAGCTAAGACCTATTGTTATAGATGAAAACTGTGTAGTATTAGGCGGAAATATGCGATTAAAGGCTTGTATTGAAGCCGGATTAACCGATGTGCCGGTTAAAGTTGCTAAAGGATTATCAGAGGAACAACAACGAGAATTTATTGTTAAAGACAATGTAGGCTATGGAGAATGGGATTGGGATTTATTGGCAAACGAATGGGATAGCGAACTATTATCAGAATGGGGTTTAGATGTTCCTGTTTTTCATTTAGATAATGATGAAGAGCCTGAAATTGACAAGGACTTATTAGGAAATGCCCTTGATAAATACCTAAATAACAATATAAAGCAAATCGTTCTTTATTTTGAGAATGAAAATTTTGAACCAACAATGCGCAGATTAGATGCGATTGCAAAGGCAAATGACCTTGAAGATAATAGCCAAGTTCTTTTATTGTTGCTTGAAAAATACGAAAAATAATGAAGATATTTTTAATGTATTATGATAGATACGAAACCGCTACAACTTCAAAAATGATTGATATTGAGCATTTTGTTTTATGCCATAATAATAAAGATAAATTTAATTGCATTGGTCCAAAAGGAACTTTGATTGAAACAAATCAGCCAAAAGGAATACAAAACAATTTTAATTTTGGCTTGGATATGCTCGAATATGATGAGTGGGGAATATTTATGAGCGATGATTGCATAGGTGCAAAAAAAATAAAAGATAGCAAGTTTGTTGAATGTGATACAATGTTTCCAATTAATGAGCTTATAAATATTATACCAATAGCCGAACAGAGCGGTATTAAATTAATAGGGCTAAACAATACCGGCAATTCCTTTTATTTTAAAAATAATTTTTCATATTCAGGTTTAGTTGATGGTAGATGCTTTGCAATTAAAAAAACTTCATTTAGATTCCATAATGAAATAAATACAATACCGGACTATTACGCTACCATATATCACAAAAAAAAATACAAGTATAATTTAATTATAAACTATACTTTTTTAGACTTTAAAAGATATGAAAAAGGCGGACTTGGAAGTATTAATGAAAGAATAGATGATAAAATAAAGGATATTAATATTATAAAGGCATTATATCCAAGAAGCATTGAAATAAAAGAAAAGCCAAATCACCCATCGGGAAGTCATATAATAATAAAAAAATGAAAATATTAGAAATCAAACCGAAGCAAGTTGAGCTATCTCAATTTAAAAAAAGAACTGCATTAGATTCTGATGCTGAGCAACTTATAAACTATGATTGTTTAATTACTGAAAATGGTATTCCAAGAATATTATATGTTAAATTAAAAAACGATACCGATGCTTTAAGATGGGCAGTAAAAAATATTAAATATACAACCGGAGTTCGCTCAAGAGGATTAAAAAGCCAATCGGCAATTTTTGGATATAGACCAAAGGTTACTATGAGGCAAGACTTTTGCAGCTCAACAAGTATGATTAATAATTTTCCAAAGCAGCACTATTTTATTACAGAATACGCTAAAAAGCTAACAGAATATTATAGGCAATATTTTCCTGAAATATTTGAAATTCACGAAAACATTGTTAAAGAAAAAATATTAGGGGAATGGATGATAGATGGCACTCCATTTACAAGTGGTATCGTAAATAAAGATAATCCTTTAAAATACCATCACGACGCCGGAAATTTTAAAGGGGTATTGTCAAATATGGTTGCCTTTAAAAAAGGTATGAAAGGAGGGAGGCTTGTTTTTCCTGAATATAATATTAAGCTTGAAATAGATGATAATACCCTATCAGTTTTTGATGGCCAAAGTATTTTACACGGAGTAACTAACTTTGAAAAAGAAAATGAAGAGGCATATCGATATACAATAGTATATTATTCGCTTGAGCAAATGTGGAGATGTGATTCGGTTAATGAGGAGTTAAATAGAATTAGAAAAAAGAAAAAAGAGAGAGAATTTAAAAGATTAGACCCAGAGCATTTAAAAACTTTAGTTAAAAGAAAGCAAAGCCTTGATACCGCTTCTGACAAGGAATATAATGCACACTTTAATAATAAAAAAGATGAATAACGAAAATTTAGTTCCATTTCAAAAAGGCAAATCAGGCAATCCTGCCGGCCGACCAAAAGGAATACCAAATAGCAAAACAAGACTTTTGAGATTATTGGAATTGGTTACAACAACCAAAAACCCTGTTACCGGCGAAATGGAAGAATTTTCTATTGCCGAGCAATTGGATATGAAGATAATAGCAAAGGCTATGAAAGGCGATATTAGAGCATATCAAGAGTTATTGGATAGACTTGAGGGAAAATCAAAGCAAACTACCGATATTAATGCAAATATTCAAGGGAACATTCAAATAGTAATAGAACCTGATGCAAATTGCGAACCAATTAAAAATTAAAGTTACTCCCGTATTTTATGCTAACAAAAAAGCATATGAGGAAGGATATCCTGTTATTTGCAACGAGGGTGGCACTCGTTCAAGCAAGTCGTATTCAGTTGTTCAGCTTTTAGTATGGATTGCTTTATCAACTGAAAGAATTAGAATTTCAATAGTATCGCATTCGCTTCCGCACATTAAAAGAGGGGTTTACAGGGATTTTAGAAAAATAATGGAAGATTGGCAGCTATGGGATGAAAAAAAGTTTAGCTATTCCGATTTTATATTTACGTTTGATAATGGTTCTTATATTGAATTATTTGGATTAGAAGACGAAGGCAAAGCACGTGGACCGGCAAGAGATATTTTATTTATAAACGAAGCCAACCTAATTAAAAAAACCCTATACGACCAATTGTTAATGAGAACAACAGGTCAAACCTTTTTGGATTGGAACCCTGCCGATTTTGTATCTTGGGTTTACGAGGTAGCCGATGAGCCTAAAAACAAAAGAATACACTCAACATATTTAAACAACATATCTAACTTGACGGAAAGTCAAATAAAAAATATTGAGCAATACAAGGATTTGCCCGATGACTTTATGTGGAAGGTTTATGGATTAGGCGAAAGAGGAGCAGCAAAAGAATTAATTTATACGCAATGGAAGCAATATGATGAAGCACCAAGCGGAGATGTGTTCTATGGATTAGACTTTGGATATGTACACCCCGCAGTTTTAGTTAAAGTAACTCATCACGAAGGGCAGAATTATTTTGAAGAGATTATTTATCAAAGCGGTTTAACGCTATCCGACTTGACAAGATTAATAAAGGAAAAAATACCTGACAGAGCAACAATTTACGCAGATGCTGCCGAACCAAAATCAATTGAGGAACTTTATAGGCAAGGATTTAATATTAAACCTGCTCAAAAAGATGTATGGGCGGGTATTGTTAAAATGAAATCATATCCTATAAATATTCATTACAATAGTCAAAATTTGAAGCGTGAATTTATGTCTTATAAGTGGAAGAAGGATAAAAACGACAATGTAATAGAAGAACCTGTTAAGGCAAATGATGATGCTATGGATGCTTGTAGGTATGCAGTATTTACTCATTTAACTGCTCCTAAATTTCAGGTGGCAGTTTGGTAGCATATTTTTACTAACTTTGAACTTAAATGTACATATATGGGATTATTTGATTTTCTATTAAAAGCAAAATCACCGGCATCCAAACCTTTACAATCAGTTTTACCTTCTCGTGGACCATTAGGTTCAATGGTAAGCATTGAAAGGGGTATCGTAACTTGGCAAGGAGCTGATGCTCAAAGCTACGTTAATGATGGATATGTTGGAAATGATATTGTTTACTCTATTGTAAGATTAATTAGTGAAAAAGCAAAGATTGCTCCATTTCACGTTTATAAAGAAATAGACCCCGTAGCTGCAAAAAGATATAAGGCTTTAATGGCAAGTCCAGACAAGATTGAGAATTGGAAAGAGATAAAAGACTTACATAAAAAAGCGTTTGAAATATATGAAGGCGATACTCGCTTAAATGAATTATTACAGTTCCCTAACGAAGAAGATACTTGGTCCGATTTAGTTGAACAATGGTGTGCGTTTAAATTAATAACAGGAAATTCTTTTATTTATGGAAAACTTATTGAAGCAGGAGCAAACAAAGACAAGCCATTTCAACTCTACGCACTCCCAAGCCAGTTTATGGCAATTAAAGCAGATGTTGAGGTATTCCCTCCAACAAGGGTGGGATATCAATTATACTATGGTAAATTATGGAGTTTTGATACAAAAGAAATCCTTCACGACAAATACTTCAATCCACAATGGAATATTACCGGAAATCAGCTCTACGGACAATCTCCATTAAAGGCAGCTTCACGAACTTTAACACGTTCAAACGAAGCTAAGACTGCGGCGGTTTCTGCATTCCAAAATGGTGGACCTGCGGGAGTATTGTTTATGAATGACGACAGATTTGATCCAATAAGTGGTGGTGACCAAGCGGCAGCTTTAAAGAAATCAGTTAGCGAAAAAGCCGGAAGCCAAAACTTTAACCAAATAGCAGTTTCAGGTTATAAAGTAGATTGGAAAGAAATCGGGTTAAGTCCTGTTGAATTAGGAATTATTGAAAGTGAGAAATGGGATATGGTGGCTTTATGTAATATTTACGGAGTACCGGCACAACTTTTAAACGATTCTACTAATAAGACTTACAACAATCAAATGGAAGGAGAAAAAGCATTAACGACTCGTTGTGCTATTCCTTTATTGATTTCATTAAGAGATAACTTTAATCGTAAAATACATACTGATTGGGGTTATAAAGGAGAAAATGTTTATATAGATTTTGACTTATCAGTTTATAGAGAATTAGATGCTAATAAAAACGACCAAGTTTCTTGGTTGGCAAATGCTTGGTGGCTTACTCCAAAACAAAAGTATGAGCAAATGGGTATTGAAATACCTGATTATGTGGACCAGGCAGAACTTGAAAAGTTGTACGTACCAAATAATTTAACTCCTACGGATGAGTTCATTCCTATTCAAGCACCAAAAAATTTAGAAGAACTTTTAAATAATAAATAAATGAAAGATTTAGAAAAGCAAATAAGCCAATTAGAAGCAGAATTTAAAAATTTAACTGCTGAAAAGGCTTTTGATGATATTGAAATGAATGAGCCTATCGAGCAAGTAGAGCCAACAAACGAACCAAACGAAGGCACTCCTCAAGATAACTTTGCAGATTTTGTAAGTTATTTAAAATCATCATTTGAGCAATCAATTGTATGGCATCATCAAACAACTTCTTATTCAGTTCATAAAGCGTTAAATAATTTCTACGATGAAGTTTTAGAATTAATTGATGGTTTAGTAGAAAGCACTTCAGGAATCTATGGCAGACCTACTGATTATGTAGTTGCTCCACCAATGAACTACGAAAGTCCTGAACAAGTAACTGCATACTTCCAAGCGTGTTATGCAGAAATACAAGAGGATAGAAAAGATATTTACCAAGAAACTTGGATTCAAAATCAAGTAGATGAGATTGCTCAATTGTTCGCAGAAACAATCTATTTACTTTCATTAAATAAATAATGAACTCCCAATACAAGAAATTGTATACTCAAGGATTAAAAACTTATTCTCCTCAATTCAAAAAAGAATTGCAAAAACAGGTGGATGAGTTTTGTCGTACCCAAGATTTAAACGCAATCTCAAGCAAAGGCTTAAAAAAGACACTTTACTCGCTTCATATAGCAATGGGTACTAAAACGGCTGAAATGTCCTACAAAAGCCTAAAAAAGACCAAGAATGCCATTTTAGTAATAGAGCAAAAGGGTTGGCTTACTGATTTATGGCAAAATGTTATCACTCGTTACCTGGACCTTAAAGGATTAAGTCAATTAGTCGAAGAAATAACGAATACAACAAAAGAACAAATCCAAAGATTTTTAAAAAAAGGTATTTTAGAAGGGAAGCCATTGCAACAAACAATTAAAGAATTAAAGCAATCAGGAATAACCAACTATCGTGCCGAATTAATAGCAAGAACTGAAACCGGCAGAGCTGCCAATGTAGGTTCAATGATTGGTGCAGTTAGTACAGGATTAAAAACAAATAAGATTTGGATTTCAACTTTAGATGCAAGAACAAGAAGAATACCACCGGATAAAACCGACCATTTGCATATGAACTTAGTTAAAGTGCCTATGGATGAAAGATTTGAAGTATTTGGAGTTGATGGTACTGAATTAATGCTTCATCCTTGCGACCCTACGGCTTCGGCGGCTAATACTTGTAATTGTCGTTGCACAATCGGATATAAAGTTGTAAAAAATAACAACGGAGATTATATAACTTATCAAGATGAACCGCCTCAAGGAGATGTTGGGCAGATATGGAGATTATTAACCGATTCACACAACAACGATATTTATACTCATATCATTCAAGCATTACAATAAAAATAATAACTTTGTTCTATGAGCAAAATTCAATTAAAAGATATTAACGATTCAATACTTGACGTATCTCCTAAAACAAGAACAGTAAAGGCAGTATGGTCAAGAATGAACAATGTTGATTTAGACGGCGATATTATCGTACCTGAAGCATTCACTAAAACAATCCAAGAGCGTGGACCAAAGGCAAAGAATATGATTTTTTCTTTGATTGACCACAAAGCAGATATGCACCACGTTATAGGAAAGCCAAGTGAACTTTATGTAGATGGCGATAAGTTAGTAGCAGTTACTCAAATAGTTCCTACTCACGCTGGAGAAGATATTATTAAACTTTATGATGCGGGTTTAATCAATCAGCACTCAATTGGATTTTCTACAATCAAATCTAACGAAGCTAAAAACGGAATTAGAACGATTAGCGAATTAAAACTTTACGAAGGTTCGGCAGTTCTTTGGGGTGCAAATCCTGAAACTCCAACTTTAGGATTTAAAAGCGAGGAATCATTATCTTTGCGTTTAGATGCTCTTTTGAAAGCAATTAGCAATGGTAAATATACCGATGCTACATTCAAATCATTAGAGTTAGAAATAAAGAGAATACAAGATATTCTAACAAACAACACTCAACCCGCAACCGCAGTTGAGCCGGTAGTTAGTGAGGATGCGGAAGTTCTCAAAGCAATTAAACAATTTAATAATCTATTTAAAAAGTAAAAATGGAAAATTTAGAATTAATCAATGAAATGGCTGAGAACGTAAAAGGCTTAAAAGCTGACGTTACTGCTAACATTGACGCTGTAAAAAGCGAAATCAAAGTCGTAAAAGACGAAATGCAAAAGCAATTTGATGCTGCAACTGCTGCTCAAAAGAAAGCTGCTTCAACTGAAGCAAAATCTCTTTCTCAATTAGTAGAAGAGAAAATGGAAGGTCGTATGGAAGAAGCTGAACAAACTTTGAAAAAAGGTGGTAAGTTCCGTTTGGAAATGCCTGAAGCTAAGACAATGACTATCGCAGGTAACGTAACAGGAGACCCTGTAATGACTTACTCTCCAAGACAAGCGTTACAACCAGCTCAATTAGTAAACTTCCGTGATTTAGTGCCTACTGTACGTTCTGCAACAGGTCTTTATACTTTCTTCAAAGAAAACACAGGAGAAACTAATAACATCGCTATTCAAACTGAAGGTGCTGCTAAAGGTTCTAACGATTACAACTTGACTGAAACTAAGATGGTAAACTCTTACATCGCAGGTTTCTCTCGTTTCTCTAAGCAAATGATGCGTTCATTACCTTTCTTAAGTCAAACTTTACCAAGATTATTGCAGAGAGATTTCTTCAAAGCTGAAAACGCTTCTTTCTTCGGTACAGTTTCTGCTGCTGCAACAGGTGTTACTACAATGACTGAAACAGTAGACTTAAAGCAATTAGTACAATTAATCGCTAACCAAAAGGCTGCAAACTTTAACCCATCTTTCATCTTAGTATCTCCTGCTCAACAAGCTCGTATTTTGATTGACACAATCAATAGCGGTTACTACGTTGGTTCAGGTAGCGTACAAGTTGGAACAGGTGGCGACATCACTATTTGGGGTGTTCCTGTTGTTTCTGCAACTTGGGTTACTGATAACAAAGCATTAGTAATTGATGCTGACTATATCGAGAGAATCGAAGTAGAAGGAATTGCAATTGAGTTCGCTTATGAGGATAGTGATAACTTCCAAAAGAACTTAGTAACTGCGAGAATTGAGTGCTACGAGGCAATCAACTTAATGTTACCAAATTCAGCAATTTATGCTTCTTTAAACTAATCACAAGGTTTAAAATAAATAAAATTACCCTCACTTTTATCGGTGGGGGTTTTTTATTATTATTATTGTAAATTTGTAAAAAAAGAATATGTCTTTCTATAATTACGTTAGAGATTATAAATTAATAGATCAAGGAACAGTTGTTGAGCCAGTAACACTTGCAGAAGCTAAAAATTATTGTCGTGTTTCAACTGATGCCGATAACGATTTAATAACTGATTTAATAACTCAAGCAAGACAAGCAATAGAAAAAGCAACAGGTTTGTGTATTATTAAAAAAAGCGTTCAAGTATGGTTTGATAATCCGGCGGGAGATATTTCTTTGCCTTGGGGACCAATGGACCCAACTTCATTTTCTTTATATAATCAAGATGATGCTGAAATAACTGCCGGTAATTATAAACTTTTAGGCGGTCAATATCCAAGCCTTTATCAGCCAACCTATACTATGATGTACGCTTTATATATAAGTGGATTTGATAGTGTCCCAAAAGACTTAAAAGTGGCTATTCTTGACCAAATAGACTTTGATTACGAGAATAGAGGAGCAGACGTAGAAAGATACGACCAAACAGGCGTTTGTCAAAAGGCTTGGAGAGCGTGTCAAAGATATACAAGAACAAGTCCAATTTTATAAAATGCAGATAGGTCAAAAAAAGAATAAAAACGTAAACTCATCTACGATGAATCGTAGAGCGGTTTTATATCAAGCATCATCTTTCCCTGATGGGGAAGGTGGCTATCAAACTGTTTTCCAAAATGTAGGCGAGGTTTGGTGCGATTTTAGACCGGCAAGAAGCATAAGAACTTTATTGGAAGATGAGAAAACATATTACCAAGATGCTAAAATGTATATTCGTTATGGAA
>Ga0208741_10000222_pt1 | contig 31813 bp, 26 predicted proteins | sample CryBogCBE03Jun09_FD_184576 | JGI IMG/M metagenome (GOLD analysis project Ga0208741, IMG submission 184576) | Freshwater microbial communities from Crystal Bog, Wisconsin, USA - CBE03Jun09 (SPAdes) | ecosystem: Environmental > Aquatic > Freshwater > Lake | place: Crystal Bog, Wisconsin, USA...
AAAAAAAAACTGGCGGGTGTTTTCACCCGCCAGTAAGCAAATTTTAAAATTATAAGCGCTTATTTATTGTCTAACTCCATTCTTCTTTTTCTTTGATCTGCATTTTTTTGTATGCCCTGGCCGAAACGAAAACACCCAACTCATATAAAGACATTAAAGGAACAAACACGATGGTTTGGCTATACCAGTCGGGGCTGGGGGTAATAAAGGCCGCTATGATCAATATTATTACAATGGCATATTTACGCGACTTACGCAAAAATGCCGGGGTAATTATACCAATGCGTGTTAATGCATAAGCCACCACCGGCATTTCGAAGGCTATACCAACACCCAAAATTATCGTCGTTAAATTGTCTAAATAATCGTTAAACGTAGGCTTGGTTTCAACTAAGTTTAAAGCACTCACGTGAAAATTAGCCAAAAAGCTAAAGGTAAATGGCGCCAATACAAGGTAACCGAATGCCGACCCGAGAAAGAAGAAAAAGGATACCCAAAATATTACAAACTTGCTGGCATTTAGTTCTTTGGGTTTTAAGGCGGGTTTTACAAAACGCCAAATTTCCCAAAATATATACGGGAAAGCAATAATAAAGCCGCCCACAAACGCTAAACTGAATGCACCCAAAAACTGGCCGGTTACCGTAGTGGTTTGCATGGTAATTTTTGGTGGCTCCAAGCAAAGCTTGTTACCAAGGCCTAACCAATTACTTAAATTGCAAAAAGCACGGTAACTGATGAACTTGGGCGAAAGGGGGCCGGCGATTAGGTTATCGAATACCCATTGTATTTTGATAAATATAATAACAGCAAAGGCAAGAATAGCCACCACACATCTAACTATATGCCACCGAAGTTCTTCCAGATGGTCAACAAAAGACATTTCTTTTCTTGTACCCCTTAACCTATTAAATAATCCGTTTTCCATTATATTTATTTACGGCTGCAAAGGTAAAGGGTACATTAATAACTAAATTATTGATTTGTGAAAGTAGTTGGCTAATTATGGTTTGGGAATACCCCAGCGGCAACTTTTTACTAGTGACCGAAATCGATTTTTTTTATGGGCGAGGGGGTATTATCTACCAATTATTTAGCGCAGCAGCAATGGTAGAACAATGGTAAATGTTGATCCATTTGCGCTGCTGTTAACCGTTATTTCGCCAAAATTAAATTGCACCAACCGCTTAACTAAGTACAAACCAATACCCAGCCCTGAATGGTCGTACTTTTTAGTGCTAAATTGCTTGTACGGCGCCACTTCTTGCAAGTTTGCCAAAGGAAACCCTTTACCTTGGTCAGTAACTGCTATTACATAATTTTCATCCTCTACAGTACCTGTAACACTAACTTTTTGAAGTGGCTTCGAGAATTTTAGGGCATTGTCTGTAACTTCTATAAAAATGCGCAATAAGTATTCTGGTTTAATCCGAATGTCGCAATCCTGCAATGCCACATTTAAATCATCCACACGGCCATACATTTCACTTGCCATATGTTGCAACTCCGCTGCAATTTTACCAGTCCAGCCTTTACCGCTTATCCCGTTTGTAAACATGGTAATAAGCTCCCGGTTAACATCAGCACGTTTAATTTCCTCCAGCAAAAGCAGGTTGGAAAGGGAATGGTTAAGCCTTAAGCCAGATTTTAATACCGAAAACAACAATTCCTGTGTTTGCTGTTGGCTGTACGCACCATTTGAATTTATCAAAAGGTTGGTGCCACCCAAAATACCATGCAATAATGTATTAAACTCATGGTAATAACTTGCAAACACTTCAGTATCTACCTCATGGCGTTTTTGAAGACCCACAGCTGCTGATTTTTCATATTTTAATAACCGAGCCTTCACTGACCGTATTAATTCCTTTTCGCTAAATGGTTTTAACAAAACATCATCCGCCCCCAAGTCCATCGCTTTTCTAGTGTCGGCTCCTTGCTTTGCATACATTATTACGGGAATATTTTGCAATAGCGCGTTGTCCCTAATGTGTTCCAATACCTTCAAGCCATCCAATTTGGGCAACGAAACGTTGATCAGGAAAACATGGGGTAAAAACTCTATGGCATCAAAAAGGGCCAATTTTCCATTTTTGGATGTCTTAACCACATAGTCCTGCGCCTCAAGAATATTGCTTATTCTTTCCTTCTCGATTTCATCATCGTCGGCTAATAATATCCTTACCTGTTGTGCCATGGTCCAGGATCTTCTTTAGTTATTGGAATTTTAATCAATAAAAACAGCATTCAATCGTTTATGAGAGGTGAAAATAAGTAAAATAAATAAATAATTATAGTAAAACCCGCATTTTAACCATTTCTATCCGTGTATCACCAACATTTAAAACATCAAACTCATATTTATCAATAATTATACGCTCTTTTAGTTTGGGAATCGATTCGTATTGATTGATAATATACCCGGAAAGCGTTTCCGACCCGGTTACAGGAAAATCAAAATTATACTTCTCATTAAGGTAATCAAGTTCCAACCTACCCGAAAAAATATATTCATTTTCCGAAATCTGCTTTTCTACAAACTCCTTGGTGTCGTATTCATCCTTTATCTCCCCAAAAATCTCTTCCAGCACGTCTTCCATTGTTACAATGCCCGCAGTTCCCCCAAATTCGTCTACTACCCAAGCTATACTTTTACGTTCTTTTGAAAACTTATTTATAAGCCCCGTGGCACTCATGCTTTCTGGCACGACAGGGATAGGCAACAAAATTGACTGGATATCATGCGGCTTCTTAAAAAGGTCAAGTTGATGAATATAGCCCAAAATATTATCAATATTTTCGCTATACACCACCAGTTTACTCAGTTTGGTTTCAATAAACCTTGTTGTAGTATCGCCGATAGTTGTTCCTATGTCAATACCCTCAATTTCTGTACGGGGCACCAAACATTGCCTTATTTTAACGCTTGAAAGGGAAAGTGCATTTTCAAATAATTTGGTATTTAACTCCTGAACGGCATCATCCTGCTCGTTTGTTTGCTGAAAAAAATGCTCCATATCAACCTTTGAAAACGGCTCACCTTTGTTTTTAATTTTGCTGTTAAACAGGTATACCAATGTAGTTTCGGCCACATTTACAAAAAAAGCAGCCACCCGAACGAAGATATTATTGAAAAAATTGGCTACTGGCGCAAAAAACATCAGCAGCGAATCGCTTTGGGTACGAAAAATAGCTTTGGGTAAAAAATCAGCAAAAAACAGCACCACTACAGTGGAGATTATTGTATCCACCCCAAGTTTTAAATATTCGTTGGTAATATTCAGCCCCTTTAGCACATCACTTACCAGCAAGCCGTAGATTACCATAAACAGGTTTAGGCCAACAAGGCATGACCCTAAAAACTGTGAAGGTGATTCAATTAGCCTAGCCAAGGTTGCCCCGCTTTTTTTGCCTTGTTTTTTCTTTAACTCAATATTTAGCCTATTTGCGCTAGCAAAAGCTATTTCAATACCGGCAAAAAACGCTATCAATAGCAGGCTTATACCAATAATTATAAGTTTGTACATATAAACCATATACCGAATGTAACAAAAAACCCAATAATACGGCAAAAAAGGTACCCCATTTTACCAAATATAACGCCAATACAATCATACCGCGTTCCTGGCACTAACCTGCATTAACAGTTATTCATCCCAATCGTTTTTTTGCCCAAGCTTTTCTTCTTTATAAACAGGCCAGTCTCCCGGCAGTTCATTTATTAATTCAGCAATTAATGCAGTCCATCCGCTTTGGTGGCTTGCGCCTAAACCTCGCCCGGTATCGCCATGAAAATACTCATAAAATAAAACCAAGTCTTTATTTTCGGGTTTGCTATAAAACCAATTTTGCGAACCATGTAAGCGCCTTTCGCCTGCCTCATCCTTTGTAAAAAGTGTAGTTACCCGTTTAATAAGCTCAACTGCCACATCATTTAGTTCCATAAACCTACCCGACCCGGTGGGATATTCTACGGTTAGGCTCCCATCATAAAACTCACCATATTTTTTTATGCTTTGGATAATCAGGTAATTTATTGGCATCCAAACCGGGCCCCGCCAATTGCTGTTACCACCAAATAGGTCGGAGGTACTATCACCTGGGTCGTATTGTATATAGTAATTAACACCTTGTATGTTTACAGAATAAGGATTGTCCTTATGGTATTTGCTTAACGCCCTTATACCTCCTTCCGATAAAAATTCAGTTTCGCTTAACAGCCTTTTCAACAGCGCGGTAAGCCTTTCCTTTGGTATTAACGAGAGCAACGTTTTTTCCCCTTCGGCCCGCTCTTCGTTTGGCCAGTATTTATTATTTTTTTTGCGGTAATTTTCAAACCAATTGATCCGCTTTGAAAAATCTTCCAGTTTACGAAAAACATTTTTTTCCATTACAGATACCGCAAACAACGACGTTAACCCTACGATTGACTGTATGCGCAGCTGCAGCGGAGCCCCCTTTGCTGGCATTAAGGTATCGTAATAAAACTTGTCTTCGTTATTCCACAACCCCAATTCGTTCAACGCTTCGGCAATTAATACAAAGTGTTCAAAAAACTTGGTGGCGGTGTCTTCAAATGCAATATCCTGCATAGCTATTTCAATAGCCATGTCCATTAGGTTAAGGGCGTACATACCCATCCAACTAGTTCCGTCTGCCTGCTCTAAGGCCATTTGGCTATGCAACTGTATACTTCGGTTAAACACACCAATATTATCCAAACCCAAAAAACCACCCTCAAAAATATTATTTCCGTTAGGGTCTTTACGGTTTATCCACCAAGTAAAATTGATAATCAGCTTTTGGAATATCCTTTTCAAAAAGCTAACATCCCCCTTGCCTGTTTGCTTTTTTTCAATATGGTATACCTGTAAGGCAGCCCAAGCATGTACGGGCGGGTTAACGTCTCCAAAATTCCATTCGTAGGCTGGCAATTGCCCGTCTGGCTTCATATACCATTCGCGCATAACCAGTATCAGCTGGTGTTTTGCAAAGGTTGGGTCAACCATGGCCATGGGTATACAGTGAAAAGCCAAATCCCATGCGGCATACCAGGGGTACTCCCATTTGTCGGGCATCAGTATAATATCCTGGTTTTTAAGGTGTTGCCAGTCGTGATTTCTGCCCCGGCTTCTGTTTTCGCTTTTGCGGGCAATGCCATCGTTGCCACTTATCCAGCGTTCTATGTCGTAATGGTAGTATTGCTTGCTCCACAAAAGGCCAGCCAGTGCTTGGCGTTGAATATTACGCAAGTCGGCAGAAAGGTTTTTGGCCAATATTTTATCGTAAAACTCATCGGCCTCCTTTTTCCGTTGCTTAAAAATATTATCAAACCCCTTTGAAAAGGGAGTATCGGTTAATACATCACTTAAACGTAGGTATACTACTTTGGTGGCACCGGCAGCAATTTTATAATGGTATACCGGAGAAAACTTTGTTCCTTGTTTTTTATTGCGTAACAAATCGGCATCTATACCATGTACAACTGCATCGTTAATAGCATCTTTTACAAACTGCGTTGCGTTTGGGGTACCAAATAGCTTTTTAGCATTGGTTTCATTTTCGGTAAAAAAGCGGTCACTTGTTTTTTGAAAATATAAATAATATGATCCCAGCCGCTCGTGCACAGCTTTTACCGTACCATCATTTACCTCCTTAATATTCGGCTTTTTATCCATGCCCTTAAACTGCCAACGGTTATAGAACCACAAAGTGGGTACAACCGTTATAGGTGCTGCAACCGGCCCACGGTTAACAATCTCTATTTTAATGCCAATGTCGCGTTTACTGTATTTGGCATACGTTATTAATACATCAAAATAGCGGTCTTCGTCAAAAACACCAGTATCCAAAATTTCATATTCTGGCTCTAGCTTGCTGCGCTTTTTGTTTTCCTCAACGAGTTTTTTGTATGGAAACGCCTGCTGCGGATACTTGTACAGCATTTGCATGTAGTAGTGGGATGGTGTATTGTCTAGGTAGTAATACAGTTCCTTTACATCTTCACCATGGTTGCCTTGGTAGTTGCCAAGCCCAAAAAGGCGCTCTTTTAATATTTCGTCTTTGCCATTCCACAAAGCCACCGAAAAACAAAGGTTCTGAAAAAAATCGGATATGCCGGCCAGGCCGTCTTCCCCCCAAATATAGGCCCGGCTGTGGGAATGGCTAAAAGGGAAATAGTTCCACGCGTCACTGTTCTCGCTATAATCTTCCCGTACTGTTCCCCATTGCCTTTCTGATATATATGGCCCCCATTGTTCCAAAGGAATTTTACGGGCAGCATTAACCTTTAAACGTTGTTGTTCTGCAGTCATACATTATGCAATTAATCTATTTATTTCAATAAGGCAAAACAATCGCAACTAGAAAAACGAAAATTAAATCAATACCTGCTGCTGAGGGTATAAATTATGCTTAAAAGCGTTGATTTGGTGCAAAACATTTTTTGTGAATAGGCACAAATACCTATCTTCAACGGCGTTATTGAAACCTCAATATTAACAATTTCTTGTCAAATCGAGCCTATATGCACGTACATACATCCATCTTTTACGAAAACCAATGGCAAAACCTTTATAACTCGGCATTAAAGCCAGAAGATTATCAACTGGTTCTGCTGTTTGCAGGCAGGCATATCTTAGAAAATACAGCTAACATTACTGCTGTGCGAAAAGCATTTCCCGCTGCAACAATTGTAAGTAGCTCAACAGCCGGTGAAATTTACGGACGCCAAGTTTTTGACGACTCATTGGTAGCAACGGCCATTCATCTTGAAAAAACAACCATTCATGTTGGTGTGGCTAACATCTCAAATTTTGAGAACAGCCATTTATTGGGCAATAATGTTGCCGGGCAACTGCCGCTAGAAGGCCTTAAATATGCGTTGGTTATTTCTGATGGTGGTAAGGTAAATGGTTCGGAGCTGGTGAGTGCAATAAATGAAACCTTGGGTGACAAGGTAGTGGTTACCGGGGGAATGGCCGGGGATGGGGCCCGTTTTGAAAAAACACTGGTTGGCTTAAATGACAAAGTTGATGAAGGAACGGTGGTAATTGTTGGCTTTTATGGCGAAAACCTGCAGGTTGGTTACGGCCTAAATGGGGGTTGGGATGTTTTTGGACCCGAAAGGATTATAACAAAGTCGGCCCAAAATATTTTATACGAAATTGACCATCAAAACGCCCTTGAGTTATACAAAAAATACCTGGGCAAGTATGCGTCTGAATTACCTGGGGCGGCTTTATTGTTTCCCTTGGCAATAAAAATAAACGGTGACGAAACAACCGTAGTACGTACCATACTAACCATTGACGAAGAAAAACAAACAATGACGTTTGCCGGCAACGTGCCCGAAGGCTCGGCCGTAAGATTAATGAAGGCTAATTTTGACAAACTTATATACAGTGCTGGCGAAGCGGCTGGCCTTGCAAACGGCCTAATGGAAAGCATTAATTCCCAACTGGTGTTACTGATAAGCTGCGTAGGCAGAAAGTTAGTACTAGGTAAAAGAATTTATGAAGAAGTTGAGGCTGCATCGGATATTTTTGCAACCAACCCGGCTATCACTGGCTTTTACTCATATGGTGAGTTTTCACCGGTGCATAAAAGCTATAGCTGTGAACTACATAACCAAACAATGACCATAACCACTCTCGCAGAATATTAATCTATGTACCACCCTCTATTAGAAAAGCAAGCAAATAAGTATTTAGGCACCTCTGCCCTAGAAAAAGGCGATTATGAACAGTTTTTAAAAGCTGTAAACGAATCGTACTTAAACTTTGAGCGAGATAAGGAATTGAGCGAGCATGCTTTTAGTTTAAGTGAGACCGAATACGCAGACGTAAATACGAAACTACGGGAAGAGATCAACCAGCGGAAAAGAACCGTTATCAAGCTGATAGATACAATACGGTCAATAGAAAAAGAAGAAGACTTTAAGGAACTTAACGACCAGAACCTTGAAGAAATTATCGATTATTTGAAGGTTCAAATTGAGAAAAGGCGGCAGGCTGAAATAGAAATGACCCATGCCAAAGAGGTTGCCGAAAAGGCCGCCATGGCGCGCAGTGAATTTCTATCAATGATGAGCCATGAAATAAGAACACCCCTAAATGCTGTGGTAGGCTTTACTTATTTGCTTTTGCAAGGAAAGTACCTGCCGGAACAAGATGAACAACTACACCTATTAAAGTTTTCAGCCGAAAACCTGCTTGCCCTAATAAATGATATTCTCGATTTTAATAAAATTGAATCTGGCAAGGTGCAGCTTGAAAAAACGTCGTACAACCTGCCCAAGCTTATAAACCAAGTTAAAAACACCAATTTTACCAAAGCGCAAGACAATGGAAATGTGATACGCGTAATGTTTGATACGCAAATACCCAATATTGTAATTGGCGACCCATTGCGCCTTGGGCAGATAATAAACAACCTAGTGTCAAATGCGGTAAAATTTACGCATAATGGCACTGTTATTATTGAAGCCATGTTGCTAAAACAAACAAATGATACTGCAGAGATACAATTTACCGTAAAAGACAATGGCATAGGAATTGCCCCCGAAAACCAGCAGCGAATTTTTGAAATTTTTACACAGGCCTCCGAGTCTACTACCAGGCAATATGGCGGTAGCGGGCTAGGATTGGCTATTTGTAACGGACTGCTTGAAATTATGCATAGCCGTATGACGTTGGAAAGTACCCCGGGCAAGGGTTCGGCTTTTAGCTTTATTGTTAACATGGGGTATTCGCAACACGCGGAAGAAATCAGCATTTCCGGCACTAAGGATACTGTGACAGACCCAGACCTTACAGGAACAAGAGTGCTATTGGTGGAGGATAACCATGTAAATATTTTAGTGGCTTCAACGTTTTTAGAGAGGTGGAATACCAAGGTTGAAACGGCTGAAAACGGGCGCTTGGCTATTGAAAAAATAAAGGCCAACCAATACCATATTGTGTTAATGGATTTGCACATGCCCGAAATGAATGGTTACGAAGCCTGCAAAGAGATTATGAAAATGAAGCCAAAGTTGCCTATTGTTGCATTAACCGCTTCAGCGATGCTTAATATTCGCGACAAGGCGTTTGATGTTGGGATGGTTGACTATGTTACCAAGCCTTTTGAACCAAACGAATTATACGAAAAAATACGAAAAAACAGGCTGCCTTTAAACAGCCCATTGTAAATAATACTGAAAGGTACTTTTGGGTTACCGCACTTTACATCATTTGCTATATAACCAAACGCCGCGTTGGTTATCGTACTATTTATACAATTCGCAGATGATTTTGGTCAAAATGTATCAGCATACATTAATAACCGATTGCCCAAATGTTTAAAACAACAAGCCCTTAGTTTCAAATATTGGCTTTATTACCTTTAAACCGCAGGCTACATTAAGTTTTTCAACCATGTAAACAGTTAAGGGTGGGCTGGTTGCCTCATTTTGCATATGTATAAAAAAATATATTTCTTCAATGCCATTGTTCACCCAAAATTTAATTCGGTTTATCCAATCGTCGGCACGTAAGTAGTCAGATTTGTGCAGGTTATTACCTACAAAGCGGATAAAAACTTTGGGTGTTGTTAAGTGCAGATGGGCACAGTCTCTTCTACCAGCAGTATCCGTAATTACAAAGCCCATATTTAATGCCCTAAGGGTATGCAGCAATTCGTTTATAACCATTTTATCGCCAAACCAATCTTGGTGCCTTACTTCTAAAAAAAATTGAACATCGGTTGGTAACGATTGCAAATATTTAAACAGCACATCCCGCCCAGCTGGCGAATATTTGTCGCTCAATTGTAAAAAAACCGGACCAAGATGGTTCTCAAAAGCCATTATTCCCTCCAAAAAGGCTGTGGTAAGCTGGTCAGCATTTCTAAATCCACTATAATGGCTAATAAGTTGTGGTATTTTGGGGCAAAATTTAAATTGACGGCCCCCTACTTTTTCGGCCCACCGTTTTATTTCTGCTGCCGTATGTATCTTGTAATGGGTAGCATTTAATTCAACCGCACCAAAGTGGTTTGGATAATTATTCAAAAAATTGGCCTCTTTTGTTCCTGTAGGGTATATTTTACCAACCCAATCCTTAGTACCCCACCTGGGGCAACCAAAATATACGGCTGTTTTGTGCAGCCTGTTATTATTGGGGGTATAAAACACTTTATTACTATCAGGCTCTGCTGGAAGAGAAAAATCAACATCAGCCAACTCAGCTTCCGTTACTCGGCCAAATTCCATAAAACATGTTTTTGGAGGCGTATCAATAAATATTTTATAATAGTGCGTAGCAGTAAGCAAAAAAAAACGACTTCTTCAAGCCGTTAATAAAAAAACTTTGTTTTAAAATAAGGTTTTAGGGTCTTACACATTGGTAAGTATTGCTGATGCTGTAAAATTAGCCCGAGTTGTTCAGTTGGCCAAAAAAATCTCTGGGTTTTACCAAGCCTTGCTACTTTTCAAATACCCCAAAATTAAACCCCTTTGGCAGCCAAAAAAATTAAAGGTATACCTCACCAAAATTTCTCTTTAGCTCTGCTACATATTCTTTTATCTTTTGCTCATTTTCCTTTTTGCAAATAAGCAGGGCATCCTTTGTATCAATTATTATTAAATCTTCCACCCCCTGTAATAACACCAGTTTGCTATCATCTACCGACACCATACATTTGGCGGCATCGATCACCATCACATTTTTACCTGTAACCGCATTTCCTAAATAGTCTTTTTCTAAATTGTCATACGCGCTGTTCCAAGTGCCAAGGTCGCTCCATCCAAATGAAGATGGTATCACAAAAACATTATCGGCCTTTTCCATTATGGCATAATCAATAGAAATATTGGTACACTGCGGGTAGATATTATCAATTGCCATTTTTTCATCCGTAGTGTTAAACCGGTCTTTTTCGGTGGCAAAAAGCTCATACATTTCGGGTTGGTAACGCTCAAAAGCATTTATAACATCGTCAACCCGCCAAATAAATATACCTGCATTCCATAAAAAATCGCCACTGGCAACAAATGTTTTTGCCAATTCCAAATTAGGCTTCTCGGTAAAGGTTTTTACTTTGTAAATGTCATTCTCTACTGCCTCCGCCTCATGCTGAATATAACCATATCCGGTATTAGGGTGGGTGGGCTTTATGCCAAGCGTTACAAACGACCCTGTTTGGTTAGCAAATTCTAATGCCTTAAGTGCAACGATTTTAAACGTTGCATTATCAAGCACAATATGGTCGCTTGGGGCCACAATTAACGAAGCTTCGGGGTCTTTCATCAATAATTTAAACGACATATATGCAATACACGGCGCCGTATTTTTTCGGCTCGGCTCTGCAATGATATTTTCGGGTTTAATATTGGGCAGTTGATCATGAATTATACCCACATATTCTTTAGAAGTTACAATATAAATATTTTCAACTGGTATAAAATCCAGATACCGCTCATACGTCCACTGGATAAGTGTTTTGCCGGTGTTCAGGATATCAAGAAATTGTTTGGGGTATGATGTTCTACTCTTAGGCCAAAACCGGCTACCGATACCACCGGCCATTATTGCTACATAGTAGTGTTCATTCATGGAATTGTTGATTTTTTGCGAAGATATTACTAAGCATCTAAAAACGAGGACTGAAATAAAACGAGGCAAAACCTAATTACCCAATAATAAATCAGGTTACATAATTCCCTCCCTCAGTAAATCGTGCACGTGTAGCATACCTAGGTAATACCCGGCAGCATCAACCACTATTAGCTGGCTGATATCGTTTTCCCGTATAGTTTCTAACGCTACCGAAGCCAATTGAGTAGGGTATACTGTTTTCGGGTTTTTACACATTATATCGTTGGCGGTAACATTACCCAAATCTTCTGTTTTTTCTAATAACCGTCGTATATCTCCGTCTGTAATAACACCCAGCAGCTTATTGTTGTCATCTATTACGGAAACAGCACCAAGCCGCCCTTTGGTTATTGCTAATATTACATTTTTAAGGCTGGCTTCCTCAATTACTTTCGGTTTTTCATTTAAACTATAAATATCCTCCACCCGTAGGTATAGTTTTTTGCCCAAAGAGCCGCCCGGGTGGTATCTCGCAAAATCGTTACCGGTAAAATTTTTTAGCTGCATTAAACAAACGGCCAATGCATCACCCATAACCAACTGGGCAGTAGTACTGGTGGTTGGTGCTAAATTGTTAGGGCATGCCTCTTTTTGTACTGTAGTATTCAACAAAAAATTACAGTGTTGTGCCAGAAACGAATTGCTATTACCAACCATACCGATAATACTGTTACCCAATACTTTAATTAAGGGGATAAGCGTTTTTATTTCTGGGCTATCTCCACTTTTACTTATCAGCAGCAGCACATCGCCTTGTTGTATCATTCCTAAATCGCCATGTATAGCATCGGCCGCGTGCATAAAAAGGGCTGGTGTGCCTGTAGAGTTAAAGGTAGCGGCAATTTTTTGGGCAATAATGGCACTTTTACCAATACCGCTCACTACAACCCGGCCTTTTGCAGAATTAATATGGTGAACTGTATTTTCAAAGTCTTCATCGATATACGGTAATAAGCCTTTAATCGCCTCAGCTTCAAGCAAAACTGTATTCTTACCCCATTCTTGTATCGTTGTGTCCATCATTGCAAAGATAAACTTTAACAACACCTGCTTCCAAATTACCTGTTAATTCATTAACTTCGCTACCCTTTAAAAAAAACATGGTGTTAGCAATAAGTTTTATACGCAATCACTCAATTTAATCCTACTATTTGGAAACAATGGGTATAAAACAGTATCTTTTACAAATATTTAAATAATTTAAGTACCCTACTTGTGGTAAGTAAATTTTTTGTGAACAATGGCAACTACTACAAAAAAAAATGCCCCAAATGCCAAAACGGGCACGGCAAAAAAATCTGCTGCAAAAACAGTTACATCTGATTTAGGCAAGGCTATCAATAGCGGTGAAAACCAGCTTTTAGCCCAATATGATTTACAAAACGAAAGCGGTGGCTCGGCACATGGCTACGACATATATTCAGGGTTACACGAATACTTCGGTTTTAAGCAATTTAAAGGCCGGCAGGAAGAAGCTATTAACAGCTTACTGAACGGTAATGACACTTTTGTAATTATGCCAACCGGCGGCGGTAAAAGTTTGTGCTATCAACTACCTGCCATTATTATGGAGGGATGCGCTATTATTGTTAGCCCGCTGATAGCGCTCATGAAAAACCAAGTGGATTTAGTTAGGGGATATAGTGAAAAAGACGATGTAGCACATTTTTTAAACTCGTCTCTTAATAAAACGCAAATAAAAGAAGTTAAAGAAGACCTTACAGGTGGTAAAACAAAGTTATTGTATGTAGCACCCGAAACATTAACCAAGCAAGAAAACCTAGAGTTTTTCAGCGATTTAAAAATTTCATTTTTTGCAGTAGACGAGGCGCACTGTATTTCGGAGTGGGGGCATGATTTTAGGCCTGAATACCGCAGGTTAAGGGAAATGATGAACCAAATTAGCCCTGATTCAGCCGTTATTGCTCTTACCGCTACCGCTACGCCTAAGGTACAAAGCGATATTGTAAAAAACTTGGGACTCAAAAACCCCAATATTTATATATCATCCTTTAACCGACCTAACCTTTACTACGAAATTCAGCCAAAGGTTAAAAAAGAGCAAACAATTAAAAGTATTGTCCGCTTCATCTCCCAAAATATGGGTAAAAGCGGTATTATATACACGCTTAACCGAAAAACAACGGAGGAGTTGGCAGAATTATTGGTTGCGAACAATATTAAAGCTGTTGCCTACCATGCTGGCCTCGACGCTAAATTGCGCGCTGACAGGCAAGACCAGTTTTTAAATGAAGACGTACAAGTTATAGTGGCAACCATCGCTTTTGGAATGGGTATTGACAAGCCGGATATACGGTTTGTGATACATTACAATATTCCAAAATCAATAGAAAATTATTACCAGGAAACTGGCCGTGCGGGCCGCGATGGCTTGGAAGGTAAGTGTTTGCTGTATTATAGCCATAAAGACGTTGCTAAGTTGGAACATCTTATGCGTGATAAACCGTTGAGCGAGAGGGAAGTAGGTGCACAGCTTATTACAGAAACAGTGTCTTACGCCGAAAGCTCTGTTTGCCGCAGAAAAATACTATTGCATTATTTTGGCGAAGACGGCGAAGATAAAAACTGCGGCAGTTGCGATAACTGCAATAACCCCAAAGAAAAAATAGAAGCCAAAGAAAACGCAGTAAAGGTATTAAAAGTTGTTAAGGCACTGGATGAACGCTTTCCCATTGATTATGCAGTTAATATTATAATAGGCAAGCTTACCCCACAAATTACCATGTTTAGGCATGAGGGCCTGAGTGTATTTGGCACGGGCAAAGACAAAGACGAACATTTTTGGAACAGCCTTATAAGGCAGATGCTTTTGGCTAACCTGCTAAAAAAAGACATTGAGGAGTATGGGCTGCTTAAAGTTACCGAAATAGGCCACAACTGGTTAAAAAAACCAGCCTCTTTTAAAATTGTACTAAACAATCTATTTGAGGATGCGAACGAGGATGACGAAGAAACAGAAACCGGTGGTACCGGCGCTGCCGCAGATGAAAAGTTGTTTGACATATTAAAAGAACAAAGGCACAAGGAAGCCAAGAAAAAGGGCCTGCCACCGTTTGTAATATTCCTAGAATCTTCTCTGCAAGACATGGCGACCATGTACCCTACTACCATGCAAGAGCTGGAAAAATGCCAGGGCGTAAGCAAAGGAAAGGCACTACGTTATGGAAAGCCATTTATTGAGCTAATTAGCAAGTATGTGGAGGAAAATGACATTGTGAAACCCGACGATTTTGTAATGAAAAGTGTTGCCAATAAAAGCAGCAACAAGATTTACATCATTCAAAACGTTGACAAAAAAATATCGCTGGAAACCATAGCCCGCAATAAAGATATGCGCTTAGATGCCCTATTGGAAGAGATGGAAACTATTGTGGCTAGCGGCACTAAGTTAAACCTTAATTATGCCATAGGTGATATGCTGGACGAAGATGACCAAGAGGAAATTATGGACTATTTTAAAAGCTGTGAAACCTCATCGCTGGATGTTGCGCGGGAAGAGATGGCCAGTAGTGGATATAACTGGGAACAACTAAAAATTATGCGGATCAAGTTTTTGAGCGAATACGGCAATTAAATACGCCGATTTCATTTTATTAAGCCACGTTAACCTTTTAACGTGGCTTTTTGTTTTGATAGTTATGGAATACTTAAAGTGTTTCATCTCAATGATAAACAACACATATGTCAGAAATTCAAACTCAAACACAGCAAAAATCATCCGGTGGCCAACGGTGCAAAAAGCTCGCCACCCGAATTGACTTAACCCCCATGGTGGACCTTGGCTTTTTGTTAATTACCTTTTTTGTATGCACAACATCGTTAAGCAAACCTATGGCAATGCATCTTTCGTTGCCTAGCGAACGGAAGACTATTAATGAACCCAAAATAACTGCCAATAAGGTGTTAACACTTATTCTGGCAGATGAACATAGGGTAGGATACTATCAAGGCAACGACACTAGCGGCATTAAGTTTACCAATTATGGTATAAACGGCGTTAGGGAGGTAATATTAAAAAAGAAACAAGCTGTTTTAGCCATGTATGGCAACAACGACGAGCTTACTATATTAATAAAGCCTGGTAATGAGTGCATCTATAAAAATGTTGTTGAAACCTTGGATGAAATGATGATTAACAAAGTTTCAAGGTATATGCTCCTTGACCTAACCCAAACGGAAAAAAATTTTATACAAACACACATTTAAAAATATTTACGCAATTACGGTAGTCATAGGAGTTTAAATGCTATCTGAAAAAATTGAATCCAATCTAATTTTTTAAATAAATTCCACAAATGAATCGGACTGAAACACTTTGGCATCATTTTAGCAGCATATAAACTTTGTTTTAAGTAAACCAAACCAAGGCTTTTACGTATTTTCTTAAAAAACACCGCTACTTATGACCCAAATAAGTAACATAATAGCCAACATGGATGACCAAAAGAAATGCCTAGATATTGTTGCTACCGCAAAGAGCAACCTAATGGTAAAAATTCTTAATGTTAATGGCCAATTTATAAAAACAATAAACAAAACGGTCCAATCAAATGCTGGCAGGTTTACGGTAGCGCTAGATGATTTATCTAGAGGCAATTATATATTAAACATTTTTGAAAACAATGCATTTATTAGGTCATTCAACTATAAAAAATACTAAGTTTTTCACTGGGGGATTTATATTCAAGCCCGGCCATTTTTTTGGTTGGGCTTTTTAGTGTCCAAAGTATTAGCAGCTACGTTGTGTTATATTATTGTTTTTTGTACTATTATCTATCATTTAAAATTGTTACTTACTTTTGCCGCATAGCCACTGTTATTACCTCCGTTGTGGTTAGTTTTATTTATTTAGCAAAACAAAGGCTGCAATTTGGTATTAGCGCGCCATATTCCTTTTTTGAAAGCTGTTCTTTTACACAGCGTCACTGCATTTGGTGGTCCGCAGGGTCATATGGGCATGATGCTAAAAACATTTGTACAACAAAGACATGATGTAACAGAACAAGAACTGCTTGAGTACAATGCCTTTTGCCAAATGTTACCGGGTGCTTCCTCTACCCAAACACTTACTTTGATAGGTTACAAGCGAGGTGGAATACCCCTTGCGGTATTAACACTTTTAATTTGGATAACGCCAGCCTGTTTGCTGATGGGCAGTTTGTCTTTTTTACTTGATTATTTTCACGACAGGTCAATTAGTATTACCGCATTTAAATACATCCAACCAATGGCGGTTGGCTTTGTGGCATTTTCCTGTTACAAAATGTCCAAATTTTCAGTAACAAATACCATTACGAGGGTAGTAATGGTGGCATCGGCGGTATTAACTTTCCTTTTTTTTAAAACCCCTTGGATATTCCCTTCAATCATTCTGATAGCCGGGATAGCAACAAACTTTAGCGATAAACGAATACCGAACCAACAAATTAGTTCTAAAAAAATAAAATGGGGTAACATCCTTATTTTTTTGGCCGTGTTTCTGGTATCAGCTTTTTTTAGCGAATCCGCCCGGAAAAACGACTGGAAAAACCGTGGCCCTTTTAACCTTTTTGAAAATTTTTACCGCTTTGGAAGCCTTGTATTTGGTGGTGGCGATGTTTTGATGCCCATGATGTACGAACAATATGTAGTTAGGCCTACTACAGAGAAAATACAAAAACAAAATAAAAATGCTCTTAAAGTGTCACAGACTGATTTTCTAACTGGGGCTGGCATGGTAAGAGCAATACCTGGGCCTGTTTTTTCAATAGGTTCTTTTGTGGGCGGAATAGCCCTTCGAGAGGATGGCCCGGGAATAAAAATGCAATTATTGGGATGCATCATTGGCTCTATAGCATTATTTGCCCCCAGCGCCTTATTGGTTCTGTTTTTCTTTCCTGTATGGAATAACCTAAAAAAATATGCAGTAATTTTTCGTTCATTAGAAGGTATAAATGCTGCCGTTGTTGGCATTATGCTCGGGGCAACAATCTTTCTAACTAAAAATGTCTCCGTTGATATCTACAATGCATCGTTTGTAGGCCCAATCCTCAATATATTGGTAATTTCCGGAACATTTTGTTTACTTGCTTTTACAAAAGTGCGTGCACCTTTTATAGTCGCTGGCTGCGTGCTAGTAAGTTTTGTTATGTAAGCCGTTGTGCAACAAATTAACCCCTTCAATAGTCAGCTATTTGTAATAACCGTTCTGTTCAATTTCGGTTAACACTTTATCAGGTACCAAATAGCGCGCTGATTTACCTTCTTTGATTAACTTTCTAATTTCGGTAGCAGAAATTTCCAATAGAGGCGCCTCTAGTAAAACCATATCAATACTTGGTATTGGCGTTGCCTCAAAGTCTGGCCGTGTATAAACTATCAGCCTGTTGGTAGTGGTAAGCTGTTGAAAGTTCTTCCATTTATGCAAGTTTTGCATACTATCCGAGCCCAAAATAATTGAAAATTGATGCTGTGGATATTTTTCCTTTAAATAGGTAACAGTGTCAACCGTGTAGGAGGGCTTTGGCAGTTTAAACTCAGTATCGTTAACCCTAAAGTTTTGGTTATCATCAACTGCGAGCCTTACCAAGTGTAACCGGTGATATTCATTTAATAGGCTGGCGGCTTTCTTAAGCGGGTTTTGGGGTGAAACAACAAACCATACCTGTTGTACATCAGTATTGTCTACTACATGCGAAGCTATCACTAAGTGGCCGATATGAATAGGGTTAAAAGAGCCGAAATAAAGGCCGATTTTCATGGTGCAAATTTTTGCAGTTATGTATTAGGCTTCTTCTACAAAAATATGGTCTGCCTCGTTTAGCCGTAAACTAAGGCTATACCCTGCCACTGATATAGACATCGGATCACCCAATGGCGCAATTTGCTCAACCTTTACCATTTCACCCGGCACACAACCCATTTCCATTAGCTTTATAAAAAGATCATCCTTTTCAAAACTCTTTATAACAACCGTTTTGCCTATTTTAATCTCCGATAATCGCTTCATATCCTTTCAAAATATTTGTAAAAGTAATGTGACTATTGTGGTAATTGTTACGAATTTTGGAAGTCTAATTCATTACTGTGGCAAAGGTATCATTCCATTATTTAGATAGAAAGCTAGCTGTCAAAAACAAGAAAAACATAAAGGCTTTTATGGAGCAACAGCTATTCGAAACCGAAAAGGTTACCTTAAATACACTGCGCTATGTGTTTTGCTCAGACGAGTATTTACTAACCATAAACAACCAATTTCTTAGCCATGATGACTATACCGATATTATTACCTTCGACCTTTCTGATGATCAGATGCATGGGATAATTGGAGAGGTGTATATAAGCCTAGACCGTGTTAAAGAAAATGCATTATTATTAAATAATAAATTTACTGAAGAACTCTTAAGGGTTATTTTTCACGGCGCATTGCACCTTTGTGGGTATAAAGACAAAAAGCAATCGGAAAGTAAATTAATGCGCGAAAAGGAGAATTTTTATATTCATTTGTTCAAAAAAAGTTCCACGTGAAACATTTACTTATTTATTTGCTTGTTTTTTCTCCTCTATATGCCTTTACACAACTAAAAAATATTGTGCTAGAGGATAAACCGATACCTAAACCCCAACAAATTGACCAACAAATAAAGGACTTCAACAGCAGTCAAACCCAATTTGCGACATTAAATTCAACGGCACAGGACTTCTTTTACTGGGTAAATTATAGCCGTGTTAACCCTAAACGGTTTTGGGATAGTGTTGTAACACCGCTTTTAGAAACATTTCCAACCTTAAAAAGCTCCTATAGCCAATCACTAAAAGAAGATCTTTACAACCAGCTTCCATTACCCCTCTTATCACTGAATAATAAACTAATACTAACAGCCCAAGGACACGCCAACGATATCGGTACCAATAATGGCACACCCGGCCATATTTCAACCGATGGTAGAACCTTCACCGATAGAATTAAGACAGAGGGTATAAAATATTGCGGAGGTGAAAATGTTTCTGTAGGCGATGTTGACCCAATATTAAGTATAGTACTATTATATATCGATTACGGGATACCCACATTGGGGCACCGAAAAGCATTGCTAAATACTAGCTACGTTGAAACAGGTATAGGCGTCGCACCTTACGGCAAAGATGGTAGCATATTTATAGTGCAAGATTTTAGCTGTAAACAATAATCATTGTTCCACGTGGAACGTGAAAAAAGGACGCCATACCACTAACCCTAATAAAACTATTATCGAGAAAACGACTGACAAAGATTATAAACTTCCAAAGAATTAAATAGAAATCGCGAAATACCCTAACGTTTTAATAGTCACCCTTTCCGCACCAAACTTTTCTACATGGCTTATCTTCGCACAAAATATTATTAATGTTTCCAGAATACGACGTGATAGTGGTGGGTGCTGGCCATGCAGGTTGTGAGGCCGCCGCCGCCGCCGCCAATATGGGTAGTAAGGTACTCCTAATAACCATGAACATGCAAACTATCGCACAGATGAGCTGCAACCCAGCCATGGGCGGTATAGCCAAAGGCCAAATCGTTAGAGAAATTGATGCACTGGGCGGATACAGTGGTATAGTTACCGACCGTACTATGATTCAATTTAGGATGCTAAATAAAAGCAAAGGCCCAGCCATGTGGAGTCCACGCGCTCAAAGCGACAGAATGTTATTCGCAGCTACCTGGCGAGAAATGCTAGAACAAACACCCAACGTCGATTTCTACCAAGATATGGTACAGGGTATCATTATAAAAAACAACACCGCAAAAGGGGTCATTACTGGCTTAGGACACCACATACGCGCAAAGGCAGTAGTGGTAACAAGTGGAACATTTTTGAATGGGATAATTCATATAGGCGAAAAACAGTTTGGTGGAGGAAGAGCCGCAGAAAAAGCCGCAACCGGTATCACAGAACAATTAACTGAGTACGGGTTTGAAAGCGACCGGCTAAAAACCGGGACCCCACCAAGGGTAGACGGACGAAGCCTGGATTACACCAAAATGGACGAGCAGAAAGGCGACGATGACATAACAGGATTCTCATTTACCAACAACCCTAAACTAGACCCTTCTAAACAACGCAGTTGTTTTATCACCTATACCTCGAGCCAGGTACACGAAACACTCAAAACCGGTTTTAGCCGCAGCCCAATGTTCGCCGGTAGGATAGAGGGCGTAGGGCCAAGATATTGTCCAAGCATAGAAGATAAGATAAACAGGTTTGCAGACAGAAACCGACACCAGCTTTTTATAGAACCAGAAGGATTTACAACAGTGGAAATATATGTCAATGGCTTTTCAACCTCATTACCAGAAGATGTACAATACAACGCACTAAAACAAGTGCCAGGCTTTGAAAATGTACGCATGTTTAGGCCAGGATACGCCATAGAATATGACTATTTCCCCCCAACACAACTCACCCATTCACTTGAAACAAAACTCGTTTCTAACCTGTTTTTCGCTGGCCAAGTTAACGGTACCACCGGCTACGAGGAAGCAGCATGCCAAGGATTAATGGCTGGAATTAACGCCCATCAAAAAATAACGGGCAATGACGCATTTATTTTAAAACGAAACGAAGCCTACATTGGCGTGTTAATTGACGACCTAATAAGCAAAGGAACCGACGAACCCTACAGAATGTTCACCAGCCGGGCAGAGTACAGGACCTTACTACGCCAAGACAACGCTGACCTGAGATTAACGGCCATGAGTCATAAGATAGGACTGGCTTCCCAACAAAGAATGGAAAATTTGCAAACCAAAACTGCGGGCGTACAAATAATAAAAAATTTACTGTCGTCCATATCAGCCGAACCAAACGACATAAACGCCTACTTAGCCACCATCAACAGCGCAGCGATCACCGAAAAACAAAAGTTATCAAAACTGTTACTCCGCCCAGATATAGATATTGTATCACTAACAAGAGGCATACCTGCAATACAAAACCAACTCAACAGCTACTCCACCGAAGTTTTGCAGCAAGCCGAAATACAAGTGAAGTACGAGCGCTACATTGAAAAAGAACAGGAAATTGCGCAACGAATATCGGCACTAGATGAACAAGAAATACCCACAAATTTTAATTATGATAAAATAAACGCTTTGAGTAATGAGGCCCTGCAAAAATTTAAAAAAATAAAACCACGAACAATAGGACAAGCAGGAAGGATTAGCGGGGTTAACCCAAGCGACATACAAATACTGATGGTGTACATGGGCCGGTAACACAAACAATTTCATAAATTAACCATAAAAAAAAAACCGTTGTCTTCTAAATACTTATGAATAAGTAATATTACAGCATATATAAATAACTGTAAACAAGTGCAAAAAAAAGCATTAATAATACTCATAGCAATACTCGTTATTACAACAACATGGGCACAGGCACAATCATTTAAAATATATGGCACCGTTTACGATTATTTTACCAAACACCCCTTAGACGCCGTTACGATACGTACAACCAGCGGAAAATTTACCCTGTCAGATTCATTGGGCAAATATTCCATTGAGCTGAACAACACAAAAGATTCTGTGTGGTTTAGCTACTTATCTAAAAGCACACAGAAATATCCATCAGACACCATTACCAATACTTTAAACTTTGACATTGCACTATACGTGGATGCAGCATGGTTACCCGCAGTAAAAGTAAAAAACAGAAATTACCGTAATGACTCGTTGCAAAATAGGGAAGACTACGCCAAGGTATTCAACTTCAAAAAGCCTGGTATCCGATTAAGCACCACACCACCTGCGTCATATGTACCCGGTAGTGTAACAGTAGGACTTGACTTGGAGGAACTCATCAATATGTTCCGTTTTAAACGAAACAGGCGTATGATGGCGTTACAGAGAAGGCTGCTACAAGACGAACAGGACAAATATATTGACCACCGTTTTACCAAAAGGCTGGTTACACAACTAACGGGGCTAAAAACCCCGTCTTTAGAACCGTTCATGATTTACTGTAGGCCTACATATGAATTATTAACATATATGAACGACTTAGAATTAGGATATTACATAGAACAGTCTTTTATAATATACAAAAATGTTCTAAAGCACAAAATAGAATCAACCAACTAGCCCTGCAGCCCTGCTTATGTCTAGCATCCGTTGCATTGGTTCCAAGGCCCTTACCCGCAGTTTTTCATCCATAACTATTTCCGGCAGTTCATATTGCATGCATAAATAAAGCTTTTCCAAGGTATTCAACTTCATATATGGGCAATCGTTACATGCGCAGTTATTGTTTGGCGGAGCCGGTATAAATAATTTCATTGGCGCGCTTTTTTGCATTTGGTGCAAGATCCCTGCCTCAGTAGCCACTACAAATTCATTGCAATCGTCTTGTATCGCATATTTCAACAATTGGGTAGTACTCCCAATAAAATCTGCAATTTTCAAAACCGTTTCCTCACATTCAGGGTGCGCAATCAGTTTAGCATGCGGGTTACGCATTTTAAGCCTCGTTATCTTCTCCAAACTAAATATCTCATGAACCATACAGGCACCGTCCCATAACACCATGTTGCGCCCCGTTTGCTTGTTTAAGTATGCCCCTAAATTTTTATCTGGTGCAAATATTATCGGTTGGCTTTCGGGTACGCTCTCAATTATCTTCAACGCATTACTACTGGTACAAATAATATCACTCATCGACTTAATTTCCGCAGAACAGTTGATGTATGATATAACTATATGGCCGGGCCTAGCATCCTTAAATGCCTTAAAGGCACCAGCAGGTGCGCTATCGGCTAAACTGCACCCAGCCTTCAGATCAGGCAATACTACCTTTTTGGTAGGATTTAATATTTTCGCGGTTTCCCCCATAAAATGAACGCCCGCAAAAACAATCATATCTGCGTTTGTTTTTGCTGCATGTTGGGCAAGCGCCAAACTATCACCCAAATAATCTGCAACATCTTGTATATCAGGTTCTTGGTAATAATGCGCCAACACAACGGCATTCTTTTCCTTTTTCAAACGCTCAATTTCTACAAACAAATCCAACGACGCATCAATTTCTATATCAAGGTATCCCTTGTCAAAAATTTTTTCTGTAGCATTATTAATGTTCATAACTCTTGTAGTATTCTATAATAATATATTATTTATATAAAACCCTATTACTATTACGGGTGTGGATATCGGGATAAGTTTGTTATCCACACAATGCAAAGTTAATTACCTCTACGCTATCCACACGTATTAACAAATAATCCACCTGCTATAATTTAGTATTTACGCTGATTTAGCTATTTTCTTAACATCGGTTAATTACAAAAGACCATGTTATGCCCAATAGGTAATTAACACGATATGCACTGTTAATAGCACGGCAGGAATTTGTGCGCAGTTGGTAAAAATTCCGGCCGCTGGGTACATAACCTATATTTATTCTATTTTTTCTAAGGTTGCCAATGGTTAAAAACCTGCTTTATCCACTGTGTTAAGTAATTATTAACAGCCTGCTGTGTATATATGTTTCACGGGGCGTTTCATAACACTTGGCATAAACAATTTGTAATATTGGCGGATTGGATTAAAAAATCTTGAAAATATTAGCTAGCGCACGATTTTAAATGTTATCCACATTTGTTCAATAGTTATATTCCCCTATTTTTGCCATCCTCTTTTTAAACTTATATATTATGTCTGTTATCCAAAGGATTCAGGAAAAGCAAAAATGGGTTTTTGGCACAATTGCTGCCGCCCTATTTATTTTTGTTATCCAGGATGCGTTTTTTAAAAGCGGTAATTCTTCTAGGGCTACCACGATTGCTAAAGTAAACGGTGAAACGATTGAGTACACCGATTTTGAAAATGAAGCGAACCTGATAAAGGAAGTAAATTCGCAACAACAGATTGACCAAGACCAGTTGAATGAGTTTGTGTGGACACAGTCTGTTAGCCGAACACTTAACAAACAGGAAGTGGATAAACTGGGTTTAGTATACAGCGGCAAAGAATTTGGTGATGCCGTAGGCAGTAATAACCCGCCCGAAAACATACGCAACCAATTTGGCGACCGCCAAACAGGTACTTATAACCCAGAAATGGCGAAAAGCTATTTAACACAGGTTAACGCGCTTATTAAAAAGAATCCAAGTGCTGCACAAGCACAAATGGCTTATTATAGTATTGTGAAAACCACAGAAGACCAAGAATTGGCCAAAAAATACCAAAGCCTTGTTACCGGCGCCGTATACGCACCAAAATGGCTTGCTCAAAAAAATAGTGCCGATAATAGTGCCATTGCTAACATTGCTTTTGTACAAGTGCCATACCAAACCATTGCAGATTCTTTGGTAAAGGTTAGTGACGACGATGTGGCAGACTATATTAAGCGCCATAGTAAAGAGTTTGAGCAGAGAGAGGAGACAAGACAAGTTGCGTATGTACCTTTCGACGCCTCACCCAGCCATGCAGACTCTGCGGCAGTTATTGCCGATTTGGAATCATCGAAAGAGGAATTTAGAACCACAAATGATTTAAAAGCCTTTTTGCAAGCCAAGGAGTCGAAATTGAGGTATTATGATGGCTATATTGGTAAAGCCAATATACAACAGCCTAATAAGGATACTTTGTTTAAGATGCAACCTGGCCAGCTTTTGGGGCCCTACGTTGATGGTAATAGCTTTGTAGTAGCCCGCTTAGTTGGCGTAAAACAATGGCCAGACTCTGCTAAGGTGCGTCACATACTCGTGGCGACCCACCAACCCGACCAAAATACTGGCCAGCTACAAAGAATAGCAGACGACAGCACTGCCAGTAAAAGATTAGACAGCGCCATCGCGGAAATTAAAGCTGGCAAAAACTGGGATTCCGTGTGCTTGAAGTATTCTGACGATCCAGGCTCAAAAACAAAAGGTGGTGTGTACGATTTTTTTGCTGCTAACGCGCAAATGGCTGAGACGTTTAATGATTTTTCGTTTGATGGTAAAAAAGGGGAGTTTAAAAAAATACACTCGGAGTTTGGATTTCACTACATGCAGGTGCTTGACCAAAAAGGTTCGCAAACAGCGTACAAGTTTGCTTATTTGGCAAAACCTATTGTAGAAACACAAGCCACCGACGACTCAGTAAGGGAGGAAGCTTCTAAATTTGCATCTTCTGTAACAGGTTCTAACAGCACGAAGTTGTTTTACGATAATGCTGCAAAACTCGGCAAGCAGCCGTTGGTGGTACCAGGTATACAAGAAAATGCTTTTGCTATTGGCAACCCGGGGTACCAAGGTTCATTGGGCAAGGGCCGCCCTTTTATTAAATGGGTATACCAAGCATCGATAGGGTCTATTTCTGACCAACCCTATAAATTTGGAGATAAGTATATTGTTGCAATACTTACTGCCATTAACAAGCCGGGTTTAATGAGCGTAGAAACAGCTAGGCCATTGGTTGAAGGGAAAATTAGGAACGAGAAAAAGGCCAAAACAATTATAGAAACTAAAATTAAGGGTGCTACATTGGAAGCGATTGCGCAAAGCAGCAGCCAACAAGTGCAACATGCCGACAGCCTTTATTTTCAGGCAAAAGGTAAATTTGGTTCGGTTGTTACGTCTGAACCTGCCGTAATTGGCGCGGCATTTAATAAACAACTACAGGCCAAGGTTAGCCAGCCTATTGCTGGTTTGGGCGGTGTTTTTGTAATAAAAGGTAATAGCATTGCCGGTGTTGCTTCTACCGACACAAATTTAGAAGGACAGCGCAAAGGGTTGGAATATGCATTAAAAACGCAAGTAATGCAACAGCAGCAGCCAAGGCAAGGTGGTGTTAGCCCCCTACAAAAAGCGGCTGAGATAAAAGATTACAGGTCAAAATTCTTTTAACCTTTGAGGTTTTAGCGCATTATAAAAACGCCTCACAATATTTGTGAGGCGTTTTTGTTTGCAACCACATTGCGGTATACCACGGTACGGTACTTAACTTTTTAAATGATATACAATGGAAATTTCTAAACCTTAGTAAAAGGGCTGGCGTTGTAACTTGTAAATACTGGAACGTTGTTGGGTATAGGTGATTTTTAAAGTAATAGCAAATAGGGGGGAATATGAAAAAGCAGCGGCAGAACGCACGGACTTGCTATTTATTAGTAATAAGCGTTGGAGATTATCTTGAAACCCCAACCATCTATAGCCCTTGTTGTATATTTATATAGCAGATAACTTTATACAAAGATTGTGTGTAAAACTATCGACATTGTAAAAGGCTACCAGTACTTTACGGGCAGCCTTTTATTTTATCTTACATTAGTCCGCGTAATATTGAACAGTGGGAATTTTAAATACAATGCTGTGTAGCATCTGCATCCACTGTGCTAGTTGGTCGGCATGGGTTGTCTGCCATTCTTGGTACTTGTCGGTATCATCTGCATTGCCAAAAAGCCATTGGTTATAAGCATCAAATATTTTATAGTCAACCAATTGTTTATGCAGGTCGAATAAACGGTAGGGGAATTGTTTTGCATTGCCAGTAGTTACCCAGTCTAAAATAAACCGCCACCGCAGCGCTGTCAAATACTCTACTGATACACTGTCAATCTTATCCGTAATATTTTTAAGCAGTATGCCCGCAACGGTACCCGTAAACCCTTTGCCTACCGATACGTTTTTTTTAAGTGCATTTCCTGTCAGTAATTTTTTATATCCCTGTAGCAAAACCTTCTTAATCTCCTCTGTCCTCGGTGTATAGCTTTCAATATTTACAAATACCTCGCCGTACAACAAGCCTTTTAAAAGGTTATCTTTATTTACATAATATTTGCAGGCATAATAATAATTTCCATTGTTATTTACATCTGCTTGTATGCCTTTCTCCCATGCGCTGATGGCACCGCTAGCGTCGTTATTTTGGGAAAGCAAGTCGCCATACTCACTAAACAATTCCCCGCTGGTCGGAAATTTTTTAACAGCTTCCCTGTACATTTTGTCACCCTCTTTGTATTCTGCCAACTCTTTGTAGGTTGAACCCAACAATTGGTAACACTGAACATCGGCATCCGGTCTTTCGGTTAACTTTTTGCCTAATTGGAGTGATGTAACAAAGTCCCGTTTTAAGATATTTGCAAAAAGTTGGTCTTTTAATAAAGCTAAGTTGTTAGGTTGGCTCTTTAAACCACTGTCTAGGGTTTTGCATGCTGTTTCAAAATCACCGGCTTGCATTTGGCTGCGTGCCAATGCCTGCAGTGAATCAATAGCCTGTGCCGACGTAGTTTGCAAAAGCATTACCGCAAAAGCCAACAAAGCTATTATTTTAGTCATACAGCGTTTATTCATGTATCAAGTGGGTAAGTAATCCATCCCTTAGTTTGGGTTCAAACCAAGTACTTTTTGGGGGCATAACGTTACCGCTGTCTGCAATGGCAAAAAGTTGTTCAATGCTAACCGGGTACAGGCTAAAGGCGGCAGCCATTTCTCCGCTGTTAACCCTTTTTTCCAATTCGCCCAAGCCTCTAATGCCCCCAACAAAATCAATATTTTTGTCGGTACGCGGGTCAAGAATATTTAGCAGCTTGCCAAGAATATTGTCTTGCAAAATGGTTACATCCAGCACACCAATGGGGTCGTTGGCTGAATATGTACCCTCTTTTGCGGTAAGTTTATACCATCTTTTTTGTATAAAAAGCCCAAAATCATGCAGCTGTGATGGTTTAACGGCCTCAGTTGCTTCTTCTATGGCAAAATCTTCCCGCAGTTTGCTTATAAAATCCTCCGTTGAATACCCGTTTAGGTTTTTTACCAAACGGTTGTAGTCCATAATATATAATTGGCTAGCCGGAAAGAGTGTGGTGAGAAAATAATCTGCCTGTTCGGTTTTTTCAGCACCCAAGGCTTGCCTAACCTTTGCTGCAGAGGCTGCCCGGTGGTGGCCATCGGCAATATAGGTGCAGGGTACGTCTTTTTCAAAAAAGCCAGTTATTGTTTTAACCACGTCGCTGTCGCTTACTATCCAAACGGTGTGGCTTATACCATCGTCGGCGGTAAAATCATACACAGGGCCTTTCTTCATCCAGTTTTCAATAAGCTTATCAATAACCTGCACGTTGCGGTAGGCTAAAAACACATTACCGGTTTGCGCGCCAATGGTTTTCATGTGGTCAATGCGGTCTTTCTCCTTTTCAGGCCTGGTAAATTCGTGCTTTTTTATAATGTTGTTTTCGTAATCGTCAATGCTGCTTACACACACCAAACCTGTTTGGCTGCGCCCATTCATGATAAGGCGGTATATGTAGTAGCATTCCCGGTCGTCTCTAAACAACACATCACGCTTAATAAAGGCTTCTAAGTTTTGCTTTGCTTTTTCATACACCTCTTCCGAATGAACATCGGTTGTATCGGGCAAATCAATCTCACTTTTTGTAATGTGTAAAAACGATGATGGGTTGCCTTGGGCTTCTATTTTTGCCTCCGCACTATTCAACACGTCATAAGGTTTGCTAGCTACTTGTTTGGCAAGTTGTGCATGGGGCCTCAATGCTTTAAAGGGTCGTATGTTGCTCATTAATATATTGTATTGATTGAAATAAATAATCTGGTTTTAATACTGGTTGTTTAGCCGTGCTTTTTTGCAAACTGTTCCATAAGGCTGCACAAGGCCTCAACACTGCTTAGTGGCATGGCGTTGTACATAGATACCCTCAGGCCGCCTACGCTTCTATGCCCTTTAATGCCTACCATGCCATTGGCCTTGCACTCTTCTAAAAACGCAGCTTCTAGTGTTTCGTCTTTAATGGTAAAAGTGGCGTTCATTAGGCTTCTGTCTTCCTTAGCTACCAAAGGGGTAAACAATGGCAAGGCATCAAGCGTATTATAAAAAAGGTCAGCCCTAATTTTAGCCCTTTTTTCCATCTCCACTAGCCCACCTTCTTTTTTAATCCAACGCAATGTAAGCAGGGCTACATAAATAGCAAATACCGGCGGTGTATTTAGTAAAGAATTAGCTTCTATATGGCTTTGGTAATCAAGAATAGATGAAATTTTACGGGGTACAGTGCCTAAAAGGCTTTTTTTAACCACCACCAAAGTAACCCCAGCGGCACCCATATTTTTTTGGGCCCCGGCGTAAATAAGGCTAAACCTGTTAAAATCCATGGGCCGGCTAAAAATATCACTGCTCATATCAGCCACCAGGGGAACGGTTGTTTCTGGTATGGTGTGCCATTCTGTGCCTTCCACCGTATTATTGGTGGTGTAATGCAGGTATTTTGACTCAGTAGGTACGGTAAACGCCTTAGGGATGTAGGAGTGGTTTTTGTCTTTTGAAGAAGCAACTACGTTTACATGGCCATAAAGCTTGGCTTCTTTAATAGCTTTGCTGCCCCAAATGCCGTTGTCGCAGTAGGCCGCAGTTTCAGCGTCACCCAGTAGGTTAAGGGGTACTTGCATAAACTGTGTGGTGGCACCACCCTGTAAAAACAGTACTTCGTAACCATCTTGCAGCTGCATAAATTCCTTAACCAACAGTTTGGCTTCTTCAATAACATCTACAAACCATGATGTGCGGTGGCCAATTTCTAGTATCGATAATCCTACATTATTGAAATTTATAATGGCTTCTGCTGACTGTGTTAACACCTCCTGCGGTAACACCGAAGGGCCTGAATTAAAATTATGCTTCTGCATTATGACGGTTTAAGTGCGCAAAATAACGCATTTTGCCCCTAACGGCAATGGTAAACGGGTCAATTAGTCATTCGCTCAACCGTGATCGGACGTTGGTTGCACGAAAATTAAAACAAACAACTGGCTATTTGGGGTACGGTTTTAGAGCTTAATTACCGCCATTGACCTATGACTTGAACTTACTCAACATCGCTAACGCCGCCGGAAATGGCAAACTTCATGGCATCTGCCGCTGGTATATTGTCAAGCGGTTTTATATTTTTCTTGGGTACAAAGTAAATGATGCCGGTGATGGCATAAGACAGGGGTATGTACACCACCGCATGGTCAATCAGGTTAAAATTAGCCGCATCGTCTTGGGTTATAAACCCAATGCGCCATACATCGGGGCCGTCAACATTTACCAACACGGGTTTGGTAAACTTTTTTTTGTTGCCGGCAAACGCCTCCAAAAAATCTTTTACCGAGGTATAGATAAATTTAACACCCGGGGTACGTTCCAGCACCGCGCCAAAAAAGTCAATTATTTTGGTTACGATAAATGTAGAGGAGATGCTGCCCACCAGTAATACAAACACTACCACCACCACAAACCCTAAGCCGGGTATGTGCCGAAGCTCGCCCGTTTGGGTATTTAAAAAATTAGGGAAGAAATAATGGATGGTGGCGGGTAATAGGCCGTCAACTTTGTCAAACAGCCAAAGGATGGAGTAAATACTAATGCCCGCTGGCACCAATACAACCAGCCCTTGGAAAAAAACCTGCAATAGTTTTTTTATGCGTAGCCTCACAAGCAACCGGCGTCTTAAGTTAGTCATGGCTTTCCGGTTTAATTTAAGGTGTAAAGTAACCAATTAAATTGCTAACTGTGTATAAACATTCGTAACATATTAATCTTTAACCAGTTACAATATACTTGCAAATTTGCGCCATACCGCTCATCACAAATAACAGCCTTTTTAACGCTGGAAACTTAAATAACGAAAATAGTTTCCATAGTTTTGCGCCTGATTTATTGCAATTATGGAACCGAAGGAAAGAATATTACAAAAGGCGGCAGATTTGTTTTTTAGGTACGGCATACGGTCAGTTACCATGGATGAAATTGCTGGTCAGTTAGGTATCTCCAAAAAAACAATCTACCAGTATTATACCGACAAAGATGAAATAGTTGAAGGTATAATTGACAGGGAGATAGTGCAAAACGAATGTAAATGCAACACGTATTGCAGCAATAGTGAAAACGCGATACACGAAATTATGCTGTCTTTGGATGGCATGGAAGAAATGCTAAAAGCTACCAACCCGCTGATAATGTACGACTTGGAGAAACACCATATAAAAGCACATAAAAAGTTTAAAAACCACACCGGCCAATTTTGGTACAATATAATAATAGACAACTTGGAAAGGGGGATAAAAGAAGGTTTGTACAGGCCCGAATTAAACAAAGATGTTGTGGCAAAATACCGCATAGAATCGGTATTTATAAGTTTCAACCAAGATATGTTTCCACA
>Ga0208741_10000223_pt1 | contig 31800 bp, 27 predicted proteins | sample CryBogCBE03Jun09_FD_184576 | JGI IMG/M metagenome (GOLD analysis project Ga0208741, IMG submission 184576) | Freshwater microbial communities from Crystal Bog, Wisconsin, USA - CBE03Jun09 (SPAdes) | ecosystem: Environmental > Aquatic > Freshwater > Lake | place: Crystal Bog, Wisconsin, USA...
AGACAGGTGTAGACGAGATTGGACACAAGGCAAATACTCTGATTTGCTGTGTAGACGAGATTGGACACAGGGCAAACACACTGATTTGCTGTGTGGGCGAGATTAGACACAGGGCAAACACACTAATTTGCTGTGTGGGCGAGATTAGACACAGGGCAAACACACTAATTTGCTGTGTAGACGAGATTAGACACAGGACAAACACACTGATTTGCTGTGTAGGCGAGATCGGACACAGGGCAAACACACTGATTTGCTGTGTTAAGAACATCGGTAATACAGCAAACACTTTTCATTCAATCACAAACAATTTAGTTAACTTTTAAATTTACAAAAATGATTTACAATTGGAAGTACATTGATAACCAGTTTTTACTAAGCACCTATGGGAGCATAAAAAGAGCCGTCATACTGAGCACTTTTCACGACAATGCCCTACGAACACTAAGTACAACTTACCCATTATTATTGCCGCTCTACACCCGTTATCATCCATTACACCTCGCTTTGGTGGCTGCCTACAACCAACACACCAGTTCGGGTAGCTTGCAACAGGGGGACAGATTATCGGTAACACAGGAATTTGCAATTTCAAAGAAGCTTCTAACGAATGTATGGATGCCAGTGATATTGGGCCTTCATCCAAAAGACTCACCTCGCTACAAAGCGATATTTCCAAGTGGTTTATCACCTTTTAATACAGGAACCATCGACACAAAGATTGCGGCATTTGGCGTATTGGGAACGAATATTGGCAGCGAAGTGGCATTGGCAACGGTAAAAACGGCTGCTGACAGCAACTACGCTTCGCTACTGTTGTTGCGGGAAACGCAGAGTAGCGCAATAACAACAACCTCGGATGATAGCGACACTTTGGAGACGGCGCGCATTGCTGCAATGGTTATGCAATACCGCAACCTCGGCACTATGATGGATAACTTTTATGATACCATCGAAACGATGTGCCCGCTTGTGTTTGATTTGGTAACGCTGCGCGAAAATCCGCAGACCATCTTCACAGGTGCTATATTGTCTCTGGCGCAAGAAAATTTATTGGCACATACCTTCCTGGCTGCCGACCAGATAGCTGTGAAAATAGTAGGTTCGGGTACGTTCAACCTGTATTTATCGTCCGGTGTTGCAGGTGTGGACAGTACACCGATATTGATTACTGCCAACATCAAGCAAACAATTACCATCAGTGCCTTTGGCGTCACCAACTATGCATTGCACCGCTTTTTGAACGTAGTAAGTTTATCGGGCGATACCGCAACATACCGGGTGCAATTACTTTAAGTAGATAGTAGTTGTGAGCTAATAGATAGTAGTGTATGTCCCTTGCCTTTGGGATAAGGTACGGCTTTGATTGGGGGAAATACATTGCTCGAGCCTTTGAAACTTAGAAGCTGTTTGAGTTGATTATTTGATATTCTTTATGGGATTTAGTTTTGACTACAACTGCGTTAAATTTTTCGCCTTAGGCGTTGGACTATGGCTGCAAAATTTGCCTTGTTCCAATCAAATATACCCTCATTAATAATTCTAAACAATTAACGCAAACAGCTTCTTAGAAACAAAAGAAAAGAAATAGTTGCCGCTAAGACCAGCATTGCAAGAATATGTACAGCGTTGAACAGACGTGGCCTATTGCGAAACAATGGGTCTTAGCGGATAGGATGACTTATAAACATAAACCCTACAATAACCAACTTTATCCCTTTACTCATACCGCTCACTTCCGTACATTTGCAACCTATCTTTTTAGTAAATAGAATGATTTATTGAAAACATCCTTGTTAGCATTAAATACATTCAATCATAATTAAATAATGGAAATAACCGTACAGACTGCACAACAGCTTCGCCTGACATCTGAGGAATTTGAGTTGATAAAAACCAAACTGGGCCGCACTCCCAACTTTAATGAACTCTGTTGCTTTAGTGCCATGTGGAGTGAGCATTGTAGTTATAAAAACAGTATCAAATGGCTGAAAACCCTTCCACGCGATGGCGGTAAAATGCTGGTAGCTGCCGGAGAAGAGAACGCAGGTTTGATGGATATGGGCAATAACTTCGGGGTGGTTTTCAAGATAGAAAGTCACAATCACCCAAGTGCCTTGGAGCCTTTTCAAGGGGCAGCAACAGGGGTTGGTGGTATCCAGAGAGACATCTTTACGATGGGTGCAAGGCCCATTGCTTCATTAAATAGCCTTCGTTTCGGTAACCTTAAAGATAAGAAGACACAACATTTACTGGGTGGCGTGGTGCATGGTATTGGTCATTATGGCAATTGTTTTGGTGTTCCTACCGTTGGTGGTGAAGTTTATTTTGAAGAATGCTATCATACCAATCCTTTGGTAAATGCCATGAGCGTTGGGATTGTAGAAATAGGAAAAACAGTGAGTGCCATTGCCTTGGGCGAAGGAAACCCTGTATTTTTTGTAGGAAGCGCCACAGGTAAAGATGGTATTGGCGGTGCAAGCTTTGCAAGTGCCGACATTACAAAAGATAGTGTACAAGAATTGCCAGCAGTACAAGTAGGTGACCCATTCCAAGAGAAAAAACTATTGGAAGCCTGCTTGGAAGTATTGGAAACCGGTGCTGTAGTTGGGATGCAGGATATGGGGGCGGCAGGAATCATCTGTAGTACGGCAGAAATGAGCGCCAAAGGTGGTGTTGGTATGCGCATTGATTTGGACAAAGTACCTACCCGCCAAAAAGATATGAAAGCGTGGGAGTTGCTGTTGAGTGAAAGTCAGGAACGTATGCTGATGGTGGTTGAAAAAGGTAAAGAAGCTGAGGTGTTGGCTGTATTTGAGAAGTGGGATTTAAGCGCCAGCAACATTGGTGAAGTTACTACGGATGGTTTACTTAAGTTTTATATGCACGGAGAGCTTGAAGCTGTTGTTCCTGCTGAGGAATTGGTTTTAGGGGGTGGTGCACCACAATATACCAGAGAATATACAGCGCCCAAATACTTGGATAAGATAGCAGCTTTCAAGCTAGAATCCATTGCTGACTTAAAAGATAATGCAGACCTTAAAGCTGCTGCAGAACAATTGGTTCAGTTACCAAACATTGCTTCTAAACGTTGGATTTATACACAATATGATAGTATGGTTGGTGCGGCAAACATGAGTACCAACGAACCGAGCGATGCGTCTATCGTATTGGCGAAGGGAACTGGTAAGGCGTTAGCAATGACGGTAGACTGTAATAGTAAATATGTGTTTGCCGACCCTCATAAAGGTGGGATGATTGCAGTTGCAGAAGCTGCACGTAACATTGTTTGTAGCGGCGGTGAGCCTTTGGGCGTAACAAACTGTCTCAACTTTGGTAATCCTTACGATCCAGAGGTATATTATCAGTTTGTGAAAGCGGTTACAGGTATGGGCGATGCTTGCAGACGTTTCAACACACCTGTTACGGGTGGAAATGTGAGCTTCTATAACCAAAATCCTGATGGACCTGTTTATCCTACACCTACTATCGGAATGGTTGGTTTGTTGGATGATGTAAATCAGAAGATGACCATGTATTTCAAGAAGGAAGGCGATGTGATTGTATTAATTGGTAAACAACAGAATGAAATTGGTTCTTCGGAATACCTGCATAAACTAAAGAGTACCGAATATTCCCCTGCACCTTACTTTGATCTAGAAGAAGAGTTTGCCATGCAACAAGTTGTAGCAGCCATTATTAAAGATAAATTGGTTGAATCTGCGCACGACATCAGTGAAGGCGGTTTAATTGTAACCCTGTTGGAGAGTAGTTTCCAAAAGGGATTAGGCTTTACTGTTTCTGATCAATCAACGAGTATTCGTCAAGACGCTTTCTGGTTGGGTGAGGCACAAGGAAGAGTGGTTGTGAGTGTAAAGAAAGAGAACCTTTCAGCATTGACAAATAAATTAACCGCTGCCGGACAAGCTTTCCTAGAATTAGGAACAGTTTCTGCTTCAATCAATGTAAATGGCTCAGATTGGGGTAACATTTCAGATTGGAAAGAGAAATATGATACCGCGATAGAAAAATTTCTGACAAAAACAGAGTTCTAATACCTTACTAATTATAATAATCATTAAACGTGAATAAAGAAACAACATCCTCAACAAGCATAATCGTAACTGGTGCAGCTGGTTTCATTGGCTCTTGCATGGTTCAATATCTGAATGAACAAGGCTTTACCAATCTTATTTTGGTAGATGACTTTGGGATAGAATCAAAGCGTGTAAATTGGGAAAGCAAACAATATGAAGCCATTGTGGAGCGTCAAAGTTTGTTTGAATGGTTGGAAAGAAATGAACCCACTATTGATATTTTCATTCACTTGGGTGCAAGAACTGACACTACCGAGTTCGATTATTCTATCCACGAAGAGTTGAATGTGGTGTATTCCCAAAACGTCTGGAACTATTGTACTGAAAAGAATATCCCCTTAATCTATGCATCTTCTGCAGCCACTTATGGAAGTGGAGAATTAGGTTATGACGACAACCATGAGATAGTTGAGGATCTAAAACCACTCAATCCTTATGGCATTAGTAAGAATGAGTTTGACAAATGGGCATTAAAACAAACAGAAACCCCTCCTTTTTGGGCGGGCTTAAAGTTCTTTAATATCTATGGACCCAATGAATACCATAAAGGAAGAATGGCTAGTGTTATCTGGCATTCTTTCAATCAGATAAAGAAAGATGGCTTGGTAAAACTCTTCAGAAGTCATCGACCCGACTTCAAAGATGGCGAACAATTGCGTGACTTTGTTTATGTAAAGGACTTGGTAAAAGTTATTTATTGGATGATGCAAAACCAACAGATTCCTTCTGGCTTGTATAACTTAGGAACTGGTAGTGCCCGTAGTTTCTACGACTTAGCTTCGTCTACTTTTAGGGGATTAGACTTAGAACCCAACATTTCCTTCGTGGATATGCCGATAGATATCCGGGATAAGTATCAATACTTCACCGAAGCAAATATGCAAAAATTGAAAGCTGCTGGTTACACCGATGCTTTCTATACGCTGGAAGAAGGCGTGGATGATTATGTAAGAAACTATCTGGCTGAAGGAAAGATTTGGTAGATTTGATTAAAAATTATTTGTTATGAGTGAGATAGAATTAAAGAAACAGAAAGCATTTCAATTGATTCAAGAAGTTGAAGACGAGTATTTAATTGAAGAGGTTGTGAAATTTTTACAAGAAAAAAAACATACGCTTACTGCAGAACAAATATTTACCAAGGTTTCATCAAGGTATGACAATACCTTAAGAAAACTTGCCAAATGATTTACAAGCAAGAGGTTTTATTATATCATCAATTGTCAATTGATAGATATGGCGGGGCAAGTGGGGTTAGAGATGAAGGAATGTTAAGCAGTGCAATTGAAAGACCCCATGCAAGTTATGATGGTGTAGATTTATATAAAACCTCATTCGAGAAAGCAGCGGCAATTTTAGAAAGTATCATTAAAAATCATCCATTTGTTGATGGAAATAAACGGACAGGTTTTATTTCATGTTGTGCATTACTCTTAAGAGATGGTTTTGAACTGATTGTTACAGAAACAGAAGCGTATGATTTTGTAATTAAAGTTGCAAGTTCTCATCTTGAGTTCGAAGAAATAGTTTCATTTATCAAAGCAAATACTAAACACATTTAACAACATATCATGTCTAAAAAAATAGCCATTATTGGTGGCGGAAATCTTGGTTCGGCCATTGCAGAGGGGCTGATTAACAGTGGATTTATTCAAGCAAATCAGCTTTTAATCACGAAAAGAAATATTGCTACCCTCCATTCTTTAAAAGAAAGGGGCGTACTTGTTAGCGACAACAATCTAGAGGCTGCCGCTTTTGCCGACTATATTATTTTGGCTGTTAAGCCTTTTCAGATAAAGGATGTGCTTACTCTTTTATTACCCAAACTAGATGCTAAAAAGCACGTTTTGGTAAGTGTTATTACGGGTGTTTGGGTTAAAGATATTGAGGAAGTTATCGGCAATCAGTTCCCAATTTTCCGTGCAATGCCAAATACCGCCATTGCTATTCAAGAAAGTATGACTTGTATTAGCGACAGCAATGCAACCAAAGAACAAAAGGAATTTGTGGGGAATGTATTCGATAAATTGGGTAAAACCGTGTTTATTGAAGAGAAACTGATGGATGCTGCTACTGTATTGGCCGCTTCGGGTACTGCCTTTGCCATGCGTTATATCAGGGCAAACATTCAGGCTGGTATCGAGATAGGTTTTAGTGCTGCAAACGCTTCATTGATTGCTGCCCAAACCGTAAAAGGTGCTGCAGATCTGTTACAAAAGAAAGGTTCTCACCCCGAACAAGAGATTGATAAAGTAACCACGCCAAAGGGTTGCACCATTGCGGGACTAAACGAAATGGAACATCAGGGCTTTAGTTCTTCACTGATAAGGGGTATCGTTACTAGTTATAAAAAGATTTTGAGTGGGATGTAAGATTTGTTGATTCTTAGAATTATCAATCCTTATTATGTCAGAGAAAACGGTTTCACTGTAAAGAAGTGCTATTTTAATGTAGATTATTGTCGTTTTACTGATAAGGAAAATCATTTTAATCATCATTAAAGTCATTTCAATCATGATTAAAACCAAAATGATGTAGATTAAAATGCTTTTAATCACAAGGAAAATTGTTTTAATCATGAGTAATCCCACTTTAATCACAAGGAAAACCATTTTAATCTAGATTAAAATGGAGCATTAAACTAAATATTCTTTGCTCTATCATTCATAAAAAAAAGACTTATGGCAGATAAACTCATTGTTCCTATCATCAATAATTCTCATCATCCATTGCCCTCGTATGCCACAGAAGGCTCTTCTGGTATGGATTTGAGGGCTTTTATTACTGATCCAATCTTTATGGAACCGATGGAAAGAAAGCTGGTTCCTACCGGTATTTTCATTGAATTACCCAACGGCTACGAAGCGCAGATAAGACCAAGAAGTGGTCTGGCTATCAAACAAGGCATTACTTGTTTGAACACCCCAGGTACAATTGATGCAGATTATAGAGGAGAGATAAAGGTGATCTTAATTAATCTGTCGAACGAAATTCAAACTATCAACGATGGCGACCGGATTGCACAAATGGTTATTCAGGTTGTAGAACAGATTGAATGGCTACCAGTTTCAAAAATTAACGAAACTACAAGAGGCACTGGAGGGTTCGGTCATACTGGAAAGGTTTAATTTAGCCGCCTTGGCTGGGGAGTTATACGTTGTAAGTGATACGTTTTACGTACAACCTTTTTTTTAAAACGTATAACGTAATACTTCTTCAAAACAAATCATTACAATGAAAATACTTTCTTTTCTTCTTTTAATAACAGTAATCGCTTTTTCTTGCAGACCTGTACGCAAAGTGCATACTTTGGACAAAGCTTTCAGCAAACGAGACACCGTTCAAAGGGTAATGATTGCTGAAGTTCCAAAGGTTGATTCTCAAGCACTCATACACGATATGCTTCGGAAAGTATATAAAAACAAGATCGATTTTACTACATTCAAAGCAAAGATAAAAGTGTTGTACGAAGGTCCTGAGACTAGTCAGAACGCTGTTGCCTACTTGAAAATGAGGAAGGATAGTATCATTTTAATACAACTAGTTGGCCCTTTGGGTATCGTTGGTCTGGAAGCCAAGATTACAAAAGACAGTATTATTCTTGTGAATAAATTAGACAAATATGTACAACGCAGAAGCATTAGTTATGTACAGGAAGTGTCACAAATTCCTTTTGATTTCAGCACTTTGCAAGACCTTATTATTGGCAATCCCACTTATCTGGATAGCAATGTTGTTTCATATAAATCAACCGACAATCACCTGATAGTATTGATGGTGGGCAACCTTTTCAAGAACCTGATTACATTGGATAGTAAAGATTTTAAACCATTGCACAGTAAACTGGATGATGTTGATATTCAAAGAAACAGAACTTGCGACATTACCTACAACAACTACGAAACAAAGGGCGACATTCAGTTTTCAACTTACAGAAACGTTTCTGTTGCCGAAAAAAACAAGCTGGATATTGATCTGGATTTCAAACAGTACTCGTTTAATGAACCGTTAATCTTTAGCTTCAATATACCAAAAAATTACAAGAAGAGATAATTTAACGGTATTTTTCTCGTTTATGTGATTGACTAACCTCGAATAACTAATAGAAAATTGATGATTAAGAAGCTGCTGATAATTTGTTTTTGTTTTGTGATGGGCATTAAACCATTACTTGCGCAGCAACCTCCCACCCGTGAAGAACTTCAAAAGCAACAACAGGAACTTAAGAAAGAGTTGGACGATTTGAATAATGACCTGAAGCTGATTAAGCAAAATAAGAAAGCTGCCCTCAGCGAATATGCTTTGGTAAAGCGGAAGATTGATGCCCGGGAAGCTTTAATCAGAAACATAAATAAGGATATTAATGGCTTGACGGAAACCATTTACCAGAATCAGATAGAAATTTATAGGTTAAAAAAGGAGTTGGATACGCTTAAAATGCAGTATGCTCAAAGCCTTGTCTTTGCTTATAAAAACAGAGGCAATTCTGATTACCTAAACTTTCTATTTTCTGCGCAAAGCTTTAATGATGCCATCAAAAGGATGATGTATTTGAAAAGCTATCGTCAGTTCCGAGAAACACAAGCAGAGACTATCTACAAAACAGAAGCATTACTACAATCTTCCATTAGCACTTTGGATAATAACAGACATGAGAAAAGCAATGTTTTGCAAACCCAAAGCAGTCAGCTAAAGGTGTTGGAAGATGATAAAAAAGAAAAAGATCAGGTCGTAAAACAACTTAAAACACAAGAGAAAGATATTGCTGCGCAGATAAAACAACGCGAAAAAGATCAATTGAAATTGAGAACAGCTATTGCGGCTGCCATCAAGAGGGCAATGGTAGAAGCTGCTGAAAAAGAAAAAGCTGCTAGGATTGCAAAACAAAAAGCGGCAGAAGAGGAGAAGAGGCGATTGGCGCAACAACAAAAAGAGGCAAAGGCACAAGATGCAGCAAAGGCTGCTACCACCCCAGCTAAACCTACAACAAGTACGCCTCAACCAATAACAGTTACTAGTAATACCGAAGATGTTGCTACAACAACTACTCCTAAAGTAACACGTGCCTACAGTACTTTTGAGTCTACTCCAGAAGGGTTGACAGAATCTTTAAATTTCGAGAAGAACAGAGGTAGATTGCCATGGCCTTTGGATGGAGGATCAATTTTTATTCCATTTGGTCGTCAACGTATTCCAGGAACTAAAATAGATGTAGACAATCAAGGGATAGATATCAAGACAACAATTGGGGCTACCATCAAATGTGTAGCTGATGGAGAGGTGACTGCCGTGATGGATTTGGATCAATATCAGGTAGTAATGGTTAAGCATGGAAAATACTTTACCGCCTATAATAAGCTGAATAAAGTAAATGTAAAACAGGGTGATATTGTAAAAGCAGGAACTGTTTTAGGGACAGTGGCGGCAGATTTTGATGGTGAAGGATCCTTCCAGTTTCAAGTATTCAATGACAGACAAGCTTATCAAAATCCAGAGAGTTGGTTAAAGAGAAGGTAAAAAGAGTTATGAATTATAAGTTATAAGTTTTGAGTTAAGAAACAGCTCCTTTCTACCTAACGACTTATGACTTAAGACTTATAACTATTTAAAACATTATCTTCGTTTTTGATGAAGGCATTAGTTTATAAATCTACAGGTAGTTGGTATGTGGTTAAGACCATAGAAGGCAAAACATACAATGCCCGTATAAAGGGAATCTTCAAAATAGACGGTATCACTTCCACCAACCCCATTGCGGTAGGTGATGAAGTGGAGATGGTACTGGAAAACGAGGTAGAAGACACCACAACTATTACTGAGATATTTCCACGAAAGAACTATGTTGCAAGAATAAGTCCCAGCAACAAGAACAAGCACCATATTATTGCTTCCAACTTAGACCAGGCATTACTTTTTGCCACTTTAAAAGATCCCAAAACAAGCACAGGCTTTATAGATCGCTTTTTGGTTGCCTGCGAAATGTATCATCTTCCAGCCATTATTGTTTTTAATAAGAGTGATGTATATCGAAAGAAAGAGTTAGATAAGTTTAAGGAGATAAAAGACACCTACGAAAAGATAGGTTACGCTGTTAAGCTGGCAAGTGTGCAGCATAATAAGGGTATTGAAGAGATAAAATCATTACTTAAAGATAAAACTACCCTTCTTAGTGGGCATAGCGGCGTTGGTAAGTCTACTTTTATCAATGCAATCTTTCCTGAACTAAGTTTGAAAACACAAGAAGTGAGTGGATGGAGTGGCAAAGGTCTTCATACCACCACATTTGCCGAAATGTTTGACCTATCCTTTGGAGGAAGAATTATTGATACGCCTGGTATCAGAGAATTAGGATTAGCCGAAGTAACCAAGCAAGAAATAAGTGGTTACTTTCCTGAGATGAGGGCTTTAATTAATGATTGTCAGTTCAATAATTGTATGCACTTGAATGAGCAGGAATGTGCTGTAAAAGATGCCGTAAACGTCGGCAATGTATCGGTAGAAAGATACCTTAGCTATCTGAATATTGTTGATACCATCAAAGAAAATGACTGGGATTAATACGGATCTGGTTCTTTCTTAGCTAGTTTAGCATCTCTCTCTATTTGTTTTTCCAACAACAAATCCTCTGCTTTTTTCTTTCTTTCATCAATCCTTTTTTGTTTTCTCTCTGCTCGAGTCAGCTTAACAGGCTTATCCAATTCACCTGTTCTTATTCCCTTCTTTACAGATGTTTTCTTACCAGTTATAGGGTCACCTTTTTCGGTAGGATGACTGTGTGCCTCCTCTCTATCTGCGTAGGAAAGTAATTTTTCTGCACCAAATGCTGCTGGGGGGCAACTACTACGTGTAGTAGAACCCTCATCAGTTGAATTTACGTTTGCCGGACAAGTTTGATCGGTGGTTTTATGCTTGAATATACCACAACTTGTCAAAACACCGCAAACCATCAATCCAAAAAGTATCTTTTTCATAAACAATAATTCTTTATTTTTCAACCTCATTGTATTCCTCAAACCAACTAGCATATTTTACGTAGTTATTGGCAATTCTATCTATTTCACCGCTTATCTTCTCTGGCGATATATCCTTAACCTTTTTTGCTGGCACCCCTGCATAAATGCTTCCTGCCTCCACAATTGTTCCTTCCAATACTACAGCCCCAGCAGCCACAATGGAGTTGCTGTGCACCACACATCTATCCATCACAATTGCCCCCATCCCAATCAATACATTGTCTTCTATTGTGCAGCCATGTACCAATGCATTGTGCCCGATAGATACATTATTTCCAATGATGGTGGCATTTTTCTGGTAGGTGCAATGTATTACAGCACCATCCTGCACATTCACTTTGTTGCCCATCACAATGCTGTTAACATCGCCCCTTATTACTGCATTAAACCAAACGCTACCCTCATTTCCCATTACTACATCACCAACAATAGTTGCGTTTGGAGCAACAAAACAATCTGCACCAAACGTGGGTGTCTTTCCAAGAACTGAAAGTATAAACGCCATTTGTAGTAGTATTATTGTCTAATTTTTATTCCATCTGAAATTTGCAATTGCTTTCTTTTAATCAGATATTCTTCTTTGCTGAGTGGTCCGGTTACCCCATCGTACCTTTTTTCGATAATCCAATATTGGTCTGTGGGGGATGCTTGTTTTATCCACAGTGGATTTTCTTCAAAGATGGCTCTTGCCCTATCACTAACCTTTCTGTGTATCAAAATGAATTCTCCATCGGCATCAAAATCTATTATTTCACCTAAAACGATATCATCAAAATGGTCATTTACGCCGTGTGCCAATTTGATAGTTACCGAGTCATCTTTTACACCCATCAGGTAATAATCGCTTCCTAATGGCTTCTTTATTTGGTCGTGACAACTTACTATTGTTGCTATCAGAATAAACAACAAACTATAGGATAGAATCTTTTTCATAAATGATTATTTCTTTTTTTCAACGCTACTAAAGAATTATACTACGATATATAGATTGTTTATTTGCTGTAAAAATATAGACTGTTACTAGTACTTGATACTTTTATATGAAAATTAAGTAAATTAAAGTAGTTGTTTGCTTTGTATACTTCTAACAATATTAACTCCTGGTTTTCTGATTATATAACTTATTACCTAGTCTTTAATATAAAGAAAGTAAGAAATCTAGCATAAATATATTGTTCCATTGGCTTTGTTCCTATATTTTTACATCCCTTCAATCTATTTTAGATTGTTTTTATCGGTACTTATTTTTTAAAACATATAATTAAAGTCGTGTCTCTAAAAGTTTATAATACCCTCTCCCGTAAAAAAGAAGATTTTAAAAGTATCACAGAAGGTCATGTAGGTATGTATGTATGTGGACCTACGGTGAGTGGAGAAAGTCATTTGGGACATGCAAGACCCTATGTAACTTTTGATGTAATACATCGGTATTTAAAGCATTTAGGCTATAAAGTCCGCTATGTACGGAACATTACAGATGCAGGGCATTTTGAAGAAGAAGGAAGAGAAGCTGAAGATAAAATAGCCAAGAAAGCTTTATTGGAAAGATTAGAACCTATGGAGCTGGTGCAGAAATATACCAACCTGTTTCATTGGGCTATGAACGAGTTTAATACCCTTCCTCCAAGTATAGAACCTACTGCTACAGGACATATAGTAGAACAGATTGTGATGATCGAAAAGATTATTAAAGATGGCTATGCTTATGCCGTAAATGGCTCAGTTTATTTTGATGTAGAGAAATATAACAAAGAGTTCAGTAAGATTGGAATGCCTTATGGAATATTAAGTGGCCGCAATCTGGAAGACCAGTTAGAAACAACCAGAGAATTGGATAACCAGGAGGAGAAAAGGAATACTGCTGACTTTGCTTTATGGAAGAATGCTCCCCCCGAACACATTCAGCGTTGGCCTAGTCCTTGGGGAGAAGGTTTTCCTGGCTGGCATATCGAGTGTAGTGCCATGAGCAATAAGTATTTGGGTGATCAGTTTGATATTCATGGCGGTGGAATGGATTTACAGTTCCCGCATCATGAGTGTGAAATAGCACAAAGTGCCGTTGTTAACCATAAAACAATGGCTAAATACTGGATTCACAACAATATGATTACCATCAATGGCAGAAAGATGGGAAAAAGTTACAACAACGTAATTAAGCTGAGTGAAATGTTTACCGGGGAACATCCTTTGCTGGAGCAACCTTATCATCCCATGACCATTCGTTTCTTTATCCTTCAAAGTCATTATCGTAGTACGTTAGATTTTGGCAATGAAGCTTTAAAAGGCTCTGAAAAAGCATTCAAAAGACTGTGGGAAGCGTATGAGGTATTGAATAGTTTACCGTTAACCCCTTACAGTCAACCGCTTGGATCATCGGTGAACGGTGAACTGTTAAAGGAAGACGATTTGGACGAAAAAGTAAACACCTTACTAAACGAGTTGGATGAATTTATGAATGATGACTTTAATACGGCCAAAGTCATTGCCAATATGTTCGAGCTTGCTCCCATCATCAATGGCATTAAGGACAAGCATATTCCTTTAGAGGCGCTAAAGCCCGAAACACTTTCCTTGTTAAAAATCAAAATGAAGGACTACATAGAAGACATCTTTGGATTGAAGCATGAGAAAGAAGGCGGTGATAAACTAGATAGTGTTCTTCAGTTATTGATGTCCTTACGTAAAGAAGCTAAAACTAAAAAAGACTTTGTTACCAGCGATAAAATCAGAAATGAACTATTGGTATTAGGCGTTCAACTGAAAGATGAAAAAGATGGGGGCATGAGTTACGTCATTCAATAATTTTTAACTAACAAAAGAAGACCTTATAATAAATACCCTAAGGTCTTTTTAATGTTTGATACTGTTACAAATCTAATTTTCTAGTCACCTAATAAAAAAAGTATCGATAATACTGCCTTGGTTTTATTGCATTCAATTTTATGACCCTAAACTCCTTTAATTTGTACGCTATGAAATGGAAAAGTTCATTTATTCTGTTGGCATTTGTAGTAGGCGTTACTGCTTGTAACCAACTACACGAGGATGCTAATGTACATGAATCTACCACTTTCATTACCAACGACACCATTCCAGAAATGAGGAGTACAATAAATCCTGAACCTATTGCAAAATATGAAAAGCCTGTTAGTGACCCCCTTAACAATTGGAAGTTTGCCGTATCTGCTTCAGAAACCAAGTACAGGTTTAATTATGTTTTAAGGATGCATTACAAAGAAATTGATGAAAGCGATACACTCCACATTCCAAACTTTGGTACCGAACCAATTGTGGAGATACATAAGGGAGAAAATGATTATAGCTGTATTGTTGGTTTCTTAGATAAGAAAAAAGAGTTTAAAGAATATAAAAAGGTAGCTATAAAAGGTCAGCAAATGACGTATACTACACTTAAGAAATACTTTGTTGGGGTATATAGGAATGTAATCCAATAAATTTCATTCTCTAAAACCATACTTTCTCCCAAACTTTGCGGTTCATACAAAATAGTAGCAGTGGCTTACAATAAGTTTAGAGGAGATTATTTGTTTACGGGTACCACGTTGTTAGACAATAAACATGTACTCGTAACAAATGAGGAAGGGGTGATAAAAGATATTGCGCCATTGGCAGAAGCGGGGGATAATATTCAAACATTTGAGGGTATCCTCAGTCCGGGTTTTGTTAATTGCCATTGCCACCTCGAATTGAGCCACATGAAGGGTTTGATTCCCGAGCATACCGGGCTTGTTCCCTTTATTCTTTCCATCCTACAACAAAGGCACGCCACTGAGGAAGAAATTTTTGAGGCCATGCACCAGGCAGATGAAGCTATGTGGCAAGCAGGTATTGTTGCGGTAGGAGACATCAGTAACAACGCCCTTTCTTTTGTTCAAAAGCAAAAAAGCAAATTACAGTATCACAACTTTATTGAGGTAAGTGGTTTCTCTCCTGCTATTGCACAGCCTAGGTTCGAGATTGCTTTGGAGGTTTACCATACTTTCAAGGCGCATTTTCCCCATCATACTTCTTTGGTTCCGCATGCGCCCTATTCTGTTTCAAAAGACTTGTTTGGTTTGATTGATGCACTCGATAATAACCCCCTTTCTTCTATCCATAACCAAGAAACACCCGATGAAAATGAGTTCTTTATTACGGGTGAAGGCTACTTCAATTTGTTATATGAAACCATTGGGGTAGATATAAAAGCTTTCTATCAGCCTTCTGGCAAAACAAGTCTGCAAACTATTTTGCCACTTATCAGCCAACCCAAAAAGTTGATATTAGTGCATGATACCTTCACTTCTCAGAGCGATATAGATGTATTAAAAGCCACTCCGCCTTCTGTTCAGCAAGCCATATTTTGCCTTTGTGCAAATGCCAACCTGTATATAGAAAACAAGTTGCCTCCTATTGATTTATTCCTTCAAAACAATTGTGAAATAGTGTTGGGTACTGATAGCCTGGCAAGTAATCACCAGTTGAGTATCTTATCGGAGATACTAACAATTACGCAAAACTTTCCGCATATCCCTTTGCAAACTATCCTTCAATGGGCAACTAGCAATGGTGCCAATGCATTAGGTATGGAGGACAGCATTGGTAGCTTTAAATTTGGTAAAAAGCCGGGTATTGTCAACATTACTAACCTAAATAAGCAAGGAAACCTCACCACAGAAAGCAACGCTGTTAGAATTCTTTAAACTCATGACTTATCATTCATAACTCATCACTAACTAAGTATTTCCTGCAACACTGCCAACGTCTTTAGGGTACCAAAGTCGTTGATATGTAGCGAAAGATATTGCCCAAAAGCATCTAATAGTTTCCGCCTTGTCAATCGGTTTAGTTTCATGTTTTCTAGTTCGCTGTATAACGAAATGGTATTTAGTTGCGAGGCTACGCTTGCCAGTTCTTCCGAGAGATAATAGGGGTGAGTTGGTGTTTCAGAGACAAAGTATCCTTCCGATAAATCGAGAATTGGAGTTTCTTCACTATAAACGCCCTGTATCTGAAACCCCAATTGCATCCCAAGGTGCAACATAAAGTACAAGGGCAGATTCGCCGTAAGGGTATCGTTCCCTTTATCTAGTTGTTGCAGGGTATTTTCTATCAGATAAAAAAGGTCGGGGTTAGCTTCTGGTTCTTTCAGGGTATGTTGCAACACTTCCACCATATACATCGCCACACAGTTTTTAACCACGTCGAACAATACGGTCTGGTACGGATAAGCCCAGTTATATTCCTTAATAAATTGCAGGTTCTTCTGTTCATTATGGTAAACAGTCATATCCAATATGGCCGCCGCCTGAAAGTAAGCCGCCTTACCTTGCGTTTTCTTCGTTCCCTGCCTTGCCCCCTTTACAATATAACTCTGCACCCCAAAAAGCTCGGTATAAACAGTTGTAACGATGCTGGATTCACCGTATTTAACCGTCCGTAAAACAATTCCTTTGGTGTTGTGCAATTGCATAGAGTCACTGCTTAGCAAATTAAATTCCTATAACAGAACTTTTCCAGATACCTTTTGCAAGTTTGGCTAATCTAGCTTGCCTAACCTGCAACTCTTTTGGGGTAAACTCTTCGTATAAGCAAAATTCATTGGTTATTTTATAAGGCGATTGTTTATAAATATTCAGCTTATCCGTAAATCTAGTTTCATTATCTAGTTTTTTATTGGTACTGGCAGAAAGCAATGCATAATTTCCCAAACGATAAATATATTCATCCTGTAAATCTGGTTTAAATGAATCTTCCCAAACATTTCCGGGGTTTTCTGGCAATATATGCTCAATGGTAGCTTGAGAATCTTCATCAGAATATTCTGCATTTGATATTTGATTTTCAAGCTTTATTAATAAATATTTTACAAGACCTTTTTTTCTTCTAGTATTTATTTGAGCAGTTGCAAATGCATTCTCAAATATTTTATCTTCCACATAAATACTTTTTAATGCAAGTATAATGCTTCTTACATCGGTTAACTTTTTCTCATAAATCTGATTCGCCACATTTGAATAAACAACTTCAGCTTCGTTTGGATTTAAGAGCGTTATACTCGCCCTCAGTGAAATGATGGTAATTTCTTTAAGTAATTTAGCAAAATCTTTTCTAGGAAGATTTTCCAAGAAAGATAACATTAGAGAATAGCAAGTGGTTACTTCTAATAGTTTGAGTAGATGTAAGTTTTTTCTTTCTTCTTTATCCCATAAGGAATCATCAAAAGGATTATCGAAACCAGTATAATATTCTGCCTGTTTCTCTAGGGAATCTAAAAAATCGAATGCTTTATTCGCATCATCAATCTCTTTTTTAACAGCTTTAAATAGCCCAGTTTGACTAATCTTTTTGTACTTACTGTTCCAATAGTGACGAATAAACGTTGTGATATCTCCATTGGCTAAGGTATCCGATATGTTTATCCACCTCCTTTCTGCTTCATCCAAATCAATCAAACCCCTCTTGTTTGCCTTACTAAAAAGATAGTTCTTAAGCAAATCTGCCGGCGACAATTTAATACCTCTTGCATTCAAAGTCTCAAAAACTTTGAATGCTTCAACATCATCAGGCACTTCAATAACAGTAAACACCAAACCAATCCCAACCGTTTTTTCTAAGAACTGAGTCAATGAAGCACCTCTTTTTTCTTTTCCAAACTTGTCTTTCAGTTTATCGTAAAAAAAATTAAATGCTTGCTGCATTAGTTTCACCGAAGGCTTTTGTTTACTAAGCGTTGCAGGTTCCCTTAGTTGCATTAAATAACTTTGATAAAAATTATCGTTATTTCTATTTAAGGTGAGTTTCGGTATGATGGGTAAGAATGATCCAGTAACAGTTGCGGTGGTATCTACATTGCCCAAATACCTTCTTATTTCTTCTTTTCGCCGCTCTTCATTCAGCTCTTTTTCAATTCCCTCCTCTGCCCACTCTTTAAGTAATCGTGTAACAGCTAAGGTAAGTATTGAAAGTGTAATCAATCTTTGTTGTCCATCTATAATAAGGTAAGATTCATTTACTTTATTATCTGGCAACAAAACAAGATACCCCATATAATGGCTCTTCTCTATTTCCAATTCGAGGATATCATTCCAAAGGTCTTCAACCTCATCATTTTTTCGCCAAGAATAATCCCTTTGATAAATAGGTACTTTATAAGACTTCCCATTTCCAATTACACTATTTAAATTTTTAAAATCTGACATACCTGTATTTTTTTCAACCCAATTAATGGATATGAGTTTCACTTTTCAATAATGTAAATATAGCAGTAGATTTTGTTTTCTCTGAAGAATGAGCCAAACAAGACTCCAATTGCAATTCCTTTGGTGTTGTGAAGCAGCACTTTATCTAGTTATGAGTTATGAAATATGCGTTATGTTAGGGCGTGCCCCGAGGCGGGTCGGGCTTTTCGTTCCAATCTTTTTGCCAAGCAGCAAAAAGGGTTTCTACTGCAATCCCTCACGTGGATTCACTACGGTCCACAACCTTTTGAAGGTTGTGGACCGGTTGTTTTTTAGTCAATAAAAACATCCTCTAAGTCTTTTATTGATCTGTTGCACTCTTGATTAAAGAAAAAAATAGTCATTCCTAAGTAAAGTCCAAACATTATGAGAATACTGAAGTCGGAGTCAGAATTCTTTATCATAGAATAAAAAGCAATCCCGGCAATCAAAAGTAAAAACACCACATTGATAAAATGAACTCTCATTTTAAGTTCAATAATCCTTTCAGAAAAATTATCAATAATGGTTCCCCGTATGATTGGTAAGAATGAATTCATCCCAATTACTATTCTGTGAATTCTAAATTGTCTGCTTTCTATTCGGCCAATATATTTTTTAGATTGGTCTGGGTTACTATAAGCAAAAGGATTTTTCTTTATATCTACAATATCTACCATTTCTGAAAGTCTGCTAACAAGTTCAGTCTCAGTCAAACTTGAAACGATAATTATTTTTCTGAAGAGCAATAAGTTCATTTTTTCAATATTAATGTCATAAAGTGTATCGATGATTTGGTATCTAAAGCGGTTACTAGCTAATAAGTAGGTTTGGTTTTTCCTAACTAATTTTCATTCTATCCCCTCACAAATATATACAGTATCTCTTTCATCCGGAATGCCTACGGTCAACAACCTTTTGAAGGTTGTTGACCGTTTGTTATATTTCAACGTCTTTTCGACGAAGGAGAAATCTAATTCTTTTCGGTTAGATATCTCCTGCGTCGATAGGTCGGCTCACAGGGTTTGGGGATGTTTTATGCAAGAATTGTCAACTTTTAAAAAGTTGACAATTCTAATCTCAATAATTAAATCCTCCATTATCCAAACTTATCGCTACCTCTGTGACTCGATAGCGAGGAACCGTTACTAAAAAGCGCTCCCCTACCGATTGCGAAACCCAATGACAGTATCACTTTCACCAGCTTCTTAAAATAATAGGGGAGCTGTTTTACCCACACAAATACATTGCTTTAGGTAACATTCTAAAGCTTTCAGTCTCGCAGTTAATCTTTCACTGCTAACAGTAAACGTTCCACTGCTAGCAGTAAAACTTCCACCGCTAACAGTTATTAGCTCACTGCAAGCAGTAAATTATCTACTGTTAACAGTTATTCGTTCACTGCAAGCAGTAATTTGTATACTGCTAACAGTACCCAGCTAAACGCAAGATTTTTATGAGAAATTTTTAATTAAAGGTCATTCAAAGTATTTATTCATTTTTAAAATTTAATTATGTCTTACAGTAAAGATTGGGTGCCAGAAGGACTTCCAGATTTCAAAATTTTTGCAGACACTTTCTGCTCAGAAGTAGCCACCAACAAAACCGCTTGGGGGCTTGATGTTACAGATGCGGCAGCAATTGTTGGCGAACACACTACTTTTAATGATGATTATGCCATTTCATCTGTAAAAGATAACCACACATCTTTGGAAATAAAAGCGACCAACGATGCCCGTAAACCCTTGGAAGCAAGGATCAGGAAGATGGGTATCCCGATGAAAACAAATACTTTGATGACCGATGTAAACCGCACTGCATGTGGGGTGCACAACGATAGCGACTCGCACACGCTGTCGCCTGTTGCCATTGTTGCGCCCTCGGTGCAATATGAGAGGTCGGGAAATTTGGGTGGCACGATGGTTTTTGGTACTCCCGTTGGCGGCGAACCTGCTGGCCAGGATGGGATTACGGTAACTTTTGGCTTTTATGCTATTGGCACAACGCCTCCCAAGGAAGCCGATTGCACGCAGACCATCATGTACAAAACAAATAGTGGCCACGTAGTTTTTTCGGACACCCACTTTGGGATGGCTTTTATTGCCTTCGCCCGTTACTTCAACACCCGTGCTGTGTTGGGAACAGTGGCAACTAAGTTTGATGGAATAGTATCGTAGATATTAGTTATTAGATGATAGATATTAGATATTAGATATTAGTTATTAGATATTAGATAGTAGTTATTAGATGATAGATATTAGTTAATAGTTATTAGTTCTTAAAAAGGAAAGCCCTTGGAGTTGATACTTCAGGGGCTTCTCTTATTACCAACTAATCTCTAATATCTAATATCTATCATCTAATAACTAATATCTACTATCTAATATCTATCATCTAATAAAAAAAGCCCATGAAACAATTGCTTCACAGGCCTTAGGGGTTTAGGGTAGGCTCTTAAAAAGTGAATGAGGTAATTATTATTGAACTAATTTTTTCCTAGCATCCAATTCTTGTTTTATTTCTCTTGCTTTTTCTTCTGTCAAATCATAATTCCGCATTACCCACATCGCTATCAACGTTCCTAGAATAGGAATTCCAGAGAAAAATAGCCTTAACCCGGTAACTGCGCCTTCTGTTTGTACGGTTAAATTAGGATTGAAACCTACTAACGACATAATGACTCCTGTAAGTAGTCCGGCTATTGCAAAACCAAACTTTACCATCCACCAATAGATGGCACCAAAGATTCCTTCGCGGCGTTTGTTTGAGTTTAATTCGTCCATATCGCAAACATCCGCCGTCATAGACATCATCAACGTAAACAAACTGCCAATACCAAAGGAAAAGAAGGGCAAGGCAAACAAAAACATAAAGGGTTTGCCGGGAATAAACAAAAACCAAAGTAAAATATAACCAAAAATAGATACCCCTTGTGAAGCTAAAAAGGCATTCTTTTTACCCATTGCTTTGGATAATCGCGCCACAATAGGTATTACTACAAAGGTGGTAGACAACGCACCCACACATCCAAAAAGTGTTGGCCAAATACCCGCAGCACCCGTATTTCCATTGAAAAGATAATACACTACAATGAAGAAAGTAAAGCCGGCAACCGTATTAAAGGCATTGAAAATTAAAAAAGTAGCAATACAAAGTTTCGTAAAAGGCTTATTACTAAACGCTTCTTTGAAACTTTTAAAAATTTCTTTCAAGCTGCCGCCAATTGTACCAAAAGTGAGGGGAGAGAAAGTTACTTCCTCTTTGGTAGACTTACTATTAATGAAAACAGCAGGCATCATCGCCAAAATCATACAAACAATACCCACCCAAACTGCCAATGTTCTTGTTGCCGTATCTGCATTAGGAAACCATTTTGGGTCGTACATAATAACCCAAAACCAAGGGGCAATTACCCAAGCCCATTGTCCAATCCATTGCGAAATAGCCATGATGCTTGTACGTTCATGAAAGTCGTCGCTCATTTCGTAACCCATCGCCACGTAGGGAACACTAAAAATGGATAGCCCCAGATAGAAGATAAACGACCATAAAAGGAAGTAGATGAAATTATATTGAACCCCATTTTCTCTGTACAGCTGCCACATTGCAACAAAGGAAAGTCCCATAATAATGGCCCCAATAAAAACATAATGCCTTCGCCGTCCCCACTTAGATCTTGTATTATCTGAGATGAATCCCATGATTGGGTCGATAAAGGCATCAAAAATTCTGGGCAAGAAGAATAAAATACCCCACATCCATGCAGGAAATTTTAAATCTTGTACCAACACAACCATGAAAATACCCAAGGCAGCGGGAAACATCTGGTTGGCAAGCATGCCTAATCCAAATGCAATTTTTTGTCCCATAGGAACCACTTTTGCTGTGTTTGAAATTTCGTTTGACATTTTTTTAAGTGTTTAAAACGTACAACTATTACAATTTGAGAACAATTGTTTGTAATGCATTTGCGTCAATTGAGATGTTTTTTGAATGACCATTCAATTTAATCTTCAGCGATTGAACTTTATCAGTTGGATTAAAAATGACGACTGCAAAAGAGCCATCCAGATTCTTTACAGCAGTTGCCATTAGCTCCTGATTATTGATAACACAACCAATTTTTACTGCACCAGGACGGATGAATTTGCTGAAATGTGCCATTGTATAATACAACGGAGTGTAATAAACTTCATCATTTGCAGTATCCACCAGTATAGGCGCCACACACCAGTTCTTAGCCCAATTAGGACCACCTTGTTTATCCAAAACCATATTCCAATCGATCCAACCATCAACATAGTTATTCAGACAACCAATAATATCCCGGGCATATCTAAAAACAGGAACATACTCAGGATGAAGGTATTTTTCTTTTTCGGGAGCCCAAGTCCAACCCCAATCCCTTGCTTGTTTACTCCAAAACCATTTATCATTCTTCCATTCAGGCTTTTGCGAGTCGATGCAAGCCTCGGTATTAATTAAATATTTACCCTTCGAAATCTGATGCGTATATTGTAGGGATTGAGGAAAATAATCGTAAGTGCTGTTGTACCAATGCACGGCAGTGCCTCCAAAATATTTAGAAGTAAGACTATCTGCAAACATTGTTTTCGCCCAGTTCGTAAGATCTTCACCACGATTTTGGTCGTACCCTAAGATTTTAACAGCCGACAAACCCTCTTTTGCAAGATGAGGCCCTAAATAATCATGAACAAAGTCAGTCATTTCTTGAGGGGTGAAAATCATACTCTCCCAATTGTTCCCACTTCCTAATGGCTCATTTTCTACGGTAACGCCCCAGATATTAATCCCTTCCTTTTTATAGGCTTTTATATATTTTGAAAAATAGAGCGCCCAAGTTTCCCTGTATTCGGGCAATAGTTTTCCACCCCGCCAATCATTATTGTCTTTCATCCAAGGCGGTGCAGTCCAAGGGGAGGAAATAATTTTAAACCCATTTTTAGAAAAGCTTTGAGCCTGTTTTATCATGGGAATCAAGTAAGTCTTGTCGTGGTCAATGCTAAAATGTTCTAGTTTGTTGTCGTTAGCAACAGTTGAATAGGCATAATTACTCAATGAAAAATCACAGGAATTGATATGTGTTCTTGTTAAAGAATAATTTGCGCCATCCTCAGAAAAATAAGCTTTAAGGACTTTTTCTCTATTCTTTAAACTTAGCTTCGTCAACAAAAAAGCAGATGATTCTGTGAAGGCTCCCCCAAAACCTGTTATCGTCTGAAACTTTTCTGATGGATTAATATCAACCTCAACAGGTATTTTACTATCAATAAATTGGGTAACCTTTTTTAATGAATTGCCATTTGCAGATGTTTCATAAACTTCAGCCTTTAGCTGTGCCATTGCCTGATTATTAATAAGCACAAATACCATCATAATTGCTATTATGAAGAATGTGTACCTATTAATTAACCTGTTAAACAACATCATTATCCTCAATTTATTAAAATACTTGTAGGTGTTTTTACATCTAACCACAGTGTTTTTTCATTGCCCTCATACGTTTTTAAAATGGGTTTGCCATTTCTAGTAAGTCCTTTAAAAACGCCTTTATCAACAGCATCCCAGAGCATATATTTTGCTTGAGATTGCATATTGATTAATCCAAAATGGTTTTCAGACCCTAATGGGTTACTACTATTTTTCCAGTTTTCATCAAAAGCCTCGAAGTAGAAGCAGGTAATACCAGCCTTGTTAGTCCAATCTCTCATCAATTGATAATATTTCGCGGACTTGTATTCGTCCGTAGCTTTAGAACCATCACTACCATATTGTTCATTGGAGATGGTTGCCCACCCTGTTTCACCAATATGAACAGGTTTGTTGACGCCAATAGATTTCATATAACTCACAACACTATTGTATTGAGTTGTTGCATAATCAACTGCTCTTTTCATGGCAGCATCTATCTTTTCTTTCTCTGTTAATCCTTGTTCAGATTCTTTTATGCCCCAAAAAGCAGGATTATAATGGGTATCGTGCATGGGGTAGGTATGCATGGAAATGTAATCGACAGCTTTAATCAATTTATTCAGGTCTTTTGTATGATATTCTTTAGCACCTCCACCCCAGGAGGCAAAATTGTCGGAAGAGGTTATCCAGACGTCCTTTGGAAGCTGGTGCAGTGTTTTTAAATGCTGTAAGTAATTAACCCATTTTAGGATAATACTAGGATCTACATAATATGACCAAGCCCATTTTACCATCGCTTCATTACCCACGGAAATAATTTTTACGATGTCGGGATATTCATTTGCCAATCGTACAGCTTCTGTTATCTCGGTTGAATTACGCTCACTATCTTCATTACGAATATGGGTTTTATCTGTCCAAGCGTTTTTACAATCAATCCAAGCACCAAGCATTACATACATTTCGAAAGACTTATCTTCTTTTTTCAACTCACTAATGGCTTTTAATAAGTTAGCCGCTTCTGTATGATGCACATTATAGGTTCTTATAAATTTAATGTTGATAGCCTTTAAAATCTTTAAATCCTCTTTTATTTCCGCAACGGTGGTCTCGGTGTTTCTTGTTTGTGTTCTATATCCTCCATAACAAATACCTTGATAATTCACATTACCCAATAGCTGTTGAGCAGTCACATTATTTGCATGTACTCCAGACTTTTTAAGAGGATTGCAAGCAATAAGCAACAAAAATGATATGGCAAGTAGTTTATTCATTTATTTCAAATGATCTTCAGTTAAAAAGACACTTATCTCAGCAACCTTATTCGTCCTTTGAAAGATTTGATTACTTATTTCTTTGCTTAACGCTAATGTTTCTAGCACTTCGGAAGTTCCGTTTGTATATAATACCTCTATTCTGTTTGAATTTGAAAGCGTATAAGTTACCGGCACCTGACAAACAGTAAAAGCCAGGCTGTTTTTCTGTAGAGGTACCGATTTTGAACTGCCATCTAACAAAACAAAAGACGCATGAACAGTAGTTTGCAAGAATTCGCTTTTATGAAGTAAGTAGGGTTTGAAAACTATTTTACCCGACTGAATTTGTACACCCAATTCGGCCATTCTTGTTAAGATATCTTCCTTTACCTGACCAGTCATTCCTGGTTGTTGCGCACCTTTTCCCATCGGTGTATGAGAGTATGGGTCTGTAGGAAACGCCCCATAAACAACAGGTGATTTATGAACGCCAATACCTTGGTTGATGTTAAAAAAATGTGTAGCTAAAGCATTTGTTATTTCTTTGCTACTTTGCTCTTGAATAGACTTGTCACAATTTTCTTGAACAGCTAATAATAGCTTCGAAACCATGTGCCAATAAATAGAACCCAAGCCTTCATAGCCGAAAAATGTACCAGACCTACCCGTAAACTCTTTGTGGCAAAAGACTTCTTCAAATAGGTTAAGAATCAATCTTCTTTCCTTTTCAATCAGGTTATTATACTTATTATCTAACTGTAGTAGTGCTTTTTCTAGATCATTGGCATTTCTGAAATTGCCATTAAAATGCAATTCGCCAAGTATGTCCTTTTCTACAATCGTATTATTCCCATCTTCCAACAGTTGTTTTATTAATAAAGAACCTTCAGCTGATTCTTTTCTTATCGTATTCTTTTGTAGGAATTTAGGTAGGTTTTTGTTGGGATAAAGGATATAACTATTTTGATCCTGTCGATATAAAGCACTGTTTCTAAGCGCATCCAAAAGCTTTAAACTCTGTTCTGCTGTTAGAAACCCAGAACTTAAAACAGCCACTTGCCCTTCTAACATTTCACTTAAGTGAGATATCTGAATGGTGGCTTCTTCGTAAGAAATTAAATTATAGGTATGATACAAGCCATCGTTTCTTTTATTCGCATTAATAGAATGCTCCAAAAAAGCGCTAGACAATTCTACGAATTTCAATAATTGTGCAGCAGCCACCACTTTCTTTTGACCGCTGAATCCATTTGAATAAATTTTATTCCTGTAATTACTACCAGCCAAACCTAAGGCGTCTGTTATCCTCTTTCTATCTGTGTCGTTTATTTTAGTCCAAAGTGTGTGTTTGTAAGTTTTAAATGTACCCGAGACTTCTTCAAAGAAAGTAAAGAGTTCATCAGAAAAAGTGATTTCAGTAGCATCTGCATTCTCAAAAATGGGTTGGAAGAAATTTAGAAATCTTCTGAGGTAGTAGAGGGTAACCATCGAAAGTCCATTGCCTACCAACGCATTATTTGCATCATTCCACTCAGGCCTTTGTGTATTCATCCAGATACCACCCTCAGGCACAAAATTGGAGAGCTTTGAAAGCACAGTTGCAAATACCTTTTCACAAAAGCTAACCTGATATATATCGATATTAGCATTTGCCTTGGTAAGTAAAGCACCATCAGCACCTAATTCTTTCATTCTTTCACGGATAGCAAGATCACCTTTATGGTCAAACAAAATGGTGTCTTTTGGATTGTGTACGATGTCCTTGTATGACTTTATCTTATACGGAACATTCGCATACACATAGTCATTCTTACCTAAAAGTTTATGAATGTGCCCAGGACGATGTTTATCTAAAAATTCAAAAAACTTAAGCAGATATATTATTTGATGATCGCCCCAATATCCTATGTACGACCACGGATTGTCGGGTTCAATTGTTTCCCAATCAAATCCACTTTTAGTAACTCTATAAGGATTGTAACCATCAAAAGTGGAGGCGTTTAGAAATTTGGTAATCATCCCCTCCATAAATTCAGGGTAGGAGTGAGCAAGGGATTCCCAATTCTGAAAAATATCCCTCCAGTTCCCTTGATAATTTAAAATTTTAGACCCATCTATTTCACTTTTTGTATTGATGGAAAACTTGTTCCAAGGTCTGCTCGGGTCACCATGTCTTCGACTGAATTTTAGGGGCAGGTATTCAGTAGCTAAACGATTAAAATTGGAGTCATTCAATTGATTAACCAATTCGAACAATGTATTGATGGAGAAAATTAATGGTAGTTGTTCAACAGCAGCTTGTACTTTTTCGAAGACTTGTTTATTAGCTTTTAGGAGGTAATTACAAAAGTCCCAAAGCTCAATCTGGTAGTTATTATCAAAAATGCCTCCCCTCATAATATTGAATAAAACATTATTGAAGTGACGGGTATCTTTCAGTTTGTCGGTAGTGTAATGTAAACCATCTGCTGCTGCAACCAGCTTTATTAAGTTCTCGGTACCTAATTGTATATCAGCAGTAACTTTTTGCAATAGATCGGCATCATTCCGGATACTTTCAGAAAGCTGTACAATGGCAGCATGATCTTGATTTACATTAGCACCGATTGTCCATTCCTTATTTTCATTACTGCTTAGAGACAATTCACTTACTACAAAATAAGCACCTGAACGTCCTTTACCATCTTCTTCTTGCTGAACGATTCCATTGATTCTGAAGTTTTTAAGCTGCGAGGAGGATAATAAATAAGTGAGATTGTCTAAACCGAGAGACCATGCAACATTTGCTTTCAAGGCTTCGCTTGGTTCTGCTTTATCTACAATTATGGCACTCAATGCTATAATTGCTACACCAGTTTCTGGAATTAATTCGGTGCGTTTATACGCATCTGCCAGATTACTGTAGTTATTTTGTAAATCACTTCCTACACCGTACGGAAGCAAGTTTTGCAACCCATCCAAAAATTTCACAGTCACTGTTGTGTCTGAAAGATTTGTTAGCTTACTTACCCGAACAAATCCATATTTATTACTCGAATTCCACTGATACTGAAAGGCGATTTCTAAATCATTATTAATCTCTTCAAATATTATTTTATTGCCAAATTGACTTTTGTAGAGGTTTCGGGTATAATTGAATTTACCAATACCACGTTCGGAGAAAGGTTCCCACAAATACTGTTTATTGTTTTTATCGACCCAAAATATTGTTTTGCTACCTGTATTTTCTACAGAATTGGTTATTTTGTCATCGGTATAATAAGGAAACAAGGCATGTTCTGCATCCTTTCTTCCAGCAGAAAGACCTCCATTACTCGAAATGAACATCCAATGATTTGAATCGCTAACAATGCTCATAAAAAATGGCGGCATCTCGTTTACGTTCGATATCTTAAAGAAAGTTTCTCCTGCAACGTCAATAGTATCAAGACAAATTGTTTCATTTCTCATAACTCATTATTTTAATTCCTCTTTTTTTATTAAACCGACAACTACAATGTTTCACTGAATCATTTAATCAGTGCTTAATAATAGAACTTGCAAATTCCTTATTTAGCTTTTTTAAAGCATAATAAGCTTCTCGCGGATATAGTTTATACACGCCATTTTTATTAGTAGCGCCTTTTGCACATATACCAAACCATTCCTCATTCATATTATTAACTCCCTTTTTGTAGTCATATTTATACCCTCCATTTGACCAAGAAGCAGTTGAGTCATGCTTTTCCAAGTTAATATCTTGACCACTCTTCCACCATCCGTCACTAAATTGAAAAGTAAATCCACCAATACAATTCTCTGCTTTGCCCCCACCTACTGCATGTGCATATACCTCCTTCCAATTTTCAACTAAACATGTCGCTTGATCCTTTTGATCTTCAGATTTAGTGATTTCATTAAAGGCATCTGCGCCAAACTCTGTAAACATGACTGGCTTATTGTACACAGTTTTAATTTTCTCGAAAGCATCACCAAATGAAAGCCCTCTGTATATATTCACTCCAAATACATCTACATCTTTACATTCTTTTGCTATGATATCCAGATACATCAAATCGCCATTACAAATGGCAATCGGGTAATTGGCGTCAATTGCTTTCATCGAAAGGGCAGCCTCATTAAATAACTGATAAAGATGAATAGCGGCAATAGTTGATTTACGATTTTCTAAGGGTATATTCTCTGTTTCTGCTCCCTGCCAAAAAAGACCATAATTGTTTTCGTTACCCAAAAGAAACATCAAAAGACCCGGCGTATTTTTATATTTTATAACCATTGAATCTACTTCTTTCAACAGTGTCTCTCTTACCAATGGGGAGGAATAGTCGGTGTTTGCCTCCCATTTTCGATTGAGGGTTAGTCCATACCTGCCAAAAGTGTGGTTGAGAACGGTATAAATTCCATAATTTTTATAGATATATTTTATCCATTCGGGAGGAATGACTGAATATTGACGAATGGTATTTACTCCCATATTCTTTAAAAGTGGCATTTCATAATCCAGCGCTTCTTTGATTGTTGCAGCAGGTCGTTGCCACAGACTATATTTATAATTTGTTCCAATAGGGTAATAATCCCAGTTCATGCCAGTAATAAAAAATGGTTTTCCATTAACTTCAAGTGTAAATCCATTAGTGGCTTCTTTAATGTTGACCTTAACTACTTGTGAGGAACAAAAGTTTGATATTAGCAACCAAAAAACAAAAAAGGGAAAGTACTTTCTCATACAGCGAGCTCTAATTCAACACAAACTAGTCTTTAAGTATTTACACGTTAACAACCACAGCCAACAAAAAGCAAACCCTTTTCCTAGATTAATAACTAAAAATTTTTCATTAATAAGTTTCTACAAGTTTGTATCTGTGATAAACATTCTACTCCTGTTTTCTAAACAGAACAATTTTCACATTCTAGTATTTTATTGAAAAACCCTAACATAATCAACAAACATCCTTTGTGGAAATGCAGACGATTGAACTGTACCAGGGAAATTTCCACCAACTGCAACATTGAAAATAAAGAACTGAGCCGCATTAAATGGCCAAGTGCCGTTGGTAACATCAGCACTAGTTCCTGTAGCATAGGGAGTATTATCTACGAGGAATTGAACAGAGTTTTGTTTCCAAATCAAACTAAACACATGGAACTTTTGAGAGAAGTCTCCAGGTGTAGTAGTATATTGATTTGTGATAGTTCCCTCAGAATTATCATTGTTATGCCAGTGAAGAGAACCAAATATTTCCGCTGAACTAATTCCACCTTTCAATTCCATTATATCTGTTTCCCCACAGAGAGGCCATCCTGCTGTTGTATAATTGGATCCCAACATCCACAAAGCTGGCCAAGCACCGGAACCAACAGGAAGTTTTGCTCTTATGTCAATTCTGCCATATTGAAACTGCTGTTTGTTCATTGTATTGATACGAGCAGAAGTATAACTATTCCCTGCAAATACTTCATTCCTTGCCTCAATAACCAAACAACCACTAGTTAAAAAGGAATTGTTTGAACTATTTGTATAGTACTCAAGTTCATTATTACCCCAACCGTTGCCACCAATCTCATAATTCCAGTTATTTGTGTTCAGGGTTTTTCCGCTAAATTCATCGCTCCAAGCCAATGTGTAGCCAGGATAGCTTTTGGGACTAGAAAAACCTCCAGTTGTACTAGATGTATCTATTGGCATATAGGTTCCATTACATTGAATGGTACCTATTGCAGAATCTGATCCACTTATTGTTGCATTAGTAGGATTAGAAAAAGCAACGTAAAAAGTAAGATTATTTTTTCTAGTGCTATCAGCTAAAACACTTACATCGACGTAACCAGTTGATTGTCCAGAAGCAATAGTTAAAATTCCTGAATTAGGGATAAAATCCTGATTAGCAATTGCAGTTCCCGAAACTGTAGTATAGGCAACCGAAATATCATTTGTGCAAACTGTACTAAGAGATACAAAAAATCTAAAATTAACACTAGAGGTGCCATTATAATTTCTCGCCGCCGATACATTATTTGTACTTAATGTGGGCAAATTAACTTGACTACCTCCGCCACCACTCGATTTTGAACATCCCATTGCAAGCAACAATGACAAAAACAAGAGACCTAAAAACCTTTTCATCTTAACCCTTTTTATTTTGAAATAATTAATTCCTGTTAATTTGTTGAAACTAAATAAAATGTCCACCATTCATTACTTGTTTTAACAGTGTTTATGGCAAGTTCCATGTGACCTATTCCGTTGTTATCTGTTGTCATTGAAATAACATCATAAGTAACCGAGGGGACTGTGGGAACAGTAGTTTCAACTGTATTAGTTACTTTGGGCAACGCTAAATGAGCCCCTAGCCCAACCAATTGAATCTGACCTAATCCGGCTTTACCTGCATTTGGAATAAAGTTATAATTAAATGTACCAGACTGCCATAAAGCACATGTAGGAAACATTTGTGCATCTGGTAGTGAAGTGTATTGAGTACCACTTAAATAATTATCACTAAAGAAAGTGCCATTATCATTAAAGCCATAAGTTCCTGCTGCATTAAAATAGAAAGTATATGTATCATCAAAGTCACCAGACCTAGCACCGGCAGGATCTGTTGCAGCATTACCCCACCATGCACCATCACCAGGACCAGAAGGTCCAACTTCCAACGCATGGGCAATAGGCGCAAGCTTCCATGAACGAGATGTACAACCTGCAATAAAATTAAGAGGAAGCCCAGAAGTACAAGCATTAGGGTCGTTTTGGCTTACTACAATTGTCTTAGTAATAGAA
>Ga0208741_10000224_pt1 | contig 31735 bp, 29 predicted proteins | sample CryBogCBE03Jun09_FD_184576 | JGI IMG/M metagenome (GOLD analysis project Ga0208741, IMG submission 184576) | Freshwater microbial communities from Crystal Bog, Wisconsin, USA - CBE03Jun09 (SPAdes) | ecosystem: Environmental > Aquatic > Freshwater > Lake | place: Crystal Bog, Wisconsin, USA...
GAATATAACGGGTCTCAATACTTGCGGCAATCGATTGAAAGCATTTTGCAACAAAGCTATCGTAACTTTGAGCTCATCATTATTAATGATGGCTCTCAAGACGATTCTCAAACAATCATTGATTCCTACAGTGATTCTAGAATCCGCTCTTTTGAACAAGCCAATATCGGTCTTGCGGCAACCCTCAATAAGGGCATTGGCTTAGCTAAAGGGCGCTGGATTGCAAGGCAAGATCAAGATGATGTGAGCTTTCCTGAGCGCTTGACTAAACAAGTGCATTTTATGAATACCCATCCTGGGTGCGCTATCGTTGGAACTGCGGCGCAAATCTGGGTGAATGAAATTAAGACTGAACGTTTTCACCGACATCCGTGTGGCGATACAGAGCTGCGTGCTGGCCTGATGTTTTATAACTACTTTGTCCATAGTTCTGTGCTGCTAGACAAATCGGTTGTGCAGAGTATTGGTGGTTATACAACTGATCCAGAACGCCAACCTCCAGAAGATTATGAGCTGTGGTGCCGGATTGCAAGAAAGCATCCAGTGAGAAATTTGCCAGATGTCTTATTAGCCTATCGTGAAGTTGGCAGTAGTATGTCCCGAGATGAAACAAATCCTTTCCCAGAAAAGTTAATTTTGTTAAGTGCCGAGAATATTGCTTGGGCCTTAGGTGTTTCAGTGGAGTTAGATGAAGTGCAGGCCCTAGCCAATTTAATGCACCGGGTACACCCACCTAAGCTCATGAGAGGCTTTGGATGGGCTAAAGCTAAAAAGCTATTAGATCTGGTGATCACTGGGCTTGCCTTGAAGACGGGGCTTGATCAAAGGCAGATGCAGTCTCAACAGGCGCAGCTATTAAAGCTACTACGCCTAAATTATCTTGATAGCCTTACAGGCGGAAGACTCAATCAGATGCTCTTTGGAAAATTAAGATATAGGCTGAAACAGTTTTTGAAGGTCATCTCATGATCATTGCCAATTTAAACGGTGGCTTAGGCAATCAGATGTTCCAATATGCCAATGCAAAAGCTTTAGCAATGCGTAAAAATGTTAATTTTTTAGTTGACACATCGCTTTATGAAAAAAAACAAATGCATCAAGGCTTTGAGCTTGGGAAAATATTTAAGCTTCCCGTTCGTGTGGCGACCAAAGCAGATTTAAAGCAAGTGCTTGGTACTTTTCAATCACCATTGGCCTATCGTATTTTGGCGCGTTTGCCTCTACTAAAGAGTCTTTCGAAAAAGTTTATTGCCGAACCCCATTTTGAGTATTGGGATAGTCTACACAACTGCCCTAATGAGGCTTATTTATTTGGGTACTGGCAGTCAGAAAGATATTTTTTAGATTGTGAAGCTGACATTCGTCGCGAATTTACTTTTCAGCCTTTTCAGGATCCAAGCAATATCGCGCTTGCTCAGAAAATCCAAGACTCGCAGTGTGCTGTAAGCGTGCACGTGCGGCGTGGCGATTTTGTCAATAATCCCAAAGCCAATACCTATCATGGAGCGCTTTCTCCGAGCTATTATTCTGATGCCTTAGCTCTTCTAGCAAGAACACTCCCTGCGATGGAGCTCTTTGTCTTTTCTGATGATATACAGTGGGTAAAAGATAATCTTGATCTAAGTGCCTTTAAAGTACATTTTGTTAGTCAGAACATGGGCATCAATAGCTATCAAGATATGGCATTAATGAGCCTATGCGAGCATCATGTGATTGCCAATAGCTCATTTAGTTGGTGGGGCGCTTGGTTAAACGCTTCTCAAGATAAAATAGTAATTGCACCAAAGCGTTGGTTTGTTAAGCCTATGAATACGAAGGATCTGATTCCTGCATCCTGGATTCGACTATAAGTTTTATGCCTAAAACAACATCTATTCTGCCTACTTCCTCATCTGTCTTACTTATTGGCGGAGCTGGATTTATTGGCTCTCATTTGGCTAGCCTGCTAGCGCAGAATGGCAAAACGGTGCAGGTGTTGGGTAGAAGTGCTCCCACTCAAGCGCTGTTGCCCAATGTTCAACATATTCAAGGTGACTTTAACGACGAAGCATTACTTGAGGCTTTGATCAAGGGCAATGATGAGATTGTGCATTTGGCTTATGCCACGGTACCCAATACTTCGTTTAATGATCCTCTTTTAGATCTCAATCACAATTTACCGCCAGTACTGCGTCTCATGCAGCTATGTGCAAAGTATCAAAAGCGTTTGGTCTTGCTGTCATCGGGTGGCACGGTATATGGATCATCACAGGCAGCAACGATTTCAGAAAATCACCCAACCCATCCTATTTCACCATATGGCGTTACCAAGCTCACCATAGAACACTATGCCTATTTATTTAGCATCAGTCAGGGCTTAGATTATTTATGTCTAAGGCCTGGTAATCCCTATGGACTGGGTCAACTTCCCTTTAGAGGCCAAGGATTTATTGCCACTGCCATCGCCTTAATCGAGCAAGGTAAAGCAGTTCCAGTCTTTGGTACTGCTGGTACGATTCGTGATTATCTTGAAGTGAGTGATCTGACTAGAGGAATACTTGCGGCAATGGATCATGGACAAGTTGGCCAGACCTACAACATCGGCTCAGGTATAGGCCGCTCTAATGTAGATGTCCTTAATATTCTTATCCCCATCGTTGCTAAGAGTGGATATGAAGTAAAAATAGAGCAATTACCAGAGCGTCCGTTTGATGTTGCAGTCAATGTGCTTGATTCTTCTAAGCTCACCAAAATTTCTGGGTGGCAGCCACACATTGATTTTCAGGATGGTTTAGAAAGTTTGGTGAACTCGCTTTTGCTAGGTCAATCTTCGAAATCATGAGAATCATGGTGGTTTCTCGAAGCTGGCCTGCATACGAGAGATCAGGCGTTAGCCTTGCGGCTCATAAGCATACCCAGATGCTCGTTGATGGGGGGCATGAGCTCCATATTGTGGGCTCGCATGCAGCAATTGAGCAAGAGGCGCTCAATACTCAAAAATATTACGTGCCAAGCTCTGGATCCGGCGCTTTATATGCTCCTACTAAAGTAGATAAGCAACTACTTAGTCACACGATGAACACCATCAGGCCAGACCTCATCATTTTAGAAGCATGGCAAACCGCATTGACTGAAGCCTGTATTGATATTGCTAGTAAGCAGCATATCCCTACCTTGATGATTAGCCATGGAATTTCAATCCATCCATATAACAATAGCGTACGCCATTGGATTCGTTACCTTGCGTGGCTACCTTACCAATGGTTTTGCTTACCATCAAGAATCAAAAAGATTACTGCTATGACTGCCTTAGATTTACAAGTGCGCTCCTCGCGGTTTTATGATCGCGATCTAGCCCTCTCCTTGCATAAGCCCGTTTTTGAATTAAGTAATTCACCTGCTTTAAAGACATCATCATTCAAAGCGCGTTCTGAGAGAAAAAACCAAATTTTAGTAGTGGGGTATTTTTCCCAAGTGAAAAATCAACTCAGAGCATTAGCAATTTTAAGGGACTTACCCCCATCAATCACTATGCTATTGGTAGGTAAAACAGAGGGTGCTTACTATCAAACTTGCCAGGACTATGTAAAGCAATACCAGCTAGGAGCTAGAGCAGTTTTTTGCGAAGACCATGAAATTGATTTAGCCAAAGAATTTAGTCAAAGCATGATCGTGCTGCAAACCTCGATCACCGAGGCATTGCCAATTACTTTATTGGAAGCGATGGCTAGTGGAACACCTTTTGTGGCAACTGCGGTAGGTGCAGCGAGCACCTTGCAGAGTGGTATTCATGCAGATCAATTATTGCAGCAGGTACAATCAATTAATCAACTCTTTGGTGATCCGCTGTTATGGAATCAGTTGGCCGAGCAAGGCAAAGCTGCTTATGCTCAAGGTTTTACTGATGCTAGGGTACAAGAGCAGCTTTACAGCGCAGTAGATAAGACACTAGCTATACACAAAAGGAAAATGAATTGAGTACGATTTCCTTTCCTGGTGGCTTTACAGTGCTTATGGCAGTGTACCGTAATGATGATGTTGCTCTTTTTGATCAGGCAGTTCATTCAGTTTTTACAAATACCTTATTGCCCAATCATTGTTTGATTGTGGTCGATGGCCCAGTGCCTAAGGCCTTAGATATTGCAATAGCATCTTTAGAAAAAACCTATAGCCCAAGCATTCAATTTTTAAGATTGACTCAAAATCTTGGTCTAGCTCAGGCTTTGAATACTGGCATTGAGCAAATTCATACGGACTGGATTGTGAGGGCCGATGCAGATGATATTAATTTACCCAATCGGTTTTTAGAATTAGCTAGCGCAATTAAAGAAAATCCAGAGCTCGATTTATTAGGAAGTCATATTTTAGAAATCGATCAAGAGGGCAAGCCGCTTGCTATTCGGGAAGTACCTATTTTAGAAGCAGGTATTCGCCAGTTTGCAAAAACCAGGAACCCTTTTAACCACATGACTGTAGCCTATCGAGCTGAGGCAGTGACAGAGTGTGGCGGCTATCCCAACATGTATCTTCGAGAAGATTACGCCCTGTGGTGCCAGTTTTTATCAAAGCAGAAAAAGCTACTCAATATTCCCCAAGTATTAGTGCATGTAACTGCGGGCAAGGAGATGTATGCGCGGCGTGGTGGTTGGAAGTACGCTAAAGCCGAATGGAAACTGCAACAGTTGCTGGTTGCTACTGGTCTTAAAGGTGCTGGGCGTGCATTCATTGATGGGCTATTGCGATCAGCCATCTTTATATTGCCCTCAAGCATCAGAGGTTACGTCTACCAACATTTTTTAAGAAAAGCGACTTGATAAAAAAATGACTAGTTTCTAAGTCAATTTCAAGAGCTATTATCCAATTTAGGATTTACTTTATGTTTATTTTAACCAGCGCGGTGTTCTAAAGAGCACAATGCTGCGATAAATGTAAACATAGAAAATACAAAAAGCAATAGTTAGAATTTGCAGGGCGAGCGTGTTTTGCCACCAAATCATTGCCGGAAAAACAGCCAAACTAGAAAAGACCCATAAGAATGGTGATGTTCGCGCATTATTCGACAGAAGAGAATTGGAATTTCCGGGGTCTACCCATCTGGCAATGCGTCCATAAATGAGCATATGCAAATGAACCCCATCAGGTACGCCAGGACTCATTTTTTTAATAAACTTTTTGCGCCAAATAGAAAAGATCGTTTCAAAAATGGGGTAAATATTAATTAGGGCAGCAAACCAAGGGGAGACTGTGGGATTGCGAACTACTAACAGGACTGAAAGCACGCCAATGGCAAACCCAATCAGGTAGGCGCCGCCATCCCCTAAAAAAATTAGACCCTTGGGATAGTTCCAAATAAAAAATCCCAGAATAGATCCGATGATGGCTACTGAGATAAATAGCAGAGCACTGTCATTACTTCTAAAGGAGACATAAGCAATTGCCACTAGGCTAATGATGCCTACCATGCAGGCTAGACCATTAAAGCCATCAATTATGTTGTAAGCGTTGGTAAGGCCAGCAATCATGAGGCAAGTAAGGGCAATTGAAATGGCAGGGTATTGGAGCATTAGGTCAAACCCTGGAAGAGCAAGCGATTGCAGTGAGGCTCCCAGGAAATAGCTAGCTAGAAATGCAGAGGCAAAGCAAGCCAGAAGACGAACTTTAGGGGAAATCTGCTTAGTGAGGTCCTCAATGAGCCCAAAGAGAAAGGCAGGCAGGCTGCAGCCTAGGATCATTAGCAATAGGCTTGAACTTGGAATATCAGCGAAAAAGCGCAGAAATCCAGCAAGAATGAGGCCTAAAAAGATGGCCAGACCGCCGATGCGAGGCACTGCTTTAGTATGAAATTTTTGGGGACTGCTAAAATCCGTATCAGCCGATAAATGATCGTGCAGATTGCGATAGCGAATAAAGAGCGCCGTTAAAAAGAACGATAACAAGAAGCAGAAAAAAGAAGCCAACATAGCTGTACTAAGCGCCTAAAAGACTTAATGAATCAATTCTATCAGAGCCCGATTAATAGCTATTTTAAAAATAATAAAGACTTGATTATTGGTCTGACTATTGGTTTATTGGTATTACTCATGATGGTGAGGCAATCCATTGGATTGCCGCTGCTCTTTATTTATCTTATTGCGATTGGCGGCTTAGTTAAACCTCGCAAGGGGTATTTAGTTATAGCAGTACTATTAATTATTAAAATACTCATTATTACGATCACCTGTAAAAATAATCTACAAGAGATTAATGAGCCAAATCTCAAAGAGTGGTTTAGAAGAATCATCATCGATATCATTTTACTTTTCATGATTTTTATAAGACTAAGGCCAAGCGTAAAAAATAGCTTCTATTGTTTCTGTATTGCATTGTTCCTGGTGGATTTAATTTGTAACACCTATGCCCATACCTACGGAATCAGCTGGAGTGGCACTCTTCTCGAAATAAGAATGGGAGATTGGATTATAAGATCAGGCGGCTTATTTGGACACCCTTTTTATAGTATCAATGTTTCCTTAGTTGCTATATTTTCTGCTCTCTTATTTAAAAATCGATATCTAGCCCCTCTTCTCCTGCTATCAGTAGTTAATCTAGTTTTGGCTGGATCACAAAGAGGCTTAGTCGCTTTAGCTCTGATTATTCTTTTATATGCTCTCTTTTACTGGAGGGCCAAAAAAACATACCTCTATTTGGGATCGATTGTTATCGTAGCCTCTGTTTACATATGCGTTATGTATATTGGAGTCAGCCATCCAGAGCTAGCGGCTCAGAACGAGAGAGTTTTTCGATGGCGCTATGCTTATGAAGCGATTGTTCAAAATTGGGAGCAATTGAGTACTTATCTTCGCATTAGCCCACAGCTATTTATCCCCCATATATCCAGTTTATTGAACTCACCATTTTATTTGCCATATCCTTTATTTATAATCAATGCTGAGGGTTATTATTTATCAGAGGCAGTTAATTACGGAATGATTGTGAGTCTGCTCTCAATGCTCATATTTTTTAATGTCTACAAAATCAATAGCAAATTAAATGATGATTCGCTCAAGTTGAGCAGCCCTCACATTTCTGAGCCGTTAGTTAATCTAGACAGCCTAAGTAAGCAACACAACTTGATGTTAGTTCCGCTCTTAATCAGCTTTTTTGTGTTTATGGATGGTTTTTATAGCCACGTAATTGGAGCTACTTATCTATCATTTTTTTACGCAAATGTGTGCTATGGGGATAATAGCGAAGCTTAATTTGGCATTACAAGACTGATTAGTGTAGCATTTATATGCTCTGTTTATATGGGTATAATCAAAAAATGCTTAAAATCTTGAATCTTTCCAGGCATTTTTGGACTATCTTGGTTTTCTAAAAATGGGTATCTTGGCGTGTACTGTGAGGTTGCCCTAAAAATGATATTTTTGAACATGGAATGACTCAATTGAACCACCAAGATCAGCATAGTCAAGACTCCCGGATTGATGGTGAAATCTCCCTGCTCGATATTCTGCTCTTTTTAAAGGGGGCCTATAAAACAGTCCTTTTTTTTGGCGCTTTTGGAATTGCCCTAGCAATTGCCTATTCAGTGCTTACCCCCAAACAATACGAAGCAACTGCTCAAATTGTGATGGCGCAAATCGGCGCCGCTAACAACAACAACAACAACAACAACAACAACAACAACAACCTTAACCCCCTGGGAATCAATATCGAGGATCCTGCTTTGCTGGTCTCGCGCATGTCCTTGCCCACGAGCTATTCTCCTCAAGTAATTAGTGCTTGTGGCTTTGACGATAAAAGTGAACCCGGGGCTGCGCTTGCTAAAAGTATCAAGCTCTCTCCTGCCAAGGGGGTGCCTAATGTAGTCGAGCTCAAAACAGTTGGACCTACGCCAGAAGTTGCGCTAGGCTGTGCTAGTGCCACATTTGATCTGATTAAAACCACCCAATCTCAAATTTTGACCCCCTACATTGAAGAAGCGAAGACTAAGTTGGCAGATGATCAGACTCGCTTAGATAAAGCTAAAGATTTGGTATCAAGGGCCGATAGGTCAGGCTCCGCCATGGGCGTAGCCTATCTGTCTACCAGGGACGAAATTCGTTATCTCTTAGATGAGATAACCGCGCTAAAAAATGTAGTGGCTAGCAATCAAAACCGAGTTACCCATCTCGTTGCCCCCATCTACGCAAGTGATATACCGATTAGCCCTAAAAAACGGATCACTTTAGCTGCAGGACTGTTTGGAGGCATCTTTTTAGGCCTATTGATTGCCCTGGCAAGGCAGATGGTTGCCAAGCTCAAGAGCGAAGCAGGCGGTGTCTTGTGATTTTGGGTAAGGTTTGGGTTGCAGCTCGAGATCGGGCGTTAGCGGGCCTACCTCTTTGAGCATGAATAATTAATCAGCTTTTGACATTACAGATGACAATTCCAAAAGATTCCAAAATATACGTTGCTGGCCATAGGGGCTTGGTAGGCTCTGCCGTTTTGCGGTGCTTGGTATCAGGTGGATATACCAATCTAGTAGTTCGCACCCATCAAGAATTGGATTTATTGGATCAAGCTTCAGTAAATGCGTTTTTTGAATCAGAAAAGTCCGAATACGTTTTTTTAGCAGCGGCGATGGTCGGTGGGATTCAGGCGAATAATACTTACCCTGCTGAATTTATCTATGAGAACCTGATGGTTCAAAATAATGTCATGCACGCGGCTCATAAAGAGGGTGCCAAGTGGTTTTGCTTTTTAGGTTCCAGTTGTATTTATCCCCGCGATTGTCCGCAGCCAATTAAAGAAGACTATTTCTTAAGTGGCCCATTAGAAAAAACCAAAGAGCCTTATGCAGTAGCAAAAATTGCTGTCATAGAATTATTTAATGTCTATAACCAAGGCGATGGAACACGTTTTGTGAGCGTGATGCCAACTAATTTATATGGCCCCAATGATCGTTATGACTTGGCCAAAAGCCATGTACTACCTGCATTGATTCGTAAAGCGCACGAGGCAAAGTTGCGGGGTGATGCTGAATTAGTGCTGTGGGGTTCCGGAAAGCCTTACCGTAAATTTTTGTATGTTGACGATATGGCTGATGCCTGTATTTTCTTGATGGAAAATGGAATTGGCGAGGGAATGTATAACGTTGGCGTTGGTGAAGATGTGACTATACGCGAGCTTGCGCAAACCGTAATGGAAGTGATTGGTTTTCAAGGGCAAATTGTATTTGACGCCAGTAAGCCCGATGGAACGCCGCGCAACTTGATGGATGTTGCGCGAATGACCGGCCTAGGTTTGAAGACAAAGACTTTATTAAGTGATGGAATTAAGTTTGCTTATGAAGATTTTTTACAAAGAAACCTCAACTGATAATTTCTAGGGTAGAAATATAAATAATGGTAAGGACAATTATAAGATGCCGGATTTGTGGAGAGAATCAATTGACCTCTTTAATGTTGCTAAAGAATCAGGCGCTAACAGGGGTTTTTCCTAAAACAAAAACCGAAAAAGTAACCACAGGGTCAGTTGAGTTGGTTAAATGTACCAGTTCAAGTGGTTGTGGCCTAGTTCAGCTAAGGCAAAGCTATGATTTGAGTGAAATGTATGGCCTAAATTACGGCTATCGATCAGGTCTCAATGCCAGCATGGTCAAACACTTGCACTCAAAAGTCGCTACTGTCTTGGGGATGAATATTCTTCAAAAAGGTGATCTTATTATTGATATTGGCAGTAATGATGCGACTACTTTGAGAGGCTATCCCCAGAGTGAATATGATTTAGTTGGGATTGATCCAACGGGGTTAAAGTTTTCTGAGTACTACACAAAAGAAATTCGTTTAATTCCGGAGTTTTTTTCTGCGGATGCAGTTGCTAAAGCCCTGGGCGGTAAAAGGGCAAAAGTTATTACCTCTTTTTCAATGTTTTATGACCTTGAAGACCCAATTGCTTTTGCTAAAGAGATTGAATGTGCCCTAGCAGATGATGGTATTTGGATTTTTGAGCAGAGCTATCTTCCTGCAATGCTTCGTACAAACTCATTCGATACGATTTGTCATGAGCACCTAGAGTTTTATGCGGTTAAACAAATTTTATGGATTACAGAAAAAGCAGGTTTAAGAGTTTTAGATATTGATTTTAATGATGTGAATGGGGGTAGCTTTTCAATTACCTGCGCTAAGGTTGGCGCGAAGTATGAGTCCAATCAGGCTAAGTTAAATCAAATTTTGGCAGATGAAGCACAGCTTGGATTGGATACAACCGAGGCTTTTGATGCTTTTAAAGTTCGGGTTGAGCAAGCTAAAAATGATTTAATGAATTTTCTTCAAAAAGCGAAATTAGAAGGCAAGCGAGTCTGTGGATTAGGTGCCTCAACTAAGGGCAATGTATTGCTTCAATACTATGGAATCTCAGAAGATTTAATTTCAATGATCGGCGAAGTTAATAGTGACAAGTTCGGCTCATTTACACCTGGTACTTTGATCCCCTTAGCTGCTGAAAGTGAAGTTCTAGATTCAAATCCGGATTATTTATTGGTGCTACCGTGGCACTTCAGAGAGTTTTTCGAATCATCGCCAAGTTTGAGGGGAAGGAAGTTAGTATTTCCCTTGCCGAATTTTAAGATTGTTCAGCTCTAGACGGTTTATGCGCAGAATTTCATTTTGATTGAATCTATGCCAATCTTACTAAGTCGCCTCTGGAGTTCTCTTAGTTCGCATCGAAAAATTCAGTTTGGTATTGTTTCTCTTTTGATGTTGATTGCATCTCTAGCTGAGATTATTAGTCTTGGTGCTGTTTTACCTTTTTTAGGCGTATTAACATCTCCTGACAGGGTCTTTAATAGTTTGTTGGCTCAACCATTGATTAACGTTTTGGGAATTTCTAGCCCAACTCAGTTATTACTGCCTCTTACCATTGCCTTTGTTCTCGCTTCGATATTTTCAGGATTAGCTAGATTAATTTTGCTTTGGTTTCAAACTAGGTTAGGTTACGCAATTGGCGCTGACATAAGCATTGATATCTATCGCCGCACACTTTATCAACCCTACTCGGTCCACGTTGGACGAAATACGAGTGAAATTATCGCTGCTATTGCTAATAAATCGAATCTTGTGGTTTACCAGACGCTCCTACCGATACTCAGTTTTTTTAGCTCAGTTTTAATTTTGATTGCTATTTTATTTGCCTTAATCGCCATTGAACCGTCCGTTGCTGTTTCTGCATTCATTGGCTTTGGCGGAATTTATGCAATAGTAATTCTCGTAACTAAAAAGAGATTGACACTTTATGGTCAACAGATTAACAAAGATTCAAATAGAGTTATTAAGGCACTTCAAGAGGGTCTTGGAGGTATTCGTGACGTTTTGATTGATGGCACCCAAGAGGCGTATTGCAATATTTATAGGAGTGCCGATATTCAACTGCGTCGTGCGCAGGCTGGCATTCAGATTGTAGGAACTGCACCTAGATTTATAATTGAGGCCTTAGGGATGGTATTGATTGCCTCTATTGCTTTTGTATTATCCAAGCGCCCTGAGGGAATCACGGTAGCAATACCTATTCTTGGCGCATTAGCTTTGGGTGCTCAACGTTTATTACCTTTACTGCAGCAACTGTATGCTAGCTGGACCTCTTTAAGAAGTGGGAGAGCCTCATTAGAGGACGTGCTTGGACTACTTGATCAGCCGCTACCCAATTACTTTCTTTTTCCAAATTCCAAAGCGCTGCCTTTCCATCGTCAGATTGAGCTTAGTAATTTAAGTTTTCGATATGGAAAAACTCTCCCTTGGGTTCTGGAGGGGATTAATTTAAAGATTACTGCTGGCTCTAGGATTGGTTTTATTGGAGAAACTGGAAGCGGTAAAAGTACTTTGCTTGATATTCTAATGGGCTTAATATCTCCAACTCAAGGTCAATTAATGATAGATGGGTGCGTCATCACTGCTGATAATCAAAGGGGGTGGCAGACGCATATTACCCATGTGCCGCAAGCTATCTATTTGGCAGATACATCGATAGCGGAGAATATTGCATTTGGCCATGTGGCTGAAGAAATTGATTATGAAGCCGTTCGTTTTGCCGCCCAAAAAGCGCAGTTATCTGAAGTTATTGAATCCTGGGATAATGAGTACAACACTTTGGTTGGTGAAAGGGGGGTACGGCTATCGGGCGGTCAGCGTCAACGCATCGGAATTGCACGAGCCCTTTATAGGAAAGCCGATGTGATCATTCTAGATGAAGCTACAAGCGCGCTAGATAATGAAACTGAATCATCCGTAATGTCAGCTATCGAAAGCCTTGATAAAAGTCTGACCGTCATCATTGTTGCCCATCGACTCACTACCTTAAAAAATTGTACCCAAATAGTTGAAATGGCTGGAGGGAAAATTCAACGGATTGGTAGCTATCAAGACATAATTGGGGGTGTAATTTGAATCTCTTTATCACATTGAGTAGATTTTTATAAGGTTGATATGAAAATTTTAGTTACTGGTGCCGATGGTTTTATTGGCTCTCACCTTACTGAGGCTTTAGTCAAAGCAGGTTATGAAGTCAAGGCATTTGTTCTCTATAGTTCATTTAATTCTTTGGGCTGGCTTGACAAATGCCTGCCGGAAGTTAAGGGAAGGTTTGAGGTATTTGCTGGCGACATTCGTGATCCGTATGGAGTAAAAGAGGCCATGAAAGGATGCGAAGCTGTATTACATTTAGCTGCGCTTATTGCCATTCCTTATTCTTATCATTCACCCGATACTTACGTTGATACTAATATTAAGGGCACACTTAATGTCTTGCAGGCAGCTCGTGAATTAGGGGTTAAACGGGTTATTCACACTTCCACTAGTGAGGTATATGGCACGGCGCGTTTTGTACCGATTACGGAAGAGCATCCCCTGCAAGGGCAGTCACCATACTCGGCTACAAAGATTGCCGCTGATCAATTAGCTCACTCCTTCTATTCTTCGTTTAGCTTGCCGGTGGTTATTCTAAGGCCATTTAATACCTATGGCCCGCGTCAGTCAGCGCGTGCTGTAATTCCTACCATCATTACGCAGATTGCAAATGGTAAGCGACAGATTAAATTAGGAGCGATCTCCCCTACGCGTGACTTTAACTATGTACAAGATACCGTAGCGGGCTTTATTGCTGCATTGAATTCTGACAAGGGGTTGGGTGAAGTTATTAACTTGGGCAGTAACTTTGAAATATCAGTTGGTGATACTGCTCAACTTATTGCAGAAGCGATGAATGCTGAGATTGAAATAATCACTGACGAAGTGCGTCTGCGCCCAGAAAATTCTGAGGTTGAGCGATTATGGGCAGATAACACTAAGGCTAGTCAATTATTTGGATGGCAGCCAAGTTATGGAGGTCATGAAGGCTTTAGGCGGGGTCTAGCTGAAACTGCTGAGTGGTTTACCCAGACTGATAATCTACGTGGGTATAAAGCGGATATTTATAATATATAGATAATATGAATGATCGCTCTGATCTTCCTGGTCGAGTTGTAACTGCGATTTCTTCTGTCGTTGGCGCCGGACCGGTCACATTACATGAACCCAGCTTTATTGGTAACGAATGGCTTTACCTTAAAGAGTGCCTTGACTCCACTTTTGTTTCGTCGGTCGGCAAGTTTGTTGATCGCTTTGAGTATGATTTAACTAAATTTACTGGTGCTAAATATGCCATAGCAGTTGTCAATGGTACGGCGGCATTACATATCGCCTTGAAGCTTGCAGGCGTACAAACCAGTGATGAAGTATTGGTACCTGCAATTACTTTTGTTGCCACTAGTAACGCTGTTACCTATTGCAATGCTACCCCTCATTTTGTAGATAGTGAAATAGGTACTTTGGGCATAGATGTTGCCAAATTACGTGATTATTTAATTGGGCATACTGAGCAACGATCAGGTCAATGTATTAACCTTGCCACTGGACGGGTAATACGTGCGCTGGTGCCGATGCATACCTTCGGCCACCCTTTTGATATTGATGGCTTGCTCGCCATTTCGCATGATTTTAATATAGAGCTTGTAGAAGATGCCGCCGAATCTTTAGGTAGTTATTACTGTGGACAGCACACCGGAACTTTTGGCTTGCTTGGGACCCTCAGTTTTAACGGTAATAAAACTATTACTACTGGTGGAGGTGGTGCAATATTAACTAATGATGCTGCACTAGCACAACGTGCTAAGCACCTAACTACCACCGCAAAGTTGGCGCATGCATGGGAATTTCGTCATGATGAAGTTGGATATAACTACCGTTTGCCAAACTTAAATGCTGCGTTGGGTTGCGCCCAATTAGAGCAGTTACCAGTGAAACTTTCAGCCAAAAAAGCATTATTTGCGCGCTATCAAATTGCTTTTGAGAAAGTTGTGGGGGTAAAGTTAATGTCTGAGCCTGCGAAATGCCAAAGTAATTATTGGTTACAGACGTTGTTATTAGATGAAGAGAATGCATATCAGCGTGATTCCATATTGAGGGCTACTAATGATGCTGGCTTTATGACGAGGCCTGTTTGGACGTTGATGAATGAGTTGACTCCATTTAAAACATGTCCACGTATGGATCTGACTATGGCAAAGTCATTAGAGCAACGTTTAATTAATATCCCAAGTAGTTCACATTTAGTTTTAACAGCATTATGACTAAACCCCAGTTAATCTTAATTGGTGCTGGCGGGCATACCCGTTCATGTATTGATGTGATTGAGGCACAAGGCCATTTCCAGATTGCAGGACTGCTTGGCTTGCCAGAACAAAGCGGCACCCAGAATGCGGATTATGGTTATGATGTAATTGGTACCGATAGCGATTTATTCAATCTTGCGAAAATCTATCAATACGTACTAATTACTATTGGGCAAATACAAAGTTCAGAACATCGTATTTGCCTCTATGAGCAAGCCATACAACTTGGTTTTCAGTTCCCCACCATAATTGCGCCTACTGCGTATGTTTCCCGTCACTCCACTATTGGTGCTGGGACGATTATTATGCATGGGGCTATTGTCAATGCTGGCGCTAGTATTGGAAATAATTGCATTATTAATAGTTGTTCCCTGATTGAGCATGATGCGAAAGTGGGGGATCATTGCCATATTTCTACTGGAGCTATTCTGAATGGGGATGTGACGGTTGGGGCTGGAAGTTTCATTGGTAGCGGGAGCATAATTAAACAAGGTATCACTATAGGTAGAAATTGCCTGGTGGGGATGGGGTTAGGGGTTAGGCATGATATGACTAACTACGCCCAATTTAAGGGGTACGATAAGGCATGAGTAATAAAACCCTAATCATTGCTGAGGCAGGTGTAAATCATAATGGCGACATAAGCTCAGCTAAGCAATTGATTGATGTGGCAGCTGAAGCTGGCGCTGATTTGGTCAAGTTTCAGACTTTTAATGCTGACCGTCTGGTCACACGTACAGCAAAAAAAGCTAATTATCAAAAGAAGACTACCGATAGCAGCGAATCTCAATATGAAATGTTGAGCAGACTAGAGTTAACAGAAGCTATGCATCTTGAGCTTATTGCTCATTGTGAAATGCGGAATATTGGTTTCTTGTCTACTGGTTTTGATATTGAAAGTATCGATTTATTGTCAAACCTTGGTCAGGAGTATTTTAAGGTTCCATCTGGTGAAATTACCAACCTACCGTATTTGCGCCATATTGGCCAGCTCAGAAAAAAGATTATTCTTTCTACTGGCATGTCAACCTTGGGTGATATTGAAGCAGCTATTGATATTCTGGAGAGTGCTTGCACTCCTCGCACTAAGATTACTATTTTACATTGCACAACTGAATACCCTACTCCTATGACTGAGGTAAATTTACGAGCCATGCAAAGCATTCATGCAGCTTTCGGTACAGCAGTTGGCTATTCTGATCATACGCAGGGTGTAGAGGTTGCTATTGCTGCTGTAGCGATGGGCGCGACTGTGATTGAGAAGCACTTCACATTGGACCGTAATCTACCTGGCCCTGATCAACAAGCTAGTCTTGAGCCGGTTGAATTTGTTGCCATGGTTAGGGCCATTCGCAATATAGAGGCGGCATTGGGTGATGGTATTAAACGCCTAACACCTAGTGAAGTTAGAAATAAACTAGTTGCGCGTAAGTCTCTAATTGCTAGTCAAGAAATTAAAGCTGGCGAACTGTTTACTGCCGAAAATATCACCACCAAAAGACCTGGGACGGGTATTTCACCCATGCAATTGGATAAAGTTTTAGGAAGAAGAGCTCGGCGAAATTTTTTGGTAGATGAGTTAATTGAACTATGAGAAAAGTCTGCATTATTACTGGTTCTCGTGCTGAATATGGGCTGCTTCGTTGGGTGATGCAGGGCATTAAAGATGATCCTGAGCTTAGATTGCAAATCATTGCCACAGGAATGCATTTGTCGCCCGAATTTGGCCTCACCTATCAGGCAATAGAGCAAGATGGCTTTGAGATTGACCGTAAGGTGGAAATGCTGACCAGCTCTGATACCCCAGTTGGCATTGCTAAATCAATGGGTCTTGGGTTGATTGGTTTTGCAGACGCTTTAAATGAATTAAAGCCAGATTTGATTGTTGTACTCGGTGATAGGTTTGAGATATTTTCCGCAGTTTCTGCTGCACTTGTAGCGCGAATACCGGTTGCGCACATTCATGGCGGTGAGTCTACTGAAGGTGTGATTGATGAAGCGATTCGGCATTCCATTACTAAAATGTCTCACCTCCACTTTGTCGCGACGGATAAGTATCGCCAGCGAGTGATCCAGCTGGGTGAACAGCCGGATCAAGTATTTTTAGTGGGTGGCCTAGGTATCGATAACATCAAGCGGTTGCAACTTCTAGGGAGAGAGGAGCTTGAAGACTCAATTGATTTTAAATTTGGGTCTAAAAACTTGCTGATTACATTTCATCCAACAACACTAGAAATATCTACAGCTGAAAATCAATTGGAGGAGCTGCTTGCAGCGCTTAAAGACCTCGAAGATACTAAATTGATTTTCACCCTGCCTAATGCCGATACTGATGGCCGCGCCTTAATTATGATGATACAAAATTTTATTATTCAGAATTCCAATGCACATGCCTATACTTCACTGGGACAGCAGCGTTATCTCTCATGCATGGCTCAAGTAGATGGAGTGGTGGGTAATTCTTCAAGCGGTTTGTTAGAGGCACCCAGTTTTCAGAAAGGCACTATCAACATTGGCGACCGTCAACGCGGTCGATTGGAAGCGAGGAGTGTCATTAATTGCGAACCAACTCGCAAAAGCATTGGCGCAGCTTTGAAACAGCTTTACTCCGCTGATTTTCAGTCAGTTTTAGATCAAGTTAATAACCCTTATGGTGAGGGCGGCGCCAGTGAGGCAATTCTCTCAATCATCAAATCGGTATCGCTTGATGGAGTTATGAAAAAACGATTTTATGATGCAAATAAGATATGCGAATAGCATTGGCAGAGATGAGCGCCCCTTCTCTTGGAGTCATAAAGTGGTTTGGGCCTTATTCACATTGAAAGAGCTAGCTTCAGGCTTTAATTCTGAAAAAGCTTTTGAATTGTTAAGGGAAAGATTGAAATTATGAGCTTAGGTGAGCAATTTTGGCGTAAGGCAATACTACCGCTTAGTGCAACTATTGCGCAAGCCATTCATAGCTTAAACGAATTTTCAATGAAGATTGTTTTGGTAGCTAATGACGATGGGATACTCGAAGGTACGATTTCTGATGGTGATATAAGACGTGGTTTGCTCAAAGGCTTTAGTTTGAATGACTCTCTCGCTAGCATCATTCATCGCAATGCGCTGGTAGTCCCTCCTGATTTGAGTAGGGATCTTGTGATGCAGCTAATGATTTCAAATAAGGTTCAACAAATTCCTATAGTTGATAAGAATCAACGTCTTACTGGATTACATTTATGGGAGGAAATGGCTGCACCTATAGTACGTCAAAATTTAATGGTGATTATGGCGGGAGGTATGGGAACTCGTTTACTTCCTCATACTGAGGACTGCCCTAAGCCTTTGTTGCTTGTAGCTGGAAAACCCATCTTAGAGCATATTATAGAGCGTGCAAAGTTAGAGGGTTTTAATCAATTTGTGCTGGCGATAGGTTATTTAGGCCATATGATTGAATCTTATTTCGGTAATGGCGAGCGTTTAAGTGTGCGAATTGAATATTTGCGTGAAGACTCACCCCTAGGAACCGCTGGCGCTCTTAGCTTGTTAACTCCATTGCCTCACAATCCATTCATAGTGACAAATGGCGATGTGATTACTGATATTCGCTATGGAGAGTTACTTGATTTTCATATTCGTCATTCTGCTGCAGCAACAATGGCAGTAAGGTTACATGAGTGGCAACATCCATTTGGTGTGGTGCACACTGAGGGTATTGAAATTATAGGTTTTGAAGAAAAGCCTATCTCTAGAACTCATATTAATGCTGGTGTATATGCTCTCAATCCTGAAGCATTAAGTCTATTAATATTAAATAATCATTGTGATATGCCTACTTTATTTAAAAAAATACAATCGGCAGGCAATAGCACGCTGGTTTATCCCATGCATGAACCATGGATAGATGTGGGTCGTCCGGATGATCTGAGGCTTCTGAATGCTAATCATTAGTCAAAAAATCTTAAGCAAAAATAATTATTTAATTTTGATTCAATATGATTGAGCGCATTCTAATAGTAGGGTATGGTAGCATCGGCAAGCGCCATCTATATTTGGCGCGGCAGCTTTTTCCCAATGCGGATATTCGAGTCTTACGTCAAAAAGTTACAGCCACCAATATAAAATATGCTAATGGTTTTTTTTCTGACTTTCAAGAGGCGCTAAATTTTTCCCCACAAATCGCTATTATTGCTAACCCAGCCCCATTTCATATTTCTACAGCTCAAGCATTAGCTCAAATTGGAGTGCATCTACTAGTCGAAAAGCCTTTGTCAATCTCATGTGATGGTATTAGAAGACTAATCGAAATATGCCAGAATCAAAATCTAATACTGCTAACGGGCTATAACCTTAGATATCTACCTTCACTTCAAGAGTTTCGTACCTTACTGGGCAAAGGGATTGTTGGTAAAGTTTTATCTGTGAGGTGTGAGATTGGTCAGCATCTACCTTCTTGGCGGCCGGATGATGATTATCGTAAGAGTGTATCGTCACAATTCAAGCTTGGCGGTGGAGCACTGTTAGAGCTCAGTCATGAACTTGATTATTTGCGTTGGATATTTGGGGAGTGTGAGTGGGTAAAAGCAAACCTTAGCCGCCAAAGTAATTTAGAGATTGATGTTGAAGATACTGCACATTTAATATTAGGCCTGATGCCAACAGCCGACGGCCATCAATTAATCTGTTCAGTAGACTTAGATTTTATTCGTCATGATGCTACTAGATTATGCATAGCGATTGGTAAAAAAGGGAGTTTGCGATGGAATGGGATCACTGGCACAGTTGAGTTTTACGGGGCTGGTGATGAAAGCTGGAGCCTACTATTTTCTCAAAAAGAGCGCAGAGATGAGAGTTATTTGACTGAGTGGAAAAATTTTATAGCAGCTATAGAAAATCGTGATGTGCCCTTAATTAACGGGGAAGATGGTTTAAAGGTAGTTCAAATTATTGAGGCTGCTCGCGAAGCTTCATCATCTGGAGGGCGGGTAAATGTTCAATCGCTCCCAAGATTATAAGGATAGGCCGATGAAAACGGTTGCTTTTATTTTCGCTCGCGGTGGCTCCAAAGGGTTGCTTGGTAAAAATATTAGATCTCTAGGAGGCAAGCCACTAATTGCGTGGTCTATAGAGCATGGGCTTTCTGTGAAACGTATTAATCGGATAATTGTTTCAACTGATTCTGAAGAGATTGCGAGAGTAGCTCGTGATTATGGTGCAGAGGTGCCATTTTTAAGGCCAGCTATCTTGGCATCAGATACTAGTCCCGAATGGCTATCTTGGCGTCATGCACTTAATTATTTACATGAAACTACGGGCGAATTTCCAGAGACTTTTATATCCATACCTCCTACGGCGCCTTTGAGGTCCTCTATCGATATTGAAAATTGTCTTGATATGTATGAAAAGAGTAATGCGGATATTGTTGTGACAGTAACAGATGCCCATAGAAATCCATATTTTAATATGGTTAAATGCAATTCGAATGGGAGGGTTGAGCCTGTAATTCAAATGGGATCAGCTATAACCCGTCGACAAGAAGCTCCAACTGTCTACGATATGGCAACGGTTTGCTATGTGGCAAATCCTAATTTTGTGATGACAAAAAACGCTATTTTTGAAGGAGATGTAAGGATGGTGCATGTGCCAGCGGAGCGCGCCATAGACATTGATACCTTGCTTGATTTTCAGATTGCTGAAAGTCTGCTTGAAATAACAAAGAGAATATGATTATGGCTAGAAATAAAAATAAATCTTCAGAAGAATTATTTACTAATTATCAAGAATTATTTAATTTACATAATAAAGTAGCAGTAGTCACAGGGGGCAGTGGAATTTTAGGAAAGCAGTTTTGCGCTGGATTGGCAAATTTTGGGGCAGATGTTGCTGTTGTTGATATAGAGTTTGATTCAGCTGAAAGTTTGGCAAATGAGCTTATAGAGAGATATGGTGTTAAGGCTCGCGGATTTTATTGTGATGTATCAAATAATGATTCAATTCAATTAATGGTTAGGAGGGTAATAGAGGAGTTTGGAAAAATTAATATTCTCCATAATAATGCAGCCTCTAAGTCAGATAATTTAGAGGCATTTTTTGCGCCCTTTGAGGACTATAGCCTAGATGAGTGGCGTAAGATCATGTCAGTTAATTTGGATGGCATGTTTCAAGTTGCGCAGGCAGTTGGTAAGCAGATGGTTAAACAAGAACTTGGCGGAAGCATAATTCAAACAGCCTCGATCTATGGCGTATTGGCTCCAGACCATCGTATTTATCAAGACTCCTTTTATCTAGGTCGACAGATAAATACTCCCGCTGTCTATACTGCATCTAAGGCAGCCATAGTCGGTTTAACAAAACATTTAGCAACTTACTGGGCTCAAAATGGAATACGCGTTAATACATTAACACCTGGTGGTACTGAGAGTGGTCAAAATGAGACTTTCAAAAAACACTACTCCAATCGAATTCCATTGGGTCGAATGGCACAAGCATCAGAAATAGTAGGCGCTCTAATATATTTAGCCTCTGATGCTTCCAGTTATGTGACTGGACAAAATATTATTGTAGATGGCGGCTTGAGTTGTTGGTAGATTTTTCTAAATAAGCTTTAAAGAGTGATATATGCCTATAAAAAATTGTAAAAAATATGAAATTTGACGAACAGTATACGAAATATTGGGAAAATACCATCAATAAATCCATCGATGGAACTGTTATTGCTGGAGTAAATGAAGTAAGGCAATACATGAATTATTTAGAGTTCACTAAAGTGAAGATTTTATTGGATTTAGGGTGTAGTTTCGGGCGCATGTATGAGCCTCTCTCAAAATATTCAGATGCGATTTATGGGGTTGAGCCAGATCCGTATGCTGCTGAAAGGGCTCGTTTACAGCCGTACTCAGATGTGCGCCAGGGGGCGGCTGAGCAGACTGGATTTGCAGAAGAGTTTTTTGATGGGGTATTTTGTTGGGCAGTTTTTGATGTAGTTGATCAAAAAAAAGGATTAACTGAGATGAATCGCATACTCAAGGTGGGTGGCAAGCTATTGCTCACTGGAAAAAACAATAATTATTTGCCTGATGATGTTTTGGCATTTAAGGCTGAAAAAAATGCGAATCTTAAGAATTTTCCAAATAGGTTTACAGATTTAGCAGTCCTCCTAACTAATTTTACAAAATTTGGATTTCAACTCGATAAATTACTCATCTTTCGTCAGAGAGGTGATTTTGGTTTAGTTCATTTTGAGGATTATGGAAACAAAATTCTTGATAATTATGCTGGATATGAATACTTGATTATTGGACATAAGATAGGCAAGCATGATGCCAATGCAATAGAGAGTCTAAATATAGAAAATAAATTTTCTAAAACAGCTGAGACAATGGCTAAAAAACATGGTTGTGGAGGATCGAGTGAATACTTTAAGGCAATAGGAATTGATTAGGCATGACAACAAAAAAAATACTTCATGTAGTCCATTGTATAGATACAGAAGGTCCATTAGATGAGACATTAAGTGCAACTTTTGAAAGGCTGGAGTCGATCTTTGGCATAAAATTACCCCCAACAACAGAAAATCTTAATTTGTTGCAAAATAAGTCGGTTGACTTAGGGGGGCTCGAAGATGAAGTGGCACGATGCTTTGCGCCTAAATTGCTTAAATACAACTCCAATTGGCTAGAAATTGAAGAAATGCTTGATGAGATGCTTTCTAATGAATTTCGTGAAAAATGCATAGATGATTTTGATGGGGGCTGGGTTTATTCCTGGCATTGCATGGACCATATTGGCTACGTTGATAACCCAAGGCACAAAGATGTTGGCTATGGAAATATTTTTAATTTTTACAAAAAAAAATTAATGGATAGCGATTCGATAAAAGATGAAATTAATTGGCACTTTCACCCCTTATCGCTAACAAAAAATCCAACTCATGCGGCTACAAGTTATGTAAATAGTTATGAACTGCTCACTCAAATTTTATGTCGTAGAGTGATTGAAGATCATTGGTTTCCAGTCGTAAATAGGCCTGGATTTCATGCGGAGCGCCCTGATTCGCACCTATTTCTAGAGCAATGGATACCATTTGACTATGCAAATCAAAGTTATGATGAGGTAGAGGAGCAGCCAGATATGATTCACGGAAGATTTGGCGACTGGGTAAGAGCTCCAAGAACATGGCGTGGCTACCATCCAAGTCATGATGATTATCAACTAGAGGGCGCGTGTAGGAGAATTATATTTAGATGTTTAAATGTAGGAACTAGAATAAGAAGTTTGACAATTTCACATATTCAAGAAGCTTTCAAAGAGGCAAGAAATAGTCAATCTGCTATTGTTGCATTTGCAAATCATGATTATAGAGATATGCGGACGGACGTGCTGGGTGTTATGGGTATGTTAGAACAAGTTAGGAAAGATTTTCCTGACGTAAGTATTAAATTCTCAGGAGCAGAGGATGCCGCTATTGCTTTACTTGGTTATAAGGAAAAGCCTCAGTTACAACTAAAGTTACAGTTAATCGACAACAGACTAATAGTGGCAGTTATGAGTGGAGAAGTGTTTGGTCCGCAACCATTTTTAGCTATCAAAACAAGGGATGGCAAGTATTACCATGACAATTTTGATGTCTTAATCCCCCAAAAAAAATGGTGCTATACATTTGATGAGCAGACTATCAAAATAGATGCCCTAGAAAGGGTTGGGGTTGGCTCGGCTGGTAAATACGGAAAATATGCAATAAAAATTTTAAATCTGTCTGTAGAATCCAAAAAAAATAATTGAAAACCTTGGCTTAGGGCTGTAATGAAAAAAATTATTTGGGTCTTAGAGATGCCTTTGCATAGCCTAGGTTTTGATATTCAGATTTGGAAGATAAAAAAACAAATAAAAGAAGGTGGCAAGGTTACTGTTCTAGCATGTAATTCTTCTGTTCAGGCCTGTTTTGTAAATCCACTAGGGTCTAAAACTATTTGCAGGTATTGTGTGAAACATGTTAAAGATTCTTTACATGGTATAGGTGCAGAAGTTATACACATGAGAAGCCTGGATATCAAAAGGGAAAGAGAAAAGGTTGCCCTACAAAATAATTTAGGGGCAGAATCAACATTTATATCTAGCTTTAGATTAAAACCATCGGAAACTAATTCCAAGATTTTGCTTGATAAATATCAACTTATGAGGCGCGGGGCAATCATAATTGGGAAGAATTTGGACTATATTTTTAGGGAGAGGAGTTATGACGAGTTATGGACATTTAACGGCCGATTAAATATTTCAAAAGCAGCAGTCGATGAAGCTAAAAAAGTTAATATTGACTATTATTTATTAGAGGTAAATGGTAGAGACTACAAGATTAATATTACAAAAAATGCCTCAAACCACGACCCAGCTGTAATGGCTCAAAAATTTAAAGAAATATTAAATCAATCGTCACGAGCACAGGTCCGCACTGGGGGAGAAAATTTTTATAAGGCAAAAAAAATTGGGTCATGGGTTAATGATCGGGTATATGCAGTCCCCCAAGAAAACCCACCAGACTTGAGTTATCTTGGAAAGATAGATTTGCTTTGTTTGCTCTCTTCAGAGGATGAAACTGCTGCTTTAGGCCCTAGTTGGAATCAATTTTACACTTCACAAGAAGAGGTTTGTGTTTACATAAAAAAGCAACGCCCTGAATGGAATATAGTTGTAAGATTTCATCCCAACCAAGGGGATATTAATCGGAGTATTTTGAAACAAAAGATTAAATTATTAGAGTCTTTCGGAATCAAAGTGTTTCATCCATCGGCAGAGGTATCTAGTTATGACCTTCTTGAATATGCTGAGGATATTTTAACATTTGGTTCAACAATCGGAGTTGAGGCAATCTATCGAGGAAAGAAAGTACTCCAGGTAGGTATAGCATTTTATTCTGAAATGAAAATTATTAAGCAGGCAAATTCATATACTGAGCTAATGAATTTTCTTGAAAATAGCAAAAAGATTGCTATCAAAAGATATAGGGCACTTGCTTACGGCTATTATTTAATGGAGTATTCTTCAGAACTATGTAATTTACCTTATATGACTAATTATTTCAAAGCAAGACCAGTACTTCATTGCAATGCATTCATCAAAAACTATTCAAAATTATTGGGAATTATTTCTAAAATACTTAGTAGCAGACCGTTAAAAATTTGAAAAAATAGAAATATTAAACTTGATAACAAAAGAGAGTTCATAAGATGGAATTAAAAAAATCAACCATTATTCAAATTTTTTTACAAATTTTCAGAACCACAAAGGAGGCCTGTAATTTTATTTCGGCCGGTCATTTTGCAAGAGGCGTAGCATGGTTCTTGGTCAGAAATAAGACTTCTTTAATCGGAAATGGCGCGAAGGGCATCAGAAAAAATGGAGGGGGGGGATTATTTGAGAGTGGATTTAAGGAATTAAGTCCGTTAAATCAATCGTTAGTGGATGAATTGGTTAAGTATTTTCTAGGGCGCAATAATAATAGAGGTATAACGTTGTCTGAGTACTTCAATGCTAATAGAGAAAGTGGATTTATTCGGAGTTCACCAATTGGTATCGAGCTTGATGCAGATTTAATGAGTAAGCTTTTAAGGGCAACAAATTTATGCGAATTAGTATGCGCCTATTTAAGGCTGCCAAAAAGAGATATATTTTTTAGTGCGAAGATTGACTCTCTAACTCGAATTTCTGGTAAACGTAATTTCTTGAATGGGTATGACGATGCACTAAAATTTCATAGAGATGTAGACTCTATGAAATTTGTTAAAGCTTTTATATATCTCAACGACATTAGCGAGGGGTCTGGTCATCATGAGGTTTTTCTGGGTAGTCATAGGAAAATTCCCTGGAGTTTGCGAGTAATTAGAAGAGTTGATGAGTATGAAATTGAAAAAAAAATGCCAGCATGCCGAAAGATGAAGATCACTGGTACGCGCGGTTACTCTTGGATTGAAGATACGACAACTTTTCACAGAGGAACTGTGCCACATTCAGGGGATAGGTTAATGTTAAGTTTAAGTTTTAATGATAAGAAAACAGCTGAGTTACTGTATGATGATTATTACCCATTAACTATGTACTAATTACATAATTTCACTTAGTTCAAAAAATGATAAAAAAAATAATTAGCTTCTTGTTAGATTTAAGAGATCGCCAGCTAATGTCAATCGCCCTTAGTAAAGGTGGTGCAAAGAAGGGTGCAAGAGAAATTGACCTTGTTAACCCATTAACTTGGGAGTTTTCCGGATTTAGCCAAAATGGCGAAGATGGGATTATCGATGTTTTGCTTAGTCAACTAGTCAATAAAAATTATTATTTTATTGAAATAGGTAGCGCAGATGGGGTTCAAAATAATTCTTCTTGGCTTGTGCTAGTAGAGCAATATAACGGGCTAATGATTGAAGGAAGCTCTCGCCTGGCAGACCGAGCGAAAAGGCTGATCATAAATCATAGCATTGGAGTTGAATGTCTTAATATGTATGTTAATTCAGAAAATATCCAAGAACTTAAGTCTAAGGCGCTTCATATCAACCCGGATGTTTTTTCACTTGATATTGATGGTGTTGATTATTATGTAGCTAAAGCTATTATGGACGCTGGGTTTCGCCCGAAGATATTTGTGGTTGAATATAATTCAGTTTATGGACCAGATAGGAGCATGACAATTCCTTATCGGCATGACTTTGTTTTTTCAAATGCGCATTCAACTCAACTTTATTATGGTGTATCTATTTCTGCCTGGAGAAAATTATTTACTAATCATGGGTATAAATTCATTGCGGTTGATCGCCAAGGAGTTAATGCCTTTTTTGTTGACCCAACTTGCTTTAATTCAGAATTTTTGAGTAAGCTAAAAAGCCCAGAGTTTATAGAAAATGCTTATCAGCTCAAAAAATTTAAAGGAGCTCATGAAAAGCAATTTAAATTAGTTGCAGATCAACAGTATGTAACGATTTAATATAAATGACGGATCTTATTAGAGGCGGCATGGATGGGGGGAAGCAAGAGCTTAAGCTATCAATCTGCATAGCAACCTATAATAGAGGCGCTTTCATTGCTGAAACTTTGGATTCAATTCTTATTCAAATGCAGCCAGGGGTTGAGCTCATTGTTCTGGATGGTGCATCGCCCGATGATACTCAAGTGGTAATCAAGGGTTACCAATCAAGATTTCCTTTTATTCAATATTATCGGGAATCTGTTAACTCTGGAGTTGACCGTGATTATGATAAGGCCGTTAGCTATGCAAAAGGTGATTTTTGCTGGCTAATGACTGATGATGATTTGTTAAGGCCGGGCGCAATATCTCGTGTTATGGATAATTTATCTGTAGAGACCGATCTTATCATCGTAAATTCAGAGGTTAAAAATGCTGATTTTACAAAACTCTTAAACGATCGATTCCTAAAATTTAATTCTGATAAAGAATATTTCCCGATTGATGGAGAAAGACTATTTATAGAAACCGCACAGTATCTTACTTTTATTGGCGGTGTTGTTATTAGGAGGATTTTATGGTTAGAGCGAGATAGGAAATCCTTTTACGATACATTGTTTATTCATGTAGGCGTTATATTTCAGCATTCACTAGCCAATAGAACCCTTGTGCTTTCTGAACCCCTAATTACAATTCGATATGGTAATGCAATGTGGTCCTCGCGAGGTTTTGAAATTTGGATGTTTAAATGGCCAGAATTGGTATGGTCGTTTTGTGGTTTTTCAGAATACTCAAAGTCTCAAATTTGTCCTAGGGAGCCATGGATGAGGCTGAAAGATCTTGTACTCTATCGAGCCATCGGTGGGTATGGAATGTCTGAATGTCAAAGTTTCTTAGAGGCCCGAACAAATAGATTTAAACTATGCTTATATAAAGCGATAGCAATATTCCCAGCGTCAATTATAAATTTATTTGCTTGTCTTTATTGTGCTTTAATTAATAGAAAGGCTCGGTCTGGCTTGTATGATTTAGCCCGAAGTAGGCATGCTACATGGGGTAGTCGTTTGCTAGGAAAATTATTTCTATGAAAAATGGCATAAAAACTGCATTAATAACGGGAATAACAGGACAAGATGGTTCGTATTTAGCAGAGCTATTACTTGGCAGGGGATATCGAGTTATTGGCGCTGTCAGAGTTGATCAACACGCTGGGAATGTTATGCCTAGTTTATTAAGCCGCGGTGTTAAGTTAGTTGAATGGGACATGATGGATCAGATCAGAATGTCGTCAGTATTAAAAGAGTATCAGCCCTTAGAAATTTATAATTTAGCTGCTAATTCTTCTGGAATTGGTATGTATGAAGACCCTGTTGGAATGGCAGAGGTAAATGGGATATCAGTAGCGCGAATACTCGAATCAATACGTAAAGTGGATGTCAAGATTCGTTTTTGCCAAGCATCAAGTCGTGAAATTTTCGGTGAGCCTATTGTCAGTCCTCAGTCTGAATCCACAAGATGTAATCCACGAAGCCCTTATGGTGCAGCTAAGCTCTATGCAGATTCAATGATTCGAATCTACAGGCAGCGCTATGGAATATTTGCGTGCTCAGCAATTTTATTTAACCATGAAAGTCCCCGACGAAGTCTAGAATTTGTTACGCGAAAGATAGCCTATGGGGCTGCAAGTATTAAGCTTGGACTTGCCAAAGAATTATTACTTGGAAATCTAGAATCACAGCGAGATTGGGGGTTTGCTGGCGACTATGTTCAGGCTATGTGGTTAATGCTGCAGCAACCATGTGCAGATGATTATGTAATAGCAACAGGCAAAGCCCACTCAGTGAAACAATTCTGTGACATTTCCTTCAGTCATCTAGGGTTAAATTATCGAGACTATGTACGTGAGGATATTACTGCTTATCGGTACTCTGAATCAGCTCCATTAGTTGGATCAGCAAAAAAAGCTAATCAAAAGTTAGGGTGGTATCCTAAAACCAGTTTCGAAAAATTAGTTCACATGATGGTCGAAGCAGAATTTAATAACAACAAGAGCCATTTAGATTCATGAGAACGAAAATATTATATTTAGAGCTTACCAATAAAAGCTTGTGTATAAAAAATCCTAGAAAAAATTTGCCAACTGATTTTAAAAAAGTATAAATAAAAATAAAACAACCTTGAACATAGTTAATTCTCTATCAGTTGGATAAGTTTGTTTTTGAGGCTTATAAATCTCCTTATAAGCAAAATTTTTTAGATTTGTGTTGTGAAATTAAGAAATAAATAATGAATAAAATAATTGCACTGATAGTGAGCTATAACAATGCGCTTGAGTTAAAAAATACAGTGATTCACTTAATAAAACAAGTGAATGAAATTTTAGTTTTAGATAACAATTCTAATTCTGAAGAATTAGAATTGTTATCAGGTATTTGTGATGAGTTAAAAGTAGAGTTCATTCAACTAAAAAAAAATTATGGTATTTCTGGCGCTCTAAATTACGGATTTAAGTTAGCAAAATTAAAAAAAGCAAGGTGGGTATTAACAATGGACCAAGATAGTGCAGCAATGCCTGGAATGGTTAGTAATATGATTAAGGCAGCATTACAATACGGCGATGAAGCTATTATCTGCCCCACTATTTTAAAAGATTCTGATTTAAAAGAATTTGATGAAAAAAAAAGGAAGCATAATATAGAAATTAAGTCATCAATTACTTCAGGAAACTTAATTCCAATGGAATTATTTGAGCAAGTTGGAGAATTTAATGAAGACTATTTTATAGATTCCGTTGATTTTGAGTATAATTTAAGAGCAAGAAATAAGGGCTATAAGATAATCCAATCTGGTGATGCCTATTTAAAACATAAATTAGGTGATTTGAGGATAGTCAATCTTATTTTATATGAATGGAACTATGTAGTTCATAATCCTTTGCGTAGATATTATATGTATAGAAATCATATAAAACTCTCTAGGGATTATTTTCGGATTTACCCTATATTTATTATAAAAAAAACATTATTAATTATATTTATGTTGATTGAAATACTCATTTTTGATAAAAATAGATATGAAAATATAAAATATATTGTACTTGGCATCAAGGATGGAATTATGAATCGAAATAGTCTAAATGGTAATTAATAAGATTTCAGGGATTTTTACATTCTTATTAATTTTTGGAGCGATAGTTATACCAAGGGCCTATTCAAATATAAAGTTAATAATTCTTGTTTTTTTACTTGTAACAGTTTTAATTAATAATTATATTAGGTCATCACATTATAAAAAAACTAGAATATTGTCATTTTATGTAGCCCTAGCTTTGATCAATTTGTCTCCTATTGTTGTTGGTTATATATCTGGAAATAGCATTATTGCAATAGAGGATGGTCTTAGGCTTGGTATTATTTTTCCTATTATCTTTAGTGTATTGTGGATATCTTTGATTGATTACAAATATGAGAATTTTATTGATGAGACATTACGATTTTCAGCTATTACTTTATTTATTTTAATAAGCCTTACTATTGTCCAGTCCTACGGCCTAATTGATATTTTTTCAACAGGGTTTATAGAAGAAAACAATCTTTATGTTGGATTTCATGATGGTTTTATTCAGATCGTTTCACACAACATTGCATCATTATTTTTTATTGTTGGCTATCTTCTGTATAAATTTTTAACAAATAGAGGGGTTAATAGTAATTATGATAAATTAGTACTATATGTAATTTTATTTATCTCTTTGATAAGCGGTCGTCGTGCCCTTCAGTATATAATAATTACTTCCCCGATATTAATTTTAGCCACTGCTTATATTTTTTCTGAAACAAACTTTATTTTTAAAAAACTGATAAAAATATATATCTTCATTGGTGTTTTAATTATAATATTTCTAATCTATGCATTTAGTATAAACTTAATATCATATGATAGTTTTATTGGTAGATTTGCTGACACTTTTGCGGATGATAAGGGTGCTCGTATTTCCCAAATGTACGCATTGTTTGGTGGTTTTCTTGAGAGTCCAATTTTGGGAGCGGGTATAGGATCATATGTTGGAATTATTAGATCTGATTTTCCATGGAATTATGAACTTACTTATTTTCAATTGCTGTTCAATTATGGTTTTATTGCAACCACTGCTCTAGCTTGGTTATTCATAAGAGAGATTTTAGTAATCAGGTACAATGCAAATACATTAGACTATAAATACGATGATTGTACTAAGTCAATTTTTAATGGCTTATTATTTTTATTTTTGGGAGCTGCAACTAATCCTTATCTATCATCATTTGAGTTCCTAATTTACTTTGGGATAATTCCATTCGCAGCTTCTATTCCAAAAGTTAAGTTTGCAAAATGAAAAATTTAACATTTATTTGTGTTAACTACCATAATATAAAATTAACAATTCAGCTTTGCGACTCACTCAAGGCGCAAAAAGATACTTATTCTGAGTTTCATATAAATTGTATTATTGTTGATAATTCTTCAAATGATAAGCAGTCAATTGAGCTAATTGATTACTGCACAAGAAATACAAGTACTTCTCACAAATATAAATATAGTGATCCTGGTAAAAATTTAGGATATTTTGGTGGGTTAAATTTTGCAATCAAAGGTTTAGATATCTCTGATCTTGATTACTTAATCATTGGAAATAATGATTTGCAGTTTGATAACAGTTTCTGTATCAATTTAATTAATAATGTATATGAACCCAATGTATTTGTTGTGTGTCCTGATATTGTATCAAGGGATGGCGGACATCAAAATCCACATGTTTTAAAACAACGAGATTTAATTAAGATAAATTTATTGAAGTTATATTTTTCTAATTACTATATCGCTCGTTTTATGGCCTTACTATTAAAACTCTTTCGTCCAAAAAAATATCTACCGCTTCATGATGCTTCAGAAATTTTTATGGGTATAGGTGCATGCTACATATTAATGCCATCATATTTACCTAATTTTAAATTTCTCAATTATGATTCTTTCCTTTACTCTGAGGAGGCTTACTTTTCTAATCAAATCCATTCTGCAGGAGGTATTTTGTGGTTTGATCCGTCACTTCGTGTCTCTCACTTTGATAATGCTACGTTATCTCTTTTGCCAAAGCGTGCTACCTATGAATATGAAAAGACGAG
>Ga0208741_10000227_pt1 | contig 31057 bp, 1 predicted proteins | sample CryBogCBE03Jun09_FD_184576 | JGI IMG/M metagenome (GOLD analysis project Ga0208741, IMG submission 184576) | Freshwater microbial communities from Crystal Bog, Wisconsin, USA - CBE03Jun09 (SPAdes) | ecosystem: Environmental > Aquatic > Freshwater > Lake | place: Crystal Bog, Wisconsin, USA...
GCTTATCTCAGATCGGCGGGAACGACTGCCAGAAGAGCTGGAATTGCCAAGCTGACCCGGTAGCCGCGGGAATTCGGAACTCGAACCTGTAGCCGACGACTCCATGCATGCGTCATATGATTGGTGTGCTTCGCTGACGCGTATTGACTCTTCTTGCGTAGACTGACGGAGAATGGGTCGAGAGGAGCGAGTAGACCAAGTACGAGCACGAGTTTGTGCGGAGGAGGACTCCTGGAGGTGAATACTTCGTACGGGGTGAGGGTCCGTCCAACTGGTAGAACGATGTGGGCTACCTTGTCCGACAGGGCCGGCGCCAATGGGAGCATTTCCGTGGCGACTACTGCGTGAACGCTGGCGATTCAGTTCTGCTGCGTCGGAGCGGATTGGTGCAGGCGGAGGCACTGGGGTACGTGGGAACTGTGTGTGTCGTTGCGCAGAAGGCCCACGCAGTGGGGATAGCTGCCTTGTCCTAGTGGGTCGGTCGGAGCGCGAGGCTCCTCGTTGCTTATTGGCTTCAGAGGAGTCTCGTTGGCGTTTGCTGCTGCTAGGAGGACTTGGCCTTGGACCAGATACATGAGTTGGTGCGCCTGAGCCAACGGGTTGCCTTCTAGCTGCGCCTCTTGCGTCGGCAGGTAGATCCGAGAAGGGCTCTCGGCTTGTCGCAGTTGTCCGCCATAACACGCTATGCGGGAAAGCTTCAGCTGCAATCGGTAACGTATGGAGGGAATTAACTTCACTAAGTCGTAAGCTCGCATCTTCGATGAGGTCATTAGCGTGAGTTCCAACAGAGACAGCGGGAGCAACAATGTCGAATGTTGCTTCAGTAATTTCCGGAGCGTCGATGGCCGGCACCCTCTGCATATCGGCGTAGAATTGACGCAGCGAAAGCAGCCTGTCTGGGGAGCCAAGCCATCCAGTTGCGATTAATGAACTGATGGAGTATGAGTGGCTGTTGGCGTGATGCATGCCGCGAAGCACCGCATGTTTCCGCGCATCGAGCATTATGCCAAACGCGAGGCGGGTCACTTGCGTTCCTAATGTGAAGGCCGGGAACGCCAATCCAACTTGGTGAGTAATTGCCATGCCGCCGTTCATGTCACTAACTTGATTGGCAATCTCATGTAGCAACTCAGCTCGCGCGTTGAAAATATATTGATTGAGCTTACGGAGGAGTGGTTCAAGTACTTTCGCACTGATGTCGTGCAGTGGTACCAGGGCCGCCGCCAATGCTGCGCACACAGATAAAATTGCCATGACCGGGGTGATTGAGACGTCTCGCGCAGCGCGTTGATCCGCCGTTCCAACTTCCACACTTCTGGGGGAGAGAACGTCGTCGCTCGCAAGCTCAGCACTGGCAGCGATTAACGCAGGTAGCGCAGCGCAGAGGTTGCGGGTAGCTGAGTCCCACTCATCAGCCAGGGCAGTGAGGTTGACTTCCGGATCAAATAGCAGAGAAGGAGACAGCTTACTATGTTCCTTGATGTTCAAGTGAATATTTATGTTAAAGGGGACAATTTTCATTCCTTCAACACAGGCGTAAGTGTAGCCTTTGAGTTGAAAGATGATAGCTTGCGGCCTCAGCAGTGGTATCGACAAGGTGTATAAGAGGCGGTGCATGTGAAGCATGCCTTCTTGCTCAAGCTGCCTGAGCGACATCGCTTGTACTGGAAGGAGTCTGCCTGTGCGGCTGCGCTGTGCCGTGAGGAGAGTACTGACTTCATCAAGGTCCTCTTCAGGGTTGTAGAGTTCCAGAAATGGATGCGATAATGTGTTATGAACCCTGCTATTATGACGCTGTAACATAGCCAGTACTGGCTGAATCAAAAATCGTAAGATGTGAAGTCTGCTGATAGGCGGCGGGAGCTGTGCTATTCCAATGGACAAGGCCGGCGGTTGAAAGCAAGCAAGATGCCCATACGCCGAGTCTGGTCCCTGCAAGGCACACCAAAGTAAAGTAAACATGGACAGTATCCAAGCGGCTATTTGCTCGGCAGCAAAATGAGAGTGTTTGAGAGGTTCTTGAGTGTCCATGAGATTAGTTTGTCGATGCTGGTGAGCATTGGTAAGATAGAAGTTTAGTTGGGTTATATGGAACGACTCCATGGCAAGTCGTGTTGGTCGTGTAAACAACTCGACTTGCTGCGGGTCGCCAATGGCTGGGATTCCTAATTTGTGGATTTCCGCACACAAGGTACTTGCAGTTTCGCCTAACGGAATCTGCTCAGCCTCTGGACTGCACATGATGTCCGCAAGGGTGTCGGTATCCCATTCATGAGTGGCCCGTATGCATGCCCATGCTTGCATGAAGCGGAGATTGCCTGCACTCTTGGCATCCAGGGGGGAATCAGGGATGATTTTGTTGACGACTAGGTGCTCAACTGCGATGTTGGTGGCATGAGTATGTAGGAATAACTCAAATATAACAGTGAGGACATTTTGGTCGGTAAGGATTTGTCGCGCTGCTCGCAATTGCTTAGCTATCTGTCCTCGCACATTCTGAGGTTGGGCGCTTCTAGTTGCTGTGTCCGCTAGAGAGTCAATGATCAAGACATTATGTCTGGCAATTGAATCATGGATGAATGGGAGAGCCATAGGTGGCCCAGGCGATTGGAAATTCGGAGCGGATTGGGGATGGCGGACTGCAGAACGGAGTGGCCGAATGGCCGGATTGCGCGATCGAATAAGCGTGTCAAATTCCTGTGCCTTTGCCATAATGAGTGGCACCAACGGAGCCGGAATCGGTAACACCATTGTAGCAGGGTAGACATGCTCCTGGATCGCTGAGCATAACTGATCATTTGGTTCAGTGGGTCGCTCGAGTCTGTTAGAGACTGCGGCAGCTAAATGCTCATTGAGTGGATGAGGGGGATCGACCGCGGGGGAGGCTAGCAGTCGCGCTATGTGATGGCTGATCCGGTCCATAAAGCTGATTCGCGACGCGGAGGTTTGCCCTGCCGAGTTAATCGGGAGGGCCTGATTCAAGTGAGCGTATAGTGGATGGGCTTGATCAAGCAAGTCTGCATCACCTACTTCCGTGATTAGGTCGCGACCGAATTGTTCGAGGAGAGCGTTGATATGGTTGGTGGGATGCAACAGGATGGGTCGCGCTGTTACGCCTGCTTCGCAGTGACCTAGTAAGGTTTGCGAGTCCATAGCATGCGTTATAATCCACAACCAGAAGTGTGGATCCGCGATCGCATCGATTAGATCAGGCGCTGTCATGAACAGGTCTGCGTAGGGACGTTGCCCACTGTATGTCCGGGTGGTGTCGATGGCGTGTAGTGCCCATTGCTCGAGCGCAGCGTCTGCGCGAGATGATCCAACCACGTCGCCTAAGAAAATGGCAAGGTGTATTTCAGGGGGTACAAGGACCATCTGCTCCTCATACCGTGAGGGCATTAGTCCCGTTGAATCAAGATCGCTGTACAGTTCAATGGCTTCCCGTAGCGTGAGAACTACGACGCTATACTCAGGGCTATCTGCCGACATATTTCGCAAAGGCTCTAGTAGCAGGGATTCAATTTTAGGTAACCCGAAGACGCGAAAGAAACAAAACAGATCGTGGGGCGCAAGTTGGACATCAGGAGGTAGGACAGGAAAATGTGAGGGATGAGGAAAAGAGTCCATTAGGGATGACCACCAGTTTTCAAATAACTGATATGCATATACAGGTCTGAGGGCCAGTGATTGATCAGCATCTGCTATTTCGTTAGTGAGGGTCACTGCTTGGCTTGCTTGACGCGATATTACGTTGGGGGTAGGACAGATATGATCTAAGACTGTGATGGTGACTTGCGGGTTGCCTTGGGGAGTAGCACCTGTATCACTGAATGCGAATTCCCACTTGGCCAAGGCCTTTGTAAACATATTTGCCCGGGCCAATCGTGTGCGGCATTGGCGGGGATTGGCACAGATGCAAATGGACACATGAGTGATAACTGGCGGCGGAAGGTCGCTAGTCAGCGGTGCACTGAACTGGAGGTCAAATAAGTTTGGTGCACGAGACAAATTGTTGGTGACCATAAGTGCAACGGCGTGCGCTAGTAATTCGGGTACAGGTGGTAGGTCTTGGCATGCTGCACATCGTTTCCCCGTAATACTTTCGGGAGATTCTTGCATCTTAAAGATAAAACATTGCCGCTGACTTGGTTGTGGATAGACAAACGGCGTTAGCCAGCTCCAGATTAATTGGTGATGACCCGCCGATAAATTAGGTGCTTGAAAGCGTCGAGCTAAGTCTGGTCTGATTAAGAGCTGCTCATATGCTGTCTGCCATTGTTCGTTTGTGTAAGCAGAAGTTGCCGTGCGTTCGTCGCTTGATAGTAAGGCCAGCCAAGAGAAATGCGTCCGTGTAGGTGGTGTTGACTCTGGCATTTCCTCGTCGTCGTCGTGTGCGCTCGCTCGTGCCTCGTCTTGTTGCAGGGAATGGGAGCGCTGAGACTCAGCAGGGCTTGTTGGAGAAGAAGCAGCTGCCGCCCCTTCCACTGGGGCGTAATCACTTGGCCCTGACGGAGCTCCTACTTCAACCTGATCCTGTTCGCCCAGTGATCTTTCTGCTCCTAGTGCGGTAGGAATGTTGTCTGCCTGTGTTTGTGGTGGGGATGGTGAAGGTGGCGACAAGGGGGAGAGAGTGCCGTGTGCTGATGATGTTTCCTTTTCCTCGACGTGAAGCGTTGTATCTATCTCCATCATAGATCCCGTTGCGATCGTGGAGACATGGCTGGCTGACAGCACTTTGTCCAGTGTGAATCTCATGCTATTCCATTGATGATATGCAGCGTCGTCCCTGGGAGTCCACGGTGCTTCTTCTTGTACTGATCCATTTTTGATAGTATGAAGTCTCGGCTTGTCAGGGCCTGGCACGAGTGTCAGTATGCGGGACTCAATTGGAGAGCGCTGGGAAGTTTCGCCTTGTAATGTCCGGTACCCCAACAGGGAGCATAGCGAATTGATAGCAGCGAGCTGGTTACTTGGGAGTTTGTCAATAAGGGCGGTCAACGGGGGGAGACTGTGAGTGGCAGTACGTTGCATAGCACTATGCTTAGATCCGTAGATCATGTGAAGCCGGGGCATTATGCCAGACAGGTCGAAGTTGACCATGCGACTTATATGCAACATAGAGGCATGGAAATGTCGAGATAGTACTTCGTGAGGCAGAATGATCGTAATTGACTCGCCGTTGGACCATCCATGGCTGAGCGCGGAGGAGATTTGAGCCAACCAAGCGGACAATGGGTGATCAAATATTGAACAGGGTTGTCCGTGTTCTGCTTCAATAGTGTTCCATGCAAACTGGGTGAAAGGAGGCAGGAGGGGGTTGGGACGGGCTTCGTGTGGTTCAACCATCAGCTTAATCAGCCACTGTACTGGGTCTCTTGTCATGAATATGGTGAAACAAGGACCTGCTAAAGGGAACAAGAATGGCAGGGGAGAAGAGTGCTTCCAATGAATGGCGCCTAAGCTCTTCCATGTACCTGTGCCGTTAGGGGGATGCACTATTACTTTAACGTGGGGTAGACCGGTTGCCATGCTGTCCAAACTTAGTTCATTAATGGCGGCCGAGGTTGACACGGTTGAAGTGGAAGTTGCTAACACATCATGAGAATGCCTTGTAAAGAGGTCCTGCATGAGGTTGGTACCAGCATTATGCATACCAACAACAGCAACATTGAGGTGGATTTGTGCACTTGGATATTGAGAATCATTGGGGGCAAGGGTTTGCATTGGTGCGGTGCGAATCATGTGCTGCACAAGTTGGGCTACCAATTCCTGCACTCTAGGGTGATTGGGTGGACCATAGTCAGACCACAATTGGAGTTGTGTACTAGGATTGCCACAAAATTTCTCCTGATGCTGGATTGTGGAAACCATGATTCGCCTCATAATGGGAGTTTCCATGATTTTTGAAATTAAGTCCGCCCGAAGGTTGGGTGCGCTGGGCTTGCGAAACGTGGCCATAAGGTCATTTGCATCGAGTTTTGCTCCAGGAGCCGGGAAGAAAAGAGATGATGTGAGCCAGGCAAGAGCTGCCATTGGGGAGACAACCGGATATTTGGGCGTTTCTTGTACTGAGGGGAAGACCGGCCGTGAGTCAATCTTGGCTGTGTGAGCGAGATTATCTACTACACAAGTAGCAAAGTGTTGACAAAGATTTTCAGCTAGAGTTATTGCATCCGCCGGCGGCTCATCGGATGATTCATGTAGCCATAATACGTTAGCAATCTCATAGATGGCTTTTTTCATGGCTGCAGCTAATGGGGCATTTCTCGTTTGTTTGCGCGCATAGGTGCGAAAATGTTTGAATTGTGCACTTATGTATGAGAAGCATTTGTCGTATGGACTAACTGCCAGCAGTGCATCAATGAAAGTGACACTGCCATTACGTGCCCTGGTCATCATAACAGTGGCCGAGTATGGGTCTGTAACTCCTCCTGACATGCAATTACAAACCGCCCCCATGGTGAGTCCTATGGCACCTTTTGCTGTGAATAATCGTTGTTGCATGAGGGCAAACAAGGTTTGCGTGGGAGTAAGCTGTGAGCTGTCACTTCCTCCGTACGTTGGAGCTCCAACGTATTTTCTTTTGCCATCAGGCGAGCTTTGTCGGAGGGTTTGCGTAAGGTGAGCTAAGGTATTGTGATTAGGAGTGCTGGAATTGCAAGTCTTGCAAGTGCAGGGGTTGGCAATGATTTGCTTGGCTGCGTTATTCAATGCGCATTTGTATCGTTTAAGGTACTGATTATGTTCTTCACTGTAGGCTGCAAGCGAGGGGTCCTGAGTGAATATTATTGCAGGAAAGAATGTGGCGTTAGTGGTGAGCGTGCCTATAGTAGGAAACACGTTATCAGTTTTTGTTAATGCCAAGAGCCACTGATGAATTATTGCTTGTTGGGCTAAATTGGGTCCCAAGGCGTCGTCCTCATTATGGCTGGCTGACTCAGGGACATTACCATGTTTGGGAACATGGAAGAATCTCATGCCACTGTGCTCATTAAGGCAAGGCAGCAATGATGCAATAGGGGAATTGGGGAAGGGCTCCACTTCATCTAATGCCTTACAGAATCCGTAAATGATGGGCCTTATGAAGAGGGCGCTGAGTTCGTCTGCGCGCATGTTGTATGCAAGAGCGTGCATATTGCCTCTTTTGCCCAATGTTTCATACCTCCTGCTTCGAAATGGCATCGTAGTGCAGAGCTGAGCAATGAGTATTTCTGGATGATGAAGCACGAAAAGCCCTATGCTTTTTTCGATGGCATGAAATAATGATAGCACTCCTTGCATGAGGACTTGTTGAGAGACTGTCGTGGGTTGACCTGGCGTGTATCGGAGGTGAAGCACAGCTGTATGAATCCGATATCCCACGTTCATAATTTTAGTGGGGGCATCAATCATGTGCTTGGCCGATTGACAGAGAAAACGCGAGAGCTCATTGCACAGTTTGAGGCCATTGGTTTCTTGCAGCAGCTGAACCAACGCTGCAATTTCGTCGTCATCAAAGAAGGTCAGCGTAGGCTTGCTCAGTGCGGCATCTGGCGCGGTGGCAATATCGTTTGCGAATGTGCAAACTAATTGTAGTAGTGACGCCGCATTAGTTTGCATACCTCCTTCCATGAGAAAAGGATCGAAACATGTGCGACAAATCTGCTCGCAGGTAGCCAGGTACTCCGCTTCATTTTCTTTAGTGTTTGTTGCCGGCGGAGCAAAGGATAAGCATGTAGTACCCACTGGAAATGCTGCCGCGGCGCTCATCGTAGCTTGAGCTTTCTGAGCGCGTATCGATCGTCGCGCATGATCAGGCGAAAAGCGCCGCAAGAGGTTAGGAATTTGAGGAAGGTCCTGAGATGGATCTCCTATGAGCACTGAAACTGGAAGAATTCCAGGCTCCGCGGAAGTGAACTTCTCAACTATGATAGCCTGAGTGATGTCTGGCTTTTGTGCCTCATCCAAGAAAATAACGCGAGCTTTGTGTGCAGCAAGTTTGTGAACCGCATGATGAAATGTATCGGTCGTAGTTATCAAAGTGATCAATCTAGACTGTCCTCCCATGTCCTCTTGAGCCACGACAAGGATTTTACGAGGATCAAATGAGGGCGACGCTACAATGGGGCATAATCCAGAGGTGTCATCTCCGCCTTCTCCTCTTACTCCATCTAATTGAGCGTCTGCAATCACATGCACGATACTATCTGATATAGTGCGCGGAGCCTTGGGGGACAGAGGACCTAATGGCCTGTCTTCCGGCCGCAGCATTATTTTGTCGGTAAGTAACTTTGAAAATGCTGTTAACGGGCTATTGGCCGTGGCCATTACAACGAGTTTAGCTGAGGTGGACTGTAATGGCTGCCTCGTATTCTTTAAGAAAATGAGGGCAGTGTACAGAAGGCCAATCATGGACAGAACATATGTTTTACCGGACCCTGCTGGTCCAAAAATGCGTATTCGATTGCCCGTTCGAACGCCGGTAAGCATGGACAGGATTTGGCTACGCGAGCTCGAGGCTGACATGTCGATGCACTTATCAGGAAATCGCGAGAAAAATGGAGTGAGCTCTTTGGAGAATTTGGTGTATTGGCCAACAAACCAATTTGTCACTGTACTGGGGGGTTGGATGGTGGAGAGGGTTTCATCAATGAGATCTTCGAGCAGCTCAAGCGGTAAGGAATCAGCGGTGGTGCGGATCCAAGAGTTGCTGCCTTTAAGGCTGCAAATATCCGCTTTCAAGGTGGTTAAGTCGTTACGCAGGGATGTCATCTCTGCTCGCTTAGACATGCTTCCTGCTTGGTCCAGATTGAATAGGGCAGGTGCAAAAAAGGGAGCGTAAGCCATGATTATCATAATTAACAACGCTTCGGAAAAAAGTGGGTCCACCGTGGAGAAATTGCCATATAGGAGCTTGACCGGCGAGCTAGGCCAAAGTCGACGAAATGGCAACGAAGTCCTCTGCAGCGCTTCTTTCAGCTTGGTGTGGTCGTGCTTTTGATCTCCTTGAATCATGTTGAGAACATTGGTCATAAGGGAATTGGAGGCGAACTTGGAGACATGCTGAGGCTTTGCTACTAACAATGATTTCGCGTCCAATCCATTAAGGAGAGAGGACGTGTTGGGAACGGCTAAACAGATCGTTCTGTAGGTGAAGAATGCTCCTTGCAGCGACGGTTCGGTTCCGAGCGCCTTGACATCCCCTGTAGGATCATTTGCCTGTGCTAATTCCTGAACCGCGTTGGCACTATATGCGTATTGCAATAGCTCAGCTATTTGGGTACCATTGGCTTCAGCAGCTCCCATAACCCTTCCCGCGAAGTGGATTTCAGAGTGACCGGCTCCAGCTTCACCCTCAGGGTCATCTTTAAGATGAGTGACAGTGGCGGTCAAAACGTCATCCTGCCGTAATCCATATTTGGGAATACGCTTTACTGTAGATGCATCAGTATCGTGCTTTGCGTTGCTCGCAGAGAAAAAAGTAAAGACGTATGCTGGTGCTTGGAGCGCCCCATCAAGTCTGTCAAGCGTAAGCGGAATGTGACTATCTGCAGGGCCCATTATAGTATGGATGGCAAAAGTGACCACGGAATGCGCAGAGTGACGCACGATGCTTTTGGGACGCAACGCTAGTAATCGAGTGACAGAGAGTTGAACAAACTGCCATGGTTCACGTTTAAGTTTCCACGGACAAAATACTGCCCCAATATGCTGAATAGAATCCTCGATGATCTGATCCGTATAATCGTCAGATTGTTTGGCGCTGACTGTCCACTCGATTGTGGGTTGTCGTACTGTGGGCACCCCAGGCCCTGCTTTTTGGCGAGGGAGGTAATGTACTAATGACGTAAAAAATTGGGCAAGTCCATTAGGCAATAGATACAATGCCATTAAGGCTGCATCAAAGTCATTTAGGCTGATGGCCATTTGGAGGGTTGCCTGAATGGAAGAAGGGTCCGGGATTGGCAGGAGGCTGATGAGGCATAAGAAGTAGGAAAAGACCGCTGGAGAATTAATCACCAGAGCCTCATGTTTAGTATCGTCGACGCGCAAATGGGGTTCCCTTTCGTCTTCGCCTTCAATGATACCAAATTCGTTGCCAAATGCGTGAGCATAGGACGAGGGGATTGGGTCTGTATGGGTATAAGCATGTGCTTCATGTATGATTTCGCTGGCCGGATCTTGACGGGTGTCTTCATGAATTCCCTCAAGTTCCCGCTCTTCGTCAGAGCCATCAGCATCGCTGTCTGTGGAGTTTTTTGCCGAATGATATACTGTACGCAGAGTGGCATCATCGGGTTCATATCTACAACTATTGATAGTTAGAATTGATGCACCAGACATTCCGACAATGGCCGCCCGCAATTCATCAGAGGTCTGTGCGTTTATAACATCCGCAAGAGCATGCCCGATGGCGGCCGGGAAGGTAACCAGCGATTTTTGGAGCAATTCAATTAGAGTGACTTGGATAGGGCTATGAGAACCGTTTTCATTATGACACCACTGGGACAGGATATGGCTCAGCCGTGCTAGTGTTTCTACATGATTGCGAATGGCAGGAGCGGTTTCAAGCCAGGGATTGCCTGCCCGGACTGATGTTGGCGACATGTCGCCCATCTTGCCATCCAGCAAGGCAATCAGCATGTTGAAGAATACATCTTTGACAGAGGCGGGAGCTACGGAGGCGATGAAGATAGGCTGTTGAGTCGTAATGGTACAAAGTGTTTCATCTAATGCACATGAGGAAGGGTGCGGTTGGTTGGGCCTAAGCAGCCATTCGAACAATGCCGGAATGTTGTAGCCATTAATTATGGGGCGAAGATCATGGGGAGATGACCCGCTCTGCCACATATTTAGCGATGCCAATTTAACATTAATACAAGAATGCCGTAAGGCTGGTGGCAGTTCTGCAATGTTCAAGGCACATAATTGATCCTCAGCATGGGAAACTATGGCGACCTCGGAGCTATTAGAGCATAGATCGGCAATTATTGACCAGTCATGCACGCTCATAGCAGGTGAGATAAGCACTGAACGAACTTCGACGGCGTGATGCAGTTTGAGCATGTGATGGAGTGCACCTGCCATCTTGGTACCCGCAGAGAAAGAGTAAATGCAATATGTCGGGAGGGTAGGGCATAGTTCACGTACCAATTGATGCAATCGCGCAGCAAGTAGTGAGATGGCTCCTTCATCGCCTGCTGCTTCATGCATGGCCCTAGGTTCATCGGCTACCAATGATACAGTGGATAGCTGCGCTGTGATTGCCTCAGCATTGCTCATACTAACAATGCTCGTGGGCACGTAGCTTCTGTTGATAGTGGTGTCAATAGGTCGCAAGCTATGTCCGTATTGAGCCGAACCAATCCATACCTCGACTGGGGCGGAGCGCGTCAACTCGGGTATGCCATCGGGCGTATCAGCAAAAAGCCCTGGTAGATGGATTAGGACTGTAGTGGTTGGACAATCCTCCTCAGTATCTTGCATTGCCTGTGGTTGCCGTTGTTGCTGGTGCTGCAGGGGTGGGGCTGCTAAAGCCTGATAATTGATTCGTATTGCCGCTCTGAAGGGAAGATTGGGCAGCCATATCCACTGGGGGCGTTGGCACGAAGGCAATATATTTGCAGGGACGGCAACAGTGCTTTCATTATCCATTATGGACGGGACGCTGGATTGCCTGTCACGTAGTGCAAGGGTCTCCGAAGCCACAAGATTTGGAAGTTCCTGTGTCGTGCCTTTCTGACGGTGGTGAGAGAAAGGGAGAAAGTATAAACGATCAGTAAATGTGCCATGAGTGGCTTTCTGCGAGCACTGTTCAATCGGGAGTAACTCTGCTATAACAGCGAACACAGGGATACATTGACTGGGGGCTGGTCTGTCATCAGATGTTCCCATGGTGGTATGATCGGTCATCAACAGACATGACCCAGCGGCAGCTGGTATGGTTTCGGCAGCACATAATGGCGTATGCCAGTTGGATTTGATTTGTTGCGGGCTTCCTTCTTGCATCGGTATAATCGGGAATGTAACTCCAACTGTTCCATCGGGAGGCGGAATTGGAATAATAATCCTCTTAGTGCCCCTCGCGGATCCTAAGGGAAGATGAGTAAATGCCCTAATACGCTGCTGTTCTTGGCCTGACATGTATAGGGTTTCGCTAAGTCTATGCATATGTGACGTGTGGGGGCGGGAAAGTCTGGCGACTACATGGAGTTTAGCTACGTGATACGCATGCTGAAAGGGCGCAGGGTTGGTTGCAGCAGCCCCAAATATTGCATTGATGGTGGCAACAAGATCCTTTGTTGCTTCTGCGTCCATCCATTCAATTTGCCATCGCTGGCGTAGATACGTCCATGAGAGGCATGAAAGTGCCGATTCTGTGGTTGAGTCGGCCAGTTCATACAAGAATGTGGTGATACGCTCCAGTGATGTCCTAATTTGGTCAGTGGCCGGAATATGGGTGTGCAGCGAGCAGTATCCAAGTATGCGACTCCATTCTTCAATGGTCATAGACGCGCAAGGAATGTTTTCTTTAGCTAATTCAGGAATGGAGGCCTGATTGCCGTCGATTTGCCGCAACGTGTTTAGTCGGAAAAGCCAGGTGATTATAGTGTTAGTGATTGCATTACGCTGCGACACCCGGTGCTTAGTTAGCCCACCTGCTGAATACACAATAAATGTGCGGATAACTGTACAGGATGGGGTGACATGGCGGGAGAAAGTAGTTGACATTATATCAGCCGCCGGTAATATGATTAACGGTAGAAAGGTAAACGTTAACAGCTTATAGAGGAGGGCCATAGCTGATGCCATCCCTTGCAAGACGGCAATCACTGAGAATTTATGGTAGCCCTTGGAGAGAGCTGGAGTCAATATGGCCGGAATGATGCGAAACACTGCCTCAAAAGCCGAGGTGGCGCTCGACCCACATGTGGCAGCAGACCCTTGAAGCAATCCTGCATATTGAAGGAAGAGCAGCTCGTGACTTGTAAAGCCGTTGGAGCCAGGAAAATCGGAGGGAGACAGAGACAAGGAGGAGAGCTGCTTGGAAACAGAGTCCAGATTAATGGTGGTTGGCGTAAGATGTTCAGCTGCCGTTGGGGAGACACCAATGATGGGCATGTGCGCTAGCAGCTCATTAAGAGCGCTATGGCCGCGTAGAGGCTTATCCCATATTAGGAATTTGGCTCGCGAAGTTTGGAGTAAATTAAGATAGTGAGTGATGCCGAACTCAGGTAGTCTAATGTGGCCTGAATGAATGATGAGGAATTTACCATGAAGAGATTGAATCATCCACTGAATGGCCGATAAAATCGCCGTGAGTGGCTCGAGTTGCTCGCTATACTCGATCACCACGTTAATGTGTCCAGTTGTCCATTCCCCACTTGGCACTAATTCAGCCGAGCAGTCAAATTTCACAGTAGGTTTTGCTTGACCACTCGGTACAGGCCATCCATTGACTTGCAGCAGAATTAATTGCGTGTCAGTTGGTATTTGCGCGGCTGCGGCGCCAAAACAGTCTTTGAATTGCTCGTTCATGGTTGACATTGAAAAAGAGTGCAATGGTTCGGCCGCATCGAGCGTGTATGGGGAGTGAAGGCGAGTGCGAGAATCATCTGTGTCAGGTTGAGCAAATGGGCTTTCATCAAATATCCACTTGAGCTGGCGGCCCGCCTGAAATTGCGCTAACCGGTGCGGGAATTTGTCCGTGTCAAAGGCCTCTGCTACCGCCTTACGCATCACCGCGAGGGTTGACCCTGGATTGTCTTGTGATGGCGCAATAGCGGCGCGCTGTGGAGGTCGGGCCTCTAACGCTGGCAAGACACTACTTGATGCGGCCGTGGATGTGCGGCAGATATCATGCATGGCGTCTGTGTCAACTGGAAAGGCTAAAGGATAATCCTTCTGAATGAGCTGAATGAATGGAAGGAAAGGCTCTCGTTCAACTACTGAGAGGAATTTATGCCGCACAATTTCCTGAGGTTTTTTCTTAGGGGTCCAAGTTGTGCTGGGCACCCCACATCCAGCACTCACTATTTCAATGCCCAAAGCCTGTGTAGCTACATAGAGTTGTTTCCTAGAGGGATAACCTATTGTGACAAATAGGGTTTTTTGCGTGTCAATGGTAGCTACTTGAATTACGAGAGATTGGGCATCAGAATAATATGGATCCATCATAACCAGGTTGACTACTGCAGGCGAAAGCTTAGTTTTGCTGATCGTGAGTTCATCGGTAGCGGGTAGAATGTCGTCGACTGATGTGAATGCGAACGTTTGATCCCTCCATCCTGCAGTGGTAGGCCATTTGGCGTCCCAGTCAGGAAACATTTCTGAAGCGGTGGGAAAATTGTGGACTGAGCTTAATGAACCGGGACCTCCATAGCGCATGATGCACTTGGCGGTGGCTGCATTGAAGTTGAAGGGCCACCCAATTACATCTTTTTTGGAAGCGGGGGGCCAAAACATGGAGCCGGTGCCGAGGGGCATAATTGCGAAGGTTGTGTCGGGCCAATACGTACCTTCTTGCGGATGCAGCGTTAAGTCGGATCCCACAGAGAAGAGCGGCCATCCATTGGATGTTAGCTGCAACGATTTGCGAACGGATCTGCCGATGATAGCCATGACTGTGTGCATTCTTGATTCCTGGGGCCCAGAAATCTGCTGAATGGGAGGAGTGTTGACTGCATCCACCCAGGACGATGGGAGAAGAAAAGTGCGGAGCATAGTCATCCAGTTAGTTTTGTGTCCAACAGAGACAGGAGCTTGGAAAAAGACGCGCATTGCCGCTCTATAGGTGATTGTGGAAGGCATGAAGTACTCGAGCTGTGAGATGGTGGCGGACATGCTGGTTTTGGATGTGGGGAAAACGCACATGGACTCGTTGACTGCTTGCATTATGCTGCTGCCAATGCTGTCACAGTGCGATGATGGGGCGATTGGCAGGGACTGGGTTTGAAAGAGCGCCACATGGGGGGTACGTGCAGCATCAGAGACGCTACCGGTGGTAGTGGCCATCAAGCTATCCAGTACGTGCGCTGCTCCTTGGGTGATAATGACTTGAATTTCGTTATTTTTGGCGCGAAAAAAAACATTATCTAATACCCGTGTGATCGGACCTTCTGATATTTGGCACTGTTGTTCCTGAACGGCCATAGCAGTAAGAGACGTCCACTTGTGAGCATACGGACTGGGATCAGAGGAGTAAGCCCTTCCCAGTCCAATGATGAGGTAACTATCGGGACCGGCGTTACTAGCAGACTCACGATGAGGAACTATTCGGTCGGGACACTGCATAATCCGTAAATGAGAAGCTATGAGGGTCCGTGATCCTTCCAATGTGCATTTGCCTTGTCTGATTTGGGTAGTCGCCGGATGAGATTCTGTAGTTATTGAAGCTCGTTGAGCAAACGGACTGGGGTCAGATGAGTATCTCCTGCCTCGTCCAATGATATGGGGAAGATATGGGCGAAGGTGTGCATGTTTGTCAGGTGCGTGACAGCAAATTATAGCATCCTGGATGTCTGAAAGGGTGGGCCAGTGCAACGATGTACTGTTATGTTTTGACCACGTGGTTGTCTTATTGACTTGTCTGGCCTTATATTCAGCATACGGAGTAACGTTGAGGCACGCGGATGGTTTTCTCTGACGCACTTCCAGCGAAGTTGCCCGTGCGGTTCGGCCGCTCGACTGATTGGCGGAGGTTTTCTGATTCTGCGGACCGTTCTTCCGACGCGGGCGAGCTATTATAGCAATTTCCACATGGGGAGAAGGGGCCGTGTCAGTGTCAGGTAGTAATAACGAAAGTCGAATTCGCTCCTGCTCAAGCCTATGGACACGCCGCTTTGCCAGGAGACGCATAGTGACAGCACGCTTGCGTAGCTTCATAACTTGGATCAGTTGTTGCTGATTGCATTTGTGGATTCGAGGCAATATCTCCGAGACGAAGCACCTGTTCTTCTGTGCAATAAGTAATTCCTCAGGAGTCTGGCCGTAAGCCGTTGTCGGTGCCGACGTCGATGATTGCCGCCTTGACGAGGAGTGCTGCTGGCTTTGTTGGCTTAGCTTAGAGCACTGGGGTAACCATGCGTGCGGATCACCGGCGTTGGCAGGGGCCAGAGATGTACATGAGGGCTTATTGACCTTTAAGGCCTCCCGATTATGATCCAACCGTATAAAATTGGGAAGCTTCGTTGCCTTAGGCAAACAGGAAGCATCAGCCCAACAACTGATAAGTCCACACGTGCGGGCGGAGACGCCTGATAGCATGGGTTTGAAAGTTTTGTACACGCTGCCGCACCGCCCCACGTAGGGAGGGCGCATCCGCATCGTCACTAACCTGATGTGCTTTCGCCATTTACGAATGACCGATTTGCCTTTCCTGCGCAAGGCATTATGCTGTGCCATCAGGAAGAAAGGGCATAGGAGAATGACGACAGCAACAGCCATAAAAGAGATCAGCGCTCCAATTGTAAGGGTTGCAAGAAGAGCTGCGGTGTTAATAGCATAGCATTTACCATCGTTGGAATGATTAACCGAATTAAAACCAGTACCAGCGAAAATGATGTTGTTAAAGTCCATAGAAGCATTGAAAGTTTCAATAACGGAGTGGGCAGTGCACTTACAAGAATCTTTAAGATCCTTGGAAGCAGCACGTACAACCGGTTCAGGTAAACCAACAATTACGTATTGACTCTCGCTTGTACGTCTGCAGGCAGGATCAGTGCTATAACAACACAACGTTGCAGCGGTGAGAGTGGTCCCATGCCGGTGTCCATAACACGTGACATTAAGCCACTGCCTGTGGACTTCAGCATAGGTGTGCGGTGCATTCACCTCAACAACAGTTGCTAGCAGTAAGATTATCCTTAACCAGTAAAATTGGCTAATCATAGACTTGTCAACGGTTGCTCGATGACTTAGCACCGAGACCGTCGCTACTCTTCACAACGTGCCAGACTGATTCTGTACAGTCTGCTCTGACTTGGAACAATATAAGCGTGCTAATTTACAGTTCCTATTCGCAGAGCCCTTAGACTCCGCTGGTTGGACTTGTTTGTTATAAGAAGGTGGTTGTAACCTGAGGGATGTAACATTTGAGCCAATAGAAGGACGCAAGGCGGAAAGAATTCTACAAGCTTTATGTCTTTGTTCATCAAGCATTAGGTCTAATAGGGATCGAGTTGAGCGGAGCGAGTACTTCTAGGTGCGAGCGTAGTTTTATGCGAATGCACGATTCTCTGACGTTGTTGGAAAGTTTTGTTTGTTGCTCGAATTCTTAGCTAAAGTGCTTCCATACGTTGATTGGGGTGTGTCTTCGATGTTGTTAGCTGCTGTTAGCTGCGCCTTCGTTTACTGGGTCCCTGGCTTTTATTGGTGGCATCGCTTCCTAGATAGGATGACGCACGCTTGTTGTTTATAAGGAATTTGTGAGGTGCTGGCCAGTTAACAACTTGCTTGGCATGGCTACTTATGTTACGCTCTATGTTCGTCATGATGCGTTCGAGCTTCTTGCGCAGTGATTTTTGTTCAGCATCGTCATCCTGCCATAATGTCGAATGATTTTGGGCTGCATGAGTTTGACAATTAATTCGCCAAAAAACGCTTCTTCGTGCCGGTTCTCTTTCATAGTTATGCTGCGGGTCTTGACTGAAGGTAAGTAACTTTTTTAGGGCCATGACCGCAGTGGCTACCTTTGAGAGTAACGAGATACGAGCAATTAAGCTGGCAAGGCCTATACCTATCAAGTCCAGTAGGGACAAATCTTCACATACTGCATAAGCTCCTATTACAAATTTGGCGTGAGAAGAGAGAAGGACAATTTCGGTTGTTATAGCATGCAGCTCAGCGGCAAGCATAAGATTGGAGGGCGTGGCTAGTTTGACTGATTTCAGATCGATCCCTCGCGACCCCGAGATGGTCTGTTCAATTTGAGGTCTTGTCGTTACTAGTAATTGTTGTGATAGACGTGCTATTTGATTAATAAGAGCTACATACGTTTGATGTCCGTGGGCGTGAAACGTCGCATTGGCACCACGTAATGCTTGCTTGAGATGCCATGCTTGGGTTTTAAAGGGGACTTGCAGTGTGTGCGCTAGATTATCTGCCTCTTGGAGAAGATGCCACATATTTTGAAATGAGCGTGGGTCTGAATGAGCTGCTAAAAGCAGGAATGAGACGGGTAACGTGCAGTATACAGCAGCGGAAGGATTTTGTTGATGTAAGATTGACAATGCGGTCGGATCCAAATCTCCTGCCGACAGCGGAAGCCCAAGTGGCCTCATCGCTACTGGTTGGTGGGAGTGGCCTTTTTGTATGGCATATGGCATGCAAATTGCCGGCTGTGTAGCATTTGCTATATCAGCTTGCTCTCGCGCTTGTGCCTGTTCTATAGCAATGGTAGTAGAGGTATAAGCCGCAAGGAAAGTTAGCCATGTCTGGGCTGCGTCTATGTCAGCTATGCTGGATTTAATTAGATACTGGAAAAAGGAGGCGGTGACTTGCAGTTCTGTGGCCAGCATGTGCAATTTACATGAGTGTTGCAAGGAATTGGTGAAGGTAGTGTCTGGCACTGCTTTGGTAATGGCGTGGATTATTGAAATTAATGAAGTGATTTTAAGAAGTAGTTGGGCTTGGCGGTCAGTGGGTGCAGGGAGGAGGGGGATCGTGGCAGTATATGCGTGTGCTTGGCCAATGGCCTGTTGCAAGTTAGCTAATTGCTCGCTAGCAAACGTCGTAATGTCGTGCACATCAACCTGAAGTATTGTCAGGTACGGGGCAGAGATTCTCGCCAGCGTTTGCTTAGCCGCTCGATTGGCAGCTGCATCTGCTAGGGAATTGTATGCTCTTGGGACGTGAAATACCCCTCTGAGCCATGGGCATCGAGCTCCCCAGGCTTTAAGGGGGAGCAGCACCTGGCTCATAAGGGGTGTCTTAATGGTGCCGTAGCTATTGTAATCCATTGTAATGACTCTAGAGTCACCACGTATGCAAATATAGGTTCCTTGATATTGGCGTAGCAGGCTCAGTCCGTGCACTACGCATATGCGGAATGCTAGCCTAGCTCCCATAGCCTCTGCTATTTGCGCATTACCAACGCCTGGAAGCGCGAGGGCTAGGGTAGCGAGAATGCGGTGCGTGCCTCCTGGTAAGTGGAGGATGATCACTGCTCCTGTGCCTGCATACGGTGCCTGTGTTCTGGGAACAGGGCATGAGCCATCATACATGATAGATATGTATGCTTCAGTGGGACGTATGATATGCAAAGATGCGCAAAGGGTGACATGGATAAGTTGGCCTGCTCTGATGTATGCTGTGGCTACCAGTTGGATCAAAGAGGCTCCACATAGACAGTGGGTCTGCATGATTCTAGCATTAGGTTGGCTGCCCTCATCTTGTACCACTGGTATTTGAAAAATAGGCTGCGAAGCGTGGCCGTAAAGGGGCCATCCGATGGGGTTAACCGTCGTACATGTGACTGCAAGCATGTCATCGAGAGCTGCGTCTCTAGTGGCAACTAAAATTGTTGTGCCTTCTGCTTGAAGATGACTCAGCCTTGGTCCGTCCTCGTTCGTTGGCCGAGCAGCCTGTACTTGCGCTATTGCTGAGGTGGTAGCCATCAGGACATGCTGGCACTTGTGTATGCCATCTTTATCGTTTTTAGCTAAACGCTTAGTCATGATTGCGCGCGCAGTGAGAGCGGCTACTAATGGCGGCATCTTATGTGGTCGTAGCTTTGCTGGTAAGGATTGCCACCATTCTTCAAGTATGGTGATGAGGTTGTTCAGTGGTGTGTCGTAGCCACGGATGAGCTGCCTCGAAGATAGCCTTCGTCGTCTCGCGACAACTAATAGGATGGTTCGCCATAAAAAGCCAATTTCGGCGCCGTAATTCAGGTAATCTCCCTGAAGTAACAGAGGGTTATAATGCAAGGGATCCACAATATGATTGCAAATGGCTGAAATGGAAAGCATGACAACCGGACACCACCACATTAAGTGCTCTGTGGAGTTTTCGCCTGCTAAGCACAATCGGCACCCTTTCTGATTTATTTGGTCCTCTATGTCTCTGTCAACATTGCTCTCATTCTCGTTTTCACAGACTCGAAGCTGCTGCATCACTTCCATGAAGTGCTTTTTAAGAGGATTGAACAAATGGTGACTGGTTATGTGGTTGCATTCTTCCAAGAGCGGTTGAAAAGGAGCCAACAGATCAGTTGCTAAGGGGGTAGCTTGAATTCGTAACCATAGCGGCTGACATTTGGTTTCGAGTTGCTTATTCTTGGGGGGTCCTCCGTGACTGAGCATTTCCGCGCATGGCTGGCATAAGGTTCCCCCATGTTTCCATCCATAGGGGAGGAACTTTCCTGTGCTTGTTTGTTTGAAGTCTGCTCTATGACATATTTGACACATTGCAGGCATAAGACCAACGGCATGCCTAGATAAACTGTTAACAAAGCGTGCTCGTCTTTCATCCCATATGCCATTTAACCATGCCCTGTAGAAATCATAGGCGACATTTATAGGGAGGTCACGAGCAATTTTGGCAAGCTGCATCCATTCCAGGCCATCAGTGGGTGAGAATGTACGCTGTTTACTCCTCTGTATCAGTAGTGATAAACCACCCTTGTCCTGAAGGCCTTCCTTCAGCCCTAATAGCTCTGTCAGAGCGCGGCGAATCCGTTTGACATTGGCTTGCCCGTTGTTGCGCTGTGCCCAGCTTTGCTTGAGTTTGTTGCATAGGTATTCGTGTCGTTCCTTAATGAATGTGCAAATCGTAGGGTGGCATTGTTCCATGGAAGCAGGCGAGTGCAACGGAGCCATACTGTCAAGTAGTATACGAGTGGCAATACAGACATCGTTGGCTCTGAGCCCTAATGGATTGACCATTTCTTGTGTTGAAGAGGCAATGAGGTTGCTGGGAAACTCACTGTTGCGATCCTTCAATACTCCTGCACAAAAAGCAGCTTGTGCTATTGCCCAGGGCGAGGATGGAAAGTTCATTATACCGAGTGCGTATCGCGCTGCAAAGAGCTGCTTGATATTGGTCCACCGTCCGGTACGCAGAGCTGCTGCTGCAATTTTGTAGATGGGTCGTAGCAATGGTTCAGTTATATATATAGCAGACCATATGTGCGGGACACAGGACAAAATGTGCATGTTCCATATATATGATGCTCCTGCAAAGGAGGTGCGCGTGGCGTTAAGGGTGAAGGTGCGTGTCCACATTTTGCGGATAGGTTTGGCTGTTGCATGGAGGTAATTTTTATTTCCTGTAAGCGGGATGGAGACCGATGGCCCCAAATATCTCGCAGTATCAACTATTGCTGCTCCTCCCCATACTGTGAAATCCCCCTCGATCTTTGCTTGTATGTGGTCATCGGTGCCTTCACTCAACGCCGCGCGTCCGCTGTGGTAAGCGCTGAGCCATGCTAACGTGCCTGTTGGTGCTTGACTTCGATATTTGTCCGAGCATGCTCGTATCATGGTACCAATATGTGGAGGCGGAAGCTTAGCCTGCTCCAATGCGTGATCTAGGGTACGCCCGAGGAGTTCATGTGCATTCATGGCGGTAGTTGGGATCAGAGAGGCGGTAAGTGGCGACAAAAGTAGATCACATTTACAAGCGCATTTACATGGAGTAGCTCTTGTGAACTCGTACACAGTATGGTGGAGGAGTTGTAGGAGAGGTTGGTCTTGACCTGGGTTTGTTTCTACTATTGATTGGGAATATATAGCTGCCCATGAGAGGAGATTAACTACTGGGGAAGGCCCTGTGATGTGGGCTCGAAAAACTTCGCAACCTGCTGTGTGTTCAACACTGATCTCTACGAAGGGTATTGTTTGCGCGGCAGTCGCTATTTTTCGTGTGAAGATGTTCCAGCTTGCGTTGTTCCATTGTGTGGCTTGCGTATGTTGCATGAACAGCGCGATGGGAACAGTAACGATGGAGTTGACACAGTTATGGTATGCTATACGCAGTCCTGCGACAAGACCAGAGACAGCAAGTAATAATTGTCCTCGTAGCAGCGCTTCACTGTTGGAGTTGGCTAAAGCAGTGTCATCGGCGAACACAGTAGTAAGATGCGTTCCTACTACTACGTCCAACATCCATACAATGGGGTCAAACCCAACTGACCACTGCAAGGGAGCATGTGGGCCACCCATGCCCAGACCTTTGACCAATACGAGCTTAGGGCCGAAGTGTGAACCAACTTTAATTCTCGCAGTACGATTAAGTGTGACAATAAATAACCACTGCCAAATCCATTTATGCATGTTCCATGCTGTCCAACAGGCCGTAAGCCAAGGGTACCCGATTACCTCATATGCCTTGACCTGATCTACGAACGCTAGGGTGCGAATTATGTCCAGACCTTTAAGGAAGGGACTAAGGAGCGAAAAGAGTTCGAGGACCACCGGCGGTAGCAATTCGGTAATTTTACCAGTGAACGTCGTTTGGGCGTACGCTGGTTGTGTGTTATACCAGGACACGAAGGCCTGTAAAGTGCGCACGTTGGCTGCGCAGTCGCCTTTGCCGGGTAATGCAGTGGCTGCTTGGTGAAGCTTGGGCGACCACACTGGGGCAATGGTTGACATGCCTGCCGCTGAGAAGAGCCGTAATAGTGTTGTAGGAATCGCAAGCGGTCGTTGAGCTGACGCTGCAGTGGCCCCTGCTGCTTTTGGTATAAATACTACGACATCCATGGATTCGAGAAATTGTATTGTGCATTGCATAGGGTGATCGCGTAGTAATTTGAAAGTGTGGTAGAGGCATGTGGCTACTCCAAGCGGACACAGTTGCCATAGCTCATATGGTAATCCATCAATGCCTGATGCTGACGGTCCCGCTCGTAGGAGGATCGCGATAATTTGGGGGATGCCCGGTATTTCTGCTTGTAGCGAAAATTCACCAATGCGGTCTTTTTTATATGCGTCCATCCATGCGTTGAGGAGAGGCATATCGATTTGATCGATGGTAGTCCACAACTGTTCTCTACTTGCTCGTAGGGCTGCTTCAGTGTCACTTTCTGAGGTGAACGGGGATCCATCCTCATTGGTAATGGCCGGGGACGCAACAAGCTTGGGAAACATCCTGCGTGCGAGTTTTTGAGAAGCGGGCGCCTCTTTAGGTTTCCCTCTTGATATTGCGCCTGCATAATCAGGAGGCGTGATGGTGTCCTTTCGCAACGACGTCCATTGAAAGGACCACTCTTCGAGAGCTTGTGCTTTATCTATCGTGTTACTTTCCATGCGAAGTGCCTTGCTAGCTGCTATTTTGCGCAAGCCTTCGACAGAGTTGGTATCATCACATGGGGAGTCGGCCATTCTTTGCATGGTTGCGATGACCTGTGCTTCATGAATGGATAGTTTGACGTCTGATGTGGTGTTCGGTTGTTGTGATTGTTGTAATGCATTAATCTGTTCTTCGTACATACGGATGCATCTAAGGAATTCTCGCCAAATGCAGCATGGTTTGGATGCCTTGGATAGTATAACCAAGCACCACCATTCTCTTGCCACGGAGCCTGCTTGCCATAAGATTCGCCAAGGGTCCTTCAGCGGGGGCGCAGATTGCAAGGCATTGAATTGACTCAGAAGCTCGTCCACGCGCAGCTGATCACTAAAGTCGACCGGAAGTGACTGCGCTTGACGCAGCTCCTCAGATATGCCGCCGAGCCTATCTGACAATTGGATGCGAAGAAGTTGGACGAGCGGGCCGCTAGTTCGCAAAGCCGACGGAGGGATTGCCTGTTTGAGGGCTGACCTTAACGGATGAGAGTGTTTGGATTTGTCACTCTTCTGCTTGTTCATTTTGATGAGAAGAGGCGTATGATCACTGAGGTTTCGATGAGGGAGAGCTTGGAATGTAATGGATTGCCGGTGGGTGGTAAAAGCCCTATCTATGCATCCTTTTTGCTGCTGATGACTTCTCCACTTCCGCTGCCAAGTGTATGACTCTTGCGGAAGGAATAGCTCGTTAGCTTGAATGACATCTAGTAGTCCTTCTAGGCACTCTTGGGCATTGATGCTGTCTGGGCAAAATGCTGCGCTGACAGGGGACTGAAAATTCATATCGCCCAGCAAAAGAGTTGGCAGAGTGAGGACGTCATGTTGAATGGCAAACCACTCGTTGAGGGCATCAGCGAGCCCACATAGCAGTGCTTGTTTGATATCAGGACGAATGTACGCGCAAATTAGTAGAAATGGGGCGTCCCACGGGGGCGCTGCTGGCATGCATCCTTGAATGATAATCCCAATGGCGTAACCGGGAATAAGGATGCGCTTTTGAATGATGCAAGGTTGGAGTGATCTATCAATAAGTATGGCCACTCCTCCTTTTGGATGCCCGTGGTGGTCAATGTCATGAGATGCTAGAATGTGAGCTTGTAGTAGTTGCATAGCGTGTTCTTCATCCCCTGCTCTCCAGTGATGCTCGTTGATGCACACTATACTTTTAGCTTCTAACCATTCCTTGATAAGTTTTGCCTTAGCTTTGCTTAGAGGAGACTTGAGCTGCTGCAGAGTTTTGAGGTTCCAGTGTATGATTTGTGTTGGTAAATGAGAATATGGATGTAAACTTTGTTGTGGGATTGGACCACTGGAGCGGATGCGCTCACTAATAACGACGGGCCTGCTGTGCTTGGAGATTAACTCCGTCCAGTAAGCGTACAGACATTTGGCTGCGAGCGTTGTGCGTGATAAAATGCTTGTTTCGAATCCTCCAGTGAGGTCATGGACTGCATGCCAATAGAGTAGAGTTTGGAAGCAATTTGCTACATCATTGCCTAGACTCAGGTTTCCATATTGCCTCGCAATTTTAACACAAAGCTGATACATGGATTCATTATCAGTGGGCGGTAAGTTGCATAAAGCAACCAGTGCCTTCCATGATCGGCATCTTGTTTTGGCTGTTATTCGCGGGAGCGAGAATGCTAAGGATAGAAACAGGTGAGTAGGCATTTCCGCTAATGGGGCATCGATTGAAATTTCCAACATGAAGTTAGTTAGCTCGCGACATGTGAATGAGAAGGGTTTAACCCCGAATCGCTGCCTGCGTTGGCGGACCTAAGCGTCGTCGATAAGGATATCGTCCGTTGACTCAGTTGGGTGAGCGGCTGTACCTGCGCCAGCTACGTAGTTGGCAAAAATCTCTCTGTGCGCAGCTGGCATTGACGTCCACACTACTTGGTTGCGAAGACTGGCGCATCGTTGTGATATGTCTCCACCTTTAAGTGAGACAAACCACTGTGCGTGTACGCAGATGGCGGTGACTGGATACGGTTGCGCTCCTGTGACACTTGCTGTGGTGGTTGGTTTTTTGGCCCCTCTCGCCGGTTCTGCAAAGAGCAAGTATATGAACCTAGGCCATTCACCATTTGGACATTGGTGAGCTATGCTTTCACATGAGGAGAAGGGAATCTGTCTGTGATATTGGATGCCAATTGTACAGTCCGCTGGAAGTATGTCTGCACTATGATTGTCCTGTTGCTTCCATCTTTGAAGAAGTTCTGCAAGCGCATCTTTGAGTACGGAGTGTAGCTCAATTAAGGACCCAGCTATCTCGATTTCTCTGGACGCACAGAGAGGGAGCAGTCCCAAGCTAGTGGCATGTTTGATGGCAGGTCGCACTTGTATGATGGCATCATGTTTGCTGGACGTTGCAACTAAGCTCGCAACCGGTATGACCTCCGGGGACAATGTAATTTTGCTGAGTTCACCTTGTGTAACTATGATGAGTGATCCTTCCGAGAATTCACTACCATCAACTGCAATGAGCACCCACGGGGCTTGTCTCTGCACCTCGACTATTCGTTCTGCATAGACATCGCATATACTGAGTGTGTTGTTAGCAGATAGAATTGCTTGTGTCATCCATAAATTAAGCGGTGTCTCATACGATGCAACAACCTCTCTCCATATGTCCACAACATCAGAAAATGGGTGATGAGCGCCAGTTATCCCCGGTGGCTGAGAGGACGCAATCAAACATTCCTCATGTTCTTCTGGCAGTGTTCCTTGCATAATTGCCATTGCATATACTTGCCGTAACGCCGCTGTAATTCCACTTGCTGATCGCTCTATGATGTGAGGAGGAAATGATCGTGGAGCAGGTTCGTATTCATTAAGCACGGCCTGCTCGAGATCTCTTGGTGAGCTACTGACGTTAGAAAGTTTAACAACTAAGCGTGGTTTCCGGCTACTCCACGCTCTGTACTTTTGCTTCCAGGTGGTATGCCCTGTAAGGTGCACCATGGATGGATTGCCACAACTGACTGTAAGCGCAGCTGTAGGGTGCAGGGGGTCCCCATGGGTAAGGCCTTCATCAGGATCAACACGGTGCCCTGAGTTTCCGGGCTGGGCTGCTCTCTTTGCGTTGGCAATTATCGCCGGAGTCCAGAGAAAGTCTGAGCTAAACGGTAACTTAACACAGTGCGGAGCCAGTTCCAGGTCCTCGCACACAGTTGCTCGTAATCGTGCGTACGCTTCAAGTAAAGTTTCAGGGTTTAAAAAGGCTGGCGCTGTGAATAGATCAGGGGGGCCCGTTAAGATATTAGCTAGGGAAGTTTCCCCATTCCCTTCAAGTCTTGCGCATATGGCCTGTGGATGAAAAGTGTTTCCAGTGAGGTTGATTTTGTCCTTTTCGGTAGGGCATATACTTGCATAGTCTTGTAGTTGCATGGCCGCAAGCCGTTCTGTCCCAGTGGGGGTGCGGACTCCATGTTGCCGTCCGTTGGTCTCAAGCCAGATGCATAACGGCCGGACTTTGGCTTCCCATTGTAAGCGATCTTTGTTGCAGGGAGTGTCCGCAAGGACTTGAAGGAGAGGACGAAGCTGCTCAGGGAGGATCTTATCCCACTCAGGAGCCTGGGTGGGATGTTTAGCTGTGTCGTATAGCAAGTGTTGAGGGCGATATTGATATAAGCTTCTGAGTGCACCATTGTTTAACCCGTCTCCGGGGGAAGTCGGCCGCGCTCTCATCATAACAGGCAGTGGCAACGATGCTGGTTTCCATCCAGGTTCAAAGGGTGAGCTGGACGTGTGTTTAGATACCCACTGATTGTCTTTAGCATAGGGGAGATGCGAGAAAAAATAGCGAGCACGTTTGAAGGGAGAAAACGCCATAGTGTCGATAAGGGAGAAGTATTCGCTGTCATGAGAAGTGGGAATCAGTAGGATTTCCTTGATTGCATTGACAAATTCCAGCCTCATGCTGCCTGCATTCTCGCCCAAAAAGACAATGGTGATGTCAGGGCGAAGTTGCTGGCAAGCATAGCATAATAAGGCCGGAACAAATATTAGGATGGATCTGCTGCCGCACATACCAAGACGGCCTTGAAATTGGCCTGCGAATGTGAAATCTTGACAGGGAGATCCTGCTATTATAGCAAGTACTGCTCCTAGTGGAATTTGCGATAAGATATTGGCCAGCGGCAGCAACTGATTGTGGACTAGGTGCCATACATCATAAACAATTAAGGGCCTAGGGCGCGGTGCTGCGGGATTAGTTGGGCCCCACTTGGCCATCATTATTTCTACAGCAGTTCTATCTATTTCAGCCGCAACAGCTCCACGGAGCGTGGGCAGGAGTCCTGCTGCTTTCAAGTATTGCTCAACTGCAACTCTGGCAACCCCTAGCCCGTCAAACAAGGAGAATAAGATGAGCTTTCTACGCATTGGCATGGCGCTTGGAGGGGCCAGTGTCGTAGCTGTTCGATTGCCATTTTTAGAGTCATCATCGCCGGCCTCGTCTTCATTAACCTGAGGACTGTTATTATCGGAGGCTTCAACTTGCATGGGGGTTGCCTTGTTGTCGACAGAAGCTGCGTTAGCTTGATTCTGACACACGTGGTTCGCCACGAAGAGTATTCCATGAATAAAACTGGAGCTAATCTGCAACATTTCATCAACAGTGTATAGGTTATCTATACTGCCTTCAACGCCATGTGATGTAGTGTGCTTAGTGCAGATTTTCTTTTGGGATTGCTCTGCACTGGGCCATATGGATGCGCAGAGTTCCTTGACGAATCTGGATTTGCCCGTGTCCGGAATGCAGAGTGACAAAAGTGCAATAGCTATGAAGTGCGGGATATGAAATAATAGCTCCTCGTCTTGATACACATGCTGCCAATCCTTATTGAGCTGAATCTGCTCCCTCATTGCACTGTCTCCAAGCGCAGATCCGTAAAGGAGGATCAATCCAACAATGACCGCAGACTCACATTGTACATTTCCCAACTGCCGGTAAAGCTGGATAATTGCGTGCGCTAATGGCCCTGTTGGCGCAGTGATATGTGACGGCTTTAAATCGAGAAAAGAGTTAAGTGTGGTTACTTTGGCAATGGTGAATGCTTCCTGTATGTTGGAGTAGATAGCGGAGTGCGGGATTCCGATAGAAGATAGAAAAGGGTCTATAAGTTGCGCAATATATTGTGGTTTATTTTCGCGAGTGGGGGCCTGGAGCTGGAGGATGAAGTTTATTGTGATATCAGTTGTCCGTAGTGCTTCCCCGATATGTTGAAGCAATAATTCTTCGTTGAAATGGGAGCAAGCGCAGTATACATCCCGCTCAGGGTTGGGAATGTCGGGTGGCTCGGTTGAGGGTTCTGCGGGGGGAGGTGTGACCACATAACTGGGTTCGGATTTGAATTCATTTGCAGGTTGAACCAGCTGTTCGAACACTAGGGAATGCGTGCCTATGCGTACTGCAGAGCCTGCACTACCACTAGCACTGTCATTAGTCTGCGGCACGCCACAAATGATCTTTTTTCTGGAGTCAAGATTAGTGGTGTATAAGCTGACTTGCTGAGTGCCAGATACACTTCCTTGAGCAAACCGTGGGGGAGAGATAATGATAATGGATGCTCCAAACCAGTGAACGAATAGCTGAGCTGCCTGTTGCTTAGCGTCCCTCCATTTCAACGATATTTTTTGAGGAAGATAGGAAATTAACGCTATGGGCATAGGAGACCGCCATTGAATAATCAACGGCTCATTATTGTCTAATAGTTCAGTGGGATCAGAGGGCGTAGTTGATGCTGCCCAGAGAGACTGTGCCTCGTAATCACGGAGTCCTAAGGAGGCAAGAAACTGCTCATGGTCGTGGATGGTTATGAGGGATACCTCATTCGCTATTCGTCCAATGATAAGGGATGCTTTGGGCATCTGCGCGTGAGGGAAGCAATGCGGGTGCACAACTTGTGTTGAGCGTAGAATTGCATGTCTATGAGAGCTTACGTTGCCTGCTGAATCTTCGCTCACGTTAGTTGGTTGCAGTACTGTGCACTTCGATGCGTTTTCGCCATGCGTGATAATGTGTACACTGGCCGGGATGGAGACATGCCGTAAGGGGCTGATGTGAGCAGGGTCACGCGACGATTGCTCAAATAAGTAATCCGCAAGACTGGGAGTGGTTGGGGAAGTCGCCGAGCTAGTGCTACCAAAAAAGAAGCTGACCCGAAATGAGGTAAATTGCTCGTTGGCAATAGCTGTCCATGGAGTCTGCTTGTCAATACACGTGATGATGCTGGCGGCAGCCTGGGCACTTATGGCTAAGAGATGAGAGGGCTCAGCGGGTAAATTTTCGGACGGAAGCTGAAGCACCTGGACTACTGACCTACACTGAGAGGATACAATCTTTGCGACTTGTTCAGTGGTAAGGCTGGTTGCATTGATAGGCATAAATAGTATTGGAATGGCCCAAGACAACAGCGGTGAGCTCCATTGGCCCCGGCAGCAGTTAACTGCGTTTGAGCTTGAGCTGTGAGCAACGGAAAACATTATGGGCCAGATGGTAGGGAGTGGGACTGATGACATACTAGTTTGCAAGATAGCAGCCCATTCAGAGTGGTTGTCAATCCTACATACGCAGCAGTCCTCAGTGAGCCACGCAGCTGTAAGGTCAGCATGGACGATGGAATTACGGAAGAGCTCTTTGAGTAAGGCCCAGTCGTGAATGGAGATTTTAAGCACTGTTAGAGGCGCTTGGGCGGAATGCATAAGTAGAGATGCCAAAATGCGAGTTTCAGAAGAGGTGATTTTGGCGGCAATGGTACGCAAGGCAGCCTCATTGGAGTAGACAATGAAAATGCTTTTTGTGCCTATTTTACGCATACGCCATAAGATCCAGCTGCCGGTTTTGCGTACATATCTGCAAGCCTCTTGGCATGTGGCCGTGAAGTTGTCATCAATGCCATTGAGAACGAGAGCCCATGGGTCATGTAAGTTGTCGTCCTCACCGATGGGTGTGAGAAAGCAGCAGTCGTTAAGTCCAACTAGTCTCGTTTGACCGAACGGGCGAGGACCGACGCGGAAAACAACAGCGGCGAGTCGCACCGATGTTAGCCCAACTGTGGAAATAACAGGAGAAGTCACCAGGTGGGCTAGATTGAGAATTGAGATTCCTTGACAAATACCGGGAGCGAGTAGGTACGTGAGCTTGTTATCCGCCAGTGCGAGTGGGTCCCAAAGCCATCTCATCCAGACAATCGACATTGGCTGGGGCTGACGGGATATGGATCTCATGACTTTCTGGACAGTGGAACCCGTCTGAGCAATGACAACAATATTGAATTCACGATCCGTTTCCGTTAGAGTAGATAGAAGCTTAAGTTGAGATGATGCATCATCAAACACGGACCCAAAGCAAGTGAGGGCAATTAGTGCCCTTTGATTTTTTGATCCAGGTAGCTCGTGCATGACTAACGCAGAGTGTTTAAGTGCATCCCTGCAGGAAAGCTGTTCAGCAATCATAATGGGTGAGACATTGGACTTAAACACATCACTGGGATCAATGGCGGACTGCACTGGTGATTCATTCGCTTCCGCTACTCTCTCAATCCATCGCATAATGGCGTCAGGGTCAAGTGCTTGTACTGCATTTGCAATTTGTTGAGAGTATCCCTGACGGTACCGTGATGCTGGTGTTCCATGACCGCCTGATGGGGCGGAGGGGTAAGCTGTTTTTGGCGTTGTATGTTTGGGGGAGGGAGAGGGAGTGGGTTGGGAGCCAGATGGGAGGCTGCTTTGCCCTAGCAGAGGGAATTTAGGCAGGGGGGAAGAAGGGGGGGAAGGTTTTTCGT
>Ga0208741_10000229_pt1 | contig 30826 bp, 35 predicted proteins | sample CryBogCBE03Jun09_FD_184576 | JGI IMG/M metagenome (GOLD analysis project Ga0208741, IMG submission 184576) | Freshwater microbial communities from Crystal Bog, Wisconsin, USA - CBE03Jun09 (SPAdes) | ecosystem: Environmental > Aquatic > Freshwater > Lake | place: Crystal Bog, Wisconsin, USA...
GGTGATTTAGGATTTGGATTAGCAGCAATGTTTGTTCCATTGATAGTTACTGCTGTTTGGGATCAATCCAAACAGCAAGTTGAAAGCCAAATTTATAACGAAGAACGGTTAATTGACACTCTCAGTAAAAATCATGAGCCAAGAATATGACAATGCATCTTGAGAAGGCCTTTCTAACTACTACTCGCTATAGCGGCAAGAAGAAGAAATCAAATTCTAAGCGAGTTGCTGAATCTGAGGCTAAACACAATGCCTGGTTGGCTAAGCAAGGGCTTACACCCAATCAGATTCAATTAAAGAAAGCATTTGCAGGCAATGTTAGAATCAATAATAGGCCAGATCTTACCACTAGTAATCCTTATCAACTTAGCAATAGCGTTGTTGGCAACGGTTACAAGAAAGGTATAATGGAGAACCTACACAAGGAATCTCCTCAAGTGCAGAAGGAAATTATGGCTAAAGCTGCTAGAACTGCACCAGCTTATTCTAAAGGTGCATACCAATATATTACTCCTGGGGCTGATCTGTCAGATGTCGGCAGAAAAAAATAAAATTGCTTTATATATTAAAATATATTAAACTATAGAAAATTAGGAAGAACATGAATCCCTCATATAATCTTTTACAGAAACATGCTGAGACTAACAAGCAAATTTATACATTGTTACGTTTTGCTTGTCGTTGCAATCATGTGTCATCATTGACAATGAACACATGGGAACCTGCTATTGCTTTTCTAGCAGGAGAAATTGACATTATCAGAATGTACAATCTCGGTGACATTGATAACAAAGCAGTAGAAACATATAATGAAATAGCTAAAAATATTAGTATCGACTTTCAAGTTCGTAAAGTAGAAGAAGACATTGAGGATACAGACTTGCTTTATATTAATACTCCATCAGAAGGAAACTATCGTGCTATGGAGTTAAACAAGTATGCAGCAAAAGTTCGTAAGTACATATTGCTTCCTAATACCGTAGCTTATGCTCATCAAGCTATTCCAAACATTAAGTTATCAGCTGATGTTAAGCCAATTGGATTAGTTTTTGGAATTAATCATTTTATTCAACATAATGACAACTGGTTCATCTTAGAACATGATGATGTATTACCTGGAATGACTATATTAGTTAATAAGGATAACGTCGATGCTGCGTAATAAAGATATCGATCGACTAAAGGTTTTAGATAGACTTATAAATTTAGAAAACGATACTATCGACGATCTCATTGAACAAGCAGTTACAGTTGCAAGAATGATCGAACCAAAGCTCGACGATATTGCTTCATATGGTCCAATTGAACGTATGGTAATGCAAGTTCAAGAAATGCAAAAAGATGTAAAAGAACTTAGGGATACCGTAAGAGTTCTAAACATGAGACTTGCAAGTAATGGAACAACGCCAACTTGGCCATCTAATCCAGGCTTTGCACCAGCATATCCTCTAACAACAACAGGAATCAGTACGTATCAAGGAGATGTAATGATGAATAATTCATTTTCAATTCCTCCGTTAACTGCTACTCAAATAAATGAAAGTACATGGTCGGAACAGGTTCAGAAGATAATATCATCAGCTGATCCTAAAGATTATGATATTGATCCTGTTACGGATGCTAAGTAAGCTAGATGTCAAAAGAAGAATTATTAAAAATTGAAGGGGTCGTTTGTGAAGTATTATCAAATGGAATGTATAGAGTAAACATCAACGAAAATATTATCATTGCTTATATTAGTGGCAATATTCGAAAGAATAGAATACGTGTATTACAGAATGATAGAGTTGAAGTTGAAATGAGTCCATATGACCTTACAAAAGGCAGAATTACTTACCGGTACAAATAAAATGACAGTTGTAAACATTACAGACGCAGCTAGAAAGCATATTGTTAATGTGTTATCTACTGTAGATAAACCTTATCTCGTGTGGGGTCTTAAAGGCGGCGGCTGTGCAGGATTTGAATATTTCTGGGAACCTGCAGATGAAGAACTTTACGCTAAAAATGGCACTCCCGGACGTGACGAAGTAATCGAACTAGCCGAAGGTAAAAAGCTAATTGTTGATTGCACTAGCTTAGTTTATACACTCGGTAGCACTATAGATTATAAAAGTGATCTTATGAGCAGCCAATTAGTAGTTGATAATCCTAATTCTAAAGGCGGATGCGGCTGTGGAACAAGCGTAGCTTTTTAATATCTATTTAACTACACTTCTCATAATCTCCCTCTGTAATAAATAAACAGCAGTGGAGATTTTGAATGACCCGTCAAATTATTAACGTAGGTGCAGGCCTAAACGATGGCAAAGGCGATGACCTTCGCACTGCATTTATTAAAGTTAATCAAAATTTTACTGAATTATTCACTGGCGGTGTAGCCGGAACTAATTTACAGATAGTAAACAATACTATTTCGTCAATTCAGGGAAACATCTATCTTTCACCTGTTGGCACAAATCCTGTAGTCATTGGCAATTCAAATACATTACAAGTAACTGCTTCAACCGTGAGTGTCAGTCCTTATACTGGCTCATTGGTAGTGTCAGGTGGTATCGGTTTAGCAGGCAATATTAATGCCGCTGGCAGAATTAATACTCCTACATTAGCTGCTTCGTCGGTATACGGCGACAATTTTTATTATAGTAATGGTGTTGCTTTTAGTAGTAGTAACTACGGTGATTCTAATGTTAACGCCGTATTAAATTCACTTGGAAATTTATCAGCAATTAACTTTGTGGCACAATCAGCTGTATACAGCGCCGAATATTTTTATTCTAACGGGCTTGCATTTGTTGGCGGCGGAACTACCAGCGGCTTAAATATACTAGACGGAGGCACCGCTTCCACTACTTTCGATTTTACAGACAAAATAATAGATGGGGGCGGAGCCTAAACAATGTCTACACAAATTAAATTTAGAAGAGATACAAGCACTAATTGGGCAACGGTTAATCCAATACTGGGGTCAGGTGAACCTGGATTAGAAACAGATACCGGCAAGGTTAAAATTGGTGATGGTGCAACAGCTTGGAGCTCTCTAAGTTATGTATTCAATGGATTTGTAGCATCTTATTCTAATATAAATGTTGCTCAATATCTCCCAGCATATACTGGAAACTTGAAAGCAGGCAATGTAAATGCTTTAAATGCTGTTTATAGTCCTGCTTATTATTATTCAAATGGTATTGCATTTGTTGGTGGAGGCGGCGGAACTACTTATAGTGATTCTAATGTTGCTGCTTATCTTCCAACATATGCTGGGAATGTAAATGCTGCTAATTTTGTTAGTAGTACTGCTGTATATGCTCCTGCATATTATTTTGCAAATGGTGTTGCATTTACCACTGGTTCTACATATTCAAATGCAAATGTTGCTGCTTATCTTCCAACATTTAGCGGCTCGGTTGGTGGTACATTATCAACAGCAGCGCAAAATAATATTACTTCAGTTGGTACATTGGGTTCACTTTCAGTAACTGGTGCAGTAACTGGCAATACATTTACTGGAGTTGCTGTATACGCCGGTACTATTGGTAATACGAGTTCAATATTAACTGGTACATTGTCAACCGCAGCGCAAACTAATATTACTTCAGTTGGTACATTGGGATCTTTAGGTGTTGTTGGTACTATAGCTGCAAACACGTTAAATGCAAGTACAATCGGTAACGCAGGTGCTTCACTACAGGGTTCTACGGTTAATGCTACTGGTGCTGTTCAAGGAAACACACACGTAGGCGTTGCTGTATATGCAGGAACCATTGGTAATACAGGTGCTAATTTAGTAGGAACCATTGATACAAATGCTCAGCCATATATCAATAGTGTTGGCACATTAACTGGATTAACTAGTTCAGGTATTGTAACCGTTACCAACGGCACAAATACAATCAGTAGCTCAACTGGCGCTGTTGTAGTATCGGGCGGTGTTGGAATTGCTGGTAACTTATATGTTGCTGGTAATATAACAGCTGGAAATGTAAATTATGTTAATACAACAACATTAAGTGCTACAGCACCAGTGCTTTATCTAACCACTGGTTCTGTTTATCCATACAATTATGAAATTGGATTCTATAGTAATATGTTTGGTAGTTCAAGCAATGTACTTGCTTATACTGGATTTGTTAGAAATCACGTTGATAATGTATGGCATTTGTTTAGTAATATTGGCGGCCCCATTGGAAGTGCATTTAATCTAGCTAATGCTGCAATAATATATGATACTATTAAGACTGGCGGACATATTTTAGCTAATACAACTAGTTCAACTAGTTCAACTACAGGTGCATTGCAAGTAGCAGGCGGCGCTGGCATTGTTGGGAATCTTAATGTTGGGCAAGGAATTATTGCTGCAAACGGTGCAGTATCAACTGGTATATTTGTAGGTAATTATTCAGATGGTATTATTTTGGATTACCAAAATAATAACGGTCGTATTAGTGTTGGAACAGGAGATTCACTTAGTTTCTATACCGGTGGACCATCGGGACCTCAAACAGCAACTATAGCTGCCAATGGCGCTTTTATCAGCACAAGCATACAAAATACTCCAATTGGTAATGCAACTGCTTCAACTGGTGCATTCACTACATTAACTGCAACAGGCGGAACTTTTACTACATTAGGGGCCACTGGTACTAGTACCTTAGGTGCAGTAACAGCATCGACTATAAGTTCTGGTACTATTGGTAATGCAGGTGCAAGTCTTCAAGGATCGAGTGCTGCATTAACTGGTGCAGTAACTGGCAATACATTTACTGGTATTGCTGTTTATGCAGGAACCATTGGTAATACAGGTGCAACATTAACTGGTACATTATCAACTGCTACCCAAACTAGTATTACTTCAGTTGGTACATTAACTGGATTAAGCGTAAGTGGTAGTACTAACTTACAAGGTACTACTAACGGAGCAACTATTAATGCCAGCACAATACAAGCAGGCACAATCGGAAATACAGGAGCAACACTTGTTGGCACGTTGGGAACTGCAAGTCAAACTAATATTACCAGTGTTGGACAACTTGGTTCTCTTGGCGTTAGTACTATTATAACTACTGGCTCATTGAATGCAGGCACGATTGGTAATGCAGGTGCTAATTTTATAGGTGCTAACTTAACTGTTTCGGGTAATATATTTGCAAACACTTATGGTGTATATGCAGGAAGTTATTATTGGGCAAATGGTACATCATTTAGTGGTAGTGGTGGATCATCTTACAGCAATACTAATGTTGCTGGATATTTGCCAACATATAATGGTAATTTAAATGCTGGTAATTTAAACTTATACAGCAATACAACTATTGCAGCTACTCCTATTAACTCTAGTACATATGGCGAAATTCAAAGCAATCGTATGATGGGCAGATATAGTACTGCTACACAAGGATACTTTGAACTTACTGGAACTGGAACAGTTGATAGCAATGATGCGTCAGTCGCTAGTCGTATTCCTACTCGCTTAGACACTGTTACTGGCAGTGAAATACTACAGCCGGCATATGGCGCAGGATATGGCAACAAGAAAGTTGGTCTTGGATTCCACACTGGTACTTACAATGATATAACAACTGCTTCAGTAAGTGGTACACCAAATTATTCTAATAATGTTAATGCTGTTGTTTTGGGATATATGAACAACGGCCCACGTTTATCAATAATGGATTACTCACTAGTAGATGATACTCCAAACGTAATGGCATTTACAAGTAGTGTTTATAAATTCTATAGTGCTACAGGATCAACTATTGCAACTATGGATTCAACTACTAAGAACATTACTGCTACTGGCAACATATTTGCCAATTCAGGAACAATTCAAAGTAATATATTCACTGGTGTTGCGGTATATGCAGGTACCATTGGTAATGCAGGCACTGACTTTAATGGTGCAACTTCAGAATTAACCGGTGCAAGTCAAGCAGCTAGTTATACTACAATAAATGGCGGACAAATAACAGGATACTTAACAGGTGCAATTGGTGCCAATACTGCTAACAGTGGCACATTTACCAGCGTAACTACTACCAGTGGCGGGCAACTAACTGGATATCATACTGGTGAGATTGGATCTAATATTGCTAATATTGGTACGTTTACTACATTAACTGCAACTACAACGTCATCAACTAATTTAGTATCCACTGGTGCATTTTACTCAAATGGTACCGCAAATGTCAATTCAATGACTGCTAATATTATTACAGCGGGAACAATTGGTAATAGTGGTGCAGTAATTTATGGAACTTTAAATACTGCAAGTCAACCAAATATTACAGGCGTTGGTACATTAGGCGTATTAGCTGTAACTGGAACTATCAGTGCAGGTATTCATGCTGGTGCATTAAATGGCCCACATAATGGAACCGTTGGCGCATCAACTCCAAATACTGGTGCATTTACAACATTAACAACTACCGGAGATGTTACGGTTGCTGGTAGCTTATATGTCAATGGCAACAGCACAATAATTAATGCTAATAATGTTTCAATCAATGATACTTTGATATATCTTGCAAATGCAAATCCGGCGAATAGCTATGATATTGGATTTGTTGGTCACTTTACTGCTGGTACCTATCAACATACCGGTTTAGTACGCCAAGCATCAACTAATACTTGGACATTCTTCAGTAACGTATCAACTGAACCTTCAGGCAACGTATTAACATTTGATGCTAACACAGCATACGATGCTATTAAAGTTGGAAATGTAAGTACTGTAAATGGTATTTATTGGGCAAATGGTACTAATTTTGCAAGTACCATCTCTGGCACATATGGCAACACACAAGTTGCTGCATACTTACCAACATATAACGGTGTTGTTCAAGGAAACACACATGTAGGTGTTGCTGTATATGCAGGCACAATTGGTAATACAGGTGCTAATTTAGTAGGAACTATTGATACAAATGCTCAGCCATATATTACTAGTGTTGGTACGTTAACAGGATTAACTGTAAGTGGAGCAATAGTTCCAAATGCAAATAACTCAGTTAACTTAGGCTCAACTAGTGCTTGGTGGAGTACAATATACGGTGTGGCTATTCAAGCAAAATATGCAGACTTAGCAGAGTGTTATGCATCTGATTCAGAATATGCTCCCGGCACTGTACTTGACTTTGGTGGCACAAATGAAGTTACATTAAGCACAGCAGATGCAAGTCGTCGTGTTGCTGGTGTTGTAACGACAAATCCTGCTTACTTAATGAATAGTCAAATTGAAGCTGAGTTTATTGCTGCTATTGCACTTCAAGGTCGTGTTCCAACATTAGTTCAAGGTCCTGTTATGAAGGGTGATACAATGGTATCAGCTGGTAACGGTCGTGCTCGTGCAGAAGCCGATCCAAAAATTAGTACCGTAATTGGTAAAGCACTTGAAGATTTTAATGGCGACATTGGTGTCATTGAAGTTGTAGTGGGACGTAACTAATATTACAGCTCCTGCTTTGTTAATAAATACAAAGCAGGAGATTTAGATGTCACAGCAGTTTATTAATATTGGATCTACACCGAATGATAGTACAGGTGATCCGCTACGTACAGCATTTGATAAAATAAATCAAAATTTCAATGAAGTATATTCTAACGTAGCTGGTAGTAATTTTAAATTCCAAGTTAATACAATGACAACTAAATTAGGAAATATTAATATTTCACCAATTGGTTCTGCTGTTATTGTAGGCACAAATAATCAACTTTATCTTCAAGGAACGGCAGCTAGTACTAGTACATCAACTGGTACACTAGTAGTTAACGGCGGGGTTGGCATTGCTGGAGACTTGCACATTGGCGGATATTTTGTTGCGCCATATGCTTCTTTCTCTCAACTTCAAAATACACCAATTGGCACAATTACTCCTACATTGGGATCATTCACTACATTAGGCGCAACAGATCTTAGTGTTTCCAATAGTGTTTCAATAAACAATACTCTATCAGTAATCAATAATTTTTCGGCTGGCAGTATCTCCACTGGTGCTCTTACAGCAACTAGTGTTACTGCGGGTAGTGGGTCAGGAACTTTCCAAAATTTATACAGCATAGAGAGTATTTTCTCAAATGCATTTGTTAATGGTCTTACTGCAATTAATCTTCTTACATCTAATGCTTACATAACAGGTGGTACTATAAGTGGTGTAAGTATTTCAATTAATGGCGTCGATAATACACCAATTGGTGCTACAACTCCTAACACTGCTGTATTCACAAAAATGACAACTGCGAATGCACAGATTACAGGGGGTAATATATCCGGAGTAACTCTTAGTGTTACTGCATTAAACAGCACCCCAATTGGCAATGCAATTCCCAGTACCGGTGTGTTTACAAATGTTACTACTTCAAATGGCGGTCAGCATATTGGATATCATACTGGTGCAATTGGAGCTAATATTGCCAACACCGGTGTGTTTACAAATGTCACTACTTCAAATGGTGGTCAGCATATTGGATATCATACTGGTGCAATTGGAGCTAATGTTGCTAATAGTGGGGCATTTACTACAGTTACAACATCTGGAAACTTAACAACAGCAAATGTAGCAGTAAATGGTAATCTAAGCACTAACTATCTAATTGCAAACACTATTACTACAACTGCTGGATTAGGCGGTAACTTAATCATTGATCCGGATGGCTCAGCAGATTTAGTTATTTCTCCATTCACCGAAGTTTACATACAAAGTACTGCCAGTTCAAATTCTACATCAAACGGTTCACTTATCGTTAGTGGAGGCATTGGTGTTGCAGGCAATGTATATGTAGGTGGTCAGCTTGTTGGATATCATACCGGTGCGATTGGAGCCAATATTGCCAACACCGGTGTATTTACAAATGTCACTACTTCAAATGGCGGTCAGCTTTTTGGATATCACACTGGTGCAATTGGAGCTAATGTTGCTAATAGTGGTGCATTTACTGAAGTTACTATATCAGGTAATTTAATTGCTAGTAATTTCACCATAATAGGCAACATTAGCGGTTCTGCTGCAACATCAGTTTCTGCAACAACTGCCGGTACTGCAACTTATGCAACTACTGCTGGTTTAGCAGGATCTGCTACAACTGTCGTTCAACCCTATCAAGGAAATATTACTGGTACTGGCACACTGGCTAATCTTTTTGTTAATTCTACTGCAACTGTTGGTAATTTAAGTACATCGGGAAACATAACTGCAACAGGAAATATTACCACTGGGCAAACTTTTTATGCAGGAACAATTAACGTAGGTAATGTCAGAGTAACAGGTGGAAATTTAAATATCTACGACAGTTATACTATTAATGATAGTATAGGATCTCCAGGCGATGTTAAAGGTAAGATTGTATGGAGCAACAATTACATTTATGTATGTGGTGCTGACTATACTGGAACAGGTTCAATTTGGTTTAGGGCAAATCTCAACAGTTTCTAATCAATGATATAGCAATAAATATCTATGGAGATGTAATGGGATACCCAGTTTGGATTTCACCAAATCAAGGTGATCTAGATAAAGTTGCTGCTCAGCAATATTATAATCTAGAGTTAGTAGCTACGGATCTAGATGATCCTACAAATCAAGAAGCAGTGTCCTTTCAGCTAATTGCGGGCCAGCTTCCGCGTGGATTACAAATATCCCCTAAAGGACAAATTATAGGACAAACAGAAACAACATTTACTTTAAATGGCGTACCATTCAGTGTTAATGTTGATGTTACTAGTGAATTTACTATCAGAGCTACAAGTTATACAGATGGTAAAATTACAGATAGAACATTTAGTATAACCATTACTGGTAATTTCCCACCTGAAATTTTAACTATTGCGGATCCACTTGGGATTTATCTAGACGGTACTCATGTGAATTTACAACTAGAAGCAATTGATCTTAACAATGATCCACTTACTTGGACTTTAGAAGATGGACAACTACCAGCTGGATTAAGTTTAAGTAGCACAGGGTTAATTAGTGGGTTTGTAATTCCACAATTTTCGGATTTAAATCCAAATGCAAATGGGTGGAGTGAAGATAAATGGAGCGGAGATCCGTGGGAATTTGCTGTTAAGAGCAATAATTTTATCTATAACTTTACTGTTGGTGTAAGTGATGGTAAGATTAAAACACTTAGACAATATAAAATAGAAGTATATGCTCATAATGATTTGAGAACAGATAATATTGTTATTATGGCTGATAATACTAATATTACAGCTGATATGGATTACAATAGACCCCCTATATTATTAACTCAAACATTGGGTGATAATGCAATAGTTAATAGTGGCGGCTATTTTGCTTTTCAATTTCAAGGTGTTGACTATGATGGTTATCCTGTACAATATAATATTAATACAGGTAATAATTTTGGGTGGGATGGTGATATAAATTGGGATATGACCTCATGGGATATAGATGCTTTAATACTCCCACCAGGATTAACATTGGATACAAATACAGGATGGTTAACTGGATATATCCCTCGTCAAGCAGAAACAAAAATTAATTATACATTTGGAGTTTATGTTAATAGTACAGTTGGATATTATGTTGAAAGCACACCTATATTATTCACCCTTACTATATTAGGAGATTTAGATCTTTCAGTACAATGGATCACTAGTCCTGGATTAGGAACTATTTTTGCAGGGGGTATTAGCAATTTAAAAGTAGAAGCATTTGCACCTTCGGGAAAAGAACTTACCTATACTTTGGACATTAATAGTAAACTCCCACAAGGGTTGACTTTATTAAGTGATGGTACAATATCAGGAAGAGTTAGTTTTCAAGCTATGGCATATGATCAAGGTAAAACTACCTTTGATAAAATATTAGCTAGTCAGTCTGTATATAATAACAATACTAATTTTGATAATAACTTTCAATTTAATGTTACAGCCAGTAATTTTTCTATTTCGAAGATTAATATTGCACCCGAAGTTGAAACAGCCGGCCAGTGGCAGCCGATGACTGCTTATCTATCGAGTCAATACATATCATATAATGGAAGTATATATACAGTTGTACGAAATTTCACCAGTGGCACTGGGTTTGATACTACCAATTTAAGTTTATATTGGGGTTACTCAGTTGAACAAGTAAATGAGATAAGCAGCACACAAACATTCACTCTTAGAGTAAATCCTGTAACATATGAGCCATACGAAAATCTATATATTAGATGCTTACCCTCAGCTAATAACAGACAGATACTCGAACAAATTATTAATAATACTGATATATTTGATCCAGCAGATGTTTATCGTCCAAATGATCCTTATTTTGGTATATCAACTGAATTAAAGATGCTAGTTAATTATGGCATTAAAGCCAGTGATATGAGTGCATATATCTCAGCAATGCAAACAAGACACTTTAACAAGAAATTCTACTTTGGTAACTATAAACTTGCACAAGGCAAAGATATAAATGGCAATGTTTTATACGATGTAATTTATGTTGATATGATTGAAGATACTAAAATATACACTTCAGTTAACGGTGTCCCAAAGAAATTAATACCAGCTTCTTCAACTGATATGAATCGAAAAAATCCAAATTGGAGAAATCCAAGAGCAATAAATGCTACACAAAACATACTGAATGTAGATAGTTCTAATACAGTCGATGCTGGGTACATTAAAATAAATGACACTTATTACCTTAGAGATCCATTGAATCAAATTGCACCAAATGATTTAACACTAATGCAACTTGATATTACTAATAATCTAGAAAACACTAATTTAAACAGCTTGCCTGAATGGATGATCAGTATACAAAGCAATGGCAGAATACTAGGATATACCAGTGGTGCAGTACTGGCTTATTTGAAACCAGGTACAGGTGCAAGAGCATTATATAGAATGAATAGATATGCACCATACGATATTAAAGTCGTTCCATTCGTTACTGATCGATATGTATTGAATAATAGTTACACAACCAATTTTGATTTAAACACAAGAAAATTTGTTGCTAAAAGTTATACAACATTCGATAGACTTAGTGGTGGCAGCAGTTACATAACTCCTGCTGCAACTGTAGATTTTGCAGTAAATAGACCTTTCAGTAGTATAAACAATCAATCGTTAGACTATATGATTGAAACAAATGGACTGGACGGTGTCACTTATAATTTAGATCAAAAATATATAATTTTTGCTACTCAAGAGGCCTTTAATGAAAATCAATGGGGTCTTTTACCAAATGATGGGTGGAATATTGTTCCATTGGAAACAGGAAATTATCGATGGGATGATACAATAGCATGGGATATGGATGTTTGGGACAAATATAATCCTGTTAATAGTACACCAGTTCCTGGTTATTTAGAAAAGATAAATTTATTAAGTTTTGTTAATCAACGGGCAGGTGTATGGAAAATAAATGTTGATGCTAACAATTATATTTCGTTAACTTTCGTGAAGGAAATTAATCCTGGTAATTATGTTTTTGTTAATAGTGGGGTAACACATAGTAACAGCTATCAATTATATGATCCTGCTACATTAAGTTTAGGATACTCTGTTCCACAATATTCTCAGAGCTTTAATGGAGTATTGAAACCTAGATCTATAACTACGTTTGATCGTACAAACACCGTATTCATTAATAATGTTGACAAATATACTATTCCATTACAGGGAGACAAGTATTTGAAATTTCCAAAACAAGAGATATTTTTGAATGGCCAGTAAAATAATAGAAGAAACAAAAGCAACTAAATAATATAAAAGGAATCATATCCCAATGGCCAGTAATATAAATGCCAATAATATAGACGGTACATATCCAGTAGCAGGTGTCGATAATGATAGCCAAGGATTCCGTACTAACTTTACTAATATTAAGACTAATTTAACATATGCCAAGTCAGAACTTGAAGATCTGCAAAGCAAAGTGTTGTTAAAGAGCGCATTAACAGGCACAACACTTAACAATAATCTATCAGGTACAACATTAAGCGGTGCTGAAATATATAATTTTAGAGAGACTGAAGTTGATTTGGCAACTACTTCTGGCACACTAACTTTAGATCATAGTTTAGCTCATAATTATATTGTCTCTACAAATGGCTCAGTGAGTTTAGCATTTACAAATTTCCCATTGGCTGGTAAAGTTGGAAGAATTAGACTTAAGATAAATGTCCAAAGCGACACCTATACTATGACTTTACCAGCAGCGGTAACTTTAGGTACTGATGGTATTAATGGATACAGTAACAGTATTATTAGCTTTGCCTCTGCTGGTGTATATATCTATGAATTTTTAACAGATGATCAGGGTGCATCTATACATATACAGGACCTTTCACGTCCTAGAATACCTACAGCAACTAATACAGAATGGCATAATACTTCTGGAAACTTTTTAAATTATTCATATCAAAATGTAAGCAGTAACTTCAATATAGCTGCTTTAAATTCATTATATATTGACAGCACATCGACATTATCAATAGGCAATGTTTACTTACCAAATCCTGCAAATGATGGGCAGATCATTGCTATTAATACAAACAATGCAATTTCAACTCTGCATATTTCTTCTAATGCGGGTACATTGATACTTGGTAATGTTACATCATTATCGGCTAATACGTCAGTTGCTTTCCAATACATTGGAGATGCTACACCATCACCCAAGTGGTTTCGCATTAATAAATCAAGTACTTAATACTGCAATTTAATTGACTCCTACTATGTATTACTTTACTATACATAGTAGGAGTATTTTTATGACTATTGACCTAAACCGTTATACAGAATTTGTCGCAGCAGTTACCAGCAAAGAATCAACTGATCTAACAGCATTTATGAATCGCTTAGATAGGCTTGATACAAATTATGAAGTTAATGCACCCACTGGAATTTCAGAATATGGCCCACAAATTAACGTGCCATTACTTATTACAAGTGGCATTGGACTTAGCAGTGAGTGTGGCGAGTACAATGAAATCATTAAGAAGATGCTATTTCAAGGTAAGCCACTGACCGATGAGAACGTGTTTCATATGAAGCGTGAGCTTGGCGATATCATGTGGTATTGGGCTAATGCTTGTAGGGCACTGGGTTTTGATCCAAATGATGTCATTGAAGAAAATGTACGTAAGTTGGAAGCACGTTATCCTGGCGGCAAGTTTGATGCTCACTATAGTGAAAATCGCAAAGAAGGTGACTTATAATGTCCATGTATCATCCATTGGTTGGTAAATTGGATGATCTTACTTTAGATGATCTTCTTACTAAGATTAGTGATTTACATACAAAATTAGGACAATCTAATAGATTTGGTAATTTTCAAATGTCAAATCAAATTCGCGCTGCACTAACAATGCATCAAGAAGAATACCAAAAACGACTAACAGCAGAATCTGAAAAAACTAAAAATCACAAACTACTTAAAGATAAGGTTAATGTAAACAATGACAGATCTTAGTTATGACTGCACATGGAATTCGGTTATTGCATTAGATGATTGGATTGCACCAAGTAATTATAAATGTAAAATCTATTTCGATATCGAGACAGACGATGGAGAACAACAAAATATTGCATTTGAACGTTGTAAGATAATGATTGAAACAATCTTTGAACATAGTTTAATAATCAATATTAATAATCCTTTATTGCAGGTTTTAGCTAAAAAATCTAAACAGAGAATAATCACTTTACCTTCGGAACCAATTGATGTCATAATGGCTGCTGTATTGTATAGCAAGCTAAATGCAGTATCAGAAGGTCGTCTATCTATTAGAAAGATCAAAATATCCAGTAGTCAAGGCGATAATATTTGGGTTCATTTTGACGAAGATTTTGCAGAAGATTTTGGTAGTTTAGAATGTGAACTTTATAAAACAATCGATGAAAAGCCATGGTGGATTCGCCCCGATCCCAGTATTGGCGATTGGTTTGAATTTGGCAAGAAAGATATTAAGTTTCATTATCAAAAGTCCTCATGGGACAAGAGTTTGTTATGGGAAAAAGCTAACGATAATAAAGGCGGAAAGTCGAAGTCAAATTGGAATCCAAAGGTTATAGATGGCGGCAAAGAAACTAAACATTGACAAATATAGTCGTAGTATAGTTACAGAATCTGACATATGTCAGCAGCTATACTACGACTCAAAATTTGACTATAGTAAAGTTGCCTTACGAGATCCTAGTAAGTACAACTCTGCTATAGATCGGTTGTTCTTATATGAACCAAAGTTAGAAACACTTGAAGAAATTGCTGTTGATCCTGTAGCATGGCATGAATCAAATCAAAATATTTGGTTCATGCCTGAAGAATATAAGAACATGGACATTGCGAAATGGCTCTTGGACCAGGCTAAAAATGATACTGAACTCCAGCGCACTGGCGCAGAATTACTAATGTTTGCAGAGCGTGACTTGTTAGACCTGTTACGTTATCTTAAATATTTTGTTGATACACTTAGAACCAACAATATTGTTTGGGGAGTTGGCAGAGGTAGTAGTGTAGCTAGTTTCGTTCTTTATTTAATTGGTGTTCATAAGATCAACTCAATCTCCTACGGCTTAGATATCAATGAATTCATAAGGTAATTGGTATTCATAAGATAAATAAGTTCGTAGGAGTAGTTTTATGTTTTACGTTTATCAATATTTGAGAGAAGATGGCACACCTTACTATGTAGGGAAAGGGAAAGGCAAAAGAGCATTTGTTAAAGGAAAACATGAAAGAATCAAAAAACCCAGTAATCCTAATAATATAATAATAGTTAAAGATAATTTAACTGAAACTGAAGCTTTTAAGTTAGAAACACAATTAATAGAACAATATGGTCGCAAAGATTTAGGCACAGGTATATTACAAAACTTATCTAACGGCGGAGATGGACCATCTGGAGCAGTTTATGGTCCGATACCTGAAGAAAGAAGAAAGAAAATTTCAGAAAAGCTTACTGGCAGAAAAGTTAGTGACGAGACTAAACAAAAGTTAAGTTTATCACATAAAGGTTTAAAACAATCAGATGAGACAAAGAAAAAGAGATCTGAAAAACTAAAGGGAATTGAAAAGTCAATTGAATATAAAGAGCATCTATCAAAAAGTAGGATGGGTGAAAACAACCCAATGTTTGGTAAAATTTCTCCAAATAAAGGAAAGAAACTTTCTGATGAAATCAAAAACAAGATTAAAGAAGCACGATCAAAACAAACTTTTAGTGAGGAAACCAGATTGAAAATGGCAGAATCGCAAAGATTAAGGCATGCTAACAAGCGTAACCTATAATCTAGATATTGAAGAATTTATACGTTAAATATAATAAAAGGAATAAACAAATGGTTGGAGTTTATACTACAAGCCGCGGCAATAAAGTTGACATGAATAGTATAAAAATTAAAAATGAGATGGTTGTTGCAGTGGGTAACGCTGGGACAAATGCCAGAGGTGATTTAGTTAAAGGCGGACAGATTATTAAAACTAGAGAACAGATAATGCGGGAACAATATAGTATTAGAGGAAATAATATTCCTAAGGATAGTACGGGATACGAATCATTAGCAGATATTAAAGCTGATGAACCAACTCCTGTAAATTTCGATTCACCTTATGATTCATTAAAAAATAATAACAATAACGCTTTAAAAACAGTAGAACAACCTGTATTAGATAATGTACCTCGCGGCGGGTTAGCAAATGCAGTTAGTAAAAGTCAAGAAATTGCAGAAGTATTAGAACAGCAGAGAAAGAGAATTTAACCATGGCATTTACTGCTCGAATTCATATTAAAGCTAATTGGAAAAAGATTAAGCCAACTCATAGTAATATTTTAGTTACTGATATGGAATTTGGCGAACGTTTATCGGCAGGTGGAATTATCCTAATAGGTGATGATAGCGAGGAACGCGGTATTCGCCCACGTTGGTGTCATGTTCTAGCAGTTGGCCATGAGAATAAAGATGTTAAAAAAGGTGAATATATACTTGTAGCACATGGCCGCTGGACACGCGGAATAGATTTGACTGATGACCAGGGCCATGCTACTACTGTTCGCATGGTTGATCCAAAAGATGTGCTACTTGTATCAAAAGAATTGCCAGTTGATGACTATGTAGCTACAACTTATCATCAACGCGATTAATTGACATTTATTTAATTTCTGTATATATTAATGCTAGAGGTAAAACATGGCAATTGAAAAATTATGGGTTGAGAAGTATCGACCAGTTAGCGTCACTGATTATGTTTGGCGAGATGAAGATCAACGTAATCAAGTTATGCAGTGGGTCTCAAATAAAAGTATTCCACATCTGTTGCTAAGTGGTAGTCCTGGTGTGGGTAAAACTACATTAGCTAAAGTTTTGTTAGCCGAGCTTGAAGTTGATAGCTATGATATACTTGAGATTAATGCCAGTCGCGAAAATAGTGTCGATACTATCAGGGACAAGATCACTGGATTTGTTCAAACAATGCCATTTGGTGACTTTAAAGTAGTACTGCTCGATGAAGCTGATTATCTTACTCACAATGCACAAGCCGTATTACGTGGGTTAACCGAAACGTATGCGGATACAGCTAGATTTATTCTAACCTGTAATTATCCAAACAAGATCATGTCTGCACTACATAGTCGATGCCAAGGGTTTCATATTGAAAAGCTAGATCGTGTAGAATTTACAGCCAGAGTTGCTACTATTCTAGTAGAAGAAAACGTAATTTTCGATCTTGACGTATTAGATAGCTATGTAACAGCAACATATCCAGATCTTCGCAAATGCATTAATAGTTTGCAAATGGCATGTGTTAATAGCATACTGGAAAAACCTACAATTGATAATAAATCTGGGATTGATTATAAGATCCAAGTTGTTGAATTATTCAAAGAAGGCAGAGTTCGTGATGCCAGGAAGCTAATGTGTAGCAGTATACGACCGGATGAAATTGAGGAAATATTTCGATGGATGTATGACAATCTAGACTTTTGGGGCAGCACACCTGAAGAGCAAGACAAAGCAATTATTATCATTCGTAATGGGTTGATTAATCATAGTATGGTTGGCGATGTTGAAATCAACCTTGCAGCAACTCTAATAGAATTAACGTCATAAGGTATAATATGTCTAATAGAATGTTTCTAATTGCCAAGCACATACAATCTCCTCGTAATCCTAAAAATCTTGAGGAGGGATATAAGACTGATGAAATCTTTGCTGTTACTAAGAATGTAAAAAATAGAGAATACGCCGAAGCAAGCATTATTATTGATGTTGCTGAACAGAAGATTATTAAAAATAGATTTACCGAGCGCACATTTGACGAATTATTTGCTTATTTTATGACACATTATAAAGATCAAATCAACAAGTGGTTAAATGCCCAAACGCAAAAATAGAATAACACTTGGTGAGTTTTTAGATTCTAGTTATCCAAAAACTACTAAGAAAAAATTTACGCAAAAAGAAAAACAAAAACTAAAACCTATTGCCGAAACACTAGCAATGATAGACGGTAATGCTTTCTTTGGTATGAGCATTGATGAAGATGGTGAAGATAATTGGTATGAATGCTATTTAAATGAAGCATGGCGTATATATCGTGCCAATGGCGGAGATAAGGGCTGGGCAAGTGCAGCCAGCTGGATTAAAGAACAGAAACATGAGAATGAAACTGTTCGAGATGCGTGGCAACAATGGCAGTTGCTAAAAATACTAGCTAAATCTAGACAGTAGGGCCCTACTAATTTAGAAATTACTCTCCATAGATGTTTAGAATTTCTTCAACAGCAGGATGTCGTTCGATATCTTTGTTGCCAAATTTTACCGAACTAACATATTTACTGCCTTCAAATCCTGCCAATAACCTATTAAAATCTAATAGGCCGTTTTCACCTTCTTTTCTATCAGTTTGACGAATATCACCTGTTACTAATATACGGCTTTCTTCACCAATACGAGTAAGCAGCATTTTCATTTGATTAGGAGTTGCATTCTGCATTTCATCTGCGATAACATAGCAGTTTTTGAATGTACGACCACGCATGAAAGCCAATGGGCAAATCTCAATTGTTCCGTTTTCCAACATTGATTGAGTATCACGAGTAGTGTAGTATTCGTGCAACACGTCGAAAAGTGGTTTTGTCCAAGGTTCCATTTTTTGTTGTAATGTTCCTGGAAGGAAACCATGCTTCTCATCTTCTACTCCCACTGCTGGACGAGTAAGTATTATCTTTGTTATCTGGCGTTCTTTTAGTGCTTTAATAGCTGCCATCATGGCCAGCAAGGTTTTGCCTGTTCCGGCGGGTCCAGTTGCGATAATAATACTTTTTCTAGAATCTAGTAATAGGCTTAGATAATGTTCTTGATTTAAGTTTCGGGGGATAATTTCAACCCGATTCTTTTTTGCAGGTTCTTTTAGGTAGTTTTCAATTTGTGTGACGTTATTAATGAACTTTTCCTTGTGTCTGCGTTTTTGCATGAACTTTGGTTCTCCTAGAGCATTGTTGATCTTGCTCGAAAATATTTAAGTACTCATGTTAAAGAGTTAACGATACACTCATTTTTTGAATCAAATGGCATAATTATATTACCTTAAAGTTATCCTGCTGTGTGGATAAATATTATACCATGGACATTATTGACAACGTAAAAAACATTAAAAAGATTTACATGAGCGATTCCAGTCTAAACATGTTGTTAGACTTTGAACGTGTATTGGACAACATCGACATTTATACTTTTCCAAATTGGGAATATGGTGAACTTGTTGAAGGCCCAACTATCAATAAGTATTGGGTCAAGTGCAAGTTTATGTGGCCTGAAAAACTAATGCCAGATCCGGATGGTGCAAAAAGACTTATTCCATATGGTGCAAAAGTCACTTATCAAAAAGATACAGTTAGAATTCCAGTTAAGATTAATAACCCCAGCGACTATAGAGATGGCAGTAAGAAAGGTAAGCTAGTAGATACCAAAGTTTGGTATGTTGATATTATGCTTCCAAAGAATCTAATGGCCGAAATTAAGCAAGGATCGGTTGAAATTGCAGGCGAAGATGTTGATCTAAGCGATCTACAGAGTGCTTACGAAAAAGAATTAAGTCAAAAAGCAAGTATGACAGCCATGTCAGGAATAGCACCAGGTCAGCCACAAGGTCCTGAGATGCAACAAGGTCCCGAAATGGCACCTCCAGGAGCTACTAATGTCCCAGCAGCTTAATGAAGGCCTACGTAAGAAAGATTTAGAATATCTAGTAGGCAATAAGATTCACTTCGACGAATATGACAGTAAGATGGGCGATCCTGAAGATGTCATTACTGTAAGCTTTAAAGTAAAACAACGTATGCCAGCAGAAGATCTCACTAGTTTTATTGAGAATGGCTATGATTGGGTACTAGATGCTGATGTCAGCAGCGGTGAAATTGACGATGGTGAATTTCTTGTATTTGTTGAAATGGAACGTCGTCACAGTATCTTAGGCGACCTTAAAGATCTATTGAACGATCTATCTCATCTAACTGACATTAAGCTAAAAGATTGGAAGTTTAAATGGTATAAGCAGAAAGAATATTATCCTCTTGATGAGAATAGTCTGGCAGATATTGTGCCAGATAGTCCTGGTAAATATAAGAAATATACTGAACAATTTGCGGGTGTACAAGAAGACCAAAAAGATTTAGCTGACGAATTGTCAACTATTAAAAAATTAAGCGGAATAGGATAATCAAATGTTTGGAAGCAGCATGTGGAAAATTGTAGCGTTGGTGCTTGCGATAAGTGCCGCTGTTGGATATTTTAAATATACACAAGATAAACTTGCTGAACTTAATCAGCAGATTGCAACTAAAGATTTTGCTCTTAAGGCAGATGAAGAAACTATCGTCAAACAGCAAGAAGCAATGAAGAAGCAACAGGAAGTATTAGAGAAGACTACTAAAGCTTATAATGATGCCAGAGCAGATGTTGACGAACTTGAAGATAAGTTTCGTAAAGATGGCAGAGATTTAGATAAGTTTGCTAATGCAAAGCCAAAAGAAGTTCAATCCAGAGCTAATGCAGCTACCAAAAAGGTATTCCGTTGCATAGAAGAACAAATCAATAAAGGCAAACAAGATGAGAGTTGTTAACGTATTAATTGCTAGTATTATAGCACTATCCCTTGCAGCTTGTGCTGGAACTCCCGCACCAACTACTGCAATTGTCACTGTAGAAAAGCCTACTATGATGGTTCCAAATGTAGATCAAATTAGGCTTACTGATGTTGAATGGCATGTTGTCACTAAAGATGCAAAGCCTAATACTGATGGACATATAGATACAGTTTGGAAGAAAACTACCGGTAACAGCTTATTTGCTGTTACCTCAAGGGGTTACGAAGACATCAGTGTTAATATGGCAAACATGACTAAAATTGTTAAGCAATTACAAGCACAAGTACAAGCTTACAAAGATTATTATCAACCTGACAATACAAAAAAGAATGATTCAAAGGTTTCTAAAGATGGCAAGAGGTAGTCCCCCACCATTACCCGAAGATCCTGCAGATCTTCCAATCAAACCAAAGCACGACGAAGTTTTAGCAATGAATGTTGCTGATCCAATACCGCCTGTAGTTGCTCCGGTAGCTACACCAGTGCCGCCCGCCCCGCAGCCTGGTTACACACAACAGCCGTCACCTGCATATACTCCAGCTCCGCAAGTTACTATTATTGATAATAATATGGGTGGAATGAACAATGGCATGGGTCAGATGGGATATATGCAGAACCAAGCAACTGCTCAAGCACAGGCACAAGCAAGTGTTGGACTAGCTCAAACTAACATAGATCAAGAAGTATTTGAAGAGCAATCTAAGAAAGAAGACGAACATTGGGTCAAAGCTTTTTGGCGTCCGGCAATGGGTTGGCTTTATATGTTAATCTGTTTCATGGATTTCGTTGGTTTTCCAATGCTTACAATTTTTCTTCCTATTATTTTTAAACCATTTGGATTAACAATGCCATATCAAGCATGGACCAGCTTAACACTTAGCAATGGCGGTTTAATTCACTTGGCATTTGGTGCTATCTTGGGTGTTAGCGCATTTACAAGAGGCCAAGAAAAAATAGCTGGTAAATCCTAAAGATAATTACAATACATGACACATTATACAACATTAGGAGTAGCAGATGCTGCTACTCCGGAGGAAGTTAAATCGGCTTATAGAAAGCTTGCCAAACAACATCATCCTGATTTAGGTGGAGATGTAGCAAAGTTTCAACAGATTAGCGAAGCTTACGAGACATTAGCAGATGCTGATAAACGTGCTCACTATGATCATACATTAAGAAATCCACAACCACAATTTCATGGACATCCTGGAGGATTTCATTTTACTCATAATTTTGACGGAAATCCCGAAGTATTTAATCACATCAATGAACAATTTAGTCAAATGTTTGGGTTTAATTTTAGACATGCACAGACACCCAAGAATAGAAATATTCGAGTACAACTTGAAGTAGATTTCTTAGAAACACTGGATAATTTTCAAAAAACAATTGAATATAATTTAACAAATGGAAAAGAAACTATAACATTAGATCTACCATCTGGAATCAATGATGGCACGTTATTACAAGTTGCCGGCAGAGGCGATAACGGTAACAGTGCTGTGCCAAGAGGTGCTTTAGAAATTTTAGTTAAGGTTAAACCACATATAAAATTCGCCAAAGCAGACGACCATATATTGTCTGACATTACTATAGATTGCTTTCAAAGTATTCTAGGACATAATATTGACATTGATACTCCGCGTGGAAGACGGATAAATTTAAAAATTCCAGCTGGTACACAAAGTGGAACACAATTTGGAATTACAGATGAAGGATTTGCACGTACTAATCGTTCAATTGGAAAGTTTATTATTAAAATAAATGTCATGATACCTACTGTATTAACTAAAGAACAACTTGAACTTGTAGAGCAAATACAAAATATTAAACCTATAAATACTTGACAAAAGTTTTTATAATGTTATATTAGTATGGATGACACAGATTTATAGCTCCAACGGCGATATCGACAAAATTGTTAAAGCAGCTCGTGAGTATGCTAAACAACTTAATCATGAATATTTTCAAGTTGAACATCTATTGCATAGTTTAATGCATGAAAGAAATTTTAATGCACTACTAGAAAATTTAGGTATTCAAGTTGAACCACTCATTGAAGAAATTGAAGCTTATTTAGAAGCAGTTCCGTTTCTTGCCAATGAGGATCTGCAGGATGATCCAAAGAAAACAGCAAGTTTAGAACGTGTTTTTAATCGTGCATTCACACAAGTAATCTTCAGTGGCAGACAGCAAATCAGTCTAATAGATCTATATCTAAGTATTACAAATGAATCACATAGCCATGCTGCTTACTTTTTAAACAAATATGGTGTAGATAAAGAAACCGTCGTAAAAGCTTGGACTAAAAATCGTAAAGCAGGTAAAAATAATAAGAATTATGCTGAAAAGATTTTAGAACAATACTGTACTAATATGATGACACTTGCCGGAGAAGGCAAAGTAGATCCAGTTATTGGACGTAGCAATGAAATTGCCGAAATGGAACAAATCTTAGCTAGAAAAAGCAAGTGTAATGTTCTACTTGTTGGCGATGCAGGTGTAGGCAAAACTGCTATTGTTGATGGATTGGTACTTGATATTATTGAAGAGCGTATTCCAGAATTCCTAAATGGGTGGGTCGTTTATAGCTTAAACATTGGATCATTACTTGCTGGCACAAAGTACCGTGGAGAATTTGAAGAACGTCTTCAAGAAATTCTTGCTGCCGCTCATGAAATGAAGAAGGTAATTTTGTTCATTGACGAAGCTCATCAAATGCGTGGCGCAGGTGGTGGCAATAATAGTGCTGTTGACTTGTCTAATATGATTAAGCCAGCACTTGCTCGCGGTGATATTAAAGTAATTGCTGCTACAACATGGGAAGAATATACTCAACACTTTGAAAAAGATCGTGCGCTTATGCGTCGATTTAATCGACTAACAGTTGATGAACCTACTCCTGCTGTTGCCAAACAAATTCTCGAAGGCATTCGTGACGCTTACGAAAGCTTTCATAATGTTGAAATTACTGATGAAGCTATTAATGCTGCTGTTGATCTATCAGTTAGATTTCAAAATGATAAGAAATTGCCTGACAAGGCCATTGATTTAATCGATAGTGCTTGTGCATTAAAGCGTAGTACAGATGCAGAAGACCGAACAATCAATGAACTTAATATCCAGCGTGAGATTAGTCGAATTACTGGTGTACCAATTGCTGCTATGCAGGAACAGGAAAATAGTTTTGATATTACAACAGTTGAAAGTGATATTAAGACTCGTGTTTATGGTCAAGATAGTGCTGTTGAACAAATACTAGATAGAGTCTGGGTCAATCGTGCAGGACTCAAAAGTAGCAATAGACCAGTTGGTAGTTTCCTATTACTTGGTCCAACTGGTACAGGAAAGACAGAACTTGCAAAATCACTTGCAGAACGTCTAAGTATGAAGTTTTTACGATTTGATATGAGTGAATACGGAGAACGTCATAGTGTTAGCCGTTTGATCGGCGCACCTCCCGGATATGTTGGCTATGAAGATGCTAATTTAGCAGGCGGCATGCTTATTAGCGAAGTAGCTAAAAATCCACATTCTATTATACTATTTGATGAAGTGGAAAAAGCACACCCTGAAGTTACACAGATTCTTCTACAAATTATGGATGATGGATTCGTTACAGGTAGTAATAGCAAGCGGGCAGACTGCCGTCAGGCTATTATTTTATTGACCAGTAACTTGGGTGCTGCTGATAGCGAGCGCAACAACATTGGTTTTGGTAATTTAACTCGAACAGGCGAAGACGACAAAGCCGTTAAAGAATTTTTCCGTCCTGAATTTAGAAACCGGCTGGATGCTGTTATTAAGTTTAACAAGCTCAATAAAGAAACTATTCGTAAGGTTGCTGAAAAGTTTATTGATGAAATGCATAGTCAGTTGGAAGCTAAATCATTAGAACTTGAACTTGATGATACAGCATGGGATTATCTAGTAACCAATGGATATGACTCTACCATGGGCGCAAGACCCATGTCAAGACTTATACATGAGAAGATTAAGGTTCCTCTTGCTAGAAAAATATTGTTTGACAAAATTGCAGGTCATGCTAAAATAAAAGTTAGCGCCGTTGGTGAAGAATTGGAGTTGGTCGTTGATAAGTCAGCAAGAAATACTGAATCGATTGAAACCGCGGAAGAAATTTGCGGTTGAACACGACGGAACTTGGTACGCTAATAAGTTCAAATATAAACTAGAATTTGATTTTGGCATATATGACGGATCCGGTCAACGAACTACTTGGCGTTTGAATACTTTATATCAGGATATGCTCATTGAATTTGACAAAAACTTGTGGGAGTATAGAAAGAGGCGTGAAATACATCAATCTATCTTTACTTCCGATAAGGAATTAATTGAATATGTATTAGATAGTAATCAACTTCTGCATCATCTACATACACTTCATTATACTAGCGATCGATATAATTCTAATAAATCTCAACTAGAGCAGAATGGAATTATCACTGATATTAAATTTCGTCGAGAAGTTGGCGATTATCCATTCCAAGTTTATTTTGGAAATTGGGATTATAGAGATAGATTAGCTCAAGAAAATACTTGTGAATGGATTGCAGACGCTTATAAGGAAAAAATCGTTTCAGCTTCTGCTTGGAATGAAGATTTAATAAAAAGATATATTAAACACAAAATACCATATATGCATAATGAATTCAATTGTTATATGAAAAGTGAAGATGATATCATGATGCTTTACTTTATTGCACCAGGACATATTAAAAAAGTTTTTCGGATCTTAAAAAAGGAAACAAAATGAAGGTAACACTAGCACAAGCTTTGATCGAACGTGGAATTCTAGCCAACAATAGCAGGATTATTGCTAAATGTCCAGTCACAGCAATGGGAGACATGCCTACAGAAATGGATATTGTGTTGACCGTAGACAAGTTTGTTTTAGAAGATGGGACAATTAAATTTCATAGTGTACATAAATCAGGACGTAGGTATAGTGTGCGCTGTGAAGAAATTAAAGTAATTGATGGTATGGCACCAGAAAGATTAGCTGCTGCTTATGATATTCGCCCAGATGGACTTAAGCGGGCACCAGGCAAAAAGCGTGGAAGAAAGTCTAAAGAGGATCTTGCTAACGCATAAATACTAGTAGGAGCTTAATATGGCTAAACTCAATCAAGAGACTATTGAAATCAATATTAGCGAACTGCTAAAAGATAAAGACGAAGCTGAGATGATTTTAGATAATGATCTAATATCTCAGCTAATTGAAGTTATCGAACAGCTGGTTGGTGAAAAACGACTTGTGGAAGTAACACGTAAATGAAGAAGCCAAGAAAGACACCTAAACTAAGCACAGCAACTAAAATTAAAAGAACTGCCAAGAAAATTATAAAGAGAAAGTAATGAGCATTGTACCTATTGTAGTAATTAGTAGCACAGCATTTGGAAATGCTTATGGAGAATATAATGGTACTGATATTAATTGGTACAGCTCTCCTTATAAAGGTGATGGTTATTATGGGTATACTGACGGACTGCACACATACAGCTATCAATTAACAGGATTTGTTGGCATACTTGGTTTTCAAGCATCGTTGGCAACTACACCAACTGCTGCTGATTGGTTTGATATTTCCACTTCTCAAGTGGGAGATAGTATTCATCCTGTAACAGCTACAGGATTTAAGAATTTCAGTGGAAATTTTGTTTGGGTACGTGTATCCATAACCAGTTTTACAGCAGGTACAATCAATAAAGTACTATATAATTAAAAACAATTAATCAATTAGAGAAGAGAATCATCAATGACTGAACAAATTAATGAAGAAACATTTGGACTCCCCCCTGAAGTTTTAGCTTATCTACGCACAACACACATTCATTTCTGTTTACCTATGTATAATGGTATTTGTAATGAAGCTACTTTTATCAGTATGATTAAGTTTGGTATTATTGCTAGTAAGTTGGGTATTAACTATAGCATTGATACCATGGTAAACGAATCACTTATTACACGCGGTCGTAATAACTTGGTCGCTAAGTTTTTATTTAATCAAGCTGCAACACATCTTATGTTCATTGACGTTGATCTTGGATTTGATGCGGAAGCGATTCTCAGATTGCTTTGTGCAAATCAAGATTTAGTAGGTGGTGTTTATCCAATGAAGCGTATTCCAATTCGCTACGTTATCAATACTGTTCCAAATCCAGTGGTACAGGGTGATCTAGTAGAAGTCAGTACACTTGGCACAGGATTTATGCTAATTAGACGAGAAGTCATTGAGAAAATGATTGCTGCACATCCTGAACTAAAGTATCGTGATAATATTGGAATTGGTGCTCAGTACGAGCCATTGATGTATGGCTTGTTTGATACAATGATTGATCCTGATGGCAACTACCTATCAGAAGATTGGACATTCTGTTATCTATGGCGTTTAATGGGTGGTAAGGTATTTGCTGATACTGGTATTAAGTTAGATCATACTGGATATCACAAGTATGCAGGCGATCTTGACGAGCTTAAGCGTGTATTGACTAATCAAATATCAAACGGCGGGCCTATTCATCCCGAAGCAGTTCCTCCGGTAATTGAACTTAATCTAGATGATACAGATGATGTTGAAGTTATTGAAAATAAGGAGTTAACATGAGCAAGGAAAATGTTGAAATTGAAGTGCAACTAGCTAGTCAATGGCATAATGATCCTCCAGTATTTGAAGTATCTCTTGATGACGAATACGAACTTGGATACGGAAATGTATCAGAAAAAGATGAAGTTGGCGAATTTAAGAGTATCAAGTGGACCGGGGAATTAGATGAGAATGAACACACTCTGAAGATTCATCTTAAAGGTAAGAACGTTGGGAAAAGTCATACCCTTAAAGATTCTAATGGTAATGTCTTAGATGATCAATTACTTTTTATTAAGTCAATTCTCATTGACGGAATTGATTTAGGACATGTGGCTACTCGTTTAAGCAAGTATTATCCTGACAATAGCGATAGGTCTAATGCTCCAAAACTAATCGAAGGTAAGAATGTTATGGGCTACAATGGGGTATGGCAGCTTACTTTCTCTGTACCTACATATATGTGGATGTTAGAAAATTTCTAACAGCTATAAATATTAGATGCGAGCACAAGAATTCCTAACTGAAGCTGATGAAGCTAACTATAGCTTAGAAAATGCTAGAATATCACATCCTGAAGATAAGGTTATTGCTACGGGATCAGTGGGAGCTAAAGAAGCCATTGCTGCCATAAAGCAAATGGCTACTAATCCTGAAACTATTTCAATCAAACCAGATGGTAAACCTGCCATCTTTTGGGGTAGAGATGAAAATGGATTTGGAATGATGGACAAGCATATGTTTGCTAAAGGCATTATTCCTCATAGCCCGCAAGAATTAGCACAAATTTATTCTGAGAGAAAAGGCGGCGGCAGAGAAGAACTATCATCAATGATGACTGCACTATGGCCGCAATTTGAAGCTAGTTTAGCAAGTGGCTTCAAAGGATGGATGTTTGGAGATTTACTTTATAGTCAACGCCCTCCAGTACAAAACGGATCATTTGTGTTCCAACCTAATACTGTTGTATACTCTGTTCCAGTTAACGAACCACTGGGACAACAAATTGCCAAAAGCACAAGTGGTATTGTAGCTCACAGCTACTTTGCAGCACCAGGCCAGCCAGGTAAACATATTAATAAGTTAAGTGGCATAAACACAAATGGACCTTTGCTTGTTATCACTGATCAGTTTACTAGTCCTCCCCGAGTTAAAATTCCACCAGATCTAAAGTCAATTGAGTCATTCATTAATAGTAATGGTGCACCATTGGATAAACTTCTAGATCGTAGTGCATTAGCTGCTATGAAAATTACAAGCTTTCCTCAGATATTTCAAAAGTATGTTAACTCAAAAGTTAAAGCTCGCGATTTTAGCAATTTTGGATCTGATTTTATCGAATGGATGGCAGGTGCTAAAGTAAGCCCAAGTATGCAACAGAATATTGCAGCACACTTAAAAGCTAATGCTGGTGGGTATAAAGTATTATGCCATGCATTTTTGGGAATTATGAAAGTCAAAGATAATATTGTTGCAGCATTGGATAATCATCCAGCACCAATGAGAGCAACAATTCAAGGCACACCAGGACAAGAAGGATATCTAGTTCATACTGGCGCCGGGCCGGTTAAAGCAGTTGATCGACAACGATTCTCTGCTGCCAACTTTGAACACTAAGATAAATATTCTATAGACAGGTCCTGCAAATGCGATTAGATGAAATAGATCAGCCAAATAAGAAAGTTGTTTTTACATTTGGGCGTCTAAATCCTCCCCATTATGGGCATGGCGGTCTGATTAAAACACTACAATTAGTTGCAAAACAACAGGGCGCACACTGGTATCTTTTTGTCAGTAGCAAGCATGAACCAGAAAAAAATCCATTAAGTTACGAACAAAAGTGCCATTGGATTAGACTACTGTTTCCAGAAGTTGAAGGTCATCTTGTTATTGATGCTTCGGTAAAAACTCCACTGATTGCTGCAACTTGGCTTTATAAACAAGGTTTTAGATCAGCTACATTTGTTGCAGGTGAAGATGATATGGAATCATATTCTCAAATGATTAAGAGCGGTAACGAACATGGTCGTAAGAATCCAGATGCTGTAAGAATGGGCAAGGGGTTTTATTTTGAACCATTAGAATTTTCTGTCAGTGCAAGGATTGCAAGTGCTACTAATTCACGTGCTGCTGTTACCAATAATGATCCAGAAGCATTTGCTCGTAGTATTCTCGGACCTAAGATTACTAATCCACAGCTATTAAAAGCTGTTGCTAAAGATATGTTTCCAATGGTGCGTAAAGGTATGCAGCTGGAAAGTATCAATGAGGATACAGAAGAAGACGAGCGTCATGCATTTATGATGCGTCCAGAAAATCAAAAACCTACTGCATTGTCACAAGGTATAATGAAATATACCCCAATGGGAGATGTTGCTAAGATTGGATCTGCTGTTAATCAAGGAAGATATAAAGATGCAATATTACCTGCTGCTCAGCTTGCAACGAATTTAATTCCTGGAAAAGCTGCTGCAACTGCGGCAAGTACTGCTATTGGTGCCGCAAGAGGTATTGCAGATGAAAGCGAAGAACTTAACAAGCGTACTCCAAACGTAAGAGAACTTGCTAAGAAGTACATGACTACTCCTAAAGAAGTACATAAAGCACTAGCCCAGGGCATTAAAGTAGAGTTTGAACATACTAATGATATCGAAGTTGCAACTGAAATTGCAATGGATCATCTTGGTGAAAAGTTAGACTACTATACCAGACTTGCTAAAGTCGAAGAGAACTTTTCTGATGGTAAAGGGCCTGGACGTTCAGGTGATAGTCAGCGTCATGGTATCCCTAAGAAAGCCACAATGGCAGAACTAGAGAAAGCCAGCCATGCCAACGGGCGCAAAGGGCAGTTAGCACGTTGGCAGCTTAACATGCGTCGTGGAAAGAAAAAAGCAAATGAAGAAATAACTGAATCTCCAAAGATGAGACCATTTCAAATCGTCGGCGGATACGGGTTCGAAACACAAATTCATAAATTTGAAGCACCTTCTCAAGCAGATGCAGAAAGATATGCAGAGAAATGGGCTGTTCAAAATGTTGATTTAATTCCTGGAAAAGCAAAGCGTTATTTTGTAAGACCCATTACTAAATTTGTTCAACAACCATCATAT
>Ga0208741_10000230_pt1 | contig 30708 bp, 38 predicted proteins | sample CryBogCBE03Jun09_FD_184576 | JGI IMG/M metagenome (GOLD analysis project Ga0208741, IMG submission 184576) | Freshwater microbial communities from Crystal Bog, Wisconsin, USA - CBE03Jun09 (SPAdes) | ecosystem: Environmental > Aquatic > Freshwater > Lake | place: Crystal Bog, Wisconsin, USA...
CCTTATGCTAGATATTTGCCTGCTGTTAGACTAGGTAGATGGGATGGTAAAGTTGCATATTTTCAATTAGGTGGCAGCACTTATGTTAATCTACTGCCAGAAATAATTGAATGGCTTGCTGATCGAAATGTTCATATTGATCTAATTGATGAGCGACAAATTCAGCCTGCATTTGATTTTACCGAAGTTGCAGAAGATTCATTCAGTGATAAGACATGGCCCACTGGACATGTTATGGCCGGCCAACCGATTAAGCTTCGCGATTATCAAGTTGAGATTGTAAATAATTTCTTAAAAAATCCACAGTGCCTACAGGAGATCGCAACAGGCGCAGGTAAGACTTTAATGACCGCATCATTGAGTTCTTTAGTTGAGCCATATGGTCGTAGCATTGTTATTGTTCCAAATAAAAGTCTTGTATCACAAACCGAAGCTGACTATCAGAATATGGGACTTGATGTTGGAGTTTATTTCGGTGATCGTAAAGAATGGAATAAGACTCATACTATCTGTACTTGGCAAAGCTTAAACATCCTTATGAAGAACTCCAAAGATAGTGAAATTACCATTGGGGATTTCTTAGATGGTGTTGTTTGTGTTATGGTTGATGAAGTACATATGGCCAAAGCCGATGCGCTTAAAGCATTGCTAACAGGTCCAATGGCTAATATTCCTATACGCTGGGGACTAACAGGAACAATTCCAAAAGAAGCATTTGAATTTGTTTCACTTAGAGTAAGTTTAGGTGATGTTATCAGTAGACTAGCAGCAAGTGAACTACAGGATAAGGGTGTGTTAGCACAGTGCCATGTAAATATTCTGCAGACTGTTGAATATAGTGAATTTACTGATTATCAAAAAGAATTAAAATACTTAACAACTGACAAAGATAGATTAGACTATATTGCTAAATTAACCAGTGAAATTATTAATACAGGTAATACATTGATACTTGTTGATCGTATATCAGCTGGCGAAGAATTAGCAGCAAGAATACCTAATAGCATATTTGTTTCTGGAGAGATGAAAACCGCAAACAGGAAAGAACATTATGATGAAATTGCAGATACAATGGATCGTACTATTATTGCAACGTATGGGGTTGCTGCTGTGGGGATTAATATTCCTCGTATTTTTAATCTTGTTCTTATTGAGCCCGGTAAGTCTTTTGTTAGAGTCATCCAGAGCATCGGCCGTGGCATCCGTAAAGCTGCTGACAAAGACCATGTTCAAATTTGGGACGTAACAGGTGATTGTAAATTTGCCAAACGTCATCTTACCAAGCGAAAGCAGTTCTATAAGGAAGCTAAATATAATTATACAATTGAAAAGGTTAATTATAAATGAGTTTCACCGATAACAAATATTATAGATGCTATATCAAAATAATTAATAATGCAAAAAATAGAAATCTAGACAAAGAAATATATGTTGAAAAACATCATATCTTACCTAAAAGTATGGGCGGATCAAATAAAAAAGAAAACTTAGTTGCTTTAACAGCAAAAGAACATTATATATGTCATGTGCTTTTAACCAAATGCACAGAAGGATATTATCTAAAATTGATGCAATATGCATTGGGAAAATTTATACAATCGAGCAAATATCAAAAAAGAAATTTCACTGCTAGACAATATCAGCGTATTAGAGAATCTATTTCTTTAGCTCGAACTGGAACTATTTTTTCTGACGAATCTAGAAAAAAGATGTCCGATTCAAATAAAGGAAGAGTTGCCTGGAATAAAGGACTTAAGGGTGTTATAATACATTCCATAGAATCTAATAGAAAAAGATCAGATACACTTAAAGGTAAAGTTTTTTCTGAAGAAAGAAACAAAAAAATATCTGAGACTAAAAAAGGAAAACCTAGTGGCATGATTGGTAAGAAACATTCAGAAGAAACTAAACAAAAAATGCGAGAAGCATTTTTAAAAAGAACAAATAAGGAATTTTGATGCGTATATTAACGGTAGATAACACAGTATTTGAGATGAAACAATTGCCAGAAGAAGTAACTGATTTACGGTTCTGTGTACTAGACAATTCTAATCCTGCCGATCCTGATTATTTCTTTCTTCCACTGGTGTTCATTGAATCATTTAATGATCCAGCACTTGTACTAAAAATAGGGCCACATACAATTAAGATGCCTTATAATTGGCGAATACTAATAGGCGAAGCTGAAATTGGCGATCTTGAAGCACTGCCACTAACTAAACTAAATGATCGAGGGTTCGAAGCATTTACATTTAATCCTCTTAAGAGTTTTCGTGCAACATTTTATCCTATAGAAATTGTCGATGTGTATCAAGATGTAAAATGGTATTTTCCAAAACTTCGCAATGGTCAGTTGCTTTGCATACCAATCAGTGATGGACCTAACCCGGTGTGTGCGTACTTTGTAAAAGATATTAGTCGTGCAAGCGAATGTATTGATATTCAAAAAATTGTATAGTATAATAAGACATGGCTGAAGAATCAAATCTTAGTGTAATGCTTCGTGCAATTGATCTTAAAAAGAGAGACTATTGGGATCAACTTAGCGACGAGCAAAAGAAGAAGCATAGCAATTATCTTGCATTGCGATGGGCTAGTAGTATCAGCGGCAATGGTGAACTAGCTCAATATTATGTACTGAGCACTAATCAGCAGGTAAACAAGAACTTTTGGAGTTTAAATAAACATCCCAAACTACAATGGTTATTGACAACTTGCATTAGTCCAGGAATGGGGAATCATAAACACGAGTGGATTGCGTTTAAGGCAAAAGGTAGTAAAAATAAAACTGTTAATCTTTTACTGGATTTATATCCAACTATGAAGTTGAAAGATGCTGAAGTATTAGATAAACAGATGACCAAAGAAGATTACAAAAGTCTTCTAATGGGGCTCGGTTGGGAAGATAAAAAAATTAAAGAGGCATTAGACAAATGACAATTAAGACATTTTCAGTAGATTATAACATTGGCTATGGAACAATGACTGATACTTATGGTGGACAGGAGCTTAGAATCGGCGCAAGTCCTGAACTGATGCAGCTACTACAATGGTGGAAGCAATGGGGGCCAGTATTTGCCGATGGTAGTGCAACAGTTCAAGATGCGCTGTCTCAAGCTCGGGTATTGCATGAACTTTCTAAAGAACAGAGTAAGCAGCCAAATACATACACATGGAATCAAACATCAGTATGAAGGCAGACATGTCTAATCTTATCGCAGAAGCAGTTGCAAACGCTAAGGAAGGCGAATGCAAATGCCAATACTGTGGCAAAGGGTTTATAAAAGAAAGTACACTTGCTGCGCATCACTGTGAACCAAAGCGTCGTGTTCAACAACGTACTGAAGTTGGAGTCAATCTTGCTTATCAAGCGTGGATTAGATTTTATGAACTTACCCAGGGCAGTGCTAAATTAAAAACATACGATGATTTTTGTAACAGCCAATTTTATGTGGCATTTGTTAAATTTGGCAGATACTGTCATAGTATTCGAGCTATCAATTCTAGTAGATTTATCGACTATGTGATTAAGAATAATATTAAACTAGATCATTGGTGCCGTGAAAAGATATATGATATATATTTGTTGCAGTTGCTAACAACTGAAGCAGCCGAAGACGCACTTGCAAGAGCTATCGAACATATGCAGGAATGGGCTGAAACAACAGGGAGTCAGTATAGTGATTACTTCAAAAGCATATCCTCCAATCGTCTCACAGCCGATATTAGAAGCGGCCGCATTAGTTCTTGGTGTTTGTACTGCTGCGACACTGGTACTATGGCTTTGGCTGAGCTAACGCCAGAACAAATTGGCATAGTTTGGCCATATATAGATAGTGATGTCTGGCAGAAGAAGTTGAAGAATTATCCTGCTGATGCAGAGATGGCAAAGTATATTCTTAAAGAGGCTGGGCTATGATGTATGATGGTATGGGGAATCAAACACCTTATACAAAACATTGGCATCCATGGAGGAAGAAGTTTCTTTGGTTGCCCAAGATCATTGACGGGAAAGCATACTGGTTGCGTACGGTTCATGAAAGATTTCGTTCACATCATTGGATACCAGGCAGTATCGAAATAGCATTTGAATATCAATATGCAGTTGACCTATTTGATCTTATGGGAAAAACATGAGACCTGCTCCACGTTACGACAATTATGAAGAATATCCAAAAGAATGGACACCATGGCAATCTAGATTTATTTGGTGGCCAGAAAAGATTGAAGGTAAGACACGATGGCTTACTAAAATTTATGAACGGCATAAAGGTAAATTTCTATATATGATTGATCACGGTGGCAGTGAATGGACACTTGAGTATCAATATGCGTTCGATATATTTGATTTAATGAGGTATGAAAATGAATAAAGTTGTTATTGTAACTGGAGGATTTGATCCTCTACATGAAGGACATATAGAATATTTTAAAGCTGCAAGATCATTGGGAGATCATCTTGTAGTTGGCATTAATAGCGATCCATGGTTAGTTAAAAAGAAAGGAAAAGCTTTCCAAACTTGGAAAACTCGTCATGCTATTATCAGTAATCTTAAAATGGTCACTGAAGTTATCTCATTTGATGATAGTGACAATAATGCAATAGATGCTATAATAAAAACTAGAGCAGTTTGGGGATCAAGTTATCATTATATCTTTGCAAATGGCGGAGATAGAACTAAAGATAATATTCCTGAGATGTCTGTTGAGAATGTTGAGTTTGCATTTGGTGTTGGAGGAAATGATAAGATGAACTCCAGCAGCTGGATATTGAATCAATGGAAAAAAGATTGGAGAGAACAAAGTGGAGCAAACTGACAGAGCATGGGGTCGATATCTTGTACTTGATGAAACTGAACATTATAAGCTTAAGGAAATAATTGTTGCTGCAAATCGTTGTTTAAGCTATCAGCGTCACGAATTTCGCGATGAACTTTGGTATGTTAAGCAGGGCAAAGGCACATTAATTTTAGATGATGAATCTCATGTATTGAAAGAACATTCAATTGTTGCTATTAAACGTGGGCAGTGGCATCAGTTGATCAATGGCACAAACGAAGAACTTCGTATTATTGAAATACAGCACGGCGATAAGTGCGAAGAGGAAGATATTGAACGTCAATGAAATTCTCAGCTGATATTGATATTGATTTTGCAGATAGAGAAGCAGTGCTTAATATAATAAAGCACGTTCCAGCTTCTATAAATCGCAACAATGAATGGACTAAGCATAATACTGGAGTTTATGTAAACCCAATTCCAGCTGATCCATTCACTGGTTTAAGTAACATTGATTATCAATCAGCTGAAGAAATTGGCTATATCAAACTTGATCTTTTAAATGTCAATGTTTATAGCAAAATTAAAAATGAAGAACATCTCAATCAATTGATAGCACAAGAGCCCATGTGGGAGATGTTAGAACACAAAGAGTTTGTTGAGCAAGTAATTCATATTGGCAATCATTATGAATTATTACAAAAGATGCCGGAACCAGTCAACACAATTGCCAGGATGGCAATGTTTTTGTCAGTAATTAGACCTGCTAAAAGACATCTTGCAGGTCTAACATGGCGGGAAGTTGGCATTAAAGTTTGGGATAAACCTGAAGGAAATGGATATTTCTTTAAAAAAGCACATGCCATAAGTTATGCACAATTAGTAGCAGTTCATATGAATCTTCTAACTCATCTTACGAACTAGTTGTACTACACGTCGTTTAGTTCTCTTGTTAGCTAAACTAGCTAAACTAACAACATGCCCTTGCTGCTCTTTAATGTCTTTAACATTAAGAGTTACCATACTATATCTAAATTCACTCCATGAATGTTTTAGAAATATATTGATAGGAATAAGTCTATTACTTTCCCACCACCAAGTATCTGCTTGTTCTAGAAATCTAACTTTGTGATCTTCGGTTCTTAGTTTATTAAATGCATACATACTGACTATATCGCCGTCATGGTTTTGTATGACGCCTACATAATCGCTATGAGTATACTTAATGAAGCTGAGAAACGGATATTTTTCTAACAAATCTTCCAAACTTAATGACATAAATATTCTACAGACGGGGTTTTCAATTGCAATCGATCTCAGGATATTTATATAACCAAACGATGGACCTTGTTATTTTGGATTCAATACCCAATCGGGAGAATACGCTAGTGTATGCAAAGCCCTTACAAATTTACAAAGGCATCGACAATAAGATTAGATTATTGATTAAGAATCAAGATCAAAAACTTCAAAATCTATTAAACTCTACTATAGTGTTTAATTTAATAGCCAGTGATAATTATGAACTTGTGTTTAGTCGTGCTGTTTCGATAGCATATGATAAAGGTGCTGCTATAGTGACCTTATCTCAAGAAGATTTAAATGATGTCGCTGCCGGTATTTACAACTATAGTGTAAAGTTAATAAATGGCGAAGGCGAAACTAAGATAGTTTATGCAGATGATAATTTCAATGCACAAGGGCAAGCAAGAATAAATGATAGTGTTTATCCAAGATTCTTTCCAAGTTTGGCACCTAATCTAGGACCATTTTATAATAATAATCCCAATACAAATGGTTATTCTTCTAATCCAAATGTTATAATCACTGATGTTGCTAATGTGGCTGACCGTGTTAAGACTAGAAGTGTACTACAAACTGTACAATATTATGGCACATCATTCGTTGGCAATATAGTAATTCAAGGTAGCATGAGTTCAATGATGACATCATATCCAACTGACTGGTTTACAATAGATACACAAACTTTTAATGGATTAAATGGCTGTCAATTTAGTACTTTCCAAGGAAAGATAAGTTTGATTCGGTTCGTTATAACAAAAACTAGCGGAACATTAACTAAGATTCTATATCGACCTTAATCGTAATATATTTGATATATTTCTTTAATGTTCATATCGGGGTGAAATCTTTGTAATTCAGATAGGGTATAATGAATTTTATCATAGTTTGGTTCGTATATATCTTGTTCTAACCAATATTTTAAATTAGAAAGTGGTCCGTTTTGATAATAGATAGGAAAGCTATTTTCCATTTCCAGTAAGTGTTCGTATATTTTTTTACTAATAACAGAGGGTACTTTACTAACTCCTAAAATTTCATAAACAATAATATTGCAGCTGGCGGATATATTATTATATCTATTAGCTAGATAATACCATGCATCAACGATATGATGTAGATTTAGTTCTGTTATTGTTGATATAAAACTCATTTTAACATATTTGTTTAACTGAATTTCAATGTCATTTGACCATTGCATTAGTCTATCTAAGTTCTTTTCTATTTGCAGCCAGTTACTGGGAGTACGCTGAAGATATGCAATTTCATTAATGCCATCAATACTTAAATTAATCCAAATTTCCTTAAATTCTTGCATAATATTCAGTAATCTTTGATTTATATTTGTACAATTAGTGTTGATGTGTATTCTAATATGATTGCAAGCACCAATTTCTATTAGATGCTCTAAGAATACTAAATTCTCTTCAATTAATGTTGGCTCACCGCCGGTCAAAAATATTAATTCAATTTCGTCAATATTATTTTCAAATATTTTAATTAGTGAATTATTAGTTGGCCAATCATATTCTTTATACATCGGAATACTTGTACCATATGATTTGTTTTTTTGAAAATTTGCATCTGATGATTCTTTTAATCCAAATTTCTTAAAGAATTTAGAATAGGTAGTACTATATCGCGAGTTACACATTTTACAAGCTAGATTGCATAAATTACCAGTGGCAAGTTGAAAATCAAATGCTTTCTGTTCTAAATACCCTTGATTATTTTTGGCATATTCAACTCTGTTTTGCCACTTAGATATTGGAAATTTTTCTGCATTAGCAAACCTAACGCTAGTTCCCCGGGTATGATCTTTACTTTCAAGTTTCCAGCAAGTTTGACAACAATCGGGTTCTTTTCCCTCTATTAAATCTAATCTAAGTTTACGCATAAAATCGCTATTCCATGCATCACTTAATGTATGTGTCATCACATTATATGGTAAGTTATTATTATCTTTGTTGGCACCATACGTAGGCATTATTGCACAACAAGTTTTAATTTCACCGTTGCTTTCAATCATCTGTTGGGTAAATGGAAGTTGACATATAGTTGGGCTATTCATATTCATACTTATAAAATCTTTACTATCATTAATAATTTTGCTATAATAAAATATGTTTGAAATACAGCAAGAACTTCTGGCTCATTTACCGGTCAAAAGAAAAAGCACAGCCAGTGGATGGATAAGCTTTAATGCTGCCTGCTGCCAATATAATGGACAGAGCCAGGATACCCGGGGGCGCGGCGGTTTATTTTCTGGGCGAGATGGAAATACCAGCTATCATTGTTTTAATTGCCACTTTACTGCTAATTGGCAACCAGGTCGTCGCATCAATCTAAAGATGCGTAAGCTTATGACTTGGTTGGGTATGCCGGAAGATACTATCCGAAAGCTTGGTTTATTTGCACTTAGTCAATTAGATACTAGTATTGATATTAAAAAGGAAGCAATTAAAGAACTTCCAAAATTTGAATGTAAAGAAGTGTGTCCTGGACAAAATCTATTAGATTGGTTTGTAACTGAAGGCGTAAGCAATGAGGATATTGCACAAGTAGAAGCAGTTGTAAACTATCTCGATCTGCGCGGTTTTGGTAACAAGCTAGACTATTTCAAATGGCATAATGATAAGTCTACTCCCATGTATAGTCGTGCATTAATTCCATTTACTTGGTTAGGTCAACCTATGGGATATAGCGGTCGTAGTATTGTGCCGACTAAACGCAAATACTATACAGAACATCCCCCTCACTTTGTATTCAACTATGATAGGCAATTACCCGATGCTAAGTTCTGTTTGGTAGTTGAAGGGGCAATGGATGCTATTGCTGTTGATGGGTTAGCTATTCTAACAAATGAATGTAATGAATCGCAAGCTATGATTGTTGATAGTTTAAATCGTGAAGTTATTGTTGTACCTGACAGGGATCGAGCTGGAACATCATTGATTAAAGCAGCAATGGAATATGGGTGGAATGTTGCTTTTCCTGATTGGGAAAAGGATATTAAGGATTCGGCTGATGCTGCAAATAGGTATGGACAATTGTTTACGATGAAAAGTATATTGAATAGTGTCGAGACAAGTAATCTTAAAATTCAGCTTATGATGAAGCGTTGGATTGATAACTAGTATATTTTTTAAAAATTTTATCAAAGTCATTGATATTTTCTGCTTTTGGAGCACATACTCCACATAAACAAATTTTCTTAGCACATTTTATAACTGGCATATCTTTACCAATTTTACTTCTGAGTTCTTCAAGAATTAAATCTGCATTGTCTATGGTTCCAATTGGACCAACCGTTCCATCAAATCTCATACGGCAATCTTTATTGTGGAAAACCTCTTTGGAGTATTGCTTGACATATAAAAAGAACCAATTAACACTACAACTCCATCCTTCGAAGTTATTTTGAATAAAGAAATTACGTTCTTTAAAATTTCCATTGGTACATATTTGTCTACCGCCGCAGCAGGCTCTGCCAATTGAAGTCATATTAACATCTGTGTCATTGTTAATATTAATTTCTTCCGTCTTGTACGATTTGTTATTATACAGTTTATTAAGCCAAGTTACTTGCTCGGGTGAATATATATGTGAATTACTAAATCGATCTAATTGTCTTGGTAAAAATTCGACATTATTTTTACTGCAAAACTCTATCATATCTAGTGCATCTTCAAATTTATGAGGATTCATTAATACAATTACTTTAACTCTAGCACCGGATTCCTTGAGACTGAGTATATTATCTCTAAATTGATTTTTCTGTTTTTGATTTGCCTCTGTATGATAACTTGCAGTCCAATAATCTATCTTACCTTTTAATTTATTAATAAGTGTCTTACCGGCAACTAAATTGGTAGTAGTTTGTATAGTAAGTGTCCAATCATTTTTAAATTTTTCGTATTTTTTTCTTATTTCTTCATATACAGCTATAATGTCAGGGTGAAATATACTTTCCCCTCCATATACATTTAATACAACTGCCTTGGCCCATTTTGGTTTATTCTGCATATAGATGTTGACATATTCAAACATAAAATCTATGGTTTTCAAACATTCGTCTAATGGTGGATGTCGAGTCGTATTATCATGCCATTCCGGACCACAATAACTGCAATCCAAATTACAGCGCAGTGTAATTTCCCAGTCTAATAGAAAACTAATCTTATTAGCAGGATCAATTGCAGGCTCAATGGTTGTCAGCATGTGATACTTATATATAATGACAACTAGTAACGAATAAGTTATAATTATACTAATGGCAAAATCATATGAAACAGGTATTCAGAAGCTATTCATTGAAATGATGTTATCTGACGCTCAAAGTTTTGTGCGTGTTCAGAACATTTATAATGTTGACAATTTCGATCGAAGTCTTAAAACAGCAGCTGAGTTTTTAAAAGAACACTGCGAAAAACATACCACAATGCCAACCATTGAGCAGATTAATGCTGTATGTCGAACAGATTTTCAATCTGTTCCTGGTATGAATGAAGATCATTATAACTGGTTTCTTGAAGAGTTTGAAGGCTTCACCAAGCAGAAAGAGCTCGAGCGAGCAATTCTTAAAGCAGCTGACTTGCTGGAAAAAGGAGAATATGATCCAGTCGAGAAGCTAATCAAAGATGCAGTGCAGATTAGTTTGACTAAGGATATGGGAACTGATTACTTTTTAGATCCGCGAAGCCGATTGATGCGTATTAAAGATAATAATGGGCAAATATCCACTGGCTGGGTGAGCCTGGATAAACTGTTGTATGGAGGATTTAATCGTGGTGAACTCAACATATTTGCCGGCGGATCTGGCAGCGGCAAGAGTTTATTCATGCAGAACATCGCAGTCAACTGGATACTTCAAGGCCTGAATGGTGTTTATATTACACTAGAATTGAGTGAAGAACTTACTGGTATGCGTATTGATAGTATGCTAACCAATGTTGCCAGCAAGGATATCTTTAAAGACATTGATAATGTTGAGATGAAACTTAACATGATCAAGCGTAAGTCTGGCGAACTTCAGATCAAGTATATGCCAGCACAGAGCAACGTAAATGATATCCGTGCTTATTTGAAAGAGCTACAGATCAAGACAGGACATCGTATAGACTTTGTAATGTTAGATTATATGGATCTGCTAATGCCAGTTAGTGCTAAGGTTAGTCCCAGTGACTTGTTTGTTAAAGACAAGTATGTTGCAGAAGAAGTTCGTAATCTTGCAAAAGAGTTGAAGATCTTGCTGGTAACAGCAGCACAGTTAAATCGCAGTGCGGTCGAAGAAATTGAGTTCGATCACAGTCATATTAGTGGAGGTATTAGTAAGATCAATACAGCAGATAACTTGTTTGGTATTTTTACTAGTCGTGCTATGCGTGAGCATGGAAGATACCAGATCCAGTGTATGAAGACTCGTAGTAGTAGCGGGGTTGGACAAAAAGTTGATCTTGAGTTTGATATTGATAGTCTGCGTATTCGAGATGCGCCGGATGACGGAAACAATAATCGTAAACCGCAAGCTAGTATTATGAGTCAAATCAAGCAATCTAGTGTTGTAAGACCTGCTGAACCAGAAACTGGTAAGATTGTTGCAGATGTTAACAGCAGCAAGCTAAAACAGATGTTGAATAACATTAAATCAACTAGCTAAAATCAACTGAGGAAACATACTGTCTTTTTTTAATTTCAGTCAGTATTGTTTTCTTTTTATTGTGCAACATCTTTCCTATATAAACATACCCTGGGCGTAAGCGTGGATCATACTCCTTGAATCCACGTGATTGAAAGAATTCCCTATGTTTTCTATAGTATGCCAAACAGTTTTCCCTATTGATTCTAGATGCAATAGTATCGCTGTCACTGAGTGTTACACGAAAATCTGCTGAGAAGTATTCCCATGGTTTAAAGGCATCATCGTGAATATATTGGTCATTGTCCTTCATTAGTTCTTCCAGGGTCTTACCAATTTCCACATAATTTAGGTATAACCCACCAAATTCATAACAATCAGTAAGGTAATCATAATCACTGACATTTAGTTTTTCCGTTTTGGGTAACTGAAAGTATGTAACAACAAAGCGTGGTTGATTACTCCTCTGCAAACTTTCTATACGGTGTACACATACGTTGAGATCAGCCAATGCATGTCTAACTTCAACACTGGCATTATTCCAATAGGCAGTATTCTGTTGATCCAATAAGCCATGGTACTCTTCAAATATATGATGTAGATAGTTAAGTGAGTCCTGATCCATTATGGAATCGAGATGCCTATCAATGATATGTTGATAGCTGTTTATAGTGTTTATATTGGTATTAATTTTATCAAGTGCTGTGGCAATTTCATTTGTTTTATTGGTTAGCCCATAAAATCTTTGTGGATCGTCAATTTGGTAATTTTTGCTTTGAGCTGTAGTAACCAGTTGTTGCCATCTATAGGCAATCTCGGTTGGGAAAATGTTAAAATCCAGTACCAATTTATTGTCTTGATTATGAGGATCAGATAACGTAATATGACATTGTGTGTACATATTCATATCTATCATTGACGCTGATATACAATAAATAAATTGGACCAATTTATTGTCTTGATTATGAGGATCAGATAACGTAATATGACATTGTGTGTACATATTCATATCTATCATTGACGCTGATATACAATAAATAAATTGGGGATTAATTTTGCGTAAACAGACTCGTAGCATCCTAGATGAGATTAGTGGAATTGTACCAAATCGTGATCGCAATCTTGTCATTGAGAGCCGCGCGAATCACATCATCAATTCAGCTATTAACCTAATTCATATGATTAAAGAAAATTATGACCCTGAACTAGCAGATGAGCTCGAACGTAGGCTGATAAACAGCATACGCGGCAGAGATGCCAGCAAGTTTGCACGAGGACTAAGGAAAATTAGAGATGAAGGTTGACGAAATTACTGAAGGATTTTGGGATACTATGGCAGGAGCTTTAAATCCTATGTCTAGAAAGAACATGATTGGTTCTCAAAAAAAAGACCCTTCTACTGGTCAACCAATGACAGATGCATCTGGCAACCCAATTCACAATACCGCCGCTGATTACGCAGCTTCAATGAAACGTCCCAGTGTAGATGATTATGAAGCTCAATATAGACAGCAATATCTAGGACAAGCTGACGCCATTGAAAAAGGTGCGTTATCTCCTGATCACATTTCTTCAGTAACACGCCGCGGAATTGATCAAACTAGAAGAGAAGCAGGCATGAAGCCTGTAGATTGGGAACATTTAGATATTACGACTAATAAAATTGATCCGAGAACATTAACGCCTGACCAACAATCAGCAGTTAACGCTAAAAGAACTGCTGGAGGCCATGCTCCTATTGATTGGACTACAAAAACAAATAATTATGTTTTAAGTCAATTAGATTCTAAAGGCGAACAAGCAAATAGCTTAAAAGTTGATCCAGCAAGCGTACTGGCAGCGGATAGAACAAGAATTGATCGTTATCGATCAGCTCAAGGAAAAGCTCCAATTAATTGGAGCGAACGTGAATCATCATACAGAGCAATGAAAGCTACTGCATAACCAAGTAGTTTTCCTATCTCTAGTATAAATAATTACAGCGTAAGAAACGCAGTTTTTTGGAGAAAATAAGATGGCAATTTTATATCGTACAAATGGTAACGTAGGTTCCGTTGGTGATGTTTACGGTGGCGGTTTTGCAGGTGCAACTACTCAAGTAAGTGCAAGCTTTATTGGCAAGCAGCTACTAGCAGTAGGTGTTCGTGTTGTTGGTGCTAGCGGTCCTGCTAACCTACAAGCAGAAGCCAGTGTTAATGGTGCAGTAGAAGGAATTCTAAAGGCAGTTACTGGTAATTCAACTATTCTAGCTTATCAGCTAGAGCCAGGTACAACTGGTAACCTAAGTCTATTACTTGAAGGTGCTTCAAACCTATCAAGTACCGACATTCAGAATATCATCCGCGGCGGCGGCAATGGTGCTGGTTGGTATGGAAATACAAATGGTATTGATGCAAGTTCTTCACTTGTAACAAACTATGGCTTCAAGCTATCAACAGTGTCAACAGGTTCATAATATAACCTAATTAAGAAAGGGCGGTTAAAACGCCCTTTCTTTTTGACTGAATTTCTACAATATAAGTACTGAGTGACAAATAGTTCTTCATATACCTGTTATACATTATTTGATATTCCCGACAGAGGTAACAGAAGCCAAGTTAGAAATTGGAATACGTTAATACAGATACTAAGTCTGCGTACTCAACCTTTTATAACTAAATTTCCTGAATTTGTTGTTGAAGATTTATCTAATTACAACTTTGGTAAACACTACACAGGTCAAGCAAAAGTTTGGAGCTTTGAATTCGAATTTGAATATCCATACTTGTTTGAAGTTGATGATGATCCCATTGCACATCTTAAAAGTGATACAGAACTAGTTCCATTGGTAGATTATAATAACTTCATTCAACCACCAAAATGTTTGCTAACCTCAAGTTCCTTATGTAACATTTATTATGATTTTGATAAATAAAATATAATGGCAGGAAGGCTATGACTACACAACCTATAATACCAACAGATATAGAAAAAGAAAGTTTGGAAGCCCATGTTGAGTTGTGTGCTCAGAGATACGATGCCATGAAGGATAATATGGAGAGAATGGAAGACCGTCTCACCAATGTTGAAACAATTGTTAAACAAATTAAAGATATGTTGGTTGAAAAGGAAAATAAGGCTTACATAAAATTACTAAACTTAGGCATCGCAATCATTGGCTCACTACTTACGGCACTACTAGGAATTGGCATCTATTTAATTAAGAACCCGCCGCACTGATCTATTGACATCATGCATTTGTACCGCTATAATAAAATATGGCTCAAAACAATGCATTCGACAAAATTCAAAATTTCGTAAAAGAGCAAATTGATTCGGCACATAAAGTAGTCATTACTGCGACTGCAACTGGGTACCGAGTTAACAATCTAACCATTCTGCAGAAAGATGGTTGGTGGACAATTTTTGATTCTAATAAAACAGAAATTTGTCATCTAAAAAGTCAACGACTTGCTATATTGTATGCTTCTTCAATTATTAAGAAGCGATATTCTACTACCAATCATATACAAAATATCGATTCAACACTAGATATCCTTAAACACGATAAAGCTTTGTTTGAACATAAGATAAACAAGAATTTTAAAAAAGAATTATTTGAAGATAGATATAGTAGAACTATGTTTGAATTAAATCAAGTATATGGATTAATTTCGAAATTAGAGAAATCTGTCGGCTTGCAATAAATATATTAAACAAGGATTCTATCATGTTCGTCAAAGAATTTGGCAAAAGTATCACAAGTAGAGAGTTGAATGCCCAACTTGAAGGTGTCTACAAGTGGCGTTTAAATTTATCAGAAATGAGTGAGCGTGATGCACACAATACCCTGCATAAAGTAAGCAATAAGATTCGCAATATTAAAAACAGCAGCCTTTCACATCAAGCAGAACGTAATCCACAATTTGTGGAAGCAATGCTTGTAGGTCAAGTTCTTGAAACATGGTTAAATGAACGTGCTCAGATGCTTGCAGAACGCACTTTATCCCCAGGTGAGACTAAGAAGCGTGAGAAGTATGTTAAGGGTATGAAGAAGGTTGAAGGTGACTTTGACAAGCGTTATGGTAAACGTGGCAAAGATGTCATGTATGCCACTGCTACTAAGATGGCTAAGAAAGAATCCGTTGAAGAAGCAATGGATCTTTTAAAGAGTGTTCTAAGTGGTCGCAGTCAGTTAAATGAAGGCGAAGTTGATCAGGCATCGGCTATTGTTGCTGCTCGTGGCATGGTAGATGAGATTCAGAAGATGGTAGAAAAGATTGGCGCAATGGTCAATGAAGAACTACCAAGTCTGATGGACACTATTCGTGATCGTGTTGGGGTCGATCAAGCTGGTGCATTTGGGCAAGCTGCTACTGCTTCACTAACTCCTCTTATGGATGCTGTAAAGGCTGCAAGAGAACAGATGGATGCTGCTGCCCGTACAGTAGCAGGTGAACAGCCTGCGGCTGCTGCTCCCGGCGGACTAACACCAAATGCTGCTCCTGTAGGTACTGCTCCTGCAGGTGCTGAATTAGGTGCCGGCGCTCCTGAAGGTGCTGATCTAGGTGTTGAAATTCCACGTGCTAATGATGAGATTGCAACAACTCCTGCTGCTGTGGGCGGAGAGCAAGAAGTAGGCCGCGGTAAGAGAGCATAATATGAAATTATTGGAGATTGCTCCTGATTTTGTGCGTAGTGAAGTTGGCACATTGCTAACTATTCTTCAACATCTTGAGGCTTCACTTGGGCATGGCGAATCAGGAGCTTTGTCTGCTAAGGTTCCTATGGATCGTGTTATTTCTCTTATGAATAATGCCGGTAATCATTTTAGCTATGGTGCTTTTAAGCATTTATACGATACAGAACCTCGTATTCAAGCACTTGTAAGTAACATGAATCAAAATGAAGTTACTATAGGTAAACCAGATGAGATTACTAATAATAATCAATCAATTGATCCTACAAAAGTTGTAGATCAAATGGCTCAGTCTGCTGCACAAAACATTAACCAGTCTTAATAATAAATAATAGATGCTGGTTAATGAATTATTTGAATCTGTATCATCCATTGTGTATCATGCAACACGATTGTATAATGCTGCTCAAATATTAAATGATGCACGATTTAGACTTACAGCAAGTCCCGGCACGGATACAGAACGTAAGTTACAGCGTGGAAATAAACAATATTACCTAAGTACAACACGCAGCAAAGTTGGTGACTATACACTACACAATTTCTATAAAGATGGTGTTGTATTTGTCCTAAATGGTGATTGGTTTAATTACAATTACAAAGGTGGCCCTGTTGATTATTGGGCAGGGCAGCGTTTACATTCAAATGAAGTAGGTCTTAAAGGTCGTTACAGTGAAATGGAAGATCGTGTGTTCAGTGATGAACCATTTATACCACTACCAAAAGATCCAAAAGAACTAATCAAAGCAGTTCATATATTATTCAAACCTGACGACGATGCACGACGCAATCAATATATGCGTATTTTATTAACAAAAGCAAAACTAATGGGTATACCACATTATGTGTATAATGATGATTCCGCATTTGTATTACAAGATACTCGTAAAGCTATTCCCATAACAAAAGAGTTTATAGCTAGTCTAGCTAATCCTGAGATACAGAAGATAGGCACTGGGTGGCCTGCTAGTATGCCTAGAGATTATCTTAAAGGCTGGCGTGAGATATACTTTGCTAAAGAAAAGCCTAAGTTAAGTAAAGAAGCTAGGAATGTAATTGACAAGGTCATATATAGTCCAAGAGATGCTTATAATAGTTTAAGTGCTGACATACACAATGTTAAAGCCAAAGCCGATCCGGGAATGGTTAAATTATTAAAGATCTTTAAACAGATGGGTGTGACCAGCAGCAATCAATATGTTGATGCAATGCGTGAAAAGTGGCAGCCCATTTACAAAAAATACGATGATGAGTACTGGGCCGAGGTCAAGAAAAAGCGTGAACAGGAAGAGTTAAATAATAAAAACGGATAAACAATCATGCTATCAGCTACAGATGTAACAACACAAAATATAAATTCAGTTATTCCTGAAACTGAAATATTTTTAATTAACATGAATATTTTAAATTCGACATCAACAGGAAACTCTTCTGTTTCAGTAACTAGAACAACTAATACCGCAGTAAATGGTAGCTATGTTATTGGTACTCCAATGACTGCTGCTGCTGGAAATGTTTATTATTCAATTTGGCAAGGTAATTCTGTATCAACTACTAAAACTTCGCAGATGAATAAAGTTATTGATTATTACAATAGATTAGGCTATACTATTAATCGTAGAAGCGATGATGGGATTAGTTTATATTGGTTAATCAGCTGGTAAGATTCAATGAAAAATTCGATTATAAACCGATAAGTCGAAAACAAACAAGTGAAGGTAGAAAATATCAAACTCCCGATGGTAATGCTGTTGCCAGTGTAACAACAATACTGGATAAAACAAAGCCTGAGGAAAAGAAACAGGCTCTGCAAGAATGGCGTAATCGAGTAGGACATAAGCAAGCTCAAGCAATTACAACAGAAGCTGCTAATCGTGGAACAAGTATGCATAGTCATTTAGAACATTGGCTTGCATTTGGTGATATTGAAAAGAAAAGCAATCTTGTTCATCAACAAAGTGCTTTAATGGCTTTAAAGATCATTGAAGAATATCTTGAGCCTAATTTGAATGAATGGTGGGGAAGTGAAGTTGGTTTATTCTACCCTGAATTATACGCTGGTACAACTGATCTCGTCGGTCTATATAATGGCATACCTAGTATTATTGACTTTAAACAGACCAATAAGCCTAAAAAGACAGAATGGATTGAAGACTATTTCCTACAAGCCGCTGCTTATGCCGCTGCTCATAATATTGTGCATGGCACTGATATTCGTCAAGGTGTTATTTTAATGTGTAGTAAGGATGTAGAACCACAGCATTGGATCGTTAATTTAGATGACTATACTGATGGATGGTTTGCTAGGGTATGGGATTACTACTCCTCCAATTGATTTCACTAAATATAATAAAGTGAGATTTTTAAATGGCTATTGTGAGTATTTCCCGTATCCAGCATCGTAGAGGTTTACAACAGGATTTACCTTTACTAGCATCTGCAGAATTAGGGTGGAGTTTAGATTCCCAAAGACTTTATATTGGTAATGGGTCCACTGCTGAAGGTGCACCTCGTACTGGTATTACAGAAATTTTAACTGAACATAGCGATGTACTAGCATTAGCTGAGACTTATAGTTTCAAAAATCAAGATGCAGGCTATACACCAACAACGGGTGGAAAAAATAGCAAGTACAATGCCATTGCATATGGCAATAGCAAATATGTTGCAGTGGGTGTTAATGGTTCAATTATTGTTAGTACAGATACGGTAATATGGACCCCTGTATTTGGTGGAACATCGAATACATTAAACAGCATCTGCTTCGGCAATGGATTATTTGTTGCAGTTGGTGCAAACGGAACTATCATTTATAGTTTAGATGGGTTTGTATGGAATAAATCATTAACTAGCATTTTCTTAGAATTAACTTCAGTAATATATGCAAGTGGAACTATTAATAGCTTTATTGCTACTAGCACCACTGGAAATATTATTATCAGTCCTGATGCTACCACGTGGACTAGCGTTATTAGTGGGACTAACGAAGGTCTATATGGTGTTGGATACAATAGTAATTTCATTGTTGCTGTTGGAAATGCTGGAACAATTGTCACAAGTACCAATGGTACATCTTGGACATTACAAACATATACGCAATCATATACTTCAAATGGTAGTACTGTTACTGCTACGTTACCAACTTCTTATAATTTAAAAAGTGCTAATTGGGTATATGATAGATGGGTAGTGACCGGCGAGTATAGTACAGTTTTGACAAGTACTGACGGTATGTCGTGGTCATATGGTTTCACTGATACATTTAGAGCTATGGCACACAATAGTACATTATGGGCAATAGTAGGAGATGGCGGCATAATTTATTATATTGATACCACACTTACTAGTAATACCCCTGTAATTACAACTAGTCCAACTAAGAATAATTTATATGACGTACTTTATTCTACACATGATACTCAGTTTGTTGCAGTTGGCGCAAATGGTACAATTATCACAAGCACAAATGGTATTTCATGGAGCACAAAAACAAGCGGAACTACCAATAACCTACGTCGTATAATATATGATTCTGTACATGATTTGTATATTGCAGTTGGCGATGCAGGAACAATAATAACAAGTAATGATGCAATAACTTGGACTGCTAGAACCAGTGGAGTAACAGCAAATCTCTATGGTATTGGATTATGGACCGGCACAACAACTTATATTGCAGTAGGACAAAGTGGAACAGCATTAACTAGTCAAAATGGTATTACTTGGGTTACTAGAACAACTGGTATTAGCAATGATCTTAATTCGGTTACAGTAGGAAACAACAGAGCTGTTGCAGTAGGAAACGGGGGAGTAGTACTAACTAGCGATGCTGCCGGTAGCATAATTGGTTCAACTTGGATTACAAGAAGTAGTGGAGCAATTGATGATTTACATCATGTTAACTATTTAGAATGGACTATAAATTCTGTAACGACTGATAATTTTTTTGCAGTTGGAAATAATGCAACACTAATTTATAGTACAGATGCTACTACTTGGATAACTGGGTCAACACCAACATCTAATCATTTGTTTAATATTCAATATGGCATTGGTAATTTCTGGATGACGGGTAGTGTGGGTTATACTACAATATATGGAATTAATGCTAAGAATGTTAATACTTTAAATCAACAATCTCTTGCTATTTTACAGAATAATACAACCGGAGTAAACGGGCCCACACTATATAACAGTGTTTTTGGAAATAATTATTATGTATTGGTTGGTCAATATGATACCATAATGAATAGTTTAGATGGTACAAATTATATTAGTCGAACTGCCAGATCATTTATAATACAAAATCTAACTACTGCTGATATAAGTGATATTGTGTATGACAATAATATATTTACTGCTGTTGGAAATAAGGGTGTTATACTAAGTAGTGATACTTCGAATACGTGGAGTGGAACAAGTTATACTTTTGGTTCAAATACCACAATTAGAACAATACAAAGAAAACTAGATGATTTCGTAAGTGTGAAAGATTTTGGGGCAAAAGGTGATGGTATCACTGACGATACTGAATCTATTAACCGAGCACTTTATGAGATCTATTGCAGAAATAGTATATCTTCTGCTAGAAAAGTATTACATTTTCCCGCAGGTAATTATATTGTAAGTGATGGTGTAAATGTTCCAACAAATGCTATAATAAAAGGCGAGGGTGCTAATAATACTATCATTACACAGACTGCTGATCCTACTTACATCAGCTATGTAATTACCACTGCTGATAATAAGCAACAAGTAGGCGGTCAAATTGGATACAATGGCGCTGGTCTACCCAGTGATATCATAATTAGTGATATTGGTCTTCAATCATCAGCTGATGGTTTTTGGTTAGTTGATGCTAAAAGAGTAACACTCGATCGTGTGAGCATCATTGGCGCAACTAACTTGCCAACAGATCAGGGCCTTTATCAATGGTCAGGAATTTACATTAATGGTCCGCAACTTGGCGGTATACAGGATATAAATTTCAATGATTGTTATATTTCAAAATTTAATTATGGTGTTTATCAGCCTGACACAGAAACCAGCAGCAATATAATCTTTAATAGTGTTACTTTTACTAATATGTATACAGGACTATATCTATGTCAAAATGGTGGTCAGGTAAACACAATGACTATCAGTAATTGTATATTTGATTTAATATATGGCAGAGCAATTGATGCAAATTATGTCACAAATATAACTAGTACATTCAATAGTTATAAAGATGTTGCTAACGAATATGGCGGAACATCGAATCCTGTTGATTATATTATAAACTTTGGTGATCAAAGTATCAGCTGTGCAAGTATTAATGATCAATTTGACAGATCTTATGATCAAAATTTATCTACTCCATGGATCAATGGGAATAATACTTCTAGTGGATGGTTTGGTGGTTATAGTATTAAACTTGGATATTTTTCACAAGAAGGTGGAAATACATATAGTTTATTGGCAAATCAAACAAATCAAACTACAGGTATTACATATACGATAGCTGATGATACATTTAATCAAAGACTACAATATGTTATTGTGCGAGACAATGTCACAAGAACAGGTCTATTACAATTAGTATATAATGGATCAACTAAATCATATAGTATTGATGATGATAGTGTTGAAACCGGTGATGTTGGAGTAACATTTAGATTAACAGGTGATGGTACTACACTAACACTATTGTATACCAGTACATCAACATCTAGTACAAACTTTACATTATCGACTGCGGCAAGAAATATTAAAACGGTATGGTAAATGGGAACCATTATGGAAGATTTAAGTATTTTAAAAACAAGAGTTCTAACAATCTTTTCTTGGACTACGAAGATATTTAAATTTTTGTCTTTAGTAAAGAACGTAAAAGAAGGCATTAACGATGTTTCTAAAGTTAGTATATTTAAATTACTATCATTTAAAATATGGCCTAAAGCTCGACTAACATATTGGCTTGCTGATGAAGAAGTAGTAGTATATGTAGATAAGTTTCATCAAAAGGATAAATTTAAGTTGGCGTTTAGGGAAATAATTTCAGGAAAGATAGTACTAGTTAATAGTGCCAATCCAATTAATTATCGTTTAGAAGAACTTAGTCCTTATGACAAAATTACTGAAACTGTAATACAACAAGATCAACGATATAATTAATGTTTTCAGGAAAATTTGAAACCAAGATTTTAGCTTGGAAAGATTTTAGAGATTCATTGGCCAATTGGCCAGACGATATCACTAAAGTTAGTAAAGAATGGGCTAAAGCTCCGCTATCCAACATTTATCTAGCATATGATCATGTTGAACTATGGCCCGATGCTTGGACTTTAATTAGTGATGGTATATATTGTGACATTTCTGTTGCATTAGGTATGTTTTATACGCTATACTATTCAAATTATAGTCAAAAAGATTCAATGAAGATTGAATGTTACAAATTAACAGATCGTCATGAAATTGTTAATTTAGTCAATTTGGAACAAGGGAAATATATGCTTAATTGGAATGTCGGCGAGTCAGTAAATATCCTATCGATAGGATCGTTGCCGCCGCCCATGCACACCGTTTTCGCAAAAGATTTACCAATTAAAAGATAAGAAAAAGAGGCATATATCAATGAACGCAAATCGTATTATGGTTATTAAAAGAGATGGACACAGAGAACTATTAGATGTTGAAAAACTTCATCAAGTTGTATACTGGGCTACCGAAGGTCTAAAGAATGTCAGCGTAAGTGAAGTGGAAATTCGAAGTCAAATTCAATTTTATGATAATATCAAAACCAGTGATATCCAAGAGACTATGATTAAATCTGCTGCTGATCTTATCAGTGAAGAAAACCCCAACTATCAATATGTTGCTGGTCGTCTCGTCAATTACCATTTGCGTAAGGAAGTTTATGGAAATTATCAACCCTGTCATATCTTAGAACTTGTTAAGCGTAATGTTTCACAGGGATGGTATGATGCTGAACTATTAGAATCTTACTCCGAAGAAGAATGGGATAAGATTAACTCATTCATTGACCACGAACGAGATATGAGCTTAACTTATGTTGCAATGGAGCAACTACGTGGCAAATATCTAGTGCAGAACCGAGTCACTGGGCAGATCATGGAAACACCACAAATGTTATACGCTTTGGTCGCAGCGGTTCTGTTTTCTAAATACGATAAGTCAACACGCCTTAACTGGGTAAAGGATTATTATGAGTGTATCAGTAAGCATGACATTAGTCTGCCTACTCCTATCATGGCCGGCCTACGCACACCTCAACGTCAGTTTAGTTCATGTGTACTGATTGAAACAGATGATAGTTTAGATTCAATCAATGCCACTACCAGTGCTATTGTAAAATATGTCAGCCAGAAAGCTGGTATTGGCATCGGTGCAGGCCGTATTCGTGCGTTGGGAAGTCCTGTACGTAATGGCGATACAAGTCATACTGGCGTTATTCCATTTTATAAAATGTTTCAATCAGCAGTTAGATCATGTAGTCAAGGTGGTGTCCGTAATGGTGCGGCTACACTATATTATCCACTTTGGCATTTGGAGGTCGAAGACCTGCTTGTGTTGAAGAACAACAAGGGAACTGAAGATACCCGTGTCCGTCATATGGATTATGGTGTACAGTTCAATAAGGTGATGTATGAAAGACTACTTACAGGATCAAATATTACTCTGTTTAGCCCTAATGATGTTCCTGATCTTTATGATGCTTTTTATAGTAATACCGATACATTTAGAGACTTATACGAAAAGTATGAGCGTAATTCAAAAATTAGAAAGAAATCAATTGCAGCAATAGACTTATTCTCAGCATTTATGACTGAGCGTAAGGATACTGGTCGTGTTTATCTAATGAATGTCGATAATGCAAATAGTCATAGTGCATTTATCGAAAGTATTGCTCCAATCAAACAAAGCAATCTATGTTGTGAAATTACATTGCCAACCAAGCCACTGACTCATATCTTCGACGAAGAAGGTGAGATTAGTCTCTGCACATTGTCAGCAATTAACTGGGGTAACATCAAGGATCCAAAAGATTTTGAACGTCCTTGTAAGCTTGCTGTTCGTGCGCTAGATGAACTGCTAGATTATCAAGATTATCCAGTACCTGCTGCAAAGATCAGTACAATGAATCGTCGACCACTGGGAATTGGTATTATTAACCTTGCTTATTGGCTTGCCAAGAATGACTTTAAGTATAGTGATGACAGTAGTCTTCCCAAGCTTGATGAGTATATGGAAGCAATGAGTTATTACCTTATTAAGGCATCAGTTGATCTTGCTATAGAAAAAGGTGCATGTCCTAAATCACATGAAACAAAGTATGCACAGGGTATTATGCCAATCGATACTCGTAAACAGGATATCGATGATGTTGTGTCATATAGCGAGCGCATGGATTGGAATAGTCTTCGTGAAATAGCCAAGCAGTATGGTATTCGTAACAGCACACTAATGGCACTGATGCCAGCTGAAACATCAGCACAAATTGCTAATGCAACCAATGGTATTGAACCACCACGCAGTTATATTTCAATTAAGCAGAGCAAGCATGGTGTATTGAAGCAGGTTGTTCCAGAGTTTAAGAAACTTAAAAACAAATATGAATTGCTTTGGGATCAGCCAAACCCAGAAGGTTATATTAAGATCTGTGCTGTTATGCAGAAGTATATTGATCAAGCCATTTCAGTCAATACTTCATATAATCCTCAGTTCTATCCTGACGAGAAGTTGCCAATGAGTGACATGCTTAAGTTGTTACTATTGCACTATAAGTTAGGAGGAAAAAATTTATATTATTTCAACACTTTTGATGGGCAAGGCGAAATTAATATTGCTAAGTTTATGGAAGACTTGCCAGCAGAATTACCAGATCAAAGTGATTGTGAATCATGTAAGATATAATTGAAAGTATAAATACCCTATATTAATAGTATAGGGTGTTAAAAACATGTCTGGTTTTGTATATATGTGGATTAATAAAACAAATAATAAGAAATATATCGGTAGTCATATAGGTAATATAAATGATGGGTATATTGGTTCTGGAAAAGCATTTCGTCAAGCTATTGAAAAATATGGCATTGACAATTTTGAAAGAATAATACTGGAAAATGTTGAACTTAAAGAAAATGTTCAAAAAAGAGAGCAGTATTATTTAGATTTATTCAATGTTGCTAATGATAGAAACTTTTATAATATGAGAAGTACTACCGGCGGCGGCTGGGAATATGTTAATAGTAATGAAACTTATAAAGCACAAAATATCGAGAGATTAAAGGATAGATGGAACCATTTACCTCATCCAAAAGGATTTCAAAATAAAAAACACACTAACGAAAGTAAAAAACAAACATCAATGACCGTAAAGAAATCATTCATTGAAAAAGGAATTTGTAAGCCTGTAATTCAAATGGATTTAGATGGAAACTTTATTAAAAGATATGATTCGATTACTGATGCTGCTAAACAAGTTCGAGGCAATCCATCTAATATCAAATATACAATTGAAGGGAAGTTTTCAAAAGCATATAACCATAAATGGAAATATGATATTTGATTAATTTTTGATAATATTGTATAATTAAACTTACAGGAGAATTAGAATGAGCGTATTTGATACTAATAGCCGTCAGGATCATACTAAGGCAAGAGCCTTCTTTGATGAACCAGTAACTATTCAGCGTTACGATACTATGAAGTATCGTCAATTTGATAAATTGACAGAAAAACAATTAGGATTTTTTTGGTTGCCGCAGGAAGTCGACATCCTCAGAGATGCCAAGGACTTCAAGGATCTCAGTGACCATGAGAAGCATATCTTCACAAGTAATCTAAAGCGTCAGATTCTACTTGATTCAGTTCAAGGTAGAGCACCTATAGCAGCATTTGGGCCTATTTGTAGTTTACCAGAACTTGAGACTTGGTTTACTACATGGACATTCAGTGAGACTATTCATAGTCGTAGTTACACACATATTATCCGTAATATCTATTCAAATCCCTCTAAAATCTTTGACGAGCTAATGGATATTGCTGCGATTGTTGATTGTGCTGGCGACATCAGCAAGTATTATGATACGTTAATTAATTATAATAATCATGCTGGAGAGAGTGGAACATATACCGGAGACTATAATCATAAGCGAGCATTGTGGATGGCATTGATGTCAGTCAATGTGCTGGAAGGTATTCGATTCTATGTTTCGTTTGCTTGCAGTTGGGCATTTGCTGAAGTTAAGAAGATGGAAGGCAATGCTAAGATCATTAAGTTTATTGCTCGTGATGAGAATGTACATCTAGCAGGCACACAAGCATTGTTGAAGTTACTTCCAAAAGATGATCCTGACTTTATTGCTATTGCGGAAGAAACTAGAGCAGACTGCGTTAAGTTGTTTGTTGATGCAGTTGAGCAAGAAAAGAAGTGGGCAGAATATCTATTCAAAGACGGTAGCATGATTGGTCTCAATGAGCAGTTGCTAAGTGAATATATTGAATGTATTGCTCAAAAGAGAATGACAGCAGTTGGGCTACCATGCCCTTATAAGACAACCAGCAATCCTCTACCATGGACTCAAAAGTGGATTGCTGGAGGAGATGTTCAAGTGGCGCCACAAGAAGTAGAACTAAGTTCTTACATCAGCGGTGGCACAAAACAAGATGTTGATCAAAATTCTTTCGCTGGGTTCAAACTATAATAACTATATAAGGAACAGCAAATGATAACACTTTATAGCAAACCTGCCTGCCCATATTGCGATAGAGCAGCAGACTATCTAAAAAGAAATAACTTTGCATTTAAAAAGATTGATGTAACTGAAGATGCAAAAGCATTAGAGTTCATTAAGAGTCGAGGACATAAGACAGTTCCTCAGATATACTTAGAAAATAGAGTTTTAGTTGAAGGCGGCTATGATGGTCTAAAAGCAATTCAACCAAACGAATTAACCTTACGGATTCAACAATATGCTAATGGCAAAAACAACTTTCAATTATAATAAGGGTGACGTAATCGATTTTAAACTAACAAGCGGAGAAGAAATCATTGCTAGACTAGACGATGATCGTCTAAATGAATATGTATTAATAAAACCAATGGCGTTAATTAATACTCCCAATGGCGGCCTTGGAATGATGCCTGCACCTATTGCTTCAGATCACGTATCTCCAGTGATGTTAAATAAACATGCAGTTGCTTTTCACTGCAAGTGTGAGCAAAGTTTAGCCAGCCAGTATCTAGAAAAGACTACCGGCCTTACTCTTGCTACAGGTTTAATTTAAGGAATTTAAATGCCAGGTTTTCCAATAGTAATGGTAGCTGATATGAATACCGCAATGGGTGCATTAATGACTGGATGCCCAACCGTTTTATCAATGATGCGACCAATTGGTGTAAGGGGTATGAGTGTGGTAGCACCTCACCCGTGGATGGGTATTCCCCCAAAACCAGTGCATCCGCCAAATCCTGTTATGATGAACTGTTCAATGACGGTATTAGCAATGATGTGCCCAGTAGCACATATTGCTTCATTGGATACATGTACTCATGTTACTATTGGTCCTGGCAATCCAACTGTTTTAGTAGGACCATAAATGACAGTCAATACTTCTCATGCAATAGCCAATATTTTTAATAGCAGTGCAAATGTTTACCAAGCAACCCCAGTAACGGTTTATTTTGATACAACAATACAAAGTGGTTCTGGAAACGTATTAGTAAATTCTGGTAGTACTAGTGTTGTAGGTTATGGAACTAGCTTTTTATCTACACTGGGTAATCCAACTTTTAGCAACTATGTATTGAGAGATTCTTCAAATAATTATGTTGGTAGAATTTCCACTATTCAATCTGACACTTCGGCTACATTAGCTGCACCTGCTACTGCTGGTATTACTTCTAATGTGGATCCTACTAATTTTAAATATCAAGTTGTCAATCATGTCCCTATTACATATGATCCAACTGTATATAGATTTACCACTGACCCACATTGTGGCAATGGAACAATAACTACATCCAATGTCAGTAATACTATTACTGGATCTAGTACTATTTTTACTAAACAATTTGATATTGGTTATCAAATATTTGCTAACACATACGCAGTCGATGGAAATTATGAATCATTATTGGGCATTGTCAAACGAGTTTATAGCAATACCCATGCTGAATTTACTACAGTCAGTGGATATACATTAACTAACGTAGCATATCGTTTTTTTGATCCTGTAACTCCAAATACTCCTAATTTAAATACACATTCATCTACTGTTATCAATAATGCTTTATTGCAATGGAGCCGTAGTGGATTAATTCCCAATGTTACTCAAGTAAAGAGTTATCACCCGCCAGTACAAGATCCAGAAACAGGTATATTAGTAAACTTTCCTGCCACTATGCATACCAGTGCAAGTGGAAGAAGAATTAGTGGTAACAGAATGTCTCCAATTGATAAGTTAGATCATACTAACATAATCAATGGAACAGGTGAAGTTCATGATTTTGATGCAGACAATCCTATTCTTGGCAGCAGTATTCAAAAAGCAATTAGTTCTATTCCAATGAACAATTATATTAAAAAACTAGCAGCATCAAATGCAATTACTGATTCAAATTATTTGTCAAGTCTAACTGCTGGTATACAAGCAGTATATGGAAAATCAACTATTCCAACAGCACCTGGACTGGTATTTTATGCTAATGCAATACCCTCTGGGTTTACAAAAATGCTAAGTTCAAATGTAGTGGACACGTTGTATATTCCTTATCAAGGTCCTGGAGCCAACGTAATTTATGTACTGAATGAATCCTTTCATTCATTGACTTATCCAACGGCTGCTGATCAATTAGCAATCGCAGGTGGCGGCATGCCAATACCCAGAGTTGTTAATAATCGCAGCGATGCAAATGCATATTATAATGTTGCCGATCCAATCAATACCTTGTTAGATGCAGATAAAGCTGACCTTGCAGCAAGAGCCAGTAATCAGTTTAGTACAAACGAGCAAAAGAAAGTTAAGGTAACTGGTGTACCAGCAGCATTGCCAGGATTACTGAATGTTGTGCTAAAGGACGAAAATCCTGCAAATAGAAAATTTGGTAAAATAGAATATGATTGGGCACTTATTAAGAATAATGATTACAATAAAGATTTGCCAATAAGTCCGTTGAATAGTTTCCCTTCAATTCAAGTCGTTGCGACACCTACACCCAAAGGAAATAATCCATAATGGCAAATACAACAAATATATTAACAGCTATCCAATCAGCTGAATCAGCAGGCGGCGGATATCTAGCTAAAGCTTCAACTTCAAGTGCCAATGGAGCATATCAATATATTAATAGCACTTGGCCTACATCAGCAGCAAAAGCAGGTATTGATCCAAATCAATACCCAACGGCGTCTTCTGCGCCTCCTGTACTTCAAGATCAAGTGGCTATTTCTGATTTAAATCAGAAAGGCCTAATGACAGCAGATCCTATTACTTTTCAATATAGAGTTTCTCAAGAATGGGCAGGTATTCCCGTTCCTGCTGGTTTGGCTCTATCCAATGGGCAAATTAGTGATGGATCGCAATCTTTTTATGCAGGTGTTGGTAATAATAAAGCTACTATTTCCTCACAGGATTTTCAAACTGCTTTAGCTAATACAAGAGCAGCTGGCGGAGTAAGTCCTGGTGATGGAATTGGAACAGGTCCTAATCAAGGATCAGGAAGAGCAGGTTCTGGTGGTAGTACTAGTGGCTCTTCGGGCAGTAATTTAACTCCTGCGCCATCAGATGTTGCTGCTGCTGGATATACTGCACCTGCAACTGATGAATTTGGGAACACTTATTATACAGCAAAAGATGGTACATCAGTACAACAAGATCCACAAACAGGGCAATGGTTCAAGTATAATTCCGATGGTACTCCAATGGCAGCAGATCCTAACCAACCGGTTATTGATGCACAAACCGTTGATATGAGCGGTAATGTAGATTCAGCTACAATTGCCGGTGTACAAAATCATGCCATAGCCGATTTCAATACTGATTTACCGGCCAACAATGCCAATCAAGGAAGTCAACCGGGCGCTCCATCCAGTGGGTTAGGCGGCGCCGGCGGCGCTGCTGGTACTGCTGCTGGCGCTGCTGGAGGTGCTGGCTGTCTCGGCGGCGGCTTAAGTATTGCTGGATTAGTAGCTGGCACAGGTATCGGGCAGGCATTGGGCGGACTTGGTTCAGCAGCACTTACTGGAGCTATTTCTGGTGCATTAAGTGGCGGCGGCCTACAAGGTATTATGGGTGGAGCACTTAG
>Ga0208741_10000232_pt1 | contig 29938 bp, 36 predicted proteins | sample CryBogCBE03Jun09_FD_184576 | JGI IMG/M metagenome (GOLD analysis project Ga0208741, IMG submission 184576) | Freshwater microbial communities from Crystal Bog, Wisconsin, USA - CBE03Jun09 (SPAdes) | ecosystem: Environmental > Aquatic > Freshwater > Lake | place: Crystal Bog, Wisconsin, USA...
TAGGTCTAGCATAGGTGGAGGGGGCAATACCCTTTCCTGAAATTTTAAAAGACGCTCAACGTGACGCTCCATTTCATTTAACTCGGAAAAGGTTAATAAAGGCTGGGCGAGAATTTTATGTTGATATACATAAGACTTAAAGTTTTTACAGTTTAAATGTATATGAAGTCACCACTAAGATATCCCGGAGGTAAGACTCGTGCTGTGAATATTATAAAAAAATACGCTGATAATTATTTTCCTGGAAGGAACACAATATTGTCACCGTTTTTTGGCGGAGGAAGTTTTGAAATTGCTATGAAGAATATTGGATATAGAATTTATGCAAATGATTTATTTTTTCCATTATATACTTTCTGGACAGTTATAAAACATAGAGTAAATGACGTTGTTGAAATTGTTAAAAATGAAATGCCTATTACAAAAGAAAAGTTTTTAAAATTGAGAAAAAATATTATGGAAATTAATGATACCGAACAGGCTGCATCATATTACATAATAAATAGATGTTCTTTTAGCGGATCAACGTTTTGTGGTGGTTATTCTGCTCAATCTGCAACTGGAAGACTCAACGAATCATCTCTTCATAATTTATCAAATGTAAAGTTGGAAGGAATAGAGTTTTCAAACATGGATTGTTGCGATTTTTTACAAAAACACCCTGAAAATTCTAACACATTTGTATATGCCGACCCTCCATACTATATAAAAACATATATATACGGAAAGGATGGGGATCTGCACGAAACTTTTGATCATGTAAAATTTGCAGAAACAATTAAAAAGCGAAGTGATTGGATAATAAGTTATAATGACTGTGAATACATACGCCAATTATATGCAGGTTGTAGAATATTTGTTGAAAGTTGGTCATATGGTATGAATGCTTCAAAAGCTTCTTCCGAAATTATCATACTTCCACCACTCTAGATTTATAGGTGATTTTTTGAGCGAGACTCGATCAAATTCCAGGGATGCCATTACTGATCCAGGAACACTTGAACTAGTATGTTGTTTACATCGAATTCTCAATGTCGTATCAGCCTCGAACAAGGGCGCGCCTAGTTTGAGGGGATCTTCACCTGTGTGATAGAGCCCCTTATGTTCAACCTGAATATAAGATGAACCTTTGTCTTTGTAATATTTAGCTATTACTGTTCTGTCGTCTAATTCAATCCGGTCGTTGCGAAAAATATGTTTTTCTTTTAACCATGTTTCTTTGGTTTTATCACCTGAAAGAAAAGATGGAATATTTCCTTCCCACAAAATTTTATTATTGAAAACAAGCTTCCCGTCCACAATTGGAACTGTGAACTGTCCACCCTCTTTTGCTTCACCACTTTTTACCTCAATTGAAATGTCGTTAGGTTCACGACATATTTTTATATCCGGACCTCTAGCGCTTCCAGCTGTTGGGGGTACGTTTTCACCAAGTCCTATGAGAATATTACGAATACGATCCTCATAAGCCTTGCCAGATGTAGCTTGTGTACCCATTTTTGGTAGAGCTCTTAATCACTCTAATGTGACGTGTATACAACTTGAATTTTTACTCGTTTGCAAGATTCATGACTGAATCTTTAATTTTTATAATTCAAAATTATGTCCAGTCCCAATGCAGCACCCAGGTACAGTGGGGAATTCCTGACTCGGGCTAGTTTAATAAACGGGCAGGAATTTTATGTTGATATCTTCTAGGATGGAGTTAATTGTTTTAATTATATGTCTAATACTGTTTGTATTCCTTTTACCCACAAAAAAGATCAATAATTTCATTGAAGATATAGCTCGAAAGGAGGCTGCCATGTATTCCCCCAGGGTTGAACCAAATGGAAGAGATATAATAGAAATAACCATAGAAAACGGAGTGGCAATCGTTTCTAAACCAATTGACAAGTCAGATTTGGATTTTGTTAAGAGACAGGGTATTGTTTTGAATTTTATAAATTCATGTCTTGAAAGATACAACTTTACCATGAACCGCACGATATTAGTCGGACTTGAAGATATTTATAGAGGCAAAGATATGGGTATATTTGTCTTTTCAAGAAAAGAGGGTGATGTGTCACCTTTAATACCTGATGTATACGCAATGCAAGACTATTTTGGAAATTTTAGAAATCAAGATTTATCTGAAAAAACAAAGGGATTTATATTCGCAGGTTCTACAACTGGTTCTACAAGTATAGATGATAACGAAAGAATCAAGTTTTGCAATGAAGTATTAGATGATCAAGAAATTGATTCGTTTGTAACTTCTATAGTACAAATACCTGAAAGTGAGATTGAAAAGAAGTATCCCAGGTACAAGGAATTCGTAAAAAAACACATCCCACAAGAAGAACAAATGCAGTACAAATATATAATTTCTATAGATGGAAATTCAACCGCATGGGACCGCGTACCTTGGGTAATGAATAGCAAGTCTGTTCTTGTTAAAAAGAATTCTGATATGGAGAATTGGTATTATCCTTTAATGAAAGATGGCGTGCAATATATAAGTTTCAATGATTTCAAAGATATTAAAACAAAAACAAGTTCTATAGATAATAACTATATTGTTTCACAAGCAAACAAATTTGTACAAGATTATTTGATTGTTGAACAGCAAATGTATTATATGTTTAAGATGTTGGAAAATCTTTAATCTGCAAGAGTCATGTTTGAATTGCTCACCTTTTTTTCTGGCTCTTTGCTACTACTTTCCGTTGTAATAGGGCTCCCAGTAACTCCGCCTGCACCAATACACCACTCACAGCTTCCGTGATGACGTGAATACACGTTGTAAGCAGGTTTGGTATTGAATCTCTTTATTGTGAGAGCATTCCTTTCTGATATACTGAGAGGCCCGAAGTCGTGATTAGGCGCGTCTAGGCTTGCATCCCAAATGGGCGCAAAGTTTTCACGTTTGAGTGGTGAAAATAGCTTTGGATTACTTTCGGCAGATCGGTGAATAACCTCTGGACCAGTCGCATTGAGAACGTCTGATACATGACTATGTTTTTTCAAATCTTCGAATACTTTTAACCAAAATTCATGTCTTGCCGGAGACCCCATAAGAGCATTCTGATACTTTTCACCAGATGCTTCAAACCACGGAGACTCAGCTGCAAATGCCGTGTCTTTTGGCAACATGTGTTCAAAGTTTTTTACACATTCAAAATCCATGTCAGCATAGATACCTCCATATTCGTATAATATGAAATAACGCGCTGCATCAATTCTCATTATTTTTTTTGGATAATTTGTAAACGTTGGGTAGAACCAGTCATAATTTGTTTTCATAAATTCATCAAGATCTTCGTCTGTCCACATTTTGTATTCCCAATCTGGAAAATTGCGTTTCCAGCTATCCTGACAAGGTTTCCATACGGGATTCCATTTGCTTTGATCGGCAGGGGCCGTCTGATGGATTATCTTTGGAATTGGTCCTGGAGTGCTTTCATTCGTCATGTTTTCTGTAGATTTTGAATTTATGAGAATAAGTAAAATTAAAACGACCGCCACCGTAAAGAACCACATTACCATGTACACATAAAATATTTAAAGGTGACACCATGAACATGTCCCGTGATGAACTGTGTATATACTCGTGTCATTACGGTTAAAAGTTTCTTTATTAGCTTTGTAATAAGGATCGGTAACAACTGCAAATTGTGCAGAGGGAAGGGGGTTTATCAAACCGGGAGATTCTTTATCGGCTCTTACGATGACTTGTGGACCAGTTGAATGATGCGGGTGCATGTGATTTTTAAACTTTACGAGTTCTTTTATGACCACGTCCCATAAAGGGTGATTCTTAGGACTTATCATAAGTGCATTCTGATATATTTCTCCTTCAAAAGCAGACTCTGCCACTGAAACCTTGTCATCTGGAAGCACGTCTTCAAAGTTGCGAAGACATTCAAAATCCATGTCAGCATAAATACCTCCATATTCTTTTAAAATAAAGTAACGAGCTGCGTCGACCCTCATTATGTGCATGTGATATGACTTGTACATTTCATAATGTTCTGGGTACTTTGTTTTCATAAATTCATCAAGGTCTTCGTCTGTCCACATTTTGTATTCCCAATCTGGGAAATTGCGTCTCCAACTCTCTTGACACTTGGGCCAAATCTCGTGCCATTTGGATGTGTCTGTCGGGGCTGTTTGATGAATTATTTTTGGGATTGTTCCTGTATAATTTTCAGTTTTTCTAAATAGAAATATTATTAAAATTATTGCTAAAAGACCTATAATGATAAGAATCTTCATATTGTGATCAACTATTTTCTTTTCACATGTCCCACGCCAAGTTTTCGCGAATAGTAGGAACCCGGCAGTTGCTATAGTTTTTGGATATTGTAGTCATGCTCGTATTTACATAGACTCGTAGCTCCTCAAATGAAGTCATGAACTTTTCCAACAAGGTATCAGCTATAAGAACCAGTAGCAAGTCTTCCATAACGTTTGAAAACATCTCAAGCACGTTGTAAATGTCGTTATTCTTCTGACGACTCTTCTCGTCTCTCTGAATAAGTATCTTGAACTTTTCTGCGTTTATTTCGTTCAGCATGTACTTGATCCTGAGCTCACGGTTGTGCGCCGGGTCAAAGTCGCGCCGAGCAAACGAAGGTCGCAGAATGTGAGTCGCGTGGATCGGAAGTCGGTAAATTGCGTGAGGCACTCTGAGAGGCGCTACATATGTCCAATCGGGATAACCTCCACACGGTCGGTCCAGAGGGTTTCGGGGAAGGGTGCCGTTTGCTCGCATGTAGTCGTAGTAGTGCGGGTTGTGAATTATGGACGTTACGATAGTGCCGTGGCGCCAACTGAATGCAGTGTGACATTGCGTGCACCACATCTGGTCACACCCGTCAATCTTAAAAATAAGACAGGCACAGTTGGGACACGGGCGCGAGTCGCGGTTGAGAAGGCGCGCAGTCTCTACACTATTTGGATCGCACACGTGGTCATCACCAGTCTTGATCTCGTGACAGTCACTGCATGTCGTCTGCTCACAGACTCCACACTTCCACGCACTCGACAGGAACCCCTTGCATTCTTGTGCAGGACAGGCGCGAATGAACACGCGGTGAGTTCTCACATTTGCACGAGTTCCGTACCTGTAACCGAGCAAAAACTTTATTTTTTCGTCTATATTGTCGTGAAGTGCTTTGTACTTGTAAAACTTGATGCGCGTTTCGTTCAGAATTTCCAGGTTTTTCTCAGCGGTTTCAAAATCATCTCCGTAAGCTCCTCGTGCCTGAACAAACTCACGACGGGCTTGAGACATCTTCCGAGCTAAACACGCCAACTCCTCTCTGCATTTGCGGATATTGATTTCCAACTCTACAAAATGCTGAGTTTCGGGCAACAGCGCACGCTCTCTCTCGAGCAGAACATTCTCTCTGTGATCTTTGTACGTTTTATTCATAAATTTTTGGGTAAAGTTCTCGGCCAGGAAAGACCGGGGCCAAACCTTGCGGCATGACATGCAGTGAGCATCCTGACTCGAGTCAAGAAGGTAACGCTCAGTGCATGACGCACATGCGGCGAATGACGGACAGTAACTACATACAATTTTCGAACGGTTCGATTTATTAAACGGCTCACAGCATGCTTCGCACGTCTCCTTCATTCTTAATCTTAATGGGCTCCTTTTTTTTAACTTGTGTCTTCTTGACCTTGACGCCGTGCTTGGTGATCGTGACCGGAATTGAGGGAGGGTCTTCCTCGTCCATTATGTCAGCCCACGACTTCTTTTCAGACATACCTTAAGAGACCATCTTCTTTTTAACAGTAACACGCTTAGGTGTACCAAACTTGCCGAATATATCATCAATAGCTTTTTGACGGACGTCCATCTGACTTTCTTCGTAATTCCAACGAGCAACCGCCTTTGTAATAGCAGCCTCCGAGTAACCAGCGCATTCCCAAGCCACCTTCATACGGTCAAGAGGGGGACGCGCGGGCATGGGATGCCCCGAAGAGGATGGTGCTCCCTTCTTGCTGTATTTTTTCATCATTTTGAGAATTGGCTCTGGGTCAATCTCTGGAATGACTTTGACAACAGGAACTGGTGGGGGATGTTTGGCGTGCCAATCTTCACACCGCTTTATAAACTCTGACCCGAGCCCCATCTTTTTTGCGTACCACTCGTAATCAAGAGGGGGTCGCCATTCGCTCTTCTCGGGAAATTGAACAGAGTCGAGCCCCTTGTTCATAAGGTCCACAATCCTACCCACCACGCCTGGTGTACCGGAAGCTATCCGCGGGACAGACGCAACAGGAGCCCATTGGCTACGGATAGCACCACTCGGTCCCACACGGCTCACAAACTGCGTGGGAGCAGCCGGGCGAGTCTTGATTTTTGGGCGTATGTACTCCATTACCTGTTACCATGTAAAGAGAATCGTGGCAGGATCACGACACGAATTTCTCTGTACACGGTAGATGATTGCCGGATTGATTAATTTCGCTCACGTGTTACTTGTAATATTTATCATCTTCACACCATTCTTTGGGAATGAATACTTTTTAACTTTACATGTGATTATCGTGCCGTTTATAGTTCTACATTGGATCACAAATCAGTCAGTCTGTGCACTCACTGAGATTGAGAAGATTATAACAAATAAGAAATTGGATGATGAAACCTTTTTTGGAAAGTTAGTGGGACCAGTCTACAAGTTTAGGACAAAGGACGAAGAGACTCTCTTTCTCTATGGACTTATGGGGTGTTTGTTTACTATTACTTTTATTAAACTCAAGCAACTAGGTTTCGTTCAACTAAAAGCCGACTGGGCTCACCTCACATCTCTTCTTCGTACTCCTCAAACTCAACCATCTCACCAGCCTCCGAGTCAGACTCCGAGTCTGAGTCAGCCTCCTCTAGCATCTCAGCCAGGCGCTCAGCCGCCGTCTTGGGAAGGACCTTCTCAAACTCCACCGGAGTGGGAGCCATAGGCTCTCCGTACTTGTCGCAAGTCTCGCACGGCTCATCCGCCTTGCGGTCAATTGGGTGCGTGTGGATCGGGTCAGCCTTTGCCTCCTTCTTGGGCTTTGCAGGCTTGGGGTCAGCCACCTCGCCGCGAGACTGCTTCAAGTGGCGCAGGCAGAAGACCTCCCCCTTCAGCGCGCTAAACTTGCACGGCTCCTTCTTGCTCGTCTGGGCCGTGCAGCACGTCTTCTCCTTGGGAGCCTTGGGCTCCTTCGCCTTGGGCTCCTTCGCCTTGGGCTCCTTGTCCTCAACGGTCATATCAACCGCCTTGGGCTTCTTTGTGTACTTGCGGGGAACCTTGATAGCAGCCTCAGAGCACTCGAGGTACTTGGCATTCAGCTCCTCAAGGTTCAGGTTGTAGTCGTGAGCGATACGCTCAAGGAACACACGGTCACGCTCGCGGACCAGGGCGTCGCAGGCCTGAGCGAACATAGAGGCAGCCATAGTGTTTGTTTGAAGTTTGGATGAACTGGCGTTCGTGGCGTGAGCAGAACTCGTTTTTTGCAGGTGGATTGGGGGCCTCGCAAGTTTCTTTGCTTTGTTAAGGGAGACCATCGGATGAACATGGCGTCTACATGACTTGAATTTTTTACACTGGACGCGTGAACCCACTCTCCCGGACCCATGCGTTACATAGGTACTTTGTACCGGAAGATGGCGGCATACCGCCATGGAGCGCGAGTCTGTGACACCTCTTGTAATCTTTGTCTAGAGGCCTGAAAAATAAACCAGAACCGGGTGGTGACCTATATTTTTTTTTCAAATTTGGAAATTCTGTGTGACCATCTGTGAAATCATCGTTTAGGTACAATATCAATGTTCCCACACGTTGACCTCCTGATTTTTCAAAGTTTTTACATCCTTCGTTATTTTCACAACATGAATCGTGATGAGATTTGTAAAAAGTACCAGGTTTATATCTCACAATCTGTAAGTCTTCACAATTTTCAATAGGCTTACCAGTCATTTCACAGGCTTTTAAAAGTATTTTTTTAGCTATTGGATCGTCTTTATGTATCCATGCAGTCTCACTTGTTCTGTCCCCTGTGTTAGGACCTATGACTTGACTTTGACTGAATTTGTCTTTTGAACTTTCAATAATTTTATTGCACTCTTCTATTGAAAGTAAATTTTCAACTACGACTGGTTCTTCCCATTGGTCTTCTTCTTCCGTGTATCCTCGTGGGAAAGTAATCGAAGGATCCACCGGAGGTTCATATAGAATAATAAAAAGTAAAATTAAAAGTAAACATATTATGATTATTTTCATCATCTGAGATTATCCAACAATTTTTTAGTCGTCTTTCTAACCTTTGCAATATTTTTGATAATCCCACGAGCTTTTGTGAGTGCGACACTCTTGTTCTTTGCTCGTATAGCCTTGAGGAATTCAGTTGTCCTTACCGTCTTTGGAGACGTCTTCACGTTTTGGAGAGCCTTGACACGGGCTGCGTTTTTGAGTCCTTTTTCAGGATTATTTTTTCCAAGAGGGTTCCTGGGCATGATCTTCTTGTAAACAAAGGACCCTGCAAGGACCACCATTACATCTTTGTACATGTACTTTAGCTTCTTTATCGGAAGTCCAAACTTTTTTGAAACGTCTGTGTTAATGTCGTTGCGCTTCATACCAGGAACATAGGCGAGGGTGCAGTCTACAAAATCGTCGCCATCTGGAGTCTTGAATTGGACGACATGGTACGTGCGCTTCCCGGATGCTGGTATGTGACTTTTACGCGCGTAGCTCTTAATCTTGAGCTTGTCCATACGGGTGAAACCGCTGAGAAACGTGTACATGCAGTTGTACATTGCGAGAGAGTACTTGGTAACTTCTGGTTCCGTGAGTGGGTGATTCACGTAAAACGTAAAGTCAAAATCATTCGTGTCTGCAACCTTTTTAGGGAGCGGACTGACCCCACGGGACATGAGGTACAACTTGACAGCCATACCACCTCCAAGAGCTACTATGAAATGACGCATAGGGTGAGTGAGCGCCTTGTGATGCCTGCAGTATTCTAGAAAGTTTTTCATTTAAAGTTAGTAAACTTATTTTTTCCAATGAGAGTCGTTGTCTCACTGACCACAATTCCTAGCCGAGAATTTTCATTAATTGAATCCATAAATTCATTAAAGAATGGAACATTGAAACCTGATGCCATTTATGTAAACCTTCCCGAATGGTATCCACGCTTCAAATGTGCACCCGTAGATGGTCTTGTGAAAAAAATCCAAGAGACTGGAGCGACCGTTGTGCGATGCAAAGACTATGGGTCTCTTACAAAAATAATTCCCATTTTAAAAATTGAGAAATTACCATCGACTCTCATCGTGGTAGTTGATGATGACATGGTCTATGGACCTAGACTCATCGAGGGTCTTGTGAAGGGTCATTCAGAATTCAAATGTGCCGTAGGATATTCTGGAATTGCTTACCCAGAAACAGCTATAAAACAGTTAGGACGGTTAGGGTTCCTTTTGGCGCAGGGTCATGGGGTGCGGACAGAGATTCTCGAGTGTGCATTTGGGGTACTTTTTCCCAGATGGTCACTTGAGGGATTTCCTGTTCCAGAACCTTTCACGGAAGATTCTGATCCATCACTGTATCTCTCAGATGATTTTATAATTTCCAAATTTTTTGATTCAAAATTAATCCCAAAAAAAGTTTTGTGTTATTCATGGATCGGTCGGAAGGGGGATGACTGGTCAACTATATGGACACAGGATCCCTCATCTCAAATGTATTCACTCTCACGTGACGGAAACTTGGAGAGATATCTTCGTGTTTCGTTTAAAGATTAATGTTCCGGTAAGTTTAATGGACCTTCGTACAAAAAAATGCAAGAACGGGAGACATACCATTGAATACTTGGAAAATGACGAGTACATAGGACCTTACCTAGAGAATGGATGGGAATGGGAAACGTGGATGCGAGATGACATTAAATTTACATACAAAAAAGGAACTGATATAATAGACATTGGTGGAAACATAGGATGTAACGCACTCATGTTTTCAGATTATGGTCCTGTTCACACGTTTGAACCTCTTTTTCACCAAGTAATAGAAAATAATCTAAGAAATAATGACATACTCCATAACGTAACCGTTCACAAGTATGGGTTATCAGATCGAAAGGAAGAGGTCAAGATATATTTGCCAAAAAATAGGAACGGGCTATACAACTATGGGGGGTGCTCAATAAAACCAACAGACGATCATGATTCAAACTCATATGTTAATATCACGCTCCAAAAATTGGATGATGTCTATGACGGTGTTCCAAGTCTCATGAAAATTGATGTGGAAGGAAATGAAATGGAAGTCATTCAAGGAGCTTTGAGAACTATAAAAACGCATAAACCAGCTCTTATAGTTGAAATACACGACTTGGAAAAGAGTGAGATACCTTCATATCTTAAAAGTCTGGGATACAAAAAGATTGAACGTCTGCATTCAAATTATCTCTTTGTAAATTCAAGTAACCATGCTTGACGATTCGAGTTTCCATTCGGGTATGTCCGCACGTCGGAGATCGAGTCCGGACATGTAAACGACACCTCCGTGTTCAGCAATGTACTCGAGAATATTCATTGAAATAACAAGCTCAGCTGAATTTTTGGAAATACCCGGATCAATCATCCAGTTTACAAAATGACGCCAAGGGAATATACTCGTATTATCAAACACTTTACTCGGGTCAAAATAAAAATTCGTCTTTGAGTTGTATATATTCATATAATTGAGCATTATTCCAGGCTTTCCAATGTGAATAAAATCATACGTACTTATCATTTGGACGTTTGGATCTTCACATACTTTTTTTACAATTTCCTGGTGAGGTTGTAGCAAAATTGTGTCAGATCTTATTTTTATGATACAGTCATAATTCACTCCAGACTCTATAATCATGTTTCTCGCAATAGAAAGTTTATAATAAAGATTTGAATTATTTATGTTAAATCTTTGTTCATATACGTATCGAGTCCATGGCGCGTGTACAAAATAGTTCTTAATTTCCACTGTGTCATTTGCAACATTCCTAAACCCCTTCATGTTTCTAAATTGACATTCCGTGTCACCGACAATGTATACATCATAGTCTTCGAGACCTTCAAAGAGATATTTTTCATATGCTTGTATACATTCTTGGTGACCAGTAAATAAACCGGGACGCGATGTGAGGCCTGTGATTACAATTGCAATTTTCATTTTTAATTAATGTAAATTATTCTTTTAAAGGACACTCGTTCTTCCAACAGATCCAATATCTTCTCAGACCATTTTTAATTTCACCGCTATTGTTTGAAACCCAATCATAGACGTGACCACCGCTATTAATTTCAGGATCCAAAATAATCTTAAATTTAAAATTATTATCATTGAGAATTTGTTCAACGTATGAAGCAGTTGGTCTACTCCCGATATAGTGGAGCGCCTGATCACCCCCATTTTCTTCTCTCGAATCTATTTCTGGATTATTTGAATCCTTGACTTCGGTTTCGAGTAAAAGAATGTCGCATTTGGTACACACGTCACGCATGTGGTCAATGACTGCATTTGGGTTTATGTGATACAACAATCCCCAGTGAAGTATAACATCATACGTTTTAGGCACCACCTGTTTTTCACAATCAAGTATAAATGGATTCAAGTCTGGGTGGCGTTCTTTAATTATTTCCACGTGTTCTGGACGACCGTCACATACGTCTACTATGCACCCGAATTGGTCTTTCATAATTCTCCCCGTGTGAGCAATTGCACATCCAACTTCAAGAAGTGTTGCACCCGTTAGAAATTCTGATTTTACATATTTTCTAATTCCTCTTATTCGAGATTCTCTCCAATCCGTATAGTGATCTTCGAACATAATATTTTAATAAGAATTTAATTCGAGTTACATAAAGTTTAAAATGGTTTGTATTTAAATGTTTTTATCTGCAGTTATAGTCAGTAGAAACGACAACTATGGCGGCCATCTCAACGAACGTGCCACGTATTGCCTAAACACTATGCTTGATACGTTTGACGAAGTCGTTTATGTAGACTGGAACAGCCCTGGAGGTCGGCCGCTGACTGATGATCTTAAAATAACCACGAATCCTGAACGTCTTAAGGTAATTGTGATTTCACCTGAAACTGCAAAGGAACTTTTGGGTGAACGATACGAAACAGCACAGAAATGCTGTGAAGCTCTCGGAAGAAATATTGGTATTCGTCGTGCAACTGGTGATGTGATTGTGTCTACAAATATTGACATAATACCGCCCAGACGCATCTATGTAGAAGATGCGGCAAAGGATATGAAACAAGGAGACATGATTACAATTGCAAAACATGATATAACAATCGATACGCTCCAAAAAATGAACGGTGAATATTGCCAGATCCGAGACGAACTCCCTAAAATATTCGGACTTAATTCATTGGGTAAAAGATTAATTATTCCTGTGGCATTTATGAATTCAGAACTAATTAAACAGGTTGGGGATATTCCACTGAATAAACTTCACGCTGCAGCTGTAATTGAGGCATGCGGAGACTTTCAGATTGCTCACAAGGAAACATGGTACAATATTAAGGGGTTTGAAGAAGATGCGTTTAAACGATTATTCGGGGACGGTTATGTACAATACAAAGTAGTTGTAAACGGGGGAACTGTTCACGCTACAAACTTCCCACCCGTCTATCACATTGATCATGAACGTAATAACTCAAGTGAGTTTTTAAATAAAATAGTACTTCCAGATATTTCTACAAATACAGACGACTGGGGGTTTGCATCAAAAGAGTTTCTGATACGCTAGAAACGAGTTCCATGATCTCTCTGGAATGTAATTTTTCAAATTGTGAGGTTCTTTTACAATTTTGTGAGCATTCTCATACCCTGTAACCTCATTCTTGAAATCTTGGATGAGATCGTGTTCGTTACGCTCCTGGAATACTGTAGGGTGAGAGTAAACAACCTTGTGACCTTGTGACTGACAATAGTAAGAACCCCAGATGTCATCCATGCGTCCAACAAATGGAAAGACGTAAAAATCGCGAATAGATTTTCGTGTAAAGAATGTATTTTGACTATTGAAAGGGCTTATACTATCTGAAAAAAATGGAAAAGAATCATTCGTAAAGTCACACAATGGCGCATGTTCAAGACGGCAAATGGCGTCTACATCCGGATCTCCATTCCAAAAGTCTGCTTGAACATCGGCCGTAATGCAACTCTTTTCACATGACCTGTTATTTTTCCCATTGACAAGGGCAAACGGATATCCCCGGTGCCACAAGTGCTTGTATGATGTTGCACTAATAGGGTCAAACACTGGGTGTTTCAGTGGAGTGTATTTAAGCGCGCTCACTGGCATATCAAGAACTATATTTTTACCCCAGTTTGCTAAAGGTATATTGTCGTCGTCTATAGATGCAATAACCGTCGCACCCTGTTTGTACGCCTCTACATATGCAATATTACGACGTTGAATACAATTCCAACCTATAAGTTCACTCAATTCCGAGTACGTCTTTTCTTGGTACTCGGGTGTAAGATAGTTTATACCCATTTTCAAATACTCTTCGTGAGGAGTTTTCTTGTCTCCAGCTACGAAAAGAGTCCACCCCTCCTTTTCTGCAAATTTACGAATCGCGTCAGAAGGGGGGAATATAGTAGTCGTTACAATAGCCTTCATTAATAGTAATTGGACTTATTCTTTTAACCAGAAATTTGTGTGAAATAACTCTTCACGGACATCTGGCTCGGTCCATTCCGGAAGAGGGTCTGACCATGATTGAAGGATGACGGCTCCAAACATGCGGTACATGTCATCGAGGCAGCTCGTGATGACGACCGGGCGCGCCTTCATATAGGCAGCCTCGTAAAAACGGTGAGTGTCTATGCCGAAACCCATAGGACACGGAACGTACTTGGCGCGGCGCAGCATTATCATATATCTTTCGAAAGAAACCTTTTCAGAATTGGGATAGACCTTTGTGCACGCCTCTCGAAGTGCATTGACTGGGAAGAACTTTTCCTCTTCCCCATGAATACTGACGTTTGTGTAAACATAAGTGTCCTTTTCAATTTCGAGATTTCTAAACTTTTTGAGAATAGACTCGTCGACTCGAGTCTTGGTCATATAAGGTCCGGGAATTGGCGGAGAATCTACAAACCCTATAGGTATCTGAGTAATCATAGGATGCAGAAAGTCGCAGTTTCGTGCAAAGACATGATTGACATTTGCACGGATTGACTCGAACATTATACGGTCAAAGAACCGGTCCGAGTGATGAACAATGAGCGTGACATTTGAAGCCTTGGTCAGGTACGGGATGACCTTTTCAAAGTAGTCAGTGTTTAAAAATACAATTTTGTTTGAAAGATTTTGGGAAATATTGAATGGTCCAAAGGAGGGATCTATGACCACATCACACTCGCGCATAAAGTTTGGCGCTGTAATAAGCATATAAAAAGTATACGCCATTTACCTTTATATGAAGGTCGTCATAAGTCTCACGAGCATCCCGAGCCGCCTCGACAAGCTCACAGGACTCGTGGAAACACTCAAGAAACAATTGCACAATGAGATTTGGGTAAATATTCCAACCAAGTACAGTAGGTTTCCAGATTGGAACGGGCTCATTCCTAATTTTGATTCTTCAGTGACGGTAAATTCGTGTGAAGACTATGGACCTGCTACGAAAGTCATAGGGCCGGCTCTGTTCCTTCGGCCCGATGATCTCATAGTGTACCTTGATGATGATACCATGTACAGCGAGACGCTCGTCACGAACCTCTTGAAATGGTGGAAGACGGATCAGCAAAGTGCTTGGGGTCTTTCAGGATTCAATTTTCAAAATTATTTTTTGAAGAATTATCCTAGACAACATGGCGCTCGTGTAGATGTTCTTGAAGGCTACGGGGCAGTCATAGTCAAGGCGGAATGGATCCAAAATTTAATAGAAGAATTCAAGGAATTGAAAGAGGAAGCTTCCCGAGCAGACGATGTCATCTTGAGCAACCTTTTGACCAAGCAGGGAGTGACTCTTCGGACGGTATTCACACCCATGTGCCACATTGGTCAAATTCAGCAACTTGATTACGGGTTCGAAAAGGATGCTCTTCATCACTTGACGCCGGGAGGACACCACGAAAATTACAGGAAAGTCCTTGAATCTTTAGAAGCTAAAGGTAAGAGTTATTTTACTTATAAATGCTCATAGATGCATTCATGTTCTATAATGAACTAGACGTGCTTGAGCTCAGATTGACTGTACTGGACGAATTTGTAGACAGATTTATTCTTGTCGAGTCTGAACTGAATCACGTGGGAACAAAGAAGGAACTGTTCTTTGAAAAAAACAAGGAGCGATTTGCGAAATGGAACGACAAGATTGAGCACGTCATAGTAACTGCCAGTGAATCCCCAAAGGATGAGAGTCCATGGTCTCGTGAACAATATCAGCGAAACTGTATCTTTCGTGGAATTGATGGAGTTCCTGACACGTCCCTAATTATGGTGAGCGATCTTGATGAGATTCCAGACTTGTCTCTGATTCCGTTCGAGAGACTTCCACACAAGACTATAGCTGTTCATATGTGGATGTTTGAGTACTCTTGTGACTACGTGTTTACAGAAGAGCCATGGGTGGGAACTGTGATTACAGATGTTGAATGTTTCAAAGTGTGGGGTCCGAATTATTTGAGATACAACAGATTCAAGTTTCCAATCCTTCAATATGGAGGGTGGCACTTGAGCAGCTTTGGAAATGGAAAACACGTTTGGAACAAGCTCAGAACGTATGCACACGGAAAGGACCCTGAGCGCGACTCTGAGACTCCTGAGATTATAAACAATTACGTGTGCCAAGGAATACACATTGACGGAAAGACGAAACTTCTTCACCGGGGTCCAGAGGTTCCGCTTCCAGGACCCATTGAACTTCTTCGACGACTCAATCTCATCTCGAATGACCGCCCAGGTGGACCATGAGCATAGAGACGATGCCCAGCCCTACACCTACCCACTGTATCGGACTGTCAAAGTTTTCACCAAGGACAAATACCGCAACCAAAGATCCCAGAACCACAATCATACCTTCCCACATTGCAGAGACCCACAGGAGACTGCCAGTCTGTAGACACTTTATCAGGAATATGAGAACACCCACGTAACCTAGGATACCAGCGTACAGGTGATGATGATTACCATTCGTTGTGAACAATTTGAAGTTTGCATTTCCCCAAATTTCTGAAATGGTCATGAGAGCCACGTTCACAATACTCATGTCTAATAGAGGGCAACTTTTTTGTATGACAAAAGCAAATGGGATGGCTTCCCTGGATCGCATCATGGACAAGTTTCTGGATTCCAGTTGATCGAAAAGTGAAGGAATTTATTTTCACACTTTTGATTGAAAATCCTCTGGAATTCAGGGTTGCATATCTCGCATATTCAGTTAAAAAATTAAAGGTCTAATGACTCATGTGGCTCTTCATAGGTCCGACCCTTCTTGCTGGCATCGGACAAGTCACTCTTAATTATTCAAAACTAATTCCCAATTCTGAATTTGTGGAAATTGGTCATGCACCTAAGATGAAAAAATATTCAAAAGGATTTGCATTTATTTTACCCATTGAATCTCAATTGAAAATCATTGACCAGTATGCCAAGATGTGTGATTCCATGATTTACATGACTGTATGTGAAACTGAGCCAGTAAATCCATGTTATGGAATTTTAGAAAAATATAAGACGATCCATGTTCCATCAAATTTTGCAAAAAAAATTTTGGAAATTCAATTTCCTAAAATTTCATGGAAAGTTTTACATCACTGGTCTCCCATTCCCATCCCTAAATCAATTGAACGCGTGCAAGAATATATATTCTATACAATTGGTAATGTAATTGATCCACGAAAAAACATAAAAGGAATTCTTGACGCATTCATTCGATGTAATTTTCCAAATGCTCGTCTCGTGATCAAGGCGACATGTAATCGTGAGGTCCCATGGAAGATTCCTGGCGTCGAAGTAATTAATGGATTAATTTCCGATTATGAAATTGAGAAAATTCATGAGAGATGTCATTGCTACATAAACTGTTCACATTCCGAGGGGGTCGGGATGGGTGCCGTAGAGGCTGCACTTCACAACAAACCCGTGATAATCGCAGACTATGGGGGTCTGAATGAGTATGTCAAAACGCCATGGGTTGTGCAATGCGCCAAAGGTCCTATCGGGTTTGATGATTTTCTATTCACACATGACCTGAATTGGGGATTTCCCGATGGAAATCAACTTCAGAGATGTATGAGGGACTGTTACGAAAAGAAAGTGACTGAATGGGATCACTCATGGACTCGTGAACTCGTGGGAAAAGTTCAGGAAGAATTAAATAACGCCTGCACCGTTTGATGGGAGCTGGTTGTTTCGTATCTTGTTCATGTTTGTGAGCATTGCATTCTTGAGCTTATTAAGACCGTTCTTTGCGGACTTGGCAGACTTTGCCGCGCCTGCAGCCTCTGCTGCGTTTGCCGCGGCATTAAAACTCGCAGCAACATTCTTGAGGTTGAGGTTGTTCATCTTTCGGGCGACACCGCGGAAGCCTGCTGCTGCCGCGTTGTAGCTCTTATTCGCAGTCGAATTATTCCGACTTACATTGATTCCTGCATTTGCATTCGCCTGAGCGTTTGCTGCAGTGTTCAACTTGCGAAGCGCATTATTTGTTTGATTAATCGCACCGTTGGTAGTTGCCATTTATACTAGCGGAGAAAAAGTGAGGGAAGACGCATCATCGTACCCCACAACTTCATCTACAGAATAACTAGTCGAGCCAAAAACGCCAAGGTTTGCTGGGCCTGGGAGGGGGTGCTGACCCATGCTGACAGCAGATGGTTGACGCGCATCGAACACGTTTCCTGAAGTTTGCATCATCATGCTTGAGCTGTCCATCATCATGCTTGGGTTGGATCCAGTAGAATATACCTTGTTCATCGTAGAAACGCTAGACATATCTGAGCTAGGGGGCCCGCTTGGGGGATTGTAAAACGAGGGAGAACCCATCTTCTGCCATGAGCGATCTCCGTTAGATGATGAATAATCGGCTGGCATTTATCATTGCTTAATATTTTTCTGGGCTTGAGGGCTTTGCACCTGGACTTTCAACCCACTTTTGAGCCAAGTACACAGTAAGACCCACTATAATAGACGATGCGAGAAGAAAACTCTGCTGAGAGTTTAGATACAAGATAGTATCATCTATGATCTGTATTCCTGTAGGTTTCTTCAAGATACGAGGGACTATGAGGATTATGAGAAAATTGACGGCTATAGCCGCCCATACTAAATCCATTACACTATACACACATTATTTGCCTAGGGTGAATTCACTTGGCTGATGCTTGGAGCAATACCCGCAAAATGTAGCCTTGTATGGACAGGGCTTGTTTGCAAGTGTGGTCGCCTTGCACTTTGGACCAGAAGGCTTGGAAACCTTGTGAGCCTTGGACTCGGCCTGATACTCCGTCACCAGTATATGAGAACGTGCATTCTTAATAGCCAATGCGTTTTCTCTGAGCCGAAGCATCGAGTCAGCCAACCGCTCCGGCTCTGGGTGACCGTCTGCCTTGACTTGGGCGACCATAGTGTCCCATACAGGACCCGCCGAGACTCTCGGGGGAGCAGGTCGGGTATAAGACGGAGGCGGGGTGCGCAGCCAGGAAGGGATCTCCTTCAGCATTTTTGGTTTGGTTGGTGAACATGAGCATTCAAGAATCTGACTCTTACACGACTCGAATTTTTTGTGCGGTACATGTAGTATGTCATGTGGAGAGGGTGCCCTTCAGACCAGGGGAACATGCTGGTTCTTTAGCATAATAAACGGGTTTCTACTTTCGGATGCGGGTCAAAAGATTCTTTTTGCTCACATGGAAAAGTTTTACAACGGACTCGATGCGGCTGAAAAGGCTTACTTTGATGACGGGATAGATGCTCCGTGTCCACTCAAGGATAACATTATCAAAACAAAGAGGATTTACTTTTACAAGTTTCTGGATCAGTACCTGTGCTTCCGGTCGGGACCGCGATCAATTTCTCTCAAGGCTGGGAAGTCTGCACAGATCCTCGGAGGGGCCAGTCTTGCCGGAACTTTGGCCAAGGCTCACGTCGGTGGTCAAGGTGCATTTCCCGGTGAAGAGCTTCCCAAGATTCTAAAGCATCTGGGGATAACAAATTATCTTGTAGCAAATTCTGCTGGAGATCTTCCTCCTGAATACGCCAAGAAGCGTCCTCCGTTTGCAATCTGCAAAGCGTCCGGGCGAAATGCCATGTCGAAAATCCCAAAGTTTAGACCAAAATCATATGATCTCATGTGTTGCTCAATTACTATAGGAAATTCGAGCGCGCCAAACACGACAGCTCACAAGTATCACGCAGTGACCGGTTTCATGTGTGAAGGAAAGGGGTACCTGTTCGATTCGAACCAACGCAAGCCATTCCCGTGTAACTGGTGGAACTGGCGCGAACTCGAGCAGGTGGTCTATAACGAGGTTGCTCGATTTTACGACTTTTTCGCGGGTGGACAGATCAACTACCTTGTGTACAACTACGCGATATTTAACAATCGGGCATACACAAAGGACATCCGAATCTCGTGCAAGCTCAAGTACAAAAAGACCAAGACGCCATCGGGAATTTACACACGAGTGAACAACTTTGAGGAACGTCTTGCGAGAGGAAACTGGGCATACTTGACTCCCGCTGAGATAGCGGCGATTAAACGCGCTAGAGCCCGTGAAAAGAATGCCCCTGTTCTCAATAAAAATTTCTTCAACTCTCTGCTAAAGAATGCTAAAAATCACAAAACGGCACTGAATACAATAAAAAACTTGAAAAATGCAGGATACAGAGTGAATGAAAATGCTAAAACAAAATTTTTCGCACAACTTACTGAAAAGCTGCGGCCTGCCTCACCTGTAAACTTTGCCAATGCCAAGAGACAAATGTCCGAAGCTAAATATAAATATGAAAAGACGGCTATTTATTCACGGATCTACAAGAAACTTTCAGTTAATCAACGCAAGATACTTGCTCACTACCGTGACAAGGGCGAATGGCTCAAGAGTCCGAGTTCCGAAATAAATACCCCGAGTCCCAGGATGAAGAGCGCGAGCCCAAATAGCCCGAAAACTGCTCGGAGAAAAAATATTGAACAAAAATTTGCAAACTACTGGACCCAGCTCAACAAGAACAACCGGAATACGGTTCGCAATTTTATATCAAGGCATCAAAGCCCAAACGATTCATATTCCAAGTTTAGTAATATCAACGCGCTAAAAACAGCCAAGGCTCGTGCAGATTTTCTCAAGGCTAAAAGACCGACCCTTACAAAGGAAGAAATAGCTCGAATGAAAAACTACATAAAAACCAAGAATAACGCAAACAAGGCGAGACGGGCAGCGAAGAAGGCAAAAATTTGAGTCGTGAACGCGCCAGACTTTCCACAGAGCTGAAATGCCAAAAAATGGCAAGCTACACTATCCTTACAGAGGAATGCCCTCAGGTTCTTGTGCTTACGTACATCATGGACCGGCTCGGGGTGAAAGAGCCGGTGTACAAACCTCGTCCAGTTTTTGAAAAAAGCAAGTGGACCGGTCGATTCGCATTCACGAATGGACCGGTCGACCTCGAGCTATTCACGGGTGGCGGCTCGTGTGTAGACTATATCGTTTTCAAGGATGGAGTTCCGGTACTTTTGTTGGAGTCAACAAAAGGTGACGAAGATGGAAACCCTTATTACCAGCGCATTACCAAATACCTGGCGGCGCGTAGAGAGTATCCGGGTGTTCCCTTTGTTCTCTTCTATACCGAAAAGCCAAAACTCGACAGCAATTCATTCAAAATGTCTATGCGAATGTGCAGGACTATTGGTGTATCTGCGGTTATCGTTCCAGGAGGTCAAGATATCTTGAAGAACTTTGCCGCGTTTTTTTCATTTGAAGAATTCAAAAACGCAACAAACTCGATAACTGCAAAGAAAAACACGGTTGTGGTTCGAATTCACGAGTCTGCACCAAACCATTACACCATTAGCTCACGTCTTTCAAAAAAAGACAACAAAAATATATCGAGTGATCCTCAGGTTGGCCGGGTGACTGCCATGTGCGGAACAGTTTTTGAACTGAACCCCAAAGCTCGATTCACAGTAATCAATCACGATGTGGACACTATTGGCAAGTGCGAGTCCAAGTTTTGGTACGCCAACGGAGAATGGGACTGCCGCCTCGAAGGGTTCGAAGAGAGCTCATTCGGAAAGAAGAACGCAAACTCGTATTATACACGAGGTTCAAATACGGAAAAAGTGGCGACTATCCTTTTTCATTTGCTCAGCGAGTCTGAAAGATTTCAGTGCGTTTTTGCTAACCACGCAGGTTCAGAACTTGAGCATCTAAAACTTCCAAACGGAGAATCTATTAAACTCAAAGGAATTCGAAAATTGCCGGATATTGTAATGGTGGATCACGAGAGAAAATACATTACAATATTAGAAGGAAAAGTGGCAGCAAATTTGCAGAAGGGGGATGAGCAGCTCGAAACAACTGCTCCAGAGTTTTTCGCGTTCATGCAGAAGAATGGATACAGGGGGTACAAGTACTGCAAGGGGTTGATTGTGTACGGCAGCACAAACGTGCAAACCAAAAATAGGGTTTGGTTCCGTGTTTTAGAAGATGGATCTGTGTGTTAGAGAAATTAAACCCTTGATTAATAGTAAATGCAGATATTTGTAAAGACACTTACAGGAAAGACTATTACATGCGAAGTGGAAAGTTCTGATACTATAGCAAATGTGAAGTCTAAAATTCAAGACCGCGAAGGCATTCCTCCCGACCAACAGCGTCTTATTTTTGCAGGGAAACAGCTAGAAGATGACAGGACTCTTGCAGACTACAGTATATCCAAGGAGGCGACGATCCATTTGGTTCTTAGGTTAAGAGGAGGTTTGTAATTTCTCTATAGCAGATGCTTCAAGTGAATTGGGTTGTCAACGTTCTGGGATATGTTTTGCACTCAAAGGGCGTATAAAAACTTCAGCAGGATTTATCTGGAAATATTCTCTTAAATAATGTCAGATGGGACTTGATCCAAGAATATTTGGTCCAAGTTTTTGGGGCGCTCTTCACCTCGCATGCTTCGTAGCAGATCACCCAGACAAGGTCAGGCAGTTCATAGAGCTTTATCAGTACGTACTTCCATGTCCAGGATGTCGGGCTCACTTTGCTCAGGTCTTGGTAGAGTATCCAGTACCAGATACGACAAGTGCTACAGAACTGTTCGAGTGGTCAGTTCTCGTTCATAATATAGTCAATGCACGTCTTGGGAAACCTGATTTTACAGTTGAGGAGGCTATTGATGAATGGGTCAATAAAAAACTCATGGAAATTCAAAACGAGGAAAACCCCAAGTCGCCACCTTACATGGCAATTGTTATTGGACTTGTATTTATAATTCTATTAATTTTATTACTTAAATTTAAAAGAACATAATGGCTGGAGGTTTGTTTTCAGGACACCCTTTTGCATTCAACTGGAAATGTATAATTTTTACATTGATTCTTGCGGGAGGTTATTGGACACTTCCCCACAAGAATAAATGGGTCCTTGCATTCTTACTGTGGTTTCCGTACATAGCTCTGGCATGGTACGATTACTCTTATGACTGCCATGATAAGCTGAAACCAACGCTCGTGCCGTTCGGGCGTTACATTTGGCTTCCATTCAAACCTCCGGGATACAAGGAGGAATTCAACAAACTTGATCCAGAGCAAATTAAAGACATGGACACAATGGATCACCTTGTTGGGTGGACAATTGTTGCCGCGGGAGTGGCTTGGTACCTAACTAAAGCTCACAAGCGCTGATTAAGAAACGAATGAGTTACACTCGACTCACACATGTTGAACATGTCCTTAAACGCCCAGATACCTACGTTGGGTCCCTGGCACCCGAGTCCACCGAGCAATGGATTCGAGCCCCAGATGGTTTTACATATTCTCGTGTATCTATTTCACCTGCATTGGTGAAAATATTTGACGAGATCTTGGTAAACGCAATCGACCAGCATTCCTTGCATCCAAAAAAAGTTCGAAAAATTACGGTAGAACTTGGTGAAGACACGTCTGTGACCAACTACGGAGTAAGTATTCCAATCAAGAAACACGATACCGAACGCGGAACAGATGGCCAGTTTCTCTGGATTCCCGAGCTCATCTTCGGACATCTCTTGACGAGTTCAAATTATAATGACGAGGAGCAGCGCGTAACGGGTGGACGTAACGGATACGGAGCCAAGCTCGCAAATGTCTTTTCCAACCTGTTCAAGGTTCGAATTTGTGACGGAAAGCAAATCTATGAGCAAACGTGGCGCGATAACATGAGTATCTGCGAGCCTCCGTCAATTTCAGCATCAACTGAAGGTCCGAGCGTTCGCATCAGTTTCCGCCCAGACAATTCCAGATTTGGACCAACGACAGACTGGCTCAAGATTGTGGAAAAGAGGACATGGGACGCAGCCATGTGGTGTTCAAAGGCGACAGTTGAATTCAACGGAACCAAACTCACAGTCCCTTCTCTTGAGGAGTATGCTCGTATGCATCTAGGGGATGTCCCTCTTGCAAAGATGCACACAGGTGAGAGAACAGATGGGTCATCTTTTGACATTGTTGTGGGTCATTCCAAGAATGGATTTCAGCAATGTTCGTGGGTCAACGGTATCTGCACTACCAAGGGGGGGGCGCACGTGGAAAAGGTTGTGAAACACGTGCTTGACGGAATATTCAATTCTAAGAATATTCCAGTTCGAACATTTCAGGCCCGTGGAACACTTTTTGTGTTTGTTCGAGCAGTCATAGTCAATCCCACATTCAGTAGCCAGACCAAGGCTGAATGCACTTCACGAATTACTGAAGCCATAGAGATGAAGCCAAAGTTTATCAAGGACATTCTTGCAACGGGCGTTCTAGATGACTTGGTGGCTCTCGGTACCGCAAAGGATGCAAAAGAACTCAAGAAGACGGACGGTTCGAAGAAGGCGCACATCTCTGGAATTCCAAAACTTGATGACGCCAACTGGGCAGGCACACACAAATCTCACGACTGCACACTTATCGTTACGGAAGGGGACTCTGCAAAGGCGCTCGCCATTGCGGGTCTGAGTGTGGTTGGGAGAAACGCGTATGGTGTCTTTCCACTTCGCGGAAAGCCCAGGAACGTGCGTGACGCGACCCTTGCACAAGTTACTGAGAATGAAGAGTTTTCAAATATCAAAAAGATTCTGGGTCTGCAGCACGGAAAGGTGTACTCGTCAGTTCGGGAGCTTCGATACGGTCGACTCATGATCATGACTGACGCGGATCTCGACGGGTCTCACATCAAGGGTCTCGTTCTGAACATGTTTCACGTGTATTGGCCAAAACTGATCGAGCTTGGGTTTGTCGTGTCCATGGTAACCCCTGTGATCAAGGCTGGAAAGGAGTGGTACTTTACAGAGGAGGAGTATAGGCAGGCTGTGGCCAGCCAGTCTGCTCCGCAGACTGCCGTGAAGTACTACAAGGGTCTCGGAACTTCTACAAGCGCTGAAGCCAAGGAGTATTTCAAGCAGGTCGATCGACTCACGGTTGCGTTTGGAGCTGATCAAAGTATGGATAACTCTATGCTCTTGGCGTTTTCAAAGTCCCAGTCTGATGACCGCAAGACGTGGCTGACGGCGCACATGGCAAACCCTCCAAAGGGTATCCGGTACGGTCATGTGAAGGACCTTTCTGTCACTGATTTTATTCACAAAGATCTTGCAAATTTTAGTGCAGAGGACATCAAACGTTCGATTCCTCACGTTGTGGATGGACTCAAGCCGAGTCAGCGCAAGGTGATTTACGCGTGCCTCAAGAAGAATCTCACAAGTGACATGAAGGTTGCGCAACTTGCGGGATATGTCGCTGAGCAAACCGCCTATCACCACGGAGAGGCGTCTCTCCAAGGCACCATCGTAAACTTGGCCCAAAATTTTGTGGGTTCAAATAATCTGAACCTTCTGGTCCCGAGTGGACAGTTCGGCACCCGCCTTGCAGGTGGAAAGGATGCGGCCAGTTCTAGGTACATATTCACGCGCCTAAGTCCAGAGACGCGCAAGATTTTCGACCCTGCAGACAACCCGGTTCTCAAGTACATGTTTGACGACGGTCAAAAGGTTGAGCCAGAGTACTATGCTCCAATCTTGCCTATGATTCTTGTGAATGGTGCAGAGGGAATAGGCACAGGATTCAGCTGCTACGTCCCTCCATTTGATCCAGAAGTAATCAAGCACAATATTCGTTGCGCACTCAAGACTGTCGAAATGGCTCCCATGGTCCCGTATTTTAGAGGATTCAAGGGTAAGGTGACTCGTACAAAGGAGCACACATGGGTCCTCGAGGGACTCTATGAACGCGAGGGTGGACAGATTCGCATAACAGAACTTCCCCCGGGCAAGTGGATCCAGGATTTCAAAGAGCATCTCGATGATTTGGTCGAAAAGGGAACTATTCAAAAGTTTGAGAACCACTCGACCGAAACAACCCCAGACTTTCGCATCTGGGCCGACTTGGAGGATCCTGTGCGCGCTCTTGGGCTGACAAAGACTGTTCACACGAGCAACATGTACCTGATTGGTCCAAACGGCGCAGTCAAAAAGTATGCAAGTCCCGGAGAGATCTTGGTCGACTATGTGGAAGTCCGGCTCCAGGTGTACCGTCACAGAAAGGCTGCGCAGCTCAAGGAAATTGATTCAGAGATTCAATGGCTCTCAGAAAAGGCTCGATTTATTCGTGACGTGGCAGTTTCCAAGCGCATACAGGTATTCAACCGTTCGCTTGATGACATTCACAAGCAACTTCGCGAAGAGGTTTATTCTGAGGCAATTTGGCCCAAGCTCCTGGACATTAAGACGTATCAGTACACGAGTGAGGAGGTTGCGAAGCTTCAGAAGTTGTGTGAAACGCGCAAGGCGGAGCGAGAGGTTCTCAAAGGAACGAGTGTGGTTCAGATGTGGGAGAAAAATCTCGACGAATTGTAGATGGAAGTGATCCGGGTGGCACACTTCACACAAAAAAGTGTAATAGATTTTCTAGATTTGATAGGATTCAAAGATACAGCGAGTGTTATAACTCCACACCCACCAGCACCTGTAACTGCAACAGTCGTTCCTACACTCTCGAACGTGGCTGCTATTAAAACACAAATTAATGTTTCAGGATTCTTCAAAGTTACTGCTCCTCAGGAAGTTACATTCTACGCAACAACTACATGGACTCAGAAGGTTGATGCTGGCTGGAGAGTACTCAATGTCACTGGTCTCATAGGTCAAATTGTAACGACCGGTTCAAGTAACGTATCTGGAAATGTTGCGGTTTCATCCCTCATTTCAGAACCTTATAACTGGTCATTTACTGTTCAATCAGATACTAGTCAGGTAATAAACGAAGTCAGGTACGCAAATTCTGTCGTTCTTTATCCACCCGGAGCAGTACCAGTAGTGAACACTCCCAAAAAGTATCCAATAACAGGGTACTACGTAGTTCAAGAACACTTTCCCAAGTTTATTTTTACAGGACCAGTTCCTAAAAATTTCAGAGATGGATGGATCGTTTCGAACCTTTTGCCACTTACGGATACATATGTTGTAACAGACTTTGGTCTGAAATTATATGGGGGAACTGACAAATATGGAAACCCTTTGAAAGTGAATGCATTCAATGGACAATCTCAAATTCCTGCACCCAACAACGCCACTCCAGTCTACCTGACTGCTATAGCAACCACTCCTGCCCTAAGCGTACATCTCACAACTATAGGAACATTTACAACGACTGAACCCACTCAAGGTTCTATACGAATTAACCCTAATATTATGACCGGTCTTTATACAAAATTTAGAGACTTGGGTACCGACTACGAATTTCCTGCCGAGCCTCGCGATTTCAATGAAGTCAAGGACCAGGGGTTCAGTTCGGCAGCAACCCTCGCCCTATTTGCCAAAGGTCCGCAAGATCAATTCCTCATGTCCGATAGCCCAGTCGCGTCTCAATGGAATCCTTCATTCAGACAACATACAAATTCAATCATGTTTCACCGAATCACGACATTTCCTGGACCCAATCCCACCTATCAGGGACAGGTGGTTACGGTCATTCTGTATCCGAATCAACTCGGGGACCTCTTGTCAAACATGTATCTCCGTGTGAACCTTCCAACCGGTGTGAACCTTGCGCCAAACATTGGCAGATCTTTGATTAAGCAAATTGATTTTATAGTAAATGAAACAATCGTAGAGACCCTCTATGACGATTGGTACATTATCCGCGATCAAATGCTGCTCGATGCAGATGAACAGTACACTATGAATCAGACCATGAATGGAGTCAATTCTGAACTCATAATTCCGCTTGAATTCTTTTTTTGCAGAAGACATTCTGTAAATAATACGGGGCGTGAACGGCTCAGACGCCCGTACTTTCCGGCGTGTGCAATGACAAAACAGCTCATCTACGTCCGGTTCACGTTCCAGCCTTACACATGGTGGACGGATTCACCAACCCCCGTAGATATATCAAACCCTGTAATCATAACAGAAGAGATACTTCTTGAAAACAATGAGCGTTTGTACTACAGAAACACTCCGCTCAGATACATTGTGAATGACATAAAAAAGGATGGAATACTTACATTTAATAGTAATCAGCCTATAATCAGTCTAACAGCCGCGTTCCCGGTTCAGACTCTCATGTGGTTCTTTCGAAATAAAAATTATGAAAATGTAAATAATCAAAATTATTACGACTCCAGATATAACTATGGATACACGACACAATACATTCACACGGCAGTGCCTCTGAGCTTTCCTTCCGGGAATACAAATTTTGTAGATGTGATCACGTCCGCAAAGATTACATTGAATAATATTGACGTGACGAGCGTTCTTCCGGGAGGGTTGTACTTTGGATTCAAACAGCCCATGGACCACTCTTTATCGATACCTTCAAAGAATATCTACTCGTACTCCTTTGGGCTTACACCAAAGGAGTACAACCAGGGTGGGTATCTTAATTTCGCAAAACTCAACTCGCAGACGACAACACTGACCCTCGTATTTAACCCAACGTACCTTGCACAGGTTGAACAGGGATACAATTTGTATGTATTTTACTATGGCTACAACTTTCTTCAATTTCAGGGAGGGTTTGCGGGTCTCCCTTTCTCGTCTTAAGCATGTAGTTGACTATACCGTTCTGTATGACCCACTTGAGGAAATTGAGCTGAGCAACCGTTGTGGTAAGTCCCTCAAACTCGATACGCTCCGTGCGGCAGAAGGGGTCAAAGAGTTTCTTCGAGTACCCGTCAAGGCTCGACTTGTAAGCGACATGGACCGTAAACATCTTGCCGTTCGGGCCCATGTAAGTCACATGCTTATTCTTTGCATAATTTGTTACAAACCACTCAATTTGGCGAAGAGAGACGCCGTTGCGGTGATTGAGAATATCTTTTAGCTTTTCATTATTTTCAGGAATTGCAAAAAACTTTGTAAGACTTGAAAGAAGAATTGTTGATTTACTCATTAATAGAATTGAGAATCAATCTTTTAAGTCTCTTCCCAGGGACACGGAACCCTCTCATGTCTCGGCGGGATCGGTTTGGGAACTTGCTTTTGGTGAAAGCCACAGTACCCGTTGTCTTTTGGAGTCTTGAGACAACGCGTCTTGTCACCTTTGATACCTTTGCAAAAATGATCTTTTACTTCTGTAATGTCCTGAATCAAAGACTCTACAGGAATACCATACGTACTTGAAAGCTTCTGAGCGATTGAATTCGTACGAAGGCTCATGCGGATCGCCACCTCGTTATCGATGTGATCCATCACCTTTTGCTCAAATTTTAGAAATTTCCCATTAAACTTTTGAAAAATTTCAGCGAGACTCTGCTCCATATGATTCATGCGATCAAAAACTTTATGTTGGTCACTATTATGCTTATCATACTAGTGATTATTGCAATTATATGTATTATAGGGGTGTATTACCTAGGATGGACGTGTTCAATAGGTTTGTGTAATAGTTCAGGAACGACTTCGGGCGGAACGACTTCGGGCGGAACGACTTCGGGCGGAACGACTTCGGGCGGAGCGACTTCGGGCGGAACGACTTCAAATTCTGACACCATAATGGTTACACGAGTGTTTAATTCAACATCATGTGGCATTCTAACTATGCGTTGTGGAGATTACGCATCTATAGCAGCTAAATGGGTAGGTGATCCAATATATGAAATATACAAATCTGACCCTAATAATCAGGGTAATTGTGACATAGTATTTACAACAGCATCGGATACTAAAACCCCTCCACAGCAAGGTACTGTAAACGTGGATCGTGATTGTAATATTACATCGGTAACTGGCGGTCCACCAATTTCATATACAATATCACCGTCAAGTTGGAGATGGGTAAATGGTAATATTCCTCCAAAACCGATTTCTCCATGTTGTTCAAATTATACAAATATAAGTTCATATAATAATAATATTGGAAAAATATATTCTTCTACACCTGCTATAAACGGACCTGGTTGTGATGTGTTATTATCAACACGAGACCAGCCAATGTATGGATTACATGAGTTTTTCAATACTACTGATAATACATCGTCCTGCACTATTATAGATGCCACACCCGGTGCACCTTATGTAGGTACTTTACCAAGCTCTTCAGTATGGCCTTGAATAATAGAAAACTTTATGTTGGGTAATTGAAATGGATAAGATTAAAATTTATATATTTATCGCATGCATTTTATGCGTGATATTTGTGTATATAATGTCAGGAGGCGGACAGCAAGGTCGGCGAAGAGGCGGGTGGGGAGGTGATCGAGGGGGCGGATG